>WBZL01000859.1_pt1 | contig 33730 bp, 28 predicted proteins | sample 5204291 | NCBI WGS metagenome assembly WBZL01 (sample SAMN12344345, study PRJNA552823) | activated sludge metagenome | biome: Activated sludge suspended growth; feature: Nitrification reactor; material: Wastewater; isolation source: activated sludge from nitrification reactor of wastewater...
ACGACGCGGTGATCTCCCGCTACGGGGTCATGTTCTTCTCCGACCCGGTGAAGGCGTTCACCAACATCCGAGCTTCCGCGCCGGAGGGCCGACTGGCCATCGCCACCTGGGCCCACCGTCACCGTTCAGACCTGTTCGAGGTACCCCTGGCCGCCACCCTCGAGGTCATGGCCCAGAGGGGCGTTGTCGTTGACCCGCCCGAACCCGACGAAGGGGCCTTCTCTCTCTGTACCGCCCAGCGGTTGAACGACGTGTTGACCCAGGCGGGCTGGTCTGCGGTCGACACCGTCGAACATCACGCGGCGATGCTTATCGGCGGTGGGACCGACGTGGACACCGCGGCCCACGCCGGCCTCGACCTGGGCCCGACCAGGGTGGTGACCACCGGCCAACCCGACGACCTCCGCTCTGAGGTGATCGAGGCCATCGCCGGTGTCTACCGGTCCCACCTGAACGCAGACGGTCACGTCGCCCTCGGCGGAACGTTTCTCATCACCACCGCCTCGGCCTGATCCGACTAGCCACGACCCCGGGGATGGGTTTGAGCGCCGCGACCGCGCTGCCGGGTGATCGACGCCCGGAACGGGTTCAGGGAGCGGAGAGGTCACCGCGTAGGCTCTGACCTTTCCAATCGGGGTTCGAGGAGCACCAGCACCGTGGCTGAGATCGAGATCGGCATGGGCAAGAGCGGGCGGAGGGCCTACGCGCTCGACGACGTGGCCCTGGTCCCCAACCGGCGTACCCGCGACCCCGAGGACGTCGACCTGTCATGGGAGATCGACGCCTTCCGCTTCGACCTTCCGATCATGGCCGCGGCCATGGACAGCGTGACCAGCCCCACCAGCGCCGCCACGGTCGGGTCGCTCGGCGGCGTGGGCACCCTGGCGTTAGAAGGTTTGTGGACCCGCTACGACGACCCTGAACCCCTCCTGGCCGAGATCGCAGGCGCCGGTCATGCCATGACCACCTCCCGCCTCCAAGAGATGTACGCCGAGCCGATCAAGCCCGAGCTGATCAGGGATCGGATCAAACAGATCAAGGCCAGCGGCGTGGTGTCGTGCGCGGCGATCACCCCCCAGCGCCTCGCCGCCTTCGCCGACACCCTTCTGGCCGCCGAGCTGGATCTGCTCGTGATTCAGGGAACCGTGGTCTCCGCCGAACACGTCACCCGCGACGGTGACCCGCTCAACCTCAAGACGTTCGTCCGACGCTTCGACATCCCGGTGATCGTGGGCGGCTGTGCCGGCTACCAGTCGGCCCGCCACCTGATGCGCACCGGCGCCGCGGGCATCCTGGTCGGAGTCGGATCGGGTGCCACCTCGACCACCCGTGAGGTGCTCGGGGTCGGCGCAGCCCAGGCCACCGCCATCGCCGATGCCCGCGCCGCCCGGCTCCGCCACCTGGATGAGACCGGCGTCTACGTCCACCTGATCGCCGATGGTTCGATCACCACCGGCGGAGACATCGCCAAGGCTGTGGCCTGCGGTGCCGACGCCGTGATGATCGGCTCCCCCCTGGCCGCGGCGTCAGATGCCCCCGGACAGGGCTGGCACTGGGGGATCAACAGCGGCCACGCCGACCTGCCCCGATCCTCGGTGGTTCCCGCCCCCTCGGTGGGCACGATCGAGGAGGTCCTGGTCGGACCTGCCCACCGGGCCGACGGTCGCACCAACCTGGCCGGTGCCCTCCGCCGGACCATGGCCACCTGCGGCACCCCGTCGCTTAAAGAGCTCCAACGAGCCGAGCTCACCGTCACCCCGGTGACCCGATGACAGCGCCGGCCGTCCCCGCATCCGCTGGACCCGTCGGCGCTGGCCCGGTGCTGGTCGTCGACTTCGGCGCCCAGTACGCCCAGCTCATCGCCCGCCGGGTACGTGAAGCCCACGTCTACAGCGAGATCGTCGCCCACACCATCACCGCGGCGGAGGTGGCCGCCCGCCGACCGGCCGGGATCATCTTCTCCGGTGGCCCCAAGTCGGTACACGTCGAAGGCGCCCCCGCCATGGACCCTGGGGTGTACGACCTGGGCATCCCGATCTTCGGTATCTGTTACGGCGCGCAACTCATCGCCCAGCAGCTGGGCGGCACCGTCGCCAACACCGGTGTCGGCGAGTACGGCCGCACCGATCTCGACGTGGTCCACCCCGGTGTGGTGTTCGGCGGAGGCCAACCGGCCCACCAGCAGGTGTGGATGAGCCACTTCGACTCCATCGCCGAAGTCCCCGACGGGTTCACCATCACCGCCACCACCGCTCAGATCCCGGTGGCGGCCATGGAAGACGTGGACCGCCGGATCCACGCCGTGCAGTTCCACCCTGAGGTCGTCCACACTCCTCACGGCCAGGCTGTGCTCGAGCACTTCCTCTACGACGTGTGCGGCTGCCCCCCGGCATGGACCATGGGGTCGGTCATCGACACCCAGGTCGCCGCCGTGCGCGAACAGGTCGGTACGGCCCGGGTCATCTGCGCCCTGTCTGGTGGCGTGGACTCGGCGGTGGCCGCCGCCCTGGTCCACAAGGCCATCGGCCCCCAGCTCACCTGCGTGTTCGTAGACACCGGCCTCATGCGAGAAGGCGAAGGCGACCAAGTCGTCGAGACCTTCCAACGCCATCAGGGCATAGAGCTCATCCACGTCCGGGCCGCAGACCGCTACTTCGACAAGCTGGCCGGCGTCACCGACCCCGAAGACAAGCGCAAAGCCATCGGCGAGCTGTTCATCCGCATCTTCGAAGATGTGTCCGGCGGCATCGAAGATGCCCGCTTCCTGGTGCAGGGCACGCTGTACCCCGACGTGATCGAGAGCGGAACCGCGTCGGCCGCCAAGATCAAGAGCCACCACAACGTCGGTGGCCTGCCCGAGGACATGCAGTTCGACCTGGTCGAACCGTTGCGTCTGCTGTTCAAGGACGAGGTCCGCAAGGTCGGCACCGAACTGGGTCTGCCCGACGAGATCGTGTGGCGCCAGCCGTTCCCCGGTCCCGGACTCGGCGTCCGCATCATCGGCGAGGTAACCCCCGACAAGGTGGCCGTCCTCCAACGAGCCGACGCCATCGTCCGTGAAGAGATCCGCGCCGCCGGCCTCGAACGCGAGATATGGCAGGCCTTCGCCGTGCTCCCAGACATCCGAAGCGTCGGGGTCATGGGAGACGAACGAACCTACGGGTACCCGATCATCATCCGCGCCGTCACCTCCGAAGACGCCATGACCGCCGACTTCGCCCGCCTCCCCTACGACCTGCTCGAACGCATGAGCCAGCGCATCATCGGCGAGGTCCCCGGAGTAAACCGCGTCGCATACGACGTGACATCGAAGCCTCCCGGCACGATCGAGTGGGAGTGACCGCTTCGCGGTGAGCGGGGGGCGGAGCCGATGTCACGTCCTCCGACACGTCTCTCCCGCTCTTGTTCGACTTCGTCGAACGGGCCGCTCGGGCCCTGGATCGAAACCGCCGGGCACGATCGAGTGGGAGTGACCGGCTCGAAACCGCCGGGCACGATCGAGTGGGAGTGACCGCTTCGCGGTGAGGACCAGCTTTGGTCGGCACGGTGCGTGCTGAAGGGTCGATCCTGATCACTGCTTGCGGTTTTCGGTGGGTTCGCGGATGATCAGAGGGCGAGGCCCCGCAGGGGGCGGGGCCCTCACCTCGGAGGTGGGCGCCATGGCTCTGACCACTCGGATGCAGGACCAGGCGGTGGTCGACCTGTCGGCGGGCCGGTGGCGGCGAGCATGGAGGGAAACCGGTCCCGATGACACCATCCTCGAACAGTTCCTGAACAGCCAGTCCGAGCTGAACGCCAGGCTGGCGTTGGCGGGCGGGGGACGGGCTGTAGCGGTGGAGGGGGCGAACCTGGCCGACTCCCGCAGCGCCGTTCCCTATCTCAACCAGGCGGTGCTGGCTCGCCCCGCGCCTCGCAGCGATGATCCCGTGTACGACGAGATAGAGGATTTCTTCGGATCGTCAAGAGATGGAACCACGTTGCTCTCGCTGTGGCCCACCGCAGACCTGTGGCATCGGGGATGGGTGCTCTACGGGCATCCGGTCCTGGTGGCCAAGTCGCCGGTCCTGTCGGTGCCGAGTAGACCCGAGGGTCTGGAGATCGAGGTCGTCAACGACCGAGATGGGGTGGCTCGTGCCGAAGACGTGGTGATCGACGGGTACCCAGTGGGGGAGCCGGGTGATCCATCGTCTCGCCCCGAGCCAGGATCCGTGCTGCCTGCCGGGGTGATCGACACCGGGTGCACCCTACGGATCGCCTGGCTGGATGGGACGCCGGTTGCGGCTGGGCTCAGCTACGTGTCTCATGGGGTTGTGAACCTGGCCATGGCCGCCACCCTGCCGGCAGCACGGCGGCGAGGGGTGTGGCAGGCATTGGTCCAGGCCCGTTTGGCCGACGGGCCGGGGCTGCCCGCTGTTGCTTACACCAACGACCTGACCCGACCAGGGTTTCTGCGACTGGGCTTCCTTCCCGTCGCCCGTCTCACCTTGTGGGGTCGGGGCTGACGACCAATCCTCGCTCCACCGAAAGGTGGAGCCTTGCGGCGGGGTTCGATTCGGGGTGGGTCGGAGACGGCCGGGGCGGGCGCTAGCGTTTCGGGAATGTCGTTACGGCCACCGACCTCTTCCCGACCTGGCCGATAGTCACGTGCAGCTCGTTCAACTCCGTCATCGCGCCGTGTGCTCGGTCTGCTCCAGCAAGCTTCCACCTCGTTCGGAGGCATGGCACGACGAAGAGACCAAGCGCACCGTCTGCCCGAGTTGTCACAAGATCGGGACCGCAGCGTCGGCGCCGGTGGCCCCGGTGGTGCCGCCGTCCGCGGATACACCCGACGGTTTGGACGCGGCCGGACCGGCCCCAACCATCCCGGACCGGCCCCGGCCCCGGCTGGCCCACCCCGACCCGGTGACGCCGTTCGAGGGCGACGGCATTGCCGATAGCCCCGAGCGGGAGGCCGTCGGCAAGGAGGTCGACCAGGCGCTCATCGAAAGGGAGCGCGCCGCCATGCGTCACGCCGAGGAGCGACGGCTCGACCTGGAACGGGCGGCGCGGGCAGAGCTGGACCGCGCTCGGCAGGCCAGTGAGCTGGACGCTGCGGCGAAAGACCAGGGTCCTCGCCCCGAACAGTCCGAGGTTCGCCTGACCCCACCGCTGCCGGCACCGGCGCAGCCCCCTGCTCGCAGCGGCAACGGGTGGCGACGCACAAAGCTCCCCCAGGTGGGTCCGTCGCTGGCCGCCGGCGTGGAGGCACAGCGCGAGATTGCAGAAACCGAAGCCGGAACCAGCGCCATCCACCGGGCCCTCGAGGCCGCTCGGCCTCACGGGCTCGAGATCATCCACTCGCGGCCGTGGGGCGGGACCCAGGTTGAGAACGAAGCCATCGTGGTGGCCCCCAGTGGGATCTGGGTGGTCGACGGCATGGGAGACTCCGAACGTCCGGTGGAGAAAGGCTTCCTGGGGGGTCACGGAGGATCGGAGCTGTTGAACGTGGTCGGTGGCCGCACGTCTCTGATCAGCGGGCTCTTGTTCGACTCCCCGTTCCAACGGGTCCCGGTTCGTGGGGCGCTGGTATTCGAAGGCACGGTTCCGGGTTGGTTCGATGATCCCTTCAACCTGGCGGGGATCGCCATCACCACCCCGCGCGACCTGATCGACCAGCTCTTCACCCCGCTGCACCTCGATGCGGACACCCGCCGACGCGTCGCCCAACACCTCGTCAACCGGTTCTGACCGGCCAGGTAAATCGGTCGGGTCGGAAGCGGCGTCAGCTCAGCCACCGACCAAGTCGGTCGGATCGGTGGACGGAGCCTCCACCAGGTCCCACGTCCGGCCCCGCCGCTCATAGCGCCACCATCGACCATCCGCGGTCACCCGGAGCTGCACGTCTCCTACCGTGATCCGGTTTGAGCGGACCTGAACCTCGGACGTATCGATCCCGGCGTCGGTGAAGGCCCGGACCCCGGCATCGATAACGGTGGGGGCCGGACGCCATCGGCCGTCGTCGGTCTCGGAGACCCCATCGGGGCCAGCGTGACGCCACAGGGCGGCGCGGGCTGTGAGGTTGGTGGGGGTCTCGCCGGCGGCCCGAGCCAAATCGATCACGGGTAGACCCTGGTCGACCCGCCGGGCCGCCCGACGGGCCAGGTCGGCAGCCACGCTGAGCTGCAAGCCGCTTTCGGTTCCCCGGGTCAGTTGCGACCATGCCCTCTCGGCAGCATCGGACGCCAGGACGCGCAGACCAGCAGCCGTGAACGGAGCGTCGGCCGGTGGGTCCGCCGCCCACGGTGTTGGGTCTCCGGGGGAGTCGGGCGGTGGCGGTGGTGGCGGTGGTGCAACGTCACGGTCTTCGCTCGAGCGCTCCAACCACTGTTGCCAGGCCGTCCGGGCCGTCACCCCCGGATCGACCAGCGTCCCACCCTCGCCCCCGGCCCCGGCCCCTGAGTCAGAGCCTGAGCCAGAACCAGAGCCTGAGCCTGAGCCGCCCTCGGTTGTGCCCGCGGCTGGGTTCTCACTCGCTCCAGGTCCCGCACCACCGCGGCGGCGAGACCGAACTGCGCCTAGGAGGGCATCGGGATGGCGACCCCTCAACGTGAACAGCACGAAGGGGTCCGCGTCGACGGCATCGGCCACCACGTAACAGACGGCGGCGGCATGCTTGCACGGGTCGGCGTGGTCCGGGCACGAGCAGCGCGGTACCAGGTCGCCCGACACCGGAAGCAGTTCCACCCCGTTGGCTCGGGCGTCGTCGATGACGCCAGGTACGAGCTCGTGGTCGAGCAGCGCCGCGGCATGGCCAGCCCTGGCCGCCAGGGCATCGAGGAGACGCTCCCACTCGTCGTCGCCGAAGGTACGGACCCCGATCGTCACTCGGTACGGAAGGACCCGCGAGCCGCGGACCAGCGCGGTGATCCGACCCGGCTCCAGCTCGACTCGGTTGACGTTTCCCTGTCGGGCGTAGGTGCGGCCTCGGGGCAGCCGGTTGGGGTCGAGGTCGGCCCGTTTCTCCAGCGCTTCGACCCAGGCCTGACCCCACCACGTGTTCCCGAACTGGCGGGCCATCAGCGGTCACCTCCCGGAGTCGGTTCGGTTTCGGAGCCGAGCGACACCAGGAGCCGGAGATCGTCGTCACCCAGATCTGAGATCCAGCCCTCACCGGAGGTGACCACCACGTCGGCCAGCGCCCGCTTGTCGGCCAGCAGGCCAGCCACCTTGTCCTCGACCGTGCCCTCGCAGATGAGCCGGTGCACCTGCACGGGCCGGTCCTGGCCGATGCGCCAGGCTCGGTCGCTGGCCTGATCCTCGACCGCGGGGTTCCACCAACGGTCGTAATGGATTACGTGGGTGGCGCGGGTCAGGTTCAGTCCGGTGCCCCCGGCCTTCACCGAGATCACAAAGATCGGGATGTCGCCGGCCTGGAACCGGTCGACCATCGCTTGGCGGGCCGCCTCGGGTACGCCGCCATGGAGGAACTGTGCGGCCCGACCCGGTCGGTCTAGGTGTCGGGTCAACAGGTGGCCCATAGCTCGGTACTGGGTGAAGACCAGGACCGAATCCCCCTCGTCGCAGATGGTGTCGATCAGCTCGGTGGTGGCGTCGAACTTTCCTGATCGACCGACCAGCTCGCCGGGGCTGGCCCCGTCCTGGTGCAGGAACTGGGCGGGATGGTTGCAGATCTGTTTGAGCCCCGTGAGCAGCTTGAGCACCAGACCTCGGCGGGCGATCCCCTCGGCTTGGGCCACCTGGTCGAGCGTCTCGTTGACCATGGCCTCATAGAGGGTTCTCTGCTCGGTGGTGAGGGGAACGACCTCGTCGGTCTCGGTCTTGGGCGGTAGGTCGGGGGCGATCTCGGGATCAGACTTGCGGCGGCGCAACAAGAAGGGGCGGACGAGCCGGTTGAGGGCAGCCGCCGCCTCGGAATCTCGATCTCGTTCGACGGGAACGGCGACCTTGCGGCGGAACGTGTCGAGTGGGCCGAGCAGCCCGGGGGTGGTCCAGTCGAGCAGGGACCACAGGTCGACCAGGCGGTTCTCCACCGGTGTTCCGGTGAGCGCGAAACGGGCCGGGGCCGGGATCTGGCGGAGTGCCCGGGCGGTTCGAGACAGCGGGTTCTTGATGGCCTGGGCTTCATCGGCGGCGATCAGACCCCACTCCAGCCCAGCCAGTACGGCCACGTCACGGCGAAGGACCGAGTAGGTGGTGAGGACCAGCGAATCGGCAGCGAGCTCGCCGAGTGACCGGTCGACCCCGTGGTACCGGACGACGGGGGTGTCTGGGGCGAAACGGGCGGCTTCGCGGGACCAGTTGCCGAGCACCGATACCGGGCACACCACCAGCGTCGGTCGACGATCCGCGCCCATGGCGTGGGCGCGGGCCAGGTGCAGGGTCAGGAACTGCACGGTCTTGCCTAGGCCCATGTCGTCGGCGAGCACTCCGCCCAGGCCCAGCTCGGCCATCTCGGTCAGCCATGTCACCCCGTCTAGCTGGTATGGCCGCAACGTGGCGTTGAGCCCCGGCGGTGCCTGCCATCTACCTCGGTGGCCTCCATCGGCATGTCCGGCAGCCAGGTCGGCCAGACGGGTGGCCAGGCCGGTGAGGGGACCGTGGACCTCGGCGGGGATCGACTCATCGTCGACCGTCAGCTCACCACCGAGAGCCACGGCAAGGGCCTCTCCGGCTGAAACCGTGCGTCGTTGGCGAAGCCGGGCCAGCCGGCTGGGGTCGGCGCGCACCCAGTGCCCCCGCAGGCGGATCACACCTCGCTTGGCTTCGACCAGGGCCGCGACCTCGGCAGGAGTGAGCGGCTCACCGTCTATGGATGCCGACCAGCTCAGCTCACACAGGCCGGTGAACGACATGGTCCCGGCCCGATCAGCGGTCAGGGAGTCCGATGACACCACCGGATTGAGCTCTACCCCCTGAAGGACCGTCTTGGGCCAACGCACCTCGATGCCTGCCCCGGCCAGGGTCTCGGTCACCGGGCCCAGCAGGTCGCCCACCTCTTCGCCGCTCAGGTCCAAGTCGGTGGGCCGAGCCTGATCGAGCAGGCGACCGAGCGGTGGCCACACTCGGCTCCCCCGGTGCAGGACCACTAGGAGGTCGTCTTCGACGGTGGGCCCAAATCGGTCGAGCACTTCGCTGGGGGCGTCCCAGAGATCGGCGGCATCGAGGACGAGGCTGCGGTCGGCGACGCTGCCCACCTCGACCACCGCCCTGAACCTGTCCATGTCCTCGGAGTCGTGATGGCCCTCTCCGCCGGTTTCGTCGGGAACATCGGTGTGGTCGGGGACGTCGGTGTCGCCTATGGCCAGTGCTCCACCTGCTTCCAGACGGAGTGAGACGCTGGCCCGAGCGTTGATCGAGGACGCGGTGCCAGCCAGCCAGCGCCCCAACTCGCCGTCGTGTCCGCTGCTGCGATCGGCGGTGACCACCCTTAGCGGGGTGGCGGTGGTAACGGCGTAGGCATCGTGGCCGGCTTCCATGGGGGCGGCCGCGGTGCGGACGTAGGCATCGGCGATGGCGTCCCAGAACCGGGCGACCAGCCAGCGTGGCGATGCCATCCGGCGGGGCGCGGTCCCCTCCACGGCTCGGGCGTGGGCGGCTGGGGGAAGCGTGTCGGCGATCGCCTCACGCAGGGCCAGGTCAGAGGGGTCCAGCGGGCCGATCCGCCAGCCGTCGACCCCGTCCTCGTCGATCATGGGGACCAGGCGGCCTCTCGCCATCGGACCCAGGGCGGCACGGGCAGCCCGGGCCCAACCGTGGACCGAAGGTCCCGACGTCGCTCCGGCGGGCAGGGCGATCAGCTCGTCGAGCACCCGGGTCAGGGGAACGAAGGTGGCTGGAACGGAACGCTGGCGGACGCTGGATCCAGCGGGGAGGACCAGCTCGACGGTGCGGCTGAAAGAGCCTGGACTGCGAGTCGGGTGCCACAGCGCCAGCTCCCCGCTGCGGGCCGGTCTACCCGGTACGAACACGGCCTCGAGTCCGGGCACCGACAGCAGTAGGTCGGGAGAGGCCATCCGGTCGAGGATAGGGAAAGCCACGGCTGTTGCGATCGGGATAGAGGTCCGAACCTGGGGGTTTCTGGATGGAAACGGCGATGGTGGGGCTGGATAGGGTGAATTCGACCCTTGTCCGTTCAGGTCCCATCGCCCCCAGGAGCACATAGATGTCCAAGTCGCCCGTCCGCATCGCTGTAACCGGAGCCGCTGGCCAGATCGGCTACAGCCTCCTGTTCCGCATCGCCAGCGGAGCGGTGTTGGGCCCTGATCAGCCGGTTTCGCTGCAACTGCTCGAGATCACGCCGGCCCTCGGTGCCCTCGAAGGTGTGGCCATGGAGCTCGACGACTGCGCCTTCCCGCTGCTCTCGTCGATCGTCAAGACCGACGACCCCGACGTCGCTTTTGGTGACGCCGACATCGCCTTCCTGGTTGGATCGATGCCCCGCAAGGAAGGCATGGAGCGCAGCGACCTCCTGGCCGCCAACGGCGCCATCTTCACCACTCAAGGTCAGGCCCTGTCGCGAAGCGCCAGCCGTGACGTGAAGGTTCTTGTGGTCGGAAACCCGGCCAACACCAACTCCCTGATCGCCATGAACAACGCTCCGGAGCTGGACCCTCGTCAGTTCACGGCCATGACCCGTCTCGACCACAACCGGGCCATGGCCCAACTGGCAGCCAAGACCGGCACCACCGTCAACGACGTCAAGAAGATGACGATCTGGGGCAACCACTCGGCCACCCAGTACCCCGACCTGTTCCACGCCGAGGTCGCTGGTCGCAACGCCGCAGAGGCCGTCAACGATCAGGCCTGGCTGGAGGGCGATTTCATCCCGACCGTCCAGCAGCGTGGTGCCGCCATCATCAAGGCCCGGGGCCTGTCCTCGGCCGCTTCCGCGGCCAACGCCGCCATCGACCACGTTCACGACTGGGTGGCCGGAACGCCCGACGGCGACTGGGTGTCCATGGCTGTCCCGTCCGACGGCAGCTACGACGTGCCCGAAGGCCTGATGAGCTCGTTCCCCTGCGTGTGCAAGGACGGCCAGTGGGAGATCGTCCAGGGCCTGGAGATCGACGACTTCTCCCGGGCCCGTATCGACGCCAGCGCCGCAGAGCTCGCCGATGAGCGCGATGCCGTCAAGGAACTCGGCCTGATCTGAGGCCAGCACACCACCGGCCGGTTCGCTACTTGAGGAACCGGCTGGTGGTGTTGTCGGCCAGGATCTTGCCGCTGGTCTGACATGTGGGGCAGTAGGCCACCGTGTAGGCCCGGTACTCCACGGCTCGGATGGTGTCGCCGCACACCGGGCACGGCTCACCGCTTCGGTGGTGGACTTGGGATGTCCGCTGCGCGGATGAGGACATGTCCGAGCGCGCCCGTTCCTCGGTGAGCGACTCGTCGAGGCACTCGCCCATAGCGGTGCTCAGTCGGCCGACCTCGGCCGGCGGGAGCTTGGCCGTGGCGGCGAAGGGCGAAAGCCGGGCCCGGTGACAGATCTCGTTGGCCAGCCGGCGTCCCAGGCCGGCGATGATGTGCTGGTCTCGAAGGAACCCGTGAAGGCGCATGGGGTGGGCAGTCAGCAGGTCGGAAAGGGCGGCGACATCGACGGTGTCGGCGTCGGGACCGAGCCCTAGGACCGGGTCCTGGGTCTCGATGTCTCCGCTCACCACCCACACCCCGGCCTTGCGCTCGTGGCCGGGTTCGGTGAGCAGCAGCGCCCTGCCGTCCTCGAAGGTCCAACGGGCGATACCCCCTCGGGGCTTGGCCGTCTGTTTGGGATCGGGCTTGAGGCGCCCGCCCTGCATCAGGTGCACCACGAAGGTGACCGGACCCGCGTCCAACGTGAGGTACTTGCCTCGACGACCGACTCGCTCCAGCGGGTGACCGTTGGCCTGGGCCGGATCGGGGAGCGCGGTCTTGAGCGCGGTGAAGGTGATGGGACGGAACCGGTCGATGGTGGTGCCGCCGAACTCCTCGGTGAGCCGCTCGGCGTGGGCCTGCAACTCGGGGAGCTCGGGCATCTAGATCTCCGGTCCGAAGTCGGTGCGATCCCTCACCGAGGCGAAGACATCGGCGAGTGCGGCCAGTGCCTCTTGGGTGTCGACCAGGGCGCGTAGATCTCCACCGACTCGTAGTTCGCCGGTCATGAACGCCCGTTGCGCCGAAGCCGTACCCATCGCGATGGCGCGAGCGGTGGCCTCGGTCTGGGTGAAGGTGACGGTGGCGTTGGTCGCTGGACCGGCGGCCACCGTCACCTCGCCGTGGTCGAAGGAGAGGTGGAACACAACCGGCGCGCCGTCTCCACCCATCGTCACCCGCTGCTCGATCACCAGCCCGATGTTGGCGGTGTGGTCGGCCAGGGCGGCATCACCGGATGCGACCTCGTGCAGGGCGGAGATCCACTCGGCTGACAAGAACGCGACCACGGCCCCGACGCTAACGCGACGGTCGGCCATCGCCCGCCGTTCGAGTTCAACGGCTCCGGGTTGGAGCTACGGTCCGTCTGTGACCGTGGATCCCTATTCCCCCGCCGATCAGGCACCACCCGCCGATCGCTTCGACCGGGTTCCGCCAGCCGATGAAGGGGTTCACCAGCCCGGGCCCGAAGACTTGTGGGGCGAGAGCTGGTACCTCGACGCCGTCGACCCCGACGCCGGCGTGGCCGCCTACGTCCGGCTGGGCCTCTACCCCAACCAGGGGATCGCTTGGTACTGGGCCTGCCTGGTGGGTGAAGGCCGCCCGTTGGTGACAGTGATCGATCACGACATCGCCTTGCCTCGCCAGGGTCTGGAGATCCGCACCGAGGGGTTGTGGTGTGATTACAACGTCGAAACCCCCCTCGATCATGTTTCGGTGGGGGTGGAGGCCTTTGCCGTCGAGGTCGAGGACCCCACCGCGGTGTACGGCGACCTGCGAGGGAACCGGGTGCCATTCGGCCTCGACTTGGAGTGGGAGACGTCCGGCGGCATCTACGCCTACCCGGGCACCACCCGCTACGAGGTTCCGTGCCGGGTGCACGGTGAGATCCTGCTGGCCGGCGAGACGATCGACCTCGACGGTTGGGGCCAGCGTGACCACTCGTGGGGGGCGCGGGACTGGTGGACGTACTCGTGGAGTTGGATGGCCGGTTGGCTGAACGACGGGACCCGGTTCCACGGCACCAGCGTCCGCATCGAAGGTTTGGACCTCTACGGCACCGGCTACATCCAGGTCCCTCGGCCCGATCTGGCCGTGCGCGAGGGCGGCGGAGAGTGGGAGATGACCGCGGTCGACGTGGTCGGTCACCAGGAGGACCTGAGGGCACCGGGTTTGCCGGGACCGGGACGATGGCAGGTCGGTGATCTGGACTTGGCCGTGGAACCGGTGGCCTTCGCCCCGGTGGGGCTGTCCGCTTCGGATGGTCGCTACAGCCGGTTCCCCCGGGCGTGGTGTCGGTTCACGGCCGTCGACGGCAGGACCGGCCACGGCTGGGTGGAGTGGAACCTCCCGGACTGAGACCTGCGGAGATCGGCTTTGCCGGTCGCAGCAGCGAAGGCTCAGGTCTGGTCGGTCTCGGTGGGTTGTCCGGCGCCCTGACGGCGGCGGATCTCTTCGACGTCGTCGATGAGGTCGGGTGGTACCAGTTCTGGATCGGCGTCTTCGGGATGGAGGCGAACGAGGATGATGCGTCGCCACACGAACCAGCCGATAGCACCGAGGATGGCCAGCACCACCACGTACTGGGCGTAGCTCATGATCGATTGGACGGTGTCCCAGCGCTCTCGGGCGAAGTAGCCGACCATGATCAGGGCCACGTTCCACACCCCTGATCCGATGGCGGTGTAGAGGGTGAACCGCAACGGGTTCATGCGCCGCAGCCCGGCGGGCACCGACACCACCGACCTCACCAACGGCACGCAGCGACACATGAGCACCGCCAGCTCTTCGTGGCGGTCGAACCAGGCATCAGCGGTGTCGAAGTCCTTCTCCTTGACGCCGAACCAGCGGCCCCATCGGGCCACGAATCCGCGAAGCCGGTCCTCACCGATGCCAGCCCCGATGAGGTACAGGGCCCACGCTCCCACCACCGAACCGATGGTGGCGGCCACGATCATGCCGATGAGCTCGACGGCACCGCGGCCCCCGTCGTGAGCCCAGATCCCGGCTGCTGGGAGCACGACCTCGGAAGGGATCGGCGGGAACAGGTTCTCTAGCGCCACCAGGAAGGCCACGCCTAGGTAGCCCATGGCGTCGATGACGTCTATGACCCAGTCGGTGAGGTCACCGGTGAGGAAGTCGCTGAGCCCGGCCAGAATCATTTGCGGGTCACCCTTGAGGTCAGGCCGGGCTGTCGATGTCGAGCAGCGGGGGCAGTACGGCGTCGTGGTCGGCGAACAGCGCCGATGCCGGGCCGGTCCCGTCCAGTGCGTCGGCGGCCATGACCACCGCCGCGGCCGTGTAGGTCGACTGCTCGTCGGCGGGGAAGCGGCTCAGGTCGGGGAAGACGGTTCCGGTCCAGTACCGGCCTGAATCGACCCGGTACTGCTGCGCCCAGGTGAAGAGTCGCTCGGCCGTCTGGCGTTCGCCGACGGCCAGGTGGGCCATCATGCACTCACAGGTCTCGGCCACGGTGATCCACGGACGGTCCTTGACACACCGCACGCCGCGCTCATCGTCCACGAACGTGTCGAAGCGTGAAGCCAGGCGCTCGCGGCCCACATCGCCGAGCAGCACCCCGCCCAGCACCGGGTAGTACCAGTCCATGGCCCAGCGGTGCTTGGGGGCGAAGGCGTCGGGTTCGTGGTGGCGGATGGCGTCGGCGAGGCGGGCGGCCGAAAGCTCCCAGTCGGGTCGCTCGTGGCCGAGCAGCCCGGCAAGTGCCACCGCACAGCGCAGGCTGTGGCAGATGCTGGAGGATCCGGTCAGCAGGGCGAAGGGCCACGGGGTGCCATCGGCGTGACGGGCCCACAGGATCTCGCCTCGGGGCTCTTGGAGTTCGAGCACGAAGTCGATGGCCCGTTCGACGGTGGGCCACATCTCCTCGGCGAAGCCGCGGTCTGCGGTGATGAGCCACTGGTGCCATACACCGGCGGCGATGTAGGCGACCACGTTGGCGTCGAGCTTGTCCTGCTCGATGCCGTCCTCCACGTAGTACTGGTGCCAGGCGCCGTCGGGTCGTTGGATGTCCACCAGCCACTCATAGGCCCGTTCGGCCTCAGCGATGCGACCACCGATGGCCAGGGCCATGGCCGCTTCCACGTGGTTCCACGGGTCGGCGTGACCGCCCGGCACCCACGGGATCATGCCTGAGGGGAGCTGCCACTCGGCGATGGCATCGACGGTGGCTTGGACCTGGGCGCCGGTGATGATGCCGTCGACGGTGGGGAGCCTGGTGTCGGACATGGTCAGGCTGCCCCTGCTCGGGCTCGGGAGGGTTCTGTGCCGTTGGGCTTGGTGGCGTACAGCACCAAGCTCTTGCCCAGAACCGGGTTGAGGATCCTCTCGGTCCAGCGGGTCAGCGGAGGGGCCGAGGTGATGTCCCACACCAAGAGCTTGTGGTACGCCTGAACCAGAGGGTGGGTGTCGTTGGTGGGGCCCACTGCGCACTTGAGCCACCAGTACGGCGAATGCAGAGCGTGAGCGTGGTGGGCCTCGCCCGGCTTGAGGCCGGCGTCTCGGAACCGGCGGCGCAGGGTGGCTTCGGTGAAGATGCGGACATGGCCACCTTCCACGAAGGGAGCGTGGTACTCGTGGCTCAATGCCCAACACACCTTCTCGGGCAGCCAGGTCGGGACGGTGACGGCCAGGGTTCCGCCCGGCTTGAGCACCCGGGCCAGCTCGCGGGCGGCGGCGGCGTCGTCGGGGATGTGTTCCATCACCTCTGAGCAGATGATCCGGTCGAAAGTGTCGTCGGGGAACGGGAGGCGGGTGCCGTCGCCGTTCACGGTGGCGGCGCTGGCACCGTCGGGAACTTCTCCGGCCTCGGCCATGGCCCCGAACAAGCCGGTCACGTCCTTGAGGTCGGCCAGGTTGTAGTCGAGGGCCACGATGTGGGCGCCGCGGCGGAACACCTCGAAGGCGTGGCGCCCGGCCCCGGCCCCCATGTCGAGGACCCGGTCGCCGGGCTGGAGGCCCAGGCGGGCGTAATCGACGGTGAGCATGAGTCCAACAGCCTTCACGGTCGTTGACCTATGGGTCAAGCGGGGGGAAACGAGGTACCGTGCGCCGGTGGACGAGTTCGACTTCGTGGTGGTGGGCGGAGGTTCGGCGGGCTGCGTGGTGGCCAGCCGTCTGAGCGAGGACCCCTCGGTGCGGGTGTGTCTCCTGGAGGCCGGCGGGGAGGGCCGCGACGTGCTGATCCGGGCCCCTCTTGGCTTCACGGTGGCCATGCCTCGGGGCATCAACAGCTGGAACTACGAGACCGTTCCCCAGCCCGGCTTCAACGGTCGTAGGGGGTCTCAACCGCGGGGGAAGGCCCTGAGTGGATCCAGCACCATCAACGCAATGATCTACGCCCGGGGTCACCGGTCGGACTTCGACCGGTGGGCCGAGCTCGGCAACCCGGGCTGGGGATACGACGATGTCCTCCCGTACTTCAAGAAGTCCGAGTGCAACGCCATCCACCGGGATTCGCCGTTCCACGGGATCGACGGACCGCTGCACGTCACCAACCTCCGCAGCCCCAGCCCACTCAACGACGTGTTCCTCCAGGCGTGTCAGAACCAGGGCATACCCTTCAACCCGGATCTGAACGGGGCTGAACACCACGGCTGCTACCACGTGCAGGTCACCCAGAAGGACGGTGAACGCCACAGCGTGGCCGCCGCCTTCATCCACCCCAACTTGGATCGTCCCAACCTCGACGTGCGGACCGGGGCCCACATCACCCGCATCACCTTCGACGGCCGGCGCGCCACGGGTGTTCAGTACGAACGCGGCGGTCGGGCCGAGTCGGTGTCGGCACGGCGTGAGGTAGTCATGTCGGCGGGTGCCTTCGGCACGCCCCAGATACTCATGGCCTCGGGGCTGGGGCCCGGTGCCCACCTCCAGAGCCTGGGCATCACCACGGTGCTGGACATCGCCGGGATGGGCCAGAACCTCCAGGACCACATCTCGGCCCTGTTGATCTACAAGGCGCTGGTCCCCGATCACACTGTGGGCATCTCGCCGGTCGGGGTCGGCACGCTCCTCAAGGCCATGTGGAAGTGGCGCCGCCACCGCACCGGCCTCATCACCAGCTGTGCCGCCGAGTCCGGCGTCTACTACAAGACCAGCCCGGACATCGAGGTGTCCGACATGGAGATGGAGCTGATCGTCGGGATCGGTGACGATCACGGTCGAAAGCTGCACCTGGGTCACGGGTATTCGGCCCACCTGCTGCTGGCCCGGCCCCAGAGCATCGGCGAGGTTCGTCTGGCCAGTCCCGACACCCGGGTGGCCCCGTTGATCGACCCTCGCTACTTCAGCCATCCCTACGACATGGAGACCCTGGTCAAGGGCACACAGATCGCTTTGGACATCATGGCCGACCCGGTGTTCGACCGTTATCGGGGGGAGATGTTGATTCCCTACGACCGCAACGACCCCCGCCAGATCGAAGAGACGCTGCGCAACCACGCCGACACCGAGTACCACGTCTGCGGCACGGCCAAGATGGGGCCCGATTCAGATCCCATGGCGGTGGTCGACCCGTCGCTGCGGGTCCGGGGCATCGAGGGACTGCGTGTCGCCGATGCATCGGTGATGCCTCAGGTCACGTCCAACAACACCCACGCTGCGGTGATCATGATCGGCGAGAAGTGTGCCGACCTCATCAAGGCCGAGGCCCGTTAGGGGTTCAGCCCCCGAGAGCGCCTCGATTGCGAAAGTGGGGGCAGCTCAGCTCAGAGTGTCGAGGCGGGCCCGGTACTGCTCGACGGTTCGCTCGGCGGTGTGGCGCCAGCTCCACAGGTCGATGACCCGTTGGCGGCCAGCCGCTCCGACGCGGGCTGCGACGCGGGGGTGGTCGAGCACGTAGCCGATCTTGTGGGCCAGGGCCCCGCTGTCTCCGGGGGTCACGCTGAAGGCGGTGTCGCCGTCGGTGCCTACGACCTCGGGGATGGCCCCGCCGGTGGTGGCCACCAGGGGGATGCCGGTGGACATGGCTTCGATGGCCGGTAGCGAGAAGCCTTCGTACAGAGATGGCACCACGGCCACCTCGGCTTCGGCGTAGAGCTCCACGATGCGTTCGTCGGACACGCCCGACACGAAGGTGACGGCATCCTCGAGGCCCAGCGCCGCGATGGTGCGGGCCGACTCGCCACCTTCCTTGGGGCGGCCGATCACGGTGAGGGTGACCTCGGGTCGTTCGGTGCGCAGTTTGGCCACCGCTTCGAGCAGGTAGCGCAGGCCTTTCATGGCCACATCGGCGCTGGCGGTGGTGATCAGCATGCCGGCGCGGCGCTTGATCTCGGGCTTGGGCACGAACAGCTCGGGGTCGACGCCCACGGGCACGATGTGCATGCGGTGGGGGTCGACCTTGTGGTCGGTGACGATGTCGCTGAAGGAGTTCTCCGACACGGTGATCACCCGCTGAAGTCGGCGGGCCACCTCGGTCTGCATGTCGGTGAAGGCGTACCAACGTCGCAACGTGAGCTTCTTGTAGAGGCCTTGGGCGTGCTCGATCTCGAGTCGGCGATCCACCGTGATGGGGTGGTGGATGGTGGCGATGACGGGCAGGCCCATGCGCTCGATGGCCAACAGGCCGAAGCCCAGGGACTGGTTGTCGTGCACCAGGTCGAATTCGTCCTTGCGGTGCTTGAGGTGGTCCCAGGCCCGCATGGTGAAGGCCAGCGGTTCGGGAAACGTCCCGAACGAGAAGGTTGAGACCTCGAGCAGGTCCTTCCAGTCCTTGATCTCCCACAGCCCCGGCATGCGCATGGGGAAGTGCTCGTTGTAGATGTCGAGGCTGGGCAGCTTCACCAACGGCACGCGGTCATCGAGCTCGGGGTAGGGCTGACCGCCCAGGACTTCGACGTGGTGGCCGAGGTCGGCCAGGGCCTTGGACAGGTGGCGCACGTAGACGCCCTGGCCACCGCAGTGCGGCTTGCCGCGGTAGGCGAGGAGAGCGATGCGCAGCGGGGAATCAGCGGAAGCCATGGACCCACAAGCCTTCCGGTTCGTTGACCCATCGGTCAAGCCACGTGGATTGGTGCGGTGGCGGGAGCTTGAGCTCAGCGGAGCTTGAGGAACAGCTCTTCCATGGCCTCGGTGGTCATGCCATCGGCGGCGGCCCCGTCGGGGTCGGTGAGGCAGTGGCGCATTCCCGCCGACATGAGGCGCAGGCCGGCGCGGTGCAAGGCGGCCTGGGCTGCGGTGAGCTGGGTGATCACGTCTTTGCAGTCGGCTCCTTCTTCGAGCAGGCGCTGCACCCCGCGGACCTGGCCCTCGGCCCGGCGGAGCCGGTTGAGTACATCGTCGGACACTTCGTCTGGGAACCGCATGAGCGTCAGCATATACCTATAGGGGTATTAGACCCATGAGCGGCGCGGTTGGAGCGATACCCCCAGGGGTATATACTGGGATCGGGGTGCAGGCTCAACCGGCACCCTCCACAATCAGAGGTACGACGTTCGGCTCGCACCCGCCGGGTCGGCCCGCCTCGTCACCCGTCACGGAGGACGGCCATGACCACCATCGATACCCCGAGCACCGGACTGGACAACCTCGGCCGAGTGCAGGGGCTTCCCTCCAACCTGGTGATCCGCCAGCTCTACCTCGGCTGCCTGTCCCAGGCTTCCTACCTGGTCGGAGACCGCGCCACGGGCCGGGCCATCGCCATAGACCCCCGGCGGGACGTGGACGAGATCCTCGATGCCGCCACCGCTGAGGGGCTCACCATCGAATGGGTGGTCGAGACCCACTTCCACGCCGACTTCCTCTCCGGCCACCTGGAACTGGCGGCGGCCACCGGGGCCACCATCGCGGTGGGCTCGAAGGGCACCACCGAGTTCGCCTCCCGGCCGCTCCAAGACGGTGAGACCATCTCGCTCGGCACCGTCGAGGTGGAGGTTTGGCACACACCGGGCCACACCCCCGAGTCGATCTCCCTGGTGGTCCGGCCTGCACCGGGCGAAGCCCCCGTCGCCGTTCTCACCGGTGACACACTGTTCATCGGGGATGTCGGCCGGCCCGACCTGTTGGCATCGGTCGGCGTCACGGCCGCCGAACTGGGCGCCAGCCTCTACGACTCGCTGGGCCGTCTGATGGGGCTACCCGACTCGGTCTACGTCCTACCCGCTCACGGCGCGGGCTCGGCCTGTGGCAAGGCGCTGTCCAACGAGACCATCTCCACCATCGGGATCCAGCGCCAGACCAACTACGCACTCCAACCCATGTCTCGGGATCGGTTCATCGACCTGGTCACCGAAGGTCAACCCACCGCGCCCGGCTACTTCGGATACGACGCATCTCTGAACCGTCAGGACCGTGCCCTGCTGGACGAGCACGAGCCCCCGACCCGCCTGGACCTGGCCGCCGTCGACGCCGCGGTGGCCAATGGCGCGGTGCTGGTGGACACCCGCACCAGCGACGACTTCGCGGCCGCCCACCTGGCCGGATCGGTGAGCGTGAGCCTCGATGGTCGCTTCTCCGAACAGGTCGGGAGCGTGGTCCCGGTCGGGTCGCCGATCGTGTTGGTCGGAGACGAGGGGACCTCGCTGGAGGCCAAGGTGCGTCTGGCCCGCATCGGCTTCGACTCGGTGGTGGGGCGTCTGGCTGAACCCGAGACCGTCCTCACCGATCACCCGGAGCGGGCGTCCCGCCTGTCCCGGCTCACCGCCACCGAACTCGCGACGCGCCGGACCGAGCTGGGGGCCATTCTCCAGTTCATCGACGTCCGCAACCCCGGTGAGGTCGCCGCCGCCCCGGTGGAGGGTGCAATCAACGTGCCGCTGGCCAAGCTGCGCGCTGAGATGGCCACGCTGGATCGGGACCGGCCCGTGGTGTTGGTTTGCGCCGGCGGGGCCCGTTCACTGATCGCCAACAGTCTGTTGCTGGCCAGCGGGTTCAGCGATGTGTCCGACCTACTGGGCGGTGCGAACGCCCTGGGTGTGGCCGCTCCTTGTGCCCTCCCGGCATCGGGCCAGGCGGTCTGACCGTTGGCGTTGGCCATCGTCTTGGGCTTGGCCATCGGCCTGGCCCTCGGTTCGCTGGGAGGAGGGGGTTCGATCTTGGCCGTCCCCGTCCTGGCCCATCTCGCCGGCCAGTCGGTAGCCGCCGCCACTGCCACCTCACTGGTTGCCGTAGGGGTGTCGGCCGGGGTTGGGTCAGTGAGCCATGCCCGAGCCGGTCAGGTCCGGTGGGGAGCGGCTATGGCCTTCGTCGCCACCGGCGTCGCCGGTTCGTGGGTGGGCACCGAGGTGAACCACCGGATGGACGGGGACGTCCTACTGCTGGCCTTCTCCGGCCTGGTCTTGGTGGCCGCCCACCGGATGCTCACCGCCTGCCCGTCTTGTACCCGGGTGGGCGAGGAAGAGGCCGTCGCTGCTGACTCGGACCCGAAACCCCTCAGCACTCTCGGGCCCTCGGGACGGGTCGTCGTCACCCCCACCGCCGCGGCGAGGGTGGTGTTGGCCGGTACTGCTGTTGGATTCATGACCGGTCTGTTCGGTGTGGGAGGAGGGTTCGTGATCGTGCCTGCCCTCACCTTGGCGTTAGGTCTGAACATGCCTCAAGCGATCGGCACCTCGCTGGTGGTGATCGTGGGCAACGCCTTGGTGGCACTGGGTTTCAGGGGGATCGACGCCGTGGATTGGGCGGTGGCCCTGCCCTTCACCGCCACGATGGTGGTGGGAAGCCTGGCCGGTTCGTTGGTCGCCCACCGGCTTCCACCAAGGCAGTCGCTCACTGCGTTCGCCACTTTGCTGGTCCTGGTGGCGGTGGCCAACGCGGCGGCTGCCGCCCATGCCATCTGGCTCTGATCATCCCCCGGTCGGTGGTTACCCTCGAGGCCCGAAGACGACGGTGATGTTGGGAGGGTGTCGGTGAGGGCGCTGGTGCAGCGGGTGACGCGGGCCTCCGTCGAGGTCGACGCTCAGGTCGTGGGGGCCATCGGGGCGGGCTTGTGCGTCCTGGTCGGGGTCACCCATTCCGACGGTCCGGCCGAGGCGGTCGAGATGGCCCGCAAGCTCTGGCACCTGCGGGTGTTCCCCGACGCCGAAGGCAGGATGGATCGCCCGGTGGCCGAGGTCGGCGGAGAGATCCTGGTGATCAGCCAGTTCACGCTGTACGGCAACACCGCCCGAGGTCGTCGACCGTCTTGGGTGGCGGCCGCCGGCCCCGATCAGGCGGAGCCGCTGATCGAGCGGCTCGTGGCTGAGCTTCGGGCATTGGGCGCCACCGTCGCCACCGGCCGGTTCCGGGCCGACATGGCGGTCGAGTTGGTCAACGACGGTCCGGTGACGCTGATGGTCGAGGTCGGTCGCCCCGACGTGTGAAGTGCAGGACCCAGCCAACCGCCACCAGGGCCACCGCTAGGACCCGGGTCGGAAGGTCCCCCCACCGCACGTACAGCGTGTTCCCGGTCCGAAGCGGGATGTCGTGGCGTACCTCGACGCGGGCTAGCACCTGGCTGCTGCGTTGGAACACCTCCCCCGACGGGCTGACGAAGGCACTGAAACCGGTCGGCGAGACCTGTACCGCCCACCGCCCGGTCTCGATGGCCCGCAACCGGGTGGACGCCACCTGCTGGGTCTGCACCAAGGTCCCGGTGTAGGTGGCGCCGTTGGTGGGGTTGTAGAGGAGCTGGCCGCCGGCCTGCACGCCCGATCGGGCGCGGTGCCCGAAGAAGACCTCCCAGGAGATGACCGTGGCCAGCGGGGCGTTTGGAGTGGTGAGTAGACCCGAATCGGTGGACACGGTGGCATCCCGGGACGCCAGTGTGTCTGGGGCCACCTTCTCTATCCAGGACCGGAAGGGTACGAATTCGCCGAACGGTACCCGCTGCACCTTCACGTACCGGTCTATCCACTCGCCATCGCTGGTGACGACCTGGGAGGAGTTTCGGAACTCGGTGTCACTAACGCCCTCCACGGTGCCGACTACCAAGGTGGAGTCCAGATCGGCCGCCAACTGCTCCAGTTCCGCCCCTTCGGGAGCATCTTGTACCGGGCCGTCGGTGTCGACCACGTCCTCGGGCCACAGGACCAGGTCGAGTCCGGGAGGGACCTGGGCGCTGGCCTCCAGGTGGCGTTCGAACACCTTGCGCTCGTCGGTGTTGATGGCCCGGGTGCCTTGCGGTCCACCTCCTTGCACGTAGGCCACATCCATCGTCTGGCCCGTCGGCTCCCCCTGGGGCGCCACCACCGCAATCACCATCAGGACCGCCACGGCGGCGCCGGCTCCGCCCGCGGCCCGCCAGTCCCGGGACACGAGAGCAGACAGGGCCAGGCCCACGGCCACGGTGGCCACCCCGATCAGTAGGACACCGCCGACCCGGGCGATTGTCGCCAGCGGACCGCCGACCTGCCCCACCGCCAGGAGCGACAGCGGCACGCCACCGAAGGGCCATGCACTCCGGAACGCCTCGCACAGCACCCACGCGCCCACGATGGCCGGTCGGCGACCGGCACCGGGGGGCACCGCCAGACAGAACAGGCCGAGGAACAGGGCGTAGGCCAGGGTGGCGATGATGTATCCGGGAAAGGTGAGCTGGCTGATCCAGGAGATGGTGGGTGTGAAGAGCGCCAGTCCGGCCACAAAGCCTCGACCCAGCCGCTGCCGGGCCCCGGCGCCGGCCAGGAGCCGGTCGGCCAGTGCCAACCCGGCGAAGGCCAACGGCCACCATCCCCACGGCGGCAGGCTCAGGGCCACCAGAACTCCGACCCCGACGGCTCGAACCATCGGTCGGGCCGCCAGGCTCCTGACCTCAGCCATCGGACCACGGCTGGAGGCGTCGCTGCCTTCGGCGCCGAGATCAGTAGCGGTCGGGATCGGTGGATCCTGCTCAGAGGTGTGAGACATCGGCGGACAGTCTGGTCGACACCGGGCTGCCCTCCATCGTCAGCGGGACCGTTCGACTCGCCATGTCGGTCCACCTTGCAGACCGCTCCTTTGACGGTCCGGTCTGGTTCGATGACGTCCGAAGTACCTTCTGGCCATGGATCCGGTGGTCACCTCTCCCGAATCTGCGATGGGGGAACCGCCGAGGTTCGGGCCCCTTCGGTTCGGCCCGGTGCAAAAGCAGGCTGCGCTCTTGTGGTTGGCGGTGGCGTTACCTGTCAACACTCTGATCTTCGTGGGGCGGCGGCTCTGGGGTCCCGGTGGTCGCCCGCTCATCGACGACGCCTTCATGCACTGGGATGCCCGGTGGTTCATGACCATCGCTCGAGACGGCTACAGCTACCAGCCCGGACAACAGTCAAACGTGGTCTTCGCCCCCGCCTTCCCCCTTATCGGAAGGGCGGTATCGGTGGTAGTCGGTTCGATCCCACTGGCCTTGTTCCTGGTCGCTGCCGCTTTCGGCCTAGCCAGCTTCGTGCTGGTGGCCACGTGGTTCGAGCGGCGAGAGTCAGAGGCCATCACCCGCTCGGCCATGGTGCTCTTCGCCCTCTATCCGTTCACGGTGTACCTCACCGGCATCCCCTACAGCGAGCCCCTCTACCTGTTCACGGCATTGGCCGCGTTCATGGCCCTGGAATCGGATCGGCCGGCGTTGGCCGGGCTGGCGGGCCTCGTCACCACCGCCACCAGGGTCACCGGGGTGGCGGTGGCCGTGGGGCTCATGGTCATGGTCCTCACCCGGCGGGGCGCACTTCGGGCTGTGACCGAGGCCGATCGCCAAGACGGACCCACCGACGGGTGGGTCTTAGGGCCGATGGTGATATCGCCCCGCAAGCTTCGCGGCCGCGATGCCTGGGTCCTGTTGTCATGGGTGGGGCTGGTGGCGTGGATGGCGTACTTCCAACATCGCTTCGACAACCCGGTGTTGTTCTCGTCGGGCAACTTCGGGGCACCGGGACGCTGGTTGAGCGAACCGAGCATTCGCTCGCTGCTCAAGGTCCAGTACTTCCAGAACCTCACCGAGGAGATCCCGGCCTACATCCTCACCACCACCATCCATGGGATCCTGGCCATCGGCGCCATCTTGTTGATGCCCGCGGTGGTGCGCCGCTACGGAGCGGCCTATGGCGTGTTCGGCGGGACGATCATCGCCATGAGCTGGATCACCAGCGGCGCCTTCCAGGGCTTCGGCCGGTACCTGCTGGTGGTGTTCCCGCTGTTCGGCCCGCTGGCGGTGTGGGCGGCCCGGACCGCGCTGCGCACGGTCTGGCTCCCGCGCTTCTTCGGCCTGGGCCTTCTAGCCACCACCCTCATGTGGGCCAACGGTCACTGGGTGTCCTAGTCCTAGATCCGCCGGAAGGCAGAGCCTTCCGGTGGAGTTCGATCGCCGGCCTTACGGCCGACGTCTTCGCTGCTGCGACCGGCAAAGCCGATCTCCGCAGGTCGGGGGCTCTGCCACGAAGGGCTCTGCCCCCGAACCCCCGCCCAGGCCTGCAGCTTCACGTCGTCGCTCCTAGGTTGATCAGACCGCGGGGGCCTCGGTTGAACCATGCCGTGCTTATGGGTCGACTCGCCCACTCGCTCGCCTCCTAAGCCTGGATCAGCCGGAAGGCAGAGCCTTCCGGCGGAGTTCGATCGCCGGCCTGACGGCCGCGGCCTTCGCTGCTACGACCGGCAAAGCCGATCTCCGTAGGTCGGGGGCTCCGCCACGAAGGGCTCTGCCCCCGAACCCCCGCCAGTCCTGCTGCTTCAACTCGCCAGATGGTCGAACGTTCTCGGGGCGAGTTTGGTCGGTCAGTGAAGAAGAGCGCGTCGGGTGGGCCAGGTCGCGCCCAGGGCCTTGGCGGCGAGCTCTCCGGAGCGGATGCATGCGGGCACACCCACGCCGCGAAGGGCGGCCCCGGCCAAGACCAGGCCCGCCCGGTGACGGGCCGACACCGCGGCCAGGTCGGCTTCGATGGCATCGACGCGGGACAGGTGGCCAGGGGCGTATTGGGGGAAGGCCCGATCCCAGCGCCCCACTCGGACCTCGGTCGGGGCGGCCCTCACCCCGATCACGCGGTCCAGATCGGCGGTCACGCGGGCCAGGAGGTCGTCATCATCTAGGTCGCGGTGGCGGTCGTCTCCCATCCGGCCCGCCGAGACCCTCAAGATGATGTCGTCACGTTCAGGATGGCGCCACTGCGCCCACTTGGCGGTTCCATAGGACACCGCCGTCACCATGGTTCCCTGGTCGCGGGGGATCAGGCACCCGCTCACCCCCTCGGGTAGCCCGTCGGCGGGGCCGATGGCGTCGGCGTCGAAGGCCAGGGTGACCATCGTTATCGAGGAGTGATCGATGTCGGTCAGCAACCGGGCCGGACCGGGAGCGAGGTCGGCCAGAAGGGATGCAGCGACGAAGGCCGGACAGGCCAACACCACGGCATCGGCGAGAAGGGTGGACCCGTCGGAGAGGTGGGCCAGCCACTGGCCTCCGGCCCCACCAACCCCACTCACCTCCCCGGTCACCCCGGTTTGGCCAATCGGTTCGAGGGCCTGGACCTCAACCCCCACCCGCAGGTCGGCGGAGGGCATGGCACCCACCACGGCATCCACCAGGCGGGCCATGCCACCGAGGGGTGTGGCGAACACCGGGGCCGTACCCGGTGTGGACGCAGCCGGTGATGAGGTGGTCGACGTTCCCGCCTTCACCTGGGCGGCACAAGAGCGGATGAGGCTCGGGTCTCTTGTTCGGGCGGCCGCGTCGATCTGGGGGACGACGGCGGCCAGGCTCAGCCTCGAGGTATCCCCGGCGTTGATCCCTCCGATCAGTGGGTCGATGAGGTGGTCCACCACCTCGTCGCCCAGGCGGCCACGCAGGTAGGGGCCGACGGCCACGTCGCCCGAGGGCGATGCCGGTGCCGACGGAGGATCGGTGTCCAATCGCGGCAGTTCGAGGTCCCGAGCCACCCTCGCCAGGCCGTCGGGCGAGAGGATCCCGCTGGCTGCCAGGGCATCGAGGTCGACGGGCACACCCAGCACGTGCCCCTCGGGCATCGGTCGCCGGGCCCCGTCGAGGAAGATCTCCGCCCGGCGGGCCAGGGGAGACACCAGTTCGCCGTCTATCTCCAGGTCGTGGCAAAGGGCCACAGCCCAGGGCACCCGGAGCAGGAAGTTGTCGGCGGTCTCGTCCACCGGTCGACCGGCGAACATCGAGGTCTGGATCTTTCCCCCCAGGCGTCCGGGCTCCACCACCGTCACGTGGGACCCTGCCTGGGTAAGTCGCAACGCGGCCGTCAGCCCGGCTGCACCACCCCCTACCACCACGACATGGTCAGGTCGGACCCGCGTCGAACTCACGTCGGACTCACGTCGGACTCGCATCAGTTCCGGGCTGGTGCGGGTCGGTGCCCGCGCCGGGATCCGAGCCAGGATCAGCGCTCTGACCAGCGTTCTGACCAGCCACGGGTGAGTTGGCGGCGGTCTGGACCCGGCGGGCCAGGGCCGCCATGACTCTGGGGTCGTCGTTGAGGGTCCTTGTCCGGCCAAAGGCCAGCCCGGCCTCGGAGGCTCTAGCAGCGGCTTCGATGTCGAGGTCGTAGGCCACCTCGAGGTGGTCGGCCACGAACCCCTGCGGGCACACCAGGATTCCATCGGTTCCACCGGACCGTGCCAGCTCGTCGATCACCGCCAAGATGTCGGGGCCCCGCCACGGTTCGGGGGTTGCTCCGGCGCTCTGCCAGGCCAGCGACCAGCGGGAGGCGTCCAGGCCGGCGAGCCGGGCCGCAGCCGCTGCCGACGCCGCCAGCTCGCCGGGGTAGGAGTCTCCTTCCAGCACCCGCTCGGGCAGCGAGTGGGCGGTGAAGACGACTTGGGTGGATGGACCCATGTCGGTGAGGGCATCGACGACGGCGGTGGCCAGGAACTCCTGGTAGGTGGGCTCGTCATACCAGCGCAACACCTGCGAATGCCCGATGTCGACCTGGGCGGCGGCCGCGGCGGCCCGATTCTGGTACTCGCCGACGCTGGCTCCCGAGTAGTGCGGGGCCAGGACCAGGCCCACCACATGGCCGACGCCTTCAGCGGCCAACGTCGATACGGCGTCCTCGATGAACGGACTGGCATGCTTCTGGCCCAGCCTGACCTCGAACCGTTGCGGCTCGAGGCGGTCCAACTCCCGGGCCACGGCCGCCACCTGGTCGGCCGTGCGTGCGGCCAGTGTGGATGTTCCCCCCAGAGCGTCGTAGCGGCGGGTGAGGTCGGCGAGCTGCTCGGGTGACGGGGGTCGACCACGCCGGATGTGGGTGTAGTAAGCCTCGATGTCGCTGGTGCGGGCCGGGGTGCCGTAGGCCATGACCACGACCCCCACCCGAGTGGCGGGCGCGGCCGTCACCGCACCCGACCCTCGGCGTGAACGGTGTCGATCACCCGCTTCAACACGTCAGGGTCCGACTCGGGAAACACACCGTGGCCCAGGTTGAAGATGTGTCCGCGGTGTCCGTCGGCTCGTCGCAGCACGTCGCGGGTCCGCTCCACCGCCACATCGGCACCGGCCAGGATCGTGGTCGGATCGAGGTTGCCCTGGAGGGCCACCTCATCTCCCAGACGGGCCCGGGCGTCGTCGAGGTCCACCCGCCAGTCGACCCCCACCACGTCGGCGCCGGCCTCGTGCATGAGCCCCAGCAGTTCACCGGTGCCCACCCCGAAGTGAACCCGCGGCACCCCGGTGTCGGCGATGCCACCTAGGACCTTCTGCGACGCCGGCAGGACGTAACGCCGATAGTCGCTGGGGCACAGGGCCCCAGCCCAGGAGTCGAACAGTTGGATGGCCGAAGCCCCAGCCGCAACCTGGCTGCGCAGTGATGCCAGGGCCAGGTCGGCGAGCCGGTCGAGTAGCGCGGCGAACAACTCGGGATGGCCGTACATGAGAGCCTTGGTCTTGGCGTAGGTGCGGCTCGGTCCACCCTCGATGGCATAGGAGGCCACCGTGAACGGGGCCCCGGCGAACCCGATGAGCGGGACGTCACCCAACTCCGACACCAGGTTGCGGACGGTATCGAGCACGAAGGGAGTGTGGGCCTGGGCGTCGAGATCGACGATGCGGTCCAGATCGGCCTCGCTTCGGAACGGGCGTTCCACGACCGGTCCCACGCCGGGACGCACCTCGACCCCGAAGCCGATCGCCTCCAGCGGGGTGACGATGTCGGAGTACAAGATCGCGGCATCGGTGCCGTAGCGGTGCACCGGCTGGAGAGTGATCTCGGTGGCCAGGTCGGGGTTGCGGATCGCCTCGGTGATGGAGCCGGTGCCCCGGATCGCCCGGTACTCGGGCAGCGATCGGCCGGCCTGGCGCATGAACCACACTGGCACCCGGTCGTGAGGTTCACCCCGACAGGCACGGAGGAACGGTGAGTCGGCGCTGACCATCGCGGCGAGGCTAATGGTGCTGTGATCGGATGTAGCCATGCGCCGCTCCATCGACGACCAGCCCTTCGACGCCGAGGCCGACCCGGTGGTGGCCGGTGATCCCGACCTCCAGCAGACCTCGTGGGCGGTGGCCATCGCCGATGACTACGACGACGCCGAACCACGGGTGGTGCTCACCGTGGAAGAGATCGGACGGGCCGGTGCCGGGCTCATCACCCATCTGACCCCGGTCGGGGCCCGCCGGCTGAGGGTGGCCCTACGCGATGCCCTGCGTGAGATCGGCGAGGACCCCGGGCTCTGAGGAGGCGAGCCGAAAGGCGGAGCACCGCCTAGGATGGCAGATCCCTTGATCGGGGTCTGACCCGCCGGTCCGATCCCGTTCACCGCCGAACCGACATCGGATTCACCCGCTTCACCCATGACCATCCACCCCGACCTGGCCTCCGAACAGGCCCACATCGACCGGGCCTACGAATGCCTCGAAGAGGCCCGCACTTCGGCCAACCGGCTCAAGGGGATGGTCGAGGTCGGTGCCGGTGGTACCGAGCAGGCCCGCTTCGAGCGGGAGGTCATCTTCGACACCGTGGCCCACCGCCTGAGCCACCTCCACCTCGGCGATGCCGCCCTCTGCTTCGGCCGCATCGACCGGGAACCCGACGACGGCGGCGAGACCTTCTACGTGGGTCGCCTCGCCGTATCGGACCGAGACCAGGAGCCGCTGGTGGTCGACTGGCGGGCGCCGGTGGCCGAGCCGTTCTACCGGGCCACCGGGCGTCAACCGATGGGCCTGGCCCGTCGCCGTCACTTCGCCACCCGGGGACGCCAGGTGCTCGGCATCGAAGACGAGTTGTTCGGAGATCACGCCCTGGACCTGGGTGAGGCATCGGGCCTCCAAGGCCAGGGGGCCCTGATCGCAGCGTTGGAGACGGCTCGCTCGGGGCGGCTGGGCGACATCGTGGCCACCATCCAGGGCGAACAGGACGAGATCATCCGTGCCCCGCTGCCCGGGGTGCTGGTGGTGCAGGGCGGGCCCGGCACGGGCAAGACCGTTGTTGCCCTGCACCGTGCCGCCTACCTCCTCTACACCCACCGCTTCCCGCTGGAGGACCAGGGTGTGCTGGTGGTGGGACCCAACCGCCTGTTCCTGGCCTACATCGAGCAGGTCCTGCCCTCGTTGGGTGAAGCTGGCGTCGAGCTAGCCGTTCTGGCCGACCTCATCGATCCGGTGTCGGTGAAGGGCCGAGACCACGAGGAGGTGGCCCGGCTCAAAGGTCACGACGTAATGGCCAAGGTCCTGGCCAAGGCGGTCCGGGACCGCAAACGTCCGTTGCGATCCACGTTGCGTATCGGGCACGGCCTCCAGCACCTCACCCTCACGGTGAGTCAGTCCGAGTGGATAGTGCACGAAGCCCGACGTCGGTACCACACCCACAACGCCGGTCGCCGCTTCGTGGAACGTGAGGTGGCCCGGGCTATGGCCGAGTCATCGCGGACCCCGCTCGACCCGACCGATCTCTGGCGCCAGATCCGCCGTCACCCAGATGTGTTCGAGGCGTTGGAATCCATGTGGCCGGTGCTCACGCCCGCCCAGTTGCTGCACGACCTGTTCGGGGCTCGGAGCCTGTTGCACCTCGCCGCTGGTCGTCATGTACCCGAACAACAGATGGACCTGCTGTTCCGTCCCCGTTCGGTAACCGTCGGGGACGTGGTGTGGACCCACGACGACGTACCTCTGCTCGATGAGGCACGGTCGCTGTTGGGGCCCAAGCCCCGGCTAAAGCGAGACCTCGACGTCGTCGACGAGATCCGGACCTACGGCCACATCGTGGTCGACGAAGCCCAAGACCTGTCACCGATGCAGCTTCGGATGCTCACCCGGCGGTCGCTCAACGGGTCGATGACGGTGGTCGGAGACATCGCCCAGTCCACTGGGGCATGGGCGCATGCCGACTGGAACGAGATCCTCGCCTTGTTGCCGTCGCGGCGACCGGCCCGCCGCGAGGAGCTCACGGTCGGTTACCGGATCCCAGAACCGAACATGGAGCTGGCCGCCAGGGTGTTGGCCCACGCCGCTCCGGAACTGGCGCCGCCGCGGTCGGTCCGTCAGGGAGGTCGTCCACCGCGGATCACGCGGATCGACGGGGCCGGAGGCTTCGGTCCGGCGGTCGTCGACGCCGTGGTGGCCGAGCTGGCCTCGGTCGGAACCGGCAACCTGGCCGTCATCTGCCCGGCCTCACGGGTGGAGCTGTGCGCCCGTTCGTTGACCGAAGCCGGCATCGACCACGGGGTGGCCACCGAGCGAGGATTGAACCATCAGGTGACGGTGGTTCCCGTGGGAATCGTGAAGGGCCTCGAGCTGGACGCCACCGTGGTCGTCGACCCGACCGGGATCCTGGACGAAGAGGCACAGGGGACCAGGGCGCTGTACGTGGCGCTGACCCGCTCGACCAAGCACCTCACCGTGGTCCACGACGGGCCTCTCCCCGACGTTCTGGAGCCGATCGCTCAGGACCCGGTGCTCACCAGGATCCGCTCGGCGGCGAACGCCCCGACCCCGATGTGACGACCCTCGATCTCGACCGTGGTCGTTCCATCCGGTGACGAAGCGGTGACGGTGCCCTCGTGGCCGGGCTGGATCGCAGCCTCCTCCAAGAAGTCGAGCAGGCCCGGCGTGAACTCGAGGGCCTCGGGGATTCGGCGCACGGTGAACTCGTCACCCACGGTCAGTTCGCTGAGGCAGACCATGTCGGGTGCCTTGTAGCCCGACCCCGGGATCGGGTTGCCGTGCGGACAGGTGGTGGGGTCGTCGAGAAGGCGGATGATGGCGGCCTCGACGTTGTCGGAGATCACGTGCTCCCACCGGCCCGCCTCCTGATGGGCCTCGGCCCACGACAGTCCCAAGATGTCGGTGAGCAGCCGCTCGGCCAGCCGATGCCGTCGCACCACCATCTCGGCCAGGGCCCGTCCATCGGTGGTGAGCTGGATGGTCCGGTCGACCTCGACGAGGCCTTCGTGCTCCATGCGGCGGATCATCTCGGACACCGCCGGTCTCGACACCTGGAGACGCTCGGCGATACGAGCCTGGATGACGTCGACGTCGTCTTCGTGCAGCTCCCAGATCGTCTCGCAGTACTCCTCGAACGCGGGGTGGTACTCGGGGGTCTGATATGCGGCCACGCCGGGAGTCTAGGGAGCGAGCCAGCCGATTCGGCCCGTCTGGTCGTCGTCGGTACGGTGGTCTCATGGCAACGCATGTACGGCCCTCCTCGTCGACCCGTTCCCCGTGGCGTTCGCTGGCCCTCGCCGTTGGATTGGCGGCCTCGATCGCGTTGGTCGGGTGCAGTGGTGAAGACAAGGCCGGCGGCCAACGGGAGTGCATCGCGGTGGCTCCGGTCGATGGCGTGACCGAGCTGACCGTTACCGGCAAGAACCTGGCCTTCGACCACGAGTGCTTCGACATCCAGCCGGGCAAGGTCGAGTTCACGTTCGTCAACGCAGACCAGGGCGTGTCCCACAACCTCCACGTGAGCGGCCCCGGCGGGGTCAACGAGCGAACCGACCTGGAACGGGGTGAGACCACGCAGGTCCTGGAACTGGAGCTGACCGAGCCGGGCCGCTACGACTTCGTGTGCGACCCTCACGCCACCATGGAAGGCCAGCTCAACGTGGCCGATCCATCGACGGCGTCGACGACCACTGTCGCCGGCTGACCAGATCTGGGTCCGCCGTCGTGGCGGTGTTCCAGGAACGGCCCCGCTGTCGTGGGGGGTTCGTAGGCTGCGGTCATCGCCGCGCTGAGCCTGTTCTCCGAGCCCGTCAGGACCTGGTTCCAAACCTCATTCCCCGCGCCCACCGAGGCCCAAGAGCGGGGATGGCCCGCCATCGCGTCTGGGAACCACACCCTCATCCTCGCTCCCACCGGGTCGGGCAAGACCCTCACCTCGTTCCTGTGGGGCATCGACCGGCTGATGACCACGCCGGCGCCCGACGGTCCGGCTCGTACCCGGCTCTTGTACCTGTCGCCGCTGCGGGCCCTGGCGGTAGACGTGGAGAAGAACCTGCGGGCACCGCTGGTGGGCATAGCCCACGCCGCGCACCGCCTAGGTCAGGAGGTCAACGTTCCCACCGTGGCGATGCGAACCGGGGACACTCCGGCCGATGAGCGGCGCAAGTTGGCCCGCACGCCGCCCGACCTTCTGATCACCACCCCGGAGTCGCTGTACCTGATGCTGACCTCCGCAGCCCGGGACACCCTGGTGAACGTCGAGGCGGTGATCATCGATGAGATCCACGCCGTGGCCGCCACCAAGCG
>WBZL01000861.1_pt1 | contig 33711 bp, 33 predicted proteins | sample 5204291 | NCBI WGS metagenome assembly WBZL01 (sample SAMN12344345, study PRJNA552823) | activated sludge metagenome | biome: Activated sludge suspended growth; feature: Nitrification reactor; material: Wastewater; isolation source: activated sludge from nitrification reactor of wastewater...
GGAACCTCATATTGTGTGGTCCCAGCGGGACCACCTAGATTTGACTTAGAATCTACACCATTGCAATGAGGTATCTTTGTTAGGTTCCTGACTATGTCGATCTTACCCGACAGCCTGACCTATATGCAGCGCGTGCAGGACGCTGCCCGTCTGGGTTACCCCTGGTACGTCACCGGCGAGCTTTCCCTCGAGAAGTGGCCGTCGCTGGAGATCAAGCTGGCCGAGCTCTACGACTGCAACCTGCCGAAGTCGAGCCGGAGTAAGCGGCGCTCGAGCGGTGAAGCCGTGACGCTCTTGTATGCCGTCGCCGGGCCGCCGGACCAGTCCCCGCGCATGGTCCGCTGGCTCATGGCTGTCACTGATGGCAAGGGGCGGGTACATGCCCGCGAAAAGCTCCTGCGCTTCGATGCGCAGGAGCGCTGTAGTTTCATCGGTCGCTACGAGCTGGTCCATGATGGGGTTGGCTGGTCCTGGCGCATGAACCGAAAGCGGGTGGAAGCGTTGCGCGAGCGCATCCACGAGATCTCCGCCGCCCCACCCGAGCACCGGCAGATTCGGCGGGACGCGCGGGGCGAGTTCGATGCCGAAATCGAGGCGCTCATGGATGAGCTCTATCGTGCGCCCGGATTCCGGCTGATGCGCCGCCAGATCGGCAAGTTGGTGGGTTTTGCGCACGGCGAATGGCGACGGCTGCGCCCGGAAGGTGGGCCGCAGATTCGCCCGCGGACGTTCCTGGCCTACGTGACGCGTCGGCCGAACTCGGTCAAGTTGCGTCTCGACGCCGGGGAGGCGCGCGAGACCTAGGGGTGTATGCGCATGCAGCATGTTGTATGCGCATACCGCATACCGCATGCTGCATGTTGTATGCTGCATGCGCATACACCCCGTGCCTCGGTGGTTGTCCTTTCCTTGAGCCTGCCTGAATTGGGCCGGCGTCCGTTCATCTGGAGAGTCGACATGAACCACCGCCTATCCCCTGCAACCGAACCGCGTAATCCCGATCCCCTGGCCTGCTCCCGGTGTGGTCGATTAATGCCCGATGGCGACTCGGAGCGTGACGAAGCGCTGGTCGTTTCTTTCCGCGCGGGTTTCTGGTCGATCTTTGGCGACGAGTCTCACGTCGAGGGGATCTTCTGCCAGCACTGTCTAAAGGCGTCGCTGGGGCCCTGGCTCCGCGTGACGGAAGGCCGCCTGGGTGATGGATGGCATGAGCATCCTTCTGCGCGGGGGCGCCAGCTCCATCAACTGCCCCATGACTAGGTGTGTGCGGACCGAGCCCGGCCGGCCCGCGCTTGCTGCTCAAATTTTGAGCAGCAAGGAAACCCCTTGCGCAACAAAGGAACTGCAGGCTTAACCAAGCCGCTGTCCACAGATCCTGTGGATAAGCTTGCCGGCAGGTTTGCGAGCGGTCAGAGGTCAGTCTGTCGGGGTGAGGAGCACGTGAACCGGTACGCCCAGGGTGCGGGCGAGCCTTGTGATGCTGTCGAGGGAGATGTTCCTCGCCTGGCGCTCCACGTGGGCGATGAAGCTGCGATCCAGTCCGCTCTCAAAGGCGAGCTTTTCCTGCGACCAGCCGCGCTCGCGCCGGAATCGAACCAAATTCGTAGAGAGCACGGCTCGAGCGTCGGGGAAATCTTGTGAAGAAGGGCGGTCGGGAGACATTTTCCAGAGTCTCCCGACTTGATGTTTCTAAGTCAGTGGGTTTTGAGTCACAATGCACGGGTGAAAAAATGCACAACGTCTCGACCAATCCTCACCGCTCTCGCCCCCGCGGGCATCGATGAGACGATCGAGGCATCCAAGATCCTCAAGAGCGGAGCACAGCCATGTCTTATTTCAGGACGTATGAAAAGTCGGAGCTAAAGGGCATGCATGCCGCCGAGCCGGGTGAGCAACGCTGGCCGTTCGTCCAGATTGGGCTCCCGACGCCTATCTATCTCATGCAGCTCGAAAGAGCCGTCGAGGAGGACGCTGAGATCGGCTATGAGATCCTGACTGCAGACCTCGCCGAACTGGTCAACTTCGCTGAGGGGCGGTACCCGCCGCTTCGGCTCGTGAGCGTGGATCTCCTGATCAGCATCCCGCCTGTGAGCCGGCGCACCTTCCATGCGCTGCGGGAAGTCTGGGTCCCGCCGGAGGGGGGCGCTTACCGCTTCATCGTCGACGACCAGGTCACCCTGGACTTCAACCCGCTACAAAACCGATTCGACCCGGACGCGCTTCAGTGCATTTTCCGGGCGCCGGCAGCGTAATCAGCACTCTCATCAGTGCGCTCAGCAGGCGGCCACAGGCGCGCAACGTGCACCACGGCCAGCACCCACACCGCGTCCTCGGCAAGTTCATAGACCAGGCGGTAGTTTTCGTGCGGAAAAAGCTCGCGCGTCCCTGCGATGAGGCCCGGTTTCCCGAGCTCCGGATGGGAGGAAAGTCTTTCGGCCGCCTTGCTGAACAGCGTATCCATGCGCGCAGCAGCGCCGGGGTTGCGCTCGAAGAGGTAGTCCCAAATTGCGAGACGGTCCTGCACGGCCTCGGGCGTCCACCGAACCCTCACAGGCCGCTCTCGGCACGCGCACGCCGAGCGGCGAACTCCGCCTCGACGTCCTCATTCGAGCGCCCACGTCCGGCACGGACCGAGGCGCGTGCTGTATCCACCTTCTGGTGCAAGAACGCCTCGTACTCGCGCGCCTGACGCTGGCGTTCGACGAACTCGCGCATGAGTTCTCGCACGACCTGGGAGGCTGGGCGGTGCGCGGCTTCGGCCTCGGCCATGAATGCGGCTCGCAGCTCGGGCTCGAGCTTCAGGGTAAAAACGGCTTCTTTGGACATGCCTGGCCTCGCTTCGTTGATACTGATAACGTACTAACGAAGTATATACGCCAAGGCGGTCACCGCCACAGCCGCTCGAACCGCGCCGGGTTCGTTGCCGTGTAGCGCACGGTGTGCTGGATGTTGCGGTGTCCCAGGTAGTCCTGGATGAGCCGGGTGTCGGCCCCCTGGTCGGCGAGCGCGTAGCCGCAGGCGTGGCGCAGCATGTGGGGGTGCGCCTCGACCGACAGCTCGGCCAGCGCCCCGTAGCGCCGGATCGCCACCCAGGCGGTGCGGCGGTTGAGCGGCGCCCGCCGCTCCGAGACGAAGAACGTGTCGCCCGCCGGCCCGAGACGCGCCCGCTCGGTGAGCCAGGCCTTGATGGCCCGCAGCTCGTCGCCTCGCAGCGGGTGCGTCGTCGACAGCCCCTTCTTCAGCCGGGCCACGTGCAGCACCCGGCTCTCGAGATCGACTTGGTGCAATTTGAGCGCGCAGGCCTCGGACACCCGCAGGCCGTGGCGGAACATCAGCAAGATGAGGCAGCGATCGCGGGCCTCGGTGCGGCTGCCGCGGGTGGCCGTGATCAGGCGCTCGACCTCGCGCGCGGTGAGGTGTTTGCGGTCGTTCATCGTTTTGTCCAATGTTCGGGGAAAAAACGCGGCGCAAAGCCGCGCCGTTGCTGGGGGTGGTGTCTGGACATTAGACAAAATGGTTCATTTTGTCCAATCACGCCGTGCCATGCCCCTAAACGACCTCGTCGCCAGCCCACTCATGGCAGACAGCAGGCGGCCAAATCCGGCCGCTCGCGAAGGGCACCTCCAGGGTTCGTCAGCACCGGGTCGGCGGCGTCGGCGCTCGTCGGACAGTGCCGTCCAGGTGATGTAACGCCAGATATGCTCCAGCCGATTGTGTTCGTGTGCTGCGACTCGGACCGTGGCGAGTAGACTGAACCCGGCAATGTCGGCGCACAGGGGCTGGCTCGCTGCGCTTAAGGGTGCCTCTGACATCGTCATTCAGCACTGCCGGAACTCCAGCGCCAGGGAACTCAAGATTATCGCCGCCATCCTGGAATCGCCGGCGATTGATAAGATCCTGTCTCACCTGGACCTAGACCCGGAGCCTCTACCCAAGACCGAGCGCGACCCGAGGCACTCCTTCGCCTTCTGAGCCATTTCGAACGTCACGAACACCACCTTAGGCTGCATCGCCAAGATGCCTTCAGGACGGCGCCGGGCGTCGGTGCCGCACATGGAGATTGGCGTCGAAAATAGGATGTGCCCGCAAGCGAGCATTCTGTGTAAGTAGCCCACCCGAGCAAAATCAAGCTAAGTCTCGGTCCCCGCGTCCAGGTGTTACACGCCGCCGCAGGTCCAACCCGAGGGCATTTGAAAATAGCCCCACGCGACATGACTGACTCGGAGGGCAGTTCAGATGACCGCACTGATCTTCATTAGCTACCGTCGCGATGATCTTCAAGGTCATGCACGCGCGCTGCATGAGTTCCTGAGTCCACGCTTTGCACCAGGCGCGATTTTCTTTGACAGGGACGACTCCTCAATCGTCGGCGGCGACGACTTTCGCCTTCGAATCACTGATGCTCTGAACGGAGCCGAAGTCGTCTTGGTGCTGATCGGCCATGGTTGGTTGAATGCAACTGACAAGCAGGGCCGCCAGCGGCTGAGCCAACCGGATGATGTCGTTCGGTTCGAGATCGAAACCGCGCTACGCGCGGGCAAGTTCGTTCTCCCCGTACTGTTCGACGGCTATCCCATGCCCGATGCCCAAGCCCTCCCGGCGGGTTTGTCGGGTCTGACCGCGCGCCATGCTGTGACATTGGGAGGCAAGGCGACCGACTTCCAGCGCGGCCGCGAGCACCTGTGCAACCTGATTGAACAGCATCCAGGCTTGTGTTCGGCAAGCCGACGCCAGATGCTTCGATCACCATCCGAACGAAGACTACAGGACATACAGCGGCACTACCTCGGCCGAGACAATTATCGGCCAGCCTTCGTCGGACGCGAATCTGTTCTGGGCGAACTGGACGACTGGCTGGAAGATCCATCGTCAAGGCGGCTACTCCTGGTCGGCGCTGCTGCCATAGGGAAGTCAAGCCTTCTGCTGAACTGGCTGCAAGATCCGTTCGGCAGGAAGGGTGACTGGACTATTGTCTACGTCCCCATCAGCGTTCGCTTCAACACCAACACACCCGAGTTGTTTTGGTCAATGCTGGCCAACCGCTTAGCGCCGTTGACCGAGATGATCGTCGATGCATCGCGCGAGCAAGCAGCCGAGGGGCACCAGGATCTAGCGCTGGACGCATTGGATCTTCTCGAGCGTGAAGGCCGTAAGTTGCTTCTCGTCATTGACGGCCTGGACGAAGCGGGTGGCTGGGAGATCGATCAGAATCTCTTGGCGACCAGGGGTGCAAGTCTGCGCTGGCTGATCAGCGCGCGCGCCGTCGGCATTGACACGCCTGCCACTGATCGTTGGCTTCAACTGCTTGGGTGGTCTCGCGGGCGTTCGCTACGACTGCTTGAGCTGCAGCCGCTCAGCCGCGAGGCGGTTGTCGAGGCCATCCTGCTCCGCGCGTCTCGATCTGAGGGTACTCAGGCGATCGCTCTGGCTGATGACCTTTGGCGCGTGTCGGCCGGTGATCCGATGCTGCTGGGCTACTACCTCGACGACATAGCCGATAGTGGCACTATCAACATGGCCTCTGCGCGCGAGGCGCTGACCGGCGTGGGCCCGGGTTTTGCGAGCTACTTCAACGGTTGGCTCGATCGGCAGCGGCCCTATTGGAATGACCGTGATGGCCGGAGTCTGGTTCTGGACGGCCTGCTGGCATTGCTCGCTTGCGCACATGGTCCGCTTGGCATCGCGGCCGTGGAGGAACTACTAGCGCTGGCGTACGGACTGGCCGAGCCACTGAGTGCCTCGCTTCTGCGCCGGTTGCGCCGCTTTGTCCTGGATACTGCTGAGGGCCTCGTGCTGGCGCACCCGAGGATGACTCTCCACATCCAGCAAGAGTTTCCAGCCGACGGCGACCGGATGACACGTGCTCGAAAGGCGTTCCTTGCGTGGGGCCAACAGGTTGAGGTGTCCTCCAACGCGCGGCGCTACCTAGCTCGTCACTTCGCGCAGCACCTTGCTGATCCCCAGAACGGCGCGACGCTCGCTCAACTGAAGCAACTGACCCGCGCGGAGTGGGTGCGTTTAAGCCTAAGTGAAGACGACTCAGGGCGGCTGCTTTCGCTCGACCTCGATTTGGCTGAGCGGGCACTACAAGTACACACGTTGCCTGCGGCGCTGGATATTGCCCACCGCTGGGCGATTCTGGTGATGCGTTACAGCGTTCGAACTCGCGCACGCGTCGAACCCGAGCTGCTGGCCGCGTACGTGCTCCACGGGTTGCTCGCCGGTCGTCAGGCGGTGCGTCGCTTGGAGCTTATGAATCCGCTTGAGCGGACCTTGGGCTATGCGTTGCTCGCTAGCCAATTGCCGCCAACGGAGCGCACCGACCTGCTCGGGCATGCGATCGCATCGGCCCCTGCAATCGTCAGCTTCAGCGATCGCGCCGCGGCCTGGGGCCAAGTGCTGTTAGCCGTTTCGGACGCAGATCAACGGGAAGCCGTGGAGACCGCGGTGATGGAGGATCTGAACCAGGCAGGCAGTATGTACCACTGGCTACAGGCAGTAGACTGGATTGCGCCTGGTTTGTCTCCGATCGCCCAACGGCATCTACTTCACTGGAGCTTTCAGCAGGTCGGCAGGTCACAAGAACCCGGCGGGGATTGGAATAGGCTAGACGCGTTCATGCCTCACATTCACGATGCCTTAAGGGATGAGGCGGTGTTGCTCGCCATGCGACGCAGCGCGGAGCTAGACCATCGATTATTGGCGGGCGACGACAAGTCAGGGCGTTGCGATGCGATCGCGGATGCGGCTCTGCCCTATGTCTTCTTCTGCCTGACGCCGCGGGAGCAAGAGGCGTCCTGGCATCGAGCCTGGGAACAGATGCAGGCTAGCCAATACGACTCCGTGCGTCTAATAGGTCTCGCGCTCGCGTTGCCTTGGTTGGGCGCCCAAGGGCGAGAGGACGAGGCGCGTAAGACGCTCGCCACATTTTCCAGCCGCAGCGGCGACTACGTTACTGCAGAGACACTGATCCGCTTTGCACGAATGAGCTCGCCTTCGGTGCTGGCGTCCGTGGCGCGCGAACGGGCAGTGGCGACCATGCTGAAGATGTCTAACGGCTCTTCGAAAAGGAGAATCGTCGGAGCTGCCGCGGGCATTCTTGACGAGTCTTCCGTGGAGCAATGCTTTCGGTCATTGATGGCGACGCCGCCACCGGGCCGATGGAGCCTAGTTGCTGCGTTATCGTCTCGCCTGACCCAGTCACAGCTCGAAGAGGTGCGTGCTGGCCAAACTGAGATCGGCGACTCGGTGGCTGCCCATCGTGCAGTACTGGCGCTGCGAGCGCAGGACCTCTCGGCGAGCAATCGCCCTTTCATCGCAGCCGCGGTAAGCGCGCTGCGGGCGAGTTGCGGCAGCAACTACCGTCCCGAAACGTTGTCCCTCGTACTTCGAAAGGTCGATCCATCGCGCTGGGAGGAAATCTTCGGCGTGGATCTTCCATGGCTGGCTGGCGGCGAAGACGAGCTGCTACTCGCACGACCCACGTCAACTCAGGCCGATGAACTGTGGGCGGCCATACAGCGATCGCGATCTCGTGGCACACAAGTATTCGCGACGCTCGAGCATCGACGCCTATTGAAAGGCGTCATGCCAGAGGAAGCGTTGACTGACGCCGTGGGCGCCTTAATCGATGATGGCCAGTATCTCGAGGTAGTCACTGTTCTCGATGAGATGCCGATCGAGTCGGCGCGGCCACTACGGACCAAAATTGCTGAACGGATCACGAAGGAGGTCAAGACCCATATCCGGGCATTCCCTACGGCATGCCTATTGGCGGCGCAGGGCCCAGTTGAAGAACGCCCCCGTTGGCGGGCTTGGGTCGATGAGGCCGCTCGCGACAACGAATTGGGCATCGAGTATCGCGTGTGGCAGTTGAAACTTCGCAGCGCGCAAGAGCGTGCCTCAGAACTGGAAGCCATCCGGCAAGCCTGCTTGTCCGATGAACACTTTCACGGGAAGAATGGACTGAAAGAGTTGGTCCACGAACTCAGCGTCGCCGAAGCCGAGCGGTTCGTAGAGCCGTGGCTCAGACTCGCAGAGCATCAGCGCAAAGAGGAGCCCACTTGGTTGTCAATGCAAGGGGACCTGCCCGAGCCCCTTGCGCGCGCAACGCTTGCAGCCTTGGACCGTCTGATCGGCGATATCCACCGAACGGATATGCTGCATCTCTTCACGGTGTGGGCGCCGGAAATCTCCCGCTTTCTCGGGCCGGCGGGGCTGGCCGTGCTGGCGGAGGGCATCGACGCTGCCCGTGAGGGATTTGCTTGACGCTGTGAGTCCTCGAGTCCACTGAGTTCCGGCAATCTTTGTCCCCGGCGATCCGCAGGTTTTCCCTCAATCCCTTTGACTGTCGCGTGCCGATGTGTGCGCTTCGCCGCGGGCCCGCTTACGGGTAATCGCGAGGGTGTCCGACGGGCAGCTTCTGGGCGCTGAAAACAGAAGAGCGGATGTCGACTACGGGTCGGATCCAGCCGTTCCGTCCCGGCGGGACCTTCGAGGCCTTCGGCCGCACCGCGCGCGACATTGGACAGTCGACGCCGTACTGTCCAAAGCCGGGCAGCGAGGGTCTGCTCACAGAGTCTCACCATAGGGGGTGAGCAGCCGCCAAAACTGCTCACAAACCCTCACTTTTCCCCGGGCGCGCTCGGGTCTGCAGCCTGCCAAAGATTTCTCGCCGAACGGCTGAAACCCTTGGCACTGCTGGGTTTCGGGCGTGAAGCCGGCCTCGGCAGGGATGGCAGGCTTTCCCTGGTTGAGCACGGATCTGAAACTTCCCCAAAAACTATCACTTTGCTGCTACAACCCGCGCCAATGCTGGGTTGTGGGCGTTTTGCGACCCTCTCCAGGGCGATCAAGGCTGCAACTTCCCCAAAAACCATCACCTTTCAAGCAAGTGATTGATTAAAAAGTGAAAAGTCTGCGTATTTCGGGGCGTGAGGCCGGCGCGATCCGCTCAAAACCTGTCACCTTTCCGGCTCGCCGGCGGCCCGAGGGCTGGGCGATGGCTGCTCAAAAGTTGTCACCATAGGCTACAACCCGCACCGTTGCTGGGTTTCACCGATGCAGGCCTTCCCTAAAAACCATCACCTTTCCTTTTTCCCGCTCGGATCGAAGCTTGCTCACGGACTATCACCATGCGGCTGAAAGCCGTGCTGTTGCTGGGCTTTGCTACGTCTGTAGTCCCGTCATGACATGCCTGACCTGGCTGCGCAGGTTCAGAAATGTCCGCCTGTCGCCCGGCGAGCAGGAAACGGTCACGAAGAACCGCCCTGAAGGTGGCGTGAGACGTCCATGCTTCTTCCCACGGTGAAAACGCCAGCCTTCCCGCAGCAGCGAGCGCACGAGCGAATCGACGTCCTTGCAGGTGCTGTATTTCATCTGGATTAGCGCCATCAGAGAGCGTCAGGTCCATGCGGTACCCGCATGGACCTGATCGCCGGTGGGTTACTTGCGGGGCGGGTTGTTGCTCCGGCCACGACCCGACGGCTTCCCGGTCTTGCTCGGCCCGTTTTCAAGGTGGTTCATGTTCATCTCCTGTGGAAGTGCCCCGGAATTTGCGGGCGAGCGGGGGCCCGAGGCGTACCCGCGCTCGCAGAGTTGATAAGTGGGATTGGACGGCGGGCTAGCTAAGCCACGCTTCGATGCGCTGCTTCAGAGCTTCCCGATCCTTGTGCCGCCAGGGCGCTGCGCCAAACTGCCCGGGCGCAATCTCTTCGACGAGCTGGATTCGGTACCGCAAGCCGTACGGCCCCCCTGGCGCTCCTCCGGTCGGCCATAGATAGAGCGCACAGCCGCCGTCTGTCACGGTGACCTCCCAGCACTGGCGGGGATAGGCTGAAAGGTGCGGCTCGAGGATCTCCTGGAGGGCGGTTCCAAGCGTCCAGGTTGCGACAAGGTGACTTTTTCCGACTTCCTGCTCGGCTGCGAGTCTTTCGTCGGGGATCTCTTCCAGAGCTCCAGCGACGATCTGTTCCGAAATGCACTCACCCCGCTCGCCGTTGTATTCGGTCACCTGAAGCCGAAGCCGGCGTACATCACCTGGCACAGGAAGGCCGTCGAAGCCCGTCACGAAGTTCGCGGCGGAACGCGCCCAGGTCAGCAAAGGTTCTTCCAACAAGAAGACATCACGCCAGCCAGGCTTCAGCCAGCGAAGTCCCCGGGCATCGGGAAGGCAGCGGACGAAGTCGAGCCAGGTCGTGGATCGACCGCAACGCGGATCGATCTCGAGCCGGTACCACGGTGACGCACGATGCATCCGGACCCGGCCATCGCTTCCAAAGTCATCGAGAAGCTTGCCGACAATCTCAGGAATCAGCGTCATCACGCCAGCAGTACCGAGCACGAGCTCCGTTCGTGTGGAGATCGGGCCGCTGGCCACCACCAGCCAGTGACCGTCCACATGCGCTGGTTCCAGAATCTCACCTTCACTCAACCCGGTGAGTTGTGACAGCTCGGCAAGCTCGCCAGGGTTGCGTGCGAGTTGTGCGGCCTCAATGCGCTTGGCCACATTGCGCGCCATCGACGCCAGCGCATCCTCGGAACCGTCCCAGCCCGCTTCATTCAGCGCGCTCTTCAGGGCGACGTTTTCCTGGCGGAGCTGTTCAGCGAGAAGGTCGCGAATCCGATTCGCGTAGCTCCAGGTATCCGGCGGAACGATGCCCTCCAGCTCTGCCAGTTTGACATCGAGGATCTGGGCGATGGCTTCGGCCCGCTTACGACTCGTTCTTCCCTGCGCCTCGATGCGCCGATAGCTGACGGTGCGTGAGTCCTCTTTTTGATCGACGCCCAGACGTTTGCAGAGCTCGCTCGCCACGTCGGCTTGAGTCAGCCCCTTGTCCTCGCGCAGCTCGCGCAGCCGCTTGCGATCGATCTTGAATGATGGACGACCCATATACCCTCCGTGAATGTGTCGTCATCATGCGGGGTGGCGTTTAAGTTCTCAAGTATAAAAAACAGAACATTAACGTAGTTGCCCAGTACGAGGGGGTGGGAGATGTCCCTTGCTCCTCGAGAGCGAAGTGCAACTCGGTGGGGGGACTTCACCAACTGTTCGGCGGTCTGGACCACACCACCGTGCTGCGCGATGAAAGCAGAATCGACTGAAGGGGGCTCCGATCATGGCCTTCCCTTTTTTTGCGCCCAGTCTTCTGAAAAGGTTGGGAGGCGTGGAGCCTAAGAACCAAAGGGCACCCCTAGCGAACAAGATCGGCAAGGATGGCAATCACCTCTTTTCTTGGCCCGATTGATGGACATCTCTGTAGGCGCAGGCGGCATCCGCCTCGTTTCAAACCTTGAGACCAGACATGGCAGAAAAACTCGTCACTGAGATCGTTGCCCCTGCGGTGCTCCTTGTGATGTACCCCACAATCGTCATGCTCGGGAAGCTCGCCAGTGGCTCGCTTGGCTTTACCCGATCCCTCTGCCTATATTTCGGCTACGGAATCGAGCGCATCGCGACAAGGCAGCTACAGAGCCCGCCCCGGGGCGATCGTCGAAGAGAGAAGGAGCGAACGAAATGGGAATAACCATTTTCAATAATCCGGATGGCACCATCACGATCGGCTGCGGTGGAACCTCCGGTGGCGTAACCCCGGCGCCCTCCCCAGGCACGCCGACCGGCGGCCGGGGTAGTCCGATCGACTGGGGAGATCCGGCAGACGTACACGCTGCGTTGACAGGAGACACTTCCGGCCATCGTCTAGTCCGACTGCCCCTCGCGCGGGTATTCGGTGGGGATAATTCTACCGACCTCGAAAAGGCGATCTTGGAAGCCGTCGTCGGCGCTGCGGTCATCGATAGCTCCTCGGGCAAACTCCAATCAACGCAACCCATGGTCATCGCCATGCTCCCAGGGCAGTCGCTCAATCTGGCGTCACTGCAGACTGCGCTCCGTTCGAGGTTCAAGTCGCCCCCTCTGATCGTGATAAAGATTGCGGATGACAAAAAGGAAGACGGGCGGGCCTGACATGCGGACGACGTGTGCGGCACACGACACCGCCCGCGGACTATGCGCAACAACGCCGATCCTTACGCGACAGCCCTGAGCGAGTTGCGGACGACAGCCAAGTGGCTAGCCTCTGTCTTCTCGGGAGCGGCGGGCCTTGTCCTCGCCGGCGCAACCTTTTCGAATCTCGGTGCCCTAGAGATAACCCACCCTCGTTTCCAGATAGCCCTAATAGGTCTGGTCTCAGGAGTGTTCTTCCTGTTGCTCGCGGCGCGCATCATCGTTCCCGTACTCACTCCGACAGAACTGTATGCCTCTGAGCTTCGGGATTGCCCTTCTCGTTGGCGCGACGGCATCCGGGCGCGCGAACTGCGCAAGTTGCGCAAGATCATCGCCACCCACAAGGACCTCCTGCCGAAAGGGCTAGACACGCCCGACACGCTTCTCGATCGCCGCGCGAGGTTAAGCGTGGAGGTATGCGAAGCGCGCAAGCAAGGAAGCGCCGATCTCAGCGCACTGCAGGAGGCGTTTAACGACCTGGATCGCCACGTGCGATCGCTGCTTTACTTTGGGAGGTTTCAACTGGCCTACATCCGTTTTCGCTACCGGCTCGACGCGATGATCTTTGCGGGCCTGTGCGCGCTCGGAGGGTTGGTCATGTTCACCTGGGCCGCCAATCCGCCAGATCCCCCGGCGGCAGATACGTGCAAGCCGGCGGCGTGCCTTTCAGGCCAAGCGTACATGCCTCCATGCAACCCATTTACGCCTCTCCCCACGGTTCCGCTCCGCTGCCCGTCGAGGGGCTCGACCGGCGTGCCTTGAAGGGAAGAGGCGTTGGACAGTCCGTGCCGTACTGTCCAATGCGGACCGGCGCCACCGTTCCGCAGCCGCCCGGACGCGGTTTGCACACAGGACAACGATGCGGCCCTCGCGCGGACAGGGCGTCCGCTTGTTATGAGTCCAGCGCAGTCCGTATAAATCCTTTTTGGGTCGCTGCGGCAATACAGGTGCTGATAGCCAACCGACCTAAGCTACGGAGACAGGGCAAGCGTGGGACGCCCGTTGAGACCCCGGCGTGGGCAGGCACGTGCCTTCAGCTTTTCCAAGACCTCAACGCCCTTGACGGAATCGACAGCACGAACTGGCCCCGCAACGCTACGCACTTGGCGAAGCAGATCAAGCGGATCGCGCCAGGACTGCGGAGGCAGGGGATACGGATCGAACGGATAGGGCACACACGGCAAGGCACTGTCGTTGAAATCCATCGAGAGTACGGCGACAGCTAGCCGCTACCGCGCGCACCGAGCAATTTCAGCGCTCGTCTTCAGATCAAGGCAATGCCTCATATCGCCCTGTCGTTTCGAGGGCTGCACGCTTGTCGACTTTGGTGCCGATGAAGGCGGCAGGGGGGGCGAACTTGGCTGTGCAGGGGGGATTGCGGTCTGATGCGCAGGTGGGGCCAAGGGCACCACCGTGCGTTTCGAGAGCGTTGGGAGGTATATGAAGAAAAAAGCCATAAGACCACCGCCAACGATCCACCACACCCACTCCATTGACGAACCTTTGTCGGGCTCGGTGGAGGGGGGTGGTTCCTCGACCCTTTTCCGTCTGTAAACATCAGGCGGAGAGTTGCCATGCCAATGCCATGAGACTGCTACAAAAAGGCCAAGCAAAACAAATATTACGTCGACTGCAGCATAAGACGCGCTCCCGACTGAAACGGCCACCCATCCCACGACCAGCGCTGTGACAATAGTGAGGAAGTAACTATTGAATGCAAAAGCCACTATGACAATAGGAATCAAATGAAGCGCAGCGTAGACAAGCCAACGCGAAGAACCGGAGTAACCGCGTCCGTCATCCATGATCTGTGAGTAGGTTTCCCCACCGTGAGCAGCCAGGGCAAAGACGCACAGAGCCAGGAACAAAAGGGTTCTCGCTGGAAAGAACGCACTCGTCATTTTCTGGACTCAGGTTGAGGGGGGTAGCAGGGATAGATTAAGACAATATCATACGTCCGAAGAATCCCACCGTCACGCATCGTCACCTTTTCAGCTACATCGTCACACTTGGGGATAGCCCTGAAATCCAGTCAGCGCACGGGATTCAAGCCGTTTTCGACCCGAAAACGTGACGATGTGACGCTTACCCTTTTATAAAAGAAAAAAAGAGCAGACATCACCCACCCCGCGCTATCGCGAGCAGTTGGGCATCCGACATGGCGACGAATTTAGCCTGTAGCGCTGTGGTATCGCTCGATAGTTCGATCTGCTGTCGCTCCGGGGCATAGAAGCCGCACAGCTTTGCCAGCGCTACACAGCCTTGGATCATCGCCGCAGGGTTCTCCTGCGCTCGTGCGAGCCCTATAGCGCGCAGCAGCCCGCCGACCACATCCTCTTTCGTTACCTGCAGTTCATCGGCGTACAGCGCCTGACGCGCAGCCAGGGCCGCCGCTATCGCAGGTTTCTTCAGGTTCTCTTGCCCAATCTGACCCGCTGTCTTGACGCTGTAACCCGCCCGCCGCGCTGCCTCTGCAGCGTTGCCGCACAGGGCGTACGCATCGACGAAGCGCTGTTGACGAGGGGTTAAGGGAAGGGATTCGGAGGTATGCACGACGACACCAAAAGACTACTGTTATGACATCGGAAGTCTAGCCGCCACTTCCCCGGTGCACAACCTTATCCCCCTGAACTCTACAAACTGATTGGTGAATACTATGGCGAAGGTAAGTCGAAGCGCAGTGACAACAGAAGCGGCAGTGGAAGGCTTGGACAATCTGATCTTAGCGGGGTTGAAAGCCGAAGCCCACGAGGGCAAGTGGGGGCGGTACAAGCTGGAACAGGAAGCCCGCAAGTCAATGATGGAACAAATGCCCGAGGTACAGAGCCTGCTCGCACAGTGGCCGCAGACGTACGGGCAGATGAAGGAGTGGCCGAAGGAGCTGCTGCCGGAGGAAATCCCCCCGAAGCGCAGTTGAAAAAATTCTGATGCGATTTGCCAGACTTACGCGGCTAACTACCCCACCCCCTTGTCAGAAAAGCCCCCACCCCTTCGGTTTCGACATCACAACCGCGCCAGGGGGACCCATTGACCCCCAGGGGGGTATCGAGCGCGCTGCGCGCGGAGAGAAGAAACACAAAACCACGCGCTCGCCGCTAGGCATCTGCCGGGGGGGCGGTAGCTCCCCCGGCAGAGCCGATAGCGTATAAGGGTGCGCCGTCAAGGGTGCGCTGCGCCGGTCGAACTGGACGTGCCCCCTTGACATGGTCGAGCCGTGACTTGCGCAGCCGACTCGATGACCCGCACAGCCCTACCGACAGCGCCCCGGACACATCCAGCCCGCCCGCCCTTGACGGTGGAGAGTGTGTGCCATCCCGCCCGCGCGGATGCTCCGCGACCGCGCTACACAAGGAACCGCCGTTCTGGCGACAGTACCGCTTGCAGTGGTGGGCTGAGTGGTGGGCTGTAAAGCAAAAGCGCATCGGAAGGCGCTTGATTGCTGGTGTTCTGGCGGACAGGGCGCCCTTTCCGGCCTCGCACTCCGCTCAGGTCGCTGGCTCCATTGTGCCGATCATCAACTGGCTTCAACGTGCCGGTCGGTAACTCTGCCGATCTGCGCGGACGCGGGGGAGGCGGTTTCTTCACTCCCGAATCGCCCAGGTTCGGGGCGTCACAGAATTCGGGAAAAATCGTACGGTAAGCCGCTGGCATGGCCTTAGCTCTCGCAAATGATCATTTTTGAGAAGCCGCCGTGAGAATCCGAGCCGTGCCAGTGCTGGCCTTGTTCACCCCCATTCTCAAAAACCGCTCTCGAATCGAGGCGTCGAGACACCCGAGTTTCGAGAACAGCCGGAACGCCGCTTCAAGCAGCAGGCGCCACGCGCAAAGCCGCGCCGTTTCTGGAGCGAGCATTCCTTAGCGTGCTTTATTTTCCGTTTTCTGAATCGACCCACTCAAGGCAGTGGTGGGCCTGGAGCAACGATTGAAGCGGCTGGAAACGATCACGGCCGCTGAATGAAAAAGGCGGCAGGAACGCCGGGGGCAACTGATGGCTCATAGCCGCCTCTCTTGGCCTGCGGACCAATTCACCCTGCTAGGAAACGCAACGCAGCGAAGGTCTTTACGCTTTACGGTTGACGTCAACTAGAAGGGCCCGTAGGCTCACCGGGCATCATTGATCAAGGCTTGCGATTACATGTCCGACTCCTCGCTCACCGAAGCTCCCCATCCCGGCAAGGTTCTTGCCGAGCGGCTGACGGCGCTCCAGATGAGCGCAAGCGAGCTTTCGCGCTATCTGGCCATTCCCGTCAACCGTGTGACCCAGATCGTCAACGGACAACGCGGTGTCACCGGCGATACAGCTCTGCGCCTGGCGCGCTTTTTCGGCACCGACCCTGCTCTTTGGCTCGACCTGCAGAAAACTTACGAGCTGCGCCGCGCGGAAGAAGAAAGAGGCGATGAGATCCGCCAAACCGTCCCCACGCTGAGCGGAATCTCCAACCGCCGCGAGCCCCCGCAGCGCTCCCTGTTCATGCCTGGTGAGGCTGCCTGATGTCCATCGAACAACATTACGATATTGCTTTCGTGGCGGCTCTCGCCCTCCGCGAAAAGCAGATTCAGCAGAGCTACCGGCCCATCATCGCCGTTCACAAATGGTTCGCCCGTCGCCCTGGGACACTCTTTCGCAGCCTCCTCCTCTCGGAGTTTGGCGGGCGGCACGTCAGTGAGAGCTACTACCAGGCGAACAGCTTTGAGGGCATCACCGTCGCCGATCCCTTGATGGGTGGCGGAATACCCCTTCTCGAAGCGAACCGTCTGGGCTGCAACGTCATCGGCACCGACATCAATCCGATGGCCGCCTGGATCGTGCACGAAGAAATCGACGCCCTTGACCTGGCGGCCTACGCGGCAAACGCTGACAAGCTTCTCACGCACCTCGCGTGCGAACTGGGCTCCCTTTACAAGACTCGCTGCCCCGTGACCGGGTGCGCGGATGCTGACGTCAAGTATTTCCTCTGGGTGAAAACCGGCACCTGCACCGCCTGCGAAAAAAGCTTCGATCTTTTCCCTGGTTACGTCCTCGCCGAAGACGCCCGCCACCCGTCTTATGTCCTTGTCTGCCCGTCATGCGGCGACCTGAACGAAGTTGCAGACCCAGAACATCCCGGTTCTTGCGACTGCGGGACAGCGCTTACCACCGAAGGGATCGTCAAGCGCAACAAGTGCGCCTGCCCGCATTGCGGCCACGTCAACAGCACACCTTTCCACGGCGAAGGCCCCCCTTCGCATCGGCTCTTCGCCATCGAATATCACAATCCCGAGCTGAAGGGCCGGCCGGGCCGCCTGTTCAAGAAGCCGGACGCCGACGATCTGGCGCGCGTCGCCCAGGCGGAAGCCGCCTGGCAACGCCTGCGCCCCTCGTTCGTGCCGGATGACCTGATCCCCGCGGGCGATGAAACCTCCCGGCTCCACCGCTGGGGCTACGAACGTTTCCGCGAACTCTTCAACCCGCGCCAGCTCCTCGCCCTCGAAACCGCCGCGCGCTTCATCGCGGAGATTCCCGACCAGCGCCAGCGCCGCGCCTTTGCGACCAACTTCTCTGACCTGCTGCGCTACCAAAACATGCTGTGCCGGTACGACACCATGGCGCTGAAGTCGCTCGACGTGTTCTCCATCCATGGATTCCCCGTGGGCTATATTCAGGCCGAATCGAACTTCCTCGGCATTCGCAACGGCAACGGCTTTCCGGTGGGCTCCGGCGGCTGGGTCAACATCATCGACAAATACGCCAAGGCCAAGCGCTTCTGTACCGCCCCCTTCGAGGTTGCCTTCCAGGGCAAGAAAAAAATCACTGTGCCGATCACCGGCGAATGGATCGGGGAACACAATCCCGAGCATCCTGACGCCCACCCGCGCATGGTGGATATCCGCTGCGCCTCTGCGACCACAATAGACCTTCCTCCCCATAGCCTCGATGCCGTCTTCACCGACCCCCCTTATTACGGGATGGTCCAGTACGGCGAACTGATGCATTTCTGCTACGTCTGGCTCCGCAAGCTGATGGGCGGGGATTTCCCCGGCCTCGAGCTTGAAACCACCTGCCACGCCGAGGAGCTGACCGGCAACGACACCGCCGCCCGCGATATCGCGCACTTTGCCGAAGGCCTGGCCGCCGTCTATTCACGCATGGCCGCCGCCTTGAAACCTGGCGCGCCGCTCGCCTTCACCTACCATCACAACCGGCAGGAGGCCTATCTCGCTGCCGCCATGGCGATTCTTGATTCCGGGCTGACCTGCTCGGCGTCCTTGCCCTGCCCCGCAGAAATGGGCGGCTCGATCCACATCCACGGGACGGGATCGTCCATTGTGGATACGGTTTTCGTTTGCCGTAACCGCGGCACGACACCGCGCGCCCAGCTCTTTCATGACGCCACTCAGCTTGCATTTATAATGGCGCGCGAGCTGGACGACCTTCGTGCGGCTGGCATGAAACCCACCGCGGGAGACATTCGCTGCATCGCTTTCGGGCATATCACCCGCATGGCGATCTGGAACCTCCGACGCCTGTGGGATGCCCGCCAGCCGACGGAAAAGAAACTCGCAATCATCCGCGCCGCGATGGACGATATTGCCACCGTCGATGACGTTAAAACTCGCCTTGAGGGCGTCCAAACCCCGCAATCGGCCCCCGCGGGCGGGCTGTTCGCCAAACAAGAACAACAGGAACCACTGGATGCCGTCACGTTTTGAGCTTGACTACAACGATCCAGCGCTCGCCTTTGACCCCCTTGTCGATGAAGTCTTCTCCGAGCTGAAATCCAGCTTTCTGGAGATGCCGCGCGGCGACGGATTTATCGACTACGCGACTTTCGAGCAGGGCTACCAGGCACTCAAGGCCACCACCGACGCCTTCGCCGCCGTCTCTCCTGCGACAGTCGAGGCCGCTGTCGCGGCAGTACCGATCTCGTTCATCGTCTTTCGCGCGATCCTCGGCTTCACGCCGCCGGAGTGGGCCTACGTCACCACGGAAATGACGGGCGTCACCGTCGACCAGGGGGCCGCCCGCTCCATCGACCGCACTATCCGGTTGCGCCCGGTAACACCCAAACCTCTCGGCACATCCCTGACTGACAAGCGCATCCGCGCCATGATCGATGCCGGCGTGCGAACGCTTCTTGCTGGTACGACCGGCCAGGTGGAAACCGTGCTCCACCGCCTCGACAAGGCCGACACCCGCCACGGTCTCCAGAGCCTGCAACCCGTCGCCGACCTCGGCGTGCCCTATGCAGTTCTGCTCTACGAGCGCTTCCTCGGCCGCCCGTTCGCTTCCCACCGCGATTCGGTGAGCGAGCTCGTGGGTGAAGTCGTCGAGGCGTCCATCAAGGACGTTCTGACCACCGCCAAAGTCAGTTTCCGGGAAACCAAGCGCGCCGAACGCATCAACGGCTTCGACCAGGCCCCCGATTTCATCATCCCCGACGAGTTCAACCCCGCTGCTCTGATCGAGGCCAAGCTCACCGAAGACGACGGCACGGCCCGCGACAAGGTGGCGCGGGTGCAGCGCCTGCGCACACTGCGCGACGAAAGCGGCAAGAACTACGACGTCATCGCCTGCATCGCCGGTCGCGGCTTCAAGGTCCGGCGCGAAGACATGCGGCGGCTTCTTCAGGCGACAGATGGCAAGGTCTTCACGCTCTCGACCATGCACCTGCTGATCGAGCACACCCGGATTCGCGAGTACAGAGTCAGATAAATGAAGGAAGTGGGGTCATGCAGGCAAAGCGGTTCAGGGTTCAGAATTTTCGCAACATCGACGATAGCGGCTGGATCAGTCTCGACCGGGTGACGGCGTTCGTGGGCCGCAACGAGTCGGGCAAGACCACCCTCCTCAAGGCCCTGCATAAGTTCAATCCTGCGACTGCCGAGCCCTATGACCCGATGCGCGAGTTTCCGCGCGACCGTTACATGCGGGACTATGTTGGAGGCGACCAGAAAGGGGGCGACTGGCCCGTTTGCTCCGTCGCCTTTGCCATTGGCGAGGAATTCAAAGCCAGCATCGCCGATCTGCTCCATGAAGGGCAGCTTACGCCCGACGAGGTCCTGGCGACCCGCTATTATGATGGCTCTCTCGATTTCGAGTACGTGCCTCCCATCGCGGAGCCCGCCCTCTCACCTGGTCCGGTCCTTGCCGGCCTGAAGGCGTTTGCCGGCGGCGCCCGCCGACTCCCGGCCCCGGCTCCCGAGCAGGAAGAGGCTACGGGTGCGATCCGCAATGCCCTCGTCCAATGGGCTACGGAGAGCCAAGACCAGCTCAAGCCCATCCCCGACCTGAGAAATAACAGCGGGGCGAAGCTGCTGGCGAAGCTCAAGGCCGAGGCCGAAAGCAAGAGCAGCCCCCAGACCGCCGATCTCGTCGAAGCCCTTCAGGAGGCGATCGATCCTGTTCTCGATGCCGCGAAGGCGGGGTCGGTCGTTCCCAAACTGGACGAACTCATCGAGAAATCGCTTCCGGTGCTGATCTATTTCGAGAACTACGGCGTTCTCGATAGCGCGATCTATCTGCCCCAGTTCCTTGAAGACCTGAAGCGCGATCCGGCGAATCCGCGGGCGCGCACCATCAATGCGATGTTCAAGCACGTCGCGCTCAACGCCCAGGAGATCGCCGATCTCGGCAATGAGGAGGCACGCGCGCAACGCCAGGGGGGACAACAGCCGCCCCTCGAAACCGTCGTCCAGGACCAGCGCCGCAAGGAAGAGCGCGCCATCCGCCTCAATTCCGCGTCGAACGACATCAGCAAGCGGTTTTCTGACTGGTGGTCACAACGTCGCCACAAGATTCGTTATCACGCCGATGGCGATTACTTCCGCATTTGGGTTGCCGATGACCGGCGGCCCGATGTCGAAATCGAGTTGGAAGCGCGCAGCAAGGGCTTCCAGTGGTTCTTCTCCTTCTACCTGGTGTTCCTGGTCGAGTCCGAGGAAGGGCACAAGGACGCGATCCTTCTCCTCGACGAACCGGGCATGAATCTTCATCCGACAGCCCAGCAGGAGTTGCTGGGGTTCTTCGAGCGACTCGCAGAGCGAAACCAGCTCGTCTATACGACGCACTCGCCCTTCCTCGTTGACGGCGAGCACATCTACCGCGTGCGCCCGGTCACAGAGGACAGCACCGGCCATTCGCGGATCAGCGCCGATACCTGGCCGAAGGACCGCGAAACGATCTTTCCCCTCCAGGCCGCCGCTGGCTATGCCATGTTGCGGGGCCTCTTCCAGCACAAGAAAAACGTGCTGGTCGAGGGCATGTGCGACTACTATTATCTGCACGCGCTCAACCAGCAGTGCCGCACGAAGAACCTTGCCGCCTTACCTGAGGACATCTACATCACGCCCTGCGGCGGAACAAAGCTCGTGGGCAACCTCGCTGCGCTGTTCTTGGGTCAGTCCGTGCGACCCCTCATTCTTCTGGATGCCGACGAAGCCGGGAGGGTTCGCCGCGATGCCCTCCTCAAGGAGCTGTATGTCGGCCAGAACGGCCACATCGTTATGCTCGATGACGCCCTTGGCCATCCGGGCTCCGACCTTGAAATCGAGGACATCATAGGCGAGGCCATGATCCTTCCGGCCCTGAATGCAATGCTTCCAAATCCCTTGAGCTTCACGGCTGCCGACCGCAAGGCAGGCAGCCTGCCCGATCAGATCAAGGCTGCCGCTAAGCGGCAAGGTATCGCGTTACCGGATGGCTGGAAGACTGCCGTTGCCCTCAACCTGGTGTCCTCATGGGCGCAGACGGGCATCACTCTCCCCGATCCGGTACTTGAGGCCGCTGCGAAGCTCTTCGCCGTGCTGCAATCCCGCTTCCCTGCAACGACACCGGCTGCTGTACCCGCCTAACGTAGCTTCTACTCGGTCAGGTCAGTCGCGCCGACATCCGTGGCTCTTTGGGAGCCCACACGACGGCTTCTCAAAAATGATCGTTTGCGAGAGCTAAGACCATGCCAGCGGCTTACCGGACGATTTTTTCCGAGTTCTGAGACGCCCCCTCTTCAGGCAGATCCTCGGTGGAGTGACGTCGGTCGTCCACGGACTCGGCGCGATGCGGAACCGCCTCGGGGGCGCCCACGGCCAAGGGAAGAAGCCTGTACGGCCGGCGCCTAGGCACGCCCAACTCGCCGTGAACCTAGCGGGAACGGCCGCCCTTTTCGTTATCGAGACCTGGCTCGCGAAGTCCGAAGCCGGAACCCTGTAACTCTCCCGATCCGCGCTGGTTACCGTCGAAGGCTCGTTCACTGCGGGCGTAGGGGAACGATTTCGGCAGCATCCCCGTCTGCGCCCTCGGCCAGCCTCCTGGCCGCCTCTTTCGCCTTTCGCACGACCCGATCCCGCCATCCCGGACTTGCGGATACGCGTACGAGACCGGTGTCGGCGCCTTCGAAGTAATGCAGGAACCTGCGCGGATGCATGCGCAGGGCGTCCCGAAGCGTCACTCCGAGGGATAACTCCCGATCGAGATCGAACGCCAAGGATTCGATCAGCGCCCGGGGAGCGTCCTGCCGGGAATGGAACGCCTCCGGGCCTTCGGTCTCGGGCTCGGCCCCGTCCACCGACAGCCAGAAGAAATTCCACGCCGGCAGGCAGTCGGAAAGCCCAGAGATGTTACGGGCGGTCTCGATGTGGAAATAGGAGTCAATGCTGAGGGGCGAATACCGGACGGCGAGCGCGGGCGTGCCGTCCTCTAGGTTTTCCTGATCTTCCTGGACGTCGCCCAAGTAGCGGTCGAACGCGAGCTGCCTTCCGACTGCCTCGAGCAAGCCGCCGAGAAGTGCCCTGTCGAAGCCCCCGTACCCAGATTTCAGCATGCGTCCCAAATGTCCGAACGCCGTAGGCGTCATCTGGAACGCGGACAGCGTGAGTTCCGTCCATGCCCTCGTACGGACGCTCGGATCTTCTCCCGCACGCGCGAGAAGCAGCACGGCCAAATTGTTCCGCCCGATGGGACTGCCGTGCTCGGCCGATCGGGAAAACCAGAACTCGGCCACTGATGGCTTTTTGTGCTTGGCGCCGTCCTTAATGCCGTCCCAGAAGAACGAGTGGGCCCAGCCGATGGCGTTTTCCGAACGGGGGTCGCCGGCGAAGGCGGCCTCCCACTCGTCCAAACTTATTCCGTAGCCGGGGTAGTACCGTTGCGGCTCTTGAACGGGTTCAAAACGTCCCGCTTCGGTTTCGGCTAGGTAGCTGCACAAGTATGCGCCGGTATTCCCGTCCCTCTTCGCGAGCACGGGTGGCAGTGGCGCTGGGGTCGGTCCTACTGGAGCCCTGAGCATCAGGTACTCGTTGAGGCCGGGGCAGTGACCCTCCAACGTAAGGACTCCCGCTTCGTTGCCGACCTTCGGGGAACTTACGAGGTGCCACTCCGAAAGGACGCCGGAACCGACGTGGTGGCTCACGTACCCCGCTGGCGCAAAGACCGGCGAATGGCCGTTGTCGGTGCACGGATGTTTGGGCCAGGGCGGGCCCAGTTCGTCGAAAAAGATCCGGCCGCCGTTCTCCGGTTGGACGAAATACACCGGCTGCCCGCAAACGGGACATTCTGCGTTCGGTCCGTGGTTGCCGACGGACCGCCACCGGCCGTCGCTGGCTGCCCTCGTCAGCGCGGGCGCGGCGACCGAAGACCGGACGGGATCCGCGTAAGCGCCTTTAGGCCGGCCGAAGAATTGCTGTCCGCCCGTGTCCCCTCCCCAACCGCAGTCGCAGCCCGGCGGATGGTTCCATGCGTTGCATCCCATTCCTATAGCCTTCCTCTGCGCGGTGCACAATCGACCCGATTTGCATTATGAAGGCATTCTGCGCTTCCCGTTGCGTAGGCTTCAAGCCTCGCTAGGGAACGTCCTGGTGGCAATGCAACGCAGCGGGTACCTTCTCTTCCGCTGATCCTTCACTGTCCGTCAAACGATCATTAGCCGGACAAGCGCGAGGGTGTCCGGAAAGATAATTGATCAATGGGTTTGCGGACAATAAGATAGGCGGACGAGATTACGGACAAGGTGGGCGATCATGGCTCTGATCGGCTACGCACGGGTATCGACCGCGGAGCAAGACACCGCCCTGCAGACGGACGCGCTGCGTACGGCAGGATGCGAACGGATTTTTGAGGATACGGTTTCCGGCGCGAAGGCGGACCGTCCTGGCCTGGCTGAGGCGCTGGCGTACCTGCGTGAAGGTGACGTGCTGGCTGTCTGGCGACTAGATCGGCTCGGTCGTTCTCTGCCGCACCTGATTGAAACGATCGCCGGGTTGGAAGCGCGGGGTGTTGGCTTCCGCTCGCTGACCGAAGCCATCGACACCACGACCTCGGGCGGCCGACTCATCTTCCATGTGTTCGGCGCGCTGGGCCAGTTCGAACGCGACTTGATCAGCGAGCGAACCAAAGCCGGTTTGGCCGCTGCTGCCGCCCGCGGGCGCAAAGGCGGGCGAAAGCGGGTTGTGACCAACGACAGGTTGCAGCGAGCGCGAGAACTGATCGCCAGCGGGCTGAATGTCCGCGAGGCTGCCGGACGGATCAAGGTTAGCAAGACCGCGCTCTATGCAGCCCTGCAGTCGTCGGGAAGTGCACCCGGTGCCTGACGCCGTGCAGCAGCCTTCTGAACGAGTGCCGATTTTTCCTGTTTTAATGTTTTGCGCTTTGTCGTAAAATCGTATTTACGCTAATGCAGGAAAGATGAAAACATGATCATTGGACTTCTGAACCAGAAAGGTGGGGTAGGCAAGACCACCCTCAGCGTGAACTTGGCTGCCAGCCTCTCACGCACTGGGGCCCGGGTGTTGCTGATCGATGCAGACCCCCAGGGCAGCGCGTTGGATTGGGCTGCAGCTCGACAAGCGGAACCGATCTTTTCCGTAGTGGGGTTGCCGAGGGCGACCGTGCACAAGGAAATCGGACAGATCGGGCAAGGGTACGATCACATCGTTATCGATGGTCCGCCGCGAGTCACCGACTTGGCTCGATCCGCGATCATGGCTGCAGATGTGGTCCTGATACCCGTACAGCCCTCCCCCTACGACATTTGGGCTGCTGAGGAGGTTGTGAAGCTGATCGAGGAAGCACGTGTCTACAAAGAAAGCCTGAAAGCCGCTTTTGTGGTTAATCGTAAAATCGCAAATACGGCAATTGGTCGTGACGTGCGTGAAGCCCTCGCGGCGTATCCCTTCCAAGTGTTGGCATCTAGTGTCACGCAGCGGGTTGTTTTCGCTGAAGCGGCGGCTCAGGGATTAGCAGTACATGAGATTGATCAGAATGGGTCGGCAGCGAGTGAGATCGAAGCCATAGCGGCCGAACTGATGGAGTTCGCACGATGAGCACAAAGAAGGTATCCATTGGCGTCAAGCCGACTAGCAAGCCGGCGCCGGCCGCTGCTGATGCGTGGGTGGAAAGCCGTGCTCCGGCTGAGGGGCCGGAGCCGATGAAGCGGCTCACCATAGACGTTCCGATGAGTTTGCATCGAGCGATCAAGTCTCAATGTGCAATACGAGGAACGAAGATCGCGGACGAGGTACGTGAGCTTCTTGTGCAGAAATACGGAAATACGTAAAAACGTATTTACTGTTTTCAGTAATAACTGTGGTGACCCATTTTCTTCAAGGAGGGGGCGCCCTTTGTCTCTCAGGAAACCCAGGAGAGTCCGAATGGAGAGCACTGCCAAAGCCCGAAAGGGTCGTCAGCAGCCCTCGCATGCTGAGACGCAGGGCGTTCTAGACCTAGCAGCCGGCGTCCAGCCGGAACCTGCTCAGGACACCACGTCGGCCAAGTTGCCGACGCCGGTCAAGCGCGAGCGCCCGGCGTTGCTGCCACTTCGGCACACCGACCGCGATTTCTTCCTTGCCGACCTGTTTGACTATGCGATGAAGGATGACGGTGCGAGCATGGAAGCGCCGATCTTCACGCTTTCCACCAAGACAGACTTGTCGACGTGGACATGGGAGAGCAAGGACGGGAACCGCAGCGTCGAGGTCTATCCTTCGATCAAGGGCCGAGCGACGCAGTTCGACAAGGACGTTTTGATTTACGTTGTCAGCCAGATGACCGAGGGACTTAATCGAGGCCGTGACGACGCGAAGAACCGGACCGTGCGGTTTACGGTTCACGATTACCTTGTATCGACCAACAAGCCTACCGGCGGAGCCGAGTATCAGCGCCTCGAGAACGCCCTAGAGCGCTTACGCGGGACCACAATCAAGACGGACATTCGGACCGGGGGACAGCGCGTCAAGGAAGGGTTTGGCATCATCGACTCTTGGATGATCATCGAGCGTGCACCCGACGACGAGCGCATGATTGCCGTCGAAGTCACCTTGTCAAAGTGGCTTTTCAACGCCGTTCAGGCGCATGAAGTACTGACTATCCACCCGGACTATTTCAGGCTTCGCCGGCCGCTGGAGCGGCGTCTGTACGAGCTGGCGCGCAAGCATTGCGGTCATCAAACCATGTGGAGTATCGGGCTCGAGTTGCTGCAAGAGAAGGCCGGCAGCAAGGGCTCCTTGCGCGAGTTTCGCCGCATGGTCCGCGAGATCATCGAGGCGAACACCCTGCCCGAGTATCGGATGACGCTGAACGACGCCGACAAGGTGACGTTCTACGTCCGCAACCCGCAGCGCCTGATTGCCGGGCTGACCAAGGGTAACAAGGCTGACGCGGTGCATTCCGACACTCGAAACCCGAAGCGAGTACCGCCCAAGCCAGGGAAGAGCAAGCAGTAGCCGGCGCTTGGTAACTCCACGCTCACTATCTGCTTGGTTCTTGTGGGACAGTCTTCCGGCCGCTTTCCAGACCACCACAAGCGCTAGCTCGATCCCGGCGCCGCTTAGCACCTACAAAGCTAAGCTCTGGAGCAATGCTGAAAAACTTCCCCAGCCTCGTGTTTTCACCCACGCTTTTCGGTTGGTTTCCAAGATTGAACTCGTTATATCACCCACACTCAGGTCATCTGTTGCTGTGGTTGTTTCCACTGGTATCGCCATGGTGAGAAAAGAAGCCTCGAAAAACTCACTTTTCGTGTGCGGTTCAGGCACTGAGGTGGATTCATGTGTTCACATCATGGATGTGGATGGGATCGTTATATCACCCACGTTTTCCTGTGGATGGACTCGTTAGATCACCCACATAAGATTCGTTATATCACCCACGCTTGAAAGTCGGAAAGCTAGTAAGGGCGCGGCTTTCGGGTCGAAATCCACAAGCGTAACGCGCGCGCGCGTTTCTTAACTTATAAAATCTTTAACGTGCCTGAGACACCGGTTACTGTGGATAACTCATTGTCAACCCAGCCCGGCAAGGGGCACCCCTTCGGGGTTCCCCCGGCAAGCCGGCCCCCCCTCCCCATTGAACAGGCCCCCCGAGGGGGGCCGTAAACCATCCCCCCGACATCGGTGCCCAACCGCCCGCGGATAACGCAGCGCAACCGCCGCAGAACCGCTGAGAAAAGCGGTCTGCAGAGAGGCAAAGCAGCGAGGCGGTTAGCGGCCCTTCGGCAGCGACGTTTGTCCGGCACCGCCGAAGGGCGGAAAATCGGGCGAATTCGCTATCTGCTAGAGGGCCATCATGTCATCGCCGACTTACCCACTGCCCGGGGAACCCACAGCGCTAATCCTGGATGGCGAACACGCCCCATACCAGCTCGAGCGCGAGGCGCCGAAGTGGTCGCAAGAGGACGCCGTGAGCTACGAGGTGGCACGCGAGTTGATCACCGCGCTGATGGCGTTCCGTTCGGAGTGGATCGCACTCGAGCGCGCCAAGCCGGCGCCGGATCTGTCCGCGATCGAGCGCTGGAAAGCTGAGCGCGGCGCTTACGCCGCCGAGCTGCGTGGGCTCCATGTCGCCGATCGCGACAACATCGCTCGGATCAGGCGCGACTACGGGACCGAGGCCCGCCGCCTGGCGGCTCTTGAACGCTGATGGCGGCGTCTCAGGGGTCAGCTCACGAAACGGAAAAAATCGTACGTTAAGCCGCTTCCGGCTTGTCGATCGGCACGGCCCACCATTCCTGGGCGTGCTGGGCCGTGCCGGCGCCGTTCTTCGTGCTGACCTGGAACCCGCGCAGCAGTAGCCCGCGCGGCGTGATGCGCAGCACCTGGACGTCGAACAGCGGCGGCAGCAAGCCGCGCCTGGCCGAGGTTCCCCACCGCTCCCAAAGCTGCGCCGCGTGTAGCGGCCGCTTCTCGGCGGTTCCGACCGGAATGTCGCCTATGCTCAGGGTGCCGGTCGTGCCGGGGTCGGCCAGGCACGCTTCGCGCGGGCGGCGCTCCCCGGCCACCATCAATTCGACGACTCTGACGTGCATGCTGTGACTGTAAAAAAATACAGCCTATTTTCACCCAACGCGGTCGGTTTGGGGCGGCGGCCGACCGCCCGGTCTGGAGGCCAACGCCAATGTGCGGACGCTATGCGCTCTACGGCCCGGTCTCGCGCCTGCGCGAGGCCTTCGACGCGGCGCCCGAAGGGTTCGAGTTCGAGCCGCGCTGGAACGCGGCGCCGATGCAGTGGCTGCCGGTGGTGCGCCAGCGGCCCACCGGCGAGCGGGTGATCCACCGCCTGCGCTGGGGCTTGGTGCCGTCGTGGGCGAAGGACGAGACGATCTCCACGAAGCTCATCAACGCGCGCGGCGAGTCGGTCGCGGAGAAGCCCTCGTTCCGGGCGGCGTTCCGCCGCCGGCGCTGCCTCGTGCCGGCCAACGGCTTCTACGAGTGGCAGCCGCTCGGTGACCGGCAGGGCGGCGGCAAGCAGCCGTTCTACATCCATCCGGTCGGGGGCGAGTTCTTCGCGCTGGCCGGGCTGTGGGAGCGCTGGACGCGGCCGGCCGACGGCGAGGAGCTCGACACCTTCACGATCGTCACCACCGAGGCCAACGCGGCGATGCGCCCGCTGCATGACCGGATGCCGGTGATCCTGGCGCCGGCGGATTGGTGGGCGTGGCTCAACGGGGCGACCGCGGCCGACCAGGTGCAGGCGCTCCTGCGCCCGTGCCCGGAGGCGGCCCTCGCGGCGTATCCGGTTTCGACCGCGGTGGGTAGCGTCCGCAACGACGCGCCGGCGCTGATACAGCCCGTTTGAGCGCGTTTTCTCGGCGGCTGAGGGCCGACCCCCGGATCGGGGCGCCTGAGCCGCCCTGATCGGGCGTGGTGCCGTGTGGGGGAAAGGCACCCTCCTCGCGCGACGGGCAAATAATCGCTTGTATAATCATAATAATCATATTATTATGATTATTATCTAGTCCCGATTGGAGTGCCGCCATGAACCAGAACCTCTCCCTCGACGCCCGTGAGCGTGTTTTCGCCGCGGCGAGCCAGATTTTCGAAGAATCCGGCCGGCAGACGATGCCCACCGTCGATCAGGTCCGCCGCCTGGCCAAGGTCGACATGCATGCGGCGACCGCGGCGATGCGCGAGTGGCGGCGGCAACAGACCGCCCAGGCGGCGCCGATCGCGGTCGCCGTGCCCGAGGTGGTGGCCAAGGCCAACGAAGTTGCGATCGCCCAGCTCTGGACGCAGGCGCAGGAGCTGGCGAACCAGTCCTTGCGCGAGGCGCAGTCGGCCTGGGATGCGGAGCGGGCCGAGCTCGACCAGCTGCGTGTCGAGCTCTCGGATGCGTTCGAGGCCCAGGCCGACGAGCTCGAGCAGGCCAGGTCACGCATCGAGGCGCTCGAGCGTGAGGCGCGCGAGACGGCCGAGATCGCTGCGGCCGAACTCCAGAAGCTGCGCGACGAGCTTGCCCAGGTGCGCGCCGAGCTGGGTGCGGCGACCACCCGCGCCGAGCGTGCTGAAGCGACAGCGGCCGAGCTCGAGCACCGGGTTGCCGATCTGCGCGGGGAACTCGACCGCGCGCACGCCGATGTCGATCAGGTGCGGGCCGAGCTCAGCCGAGCGCATGCTGACGTCGACCAGGCGCGTGGCGAGATCAAGCGCTCGGCGGCCGATGCCGAGGGCCTGCGCAACGAGCTCGCCGCGGTAAAGGCGAAGGCGGACGCCGCCGAGCAGGCGCACCAGGAACACCGCAAGGAAGCGGCCAAGGAGGCGCAGCGCTGTGCCGAGAAAGTCCTCGCGGCAGCCAAGGAGCGCGACGAGCTGAGCAAGGCGACTGCCGACGCGCGTGAATCGGCCGCACGTCTTGCCGGTCAGCTCGAAGCCATCCAGGCGCAGAACAAAGCGCTGATGGAAACCTTGCGCGGCAAGGTCGGCGGTAATGGCTGATCCGGCCCGCCGCGAAGCGATCAGCCGGCAGGCCCGTGCCTGGCTCGAGGCCAATGCGCTGATCCTGGATACTGAGACGACGGGTCTCGGCGACGACGCCGAGGTCGTCGAGCTCGCGCTGGTCGACTGCGCCGGAGCCGTGCTGCTCGACACCCTCGTGCGCCCGTCTGGGCCGGTCCCGGCCGAGGCCGCCGCGATCCACGGCATCACCGACGCCATGCTCGCCGAGGCGCCGACCTGGTCAGAGGTTCACGATCGATTCTGCGACCTGGTCGAGGGCCGCCAGGTCGTGATCTACAGCCGCGAATTCGACACTCGTGTGATCACTCAGACTGCGCGCCGTTACGGCCTGCCGGCGCCGCAGGGTTTCGATCCGGGCCGCATCCATTGTGCGATGCAGGCCTATGCCGAGTTCCGCGGCGAGTGGAGCGCGGAGAAAGGGCAGTATCGATGGCAAAAGCTCTCTGCCGCCGCCGTCCAACAGGGTGTGACCGTCACGAACGCCCACCGCGCGCTCGGCGACTGCCTGATGACGCTCGGTGTCGTGCGCGCCATGGCGTCACCTGAAAATGCCCAAGGAGTATGATGAGGGCGTTCAAAAATCAATGGTGAGCACGATGGCTGCCCCAAAACTCATCTTCTCCTCGGCTGAGGAGATCAAGGCATTTCGCCAGAAGCACGGCATGAACCAGTCGCAGTTCTGGGGGCGGGTCGGCGTGACCCAATCCGGTGGTTCGCGCTACGAGAGCGAGCGCAATATCCCCGTTCCGGTTCAGCTGCTGCTGCACATCGCCTACGCACCCGCGGATCGTGCGGGCCGGCTCGTCGAGCACCTTCGGAAGTGGAAAACCGAGGCGAAGTCCGGCGCGTGAGCGATCACCGGGCGGGGGTTTTCCGTGTCTTCCTGAAGTCCCAGGGCGCCACCGGCGCCCGGTCGCCCCACAGGCCCTGCCGGGCCTCACGTGCGCGGTCTTCCGCTTTCGCGTAACGCCACCGGTCTGCTGGCGACTGCTCCCGCGCGTACGCCTTGTAGTGCCAGGCCATCCCGGCCTCGATCTGGGCCAGGTTGGCGTCGACGCCGTCGACCTCGAGGCGGCACACCGCGCGCTTGTAGCGGTCCTTCTTGGGGCAGTCGGCGGTCACCTGCTTGCCGAACACCAGCGCCCCCAGGTGCAGCCGTGAGCGGTTGCCGAACGGCTGGCGCTTCTCCGGTGCGTCGATGCCGGACAGGCGGATCCTGTGCTGGCGCAGGTTGGCATCGAGCAAGGTGACGGTGTCGCCGTCGGCGACCGAGACGACGCGCCCGGTGAGCTCATAGGCGCTGCTGGTCTGGATGCCGGCCACGAACAGAATGGCGGCAGCCAACCAGAGCGGTCTTTTCACCGCCGGCGCTCCATCTCCTCGCATTTGAGCGCCCACATCTGGTCCTTCACGCGCTTGCGCTCTTCCTGCAGATAGGGGGTGCTGCGTTCGCGCTGGGCTTCAGTGATCTGCCGCAACTCCACCCTCAATGCGGCGCATTGGTTGGGGTCGAGCTCCTTCGCCTGGAGCGGGAAGGGGATCGTCAGGCCACTGATGAGGGTGACCATCAAAGCCGCGCCTCTCATCGTGAGCCCAGAGGGTGCACGAATAGTCATATGTCACATGATAAGGGGTTGTTCTGGCGCGGCAGATTAGCATGGGGCGGGCAGGCCAGCGCGCGCCACACGCACGCTCAAGCCATGAGGGCGCGCGATTTTCCGGGAGCTGGGGTGCTTGCCGCAGTCGGTGCTTAACCGGGTGTCCGAGCGGGCCGCAGCCTGTTGGGGGTCGGTTTTGAGGGTTTCTGTTTTCAAAAGAAAACAGTGAACGGGTCCTGCCTGCTGCGTGTGCTTCCCGCGTGCGGGAAGCACACGCAGCAGGCAGGCAGCAAGCGGGGACTTATCCACGGCCGCAGGCGGTGGATAAGTCCGGAAGCGCGCTAGGAACGACAGTGCCCACGGTGCCGTTGGCATGGGTGGGGGAAGGGGGAGGGAGGGGCGAAGAAAAACCCCTAGCCGATGGCCAGGGGTTTGGGAGTCGGCTACTTGAGCCTGTTGTTTGCCTCGAAGGCTACTTTTGTTGGCTGGGTTTCCCCAGGTTCTGCTCCGAAGAGCTGCCGTTTTCGCGGCATCGGCTTTTTCAGCCAGCTGGTTCCTCCTGGTCGAGGATTCAGCAATCTGCTCACGGCGGGTTCTGATCCAGGATTCCCGTCGGGCATGCTTCGAGCGTGGTCTCTCGTCGCGTCCCAGCCCGTTACGTCACCAGCTCCTCATTTTGCCGCTACCACTTTGTCGTTAACCGGCTAGCCCTGCACGCAGCAGGGCAGAGGATCGGGCTGACCCGGCTTCGCGGCCGAGTCGGGTTGTTGCTCGTTGCAAATCCTTCCTTCGCTTTGAATGAAGGTCCCGTGTTGCTTTGCTCGGAAGGCCTGCCAGGGCCGCTTCCTTTGCATGGTTTTACGTCGTCGCATCAATGACAGGGCGGCCAAGCCCTGTCGTCGCATCACACACACATCCCATCACAACAGCACCACCCCAGGCTTTAAGTCCCTCGTTCACATCCGTCAGGTCTGCAAACAAGATCAACCCTACTTGCCCAGTCTCCCACTCCTCCCATCCGCCCGGTGCCAACCGTTGCGGTGCTAATGGGTAGGAGCTTCCCACGTTAGTACATTCCGTCGACATAGCACGCCGCCGCGCTCCACTACATGTCCCTAGCCCTGTGGGCCTACCCCATTGGAAATGGGTTTCAGTCGGGCGAGGTTCCAAAGTCCCTGACTTACTAAACATGCGCTTCTTCACGCCCTGACCAAACTCATCGGTTCCACCCGATGAGTCCAGCGGCTTGCCCTGCCTTACCCCGACGCACCCTGCTATGGGCGCGATTACAGGTTTGAGCTGTACAGCGATCTGCCGAGGTTGCCCTCTGCAGTACCAGATGCGCCAGGTTTCCCCTTGCACCCCTACGCCATTTCTGACGTCTCAGCAGCCCACCTGCGTGGCGAAAGTCCGACCCTCACGGGCCGCCCTTTCGTGGGATTTTCACCCATTCGGAATATACAGGGTTGCTCTGGTCGCCCAGAGTCCCGTTTCCGTGTCGCCCAACATCAATCCCTTTTTTGACGCTGGAAGTGATCGAAAGAGGGAGTCTCACCCTCTAGCGCCACTCGTATGTCGCGCCAGCGCAATTACGCGCACGCGACTTCAGGCAATGCCCTCTTGCGTCTTGCGACGGTTGAGGCCGGCTTTCCTGCCGGTGACGAACTGGGTGGCGCCCAGTCCGGTGTGACGGTCTGCACGTGCGGGGGTTGGCGTCCCCCGCACAGCGACCATCCGGGTGTGTGCGGGGTGGCTAGCCCCTGATTTGCGTGACGTCCCCGTGATCATCTCAAGCCAGGAGCCCGCTTGCAACTGTCCCGTAGGAACCTCATATTGTGTGGTCCCAGCGGGACCACCTAGATTTGACTTAGAATCTACACCATTGCAATGAGGTATCTTTGTTAGGTTCCT
>WBZL01000862.1_pt1 | contig 33710 bp, 23 predicted proteins | sample 5204291 | NCBI WGS metagenome assembly WBZL01 (sample SAMN12344345, study PRJNA552823) | activated sludge metagenome | biome: Activated sludge suspended growth; feature: Nitrification reactor; material: Wastewater; isolation source: activated sludge from nitrification reactor of wastewater...
GTTTTTGTCGGAATACAACGACCGTCCGCATCAGGGGTTACCCATTCCCGGGCTATCTCCCAATGAATACGCCAACCGCATCTGGCTTTTGTAGCCCGCAGTGTTCGCCCTTTTGCTGATGATTACAAATTCGGCAGAAATACGATAAAAATGAAAATGATTCTATTGATACGTCCTTACTCAAAGAGGCCTTTTTTAATCGGGTTGACCTCCTAATAACAGAAGATCGCAAAATTCACACTAAGGCATATGAATTAGGAATTTCAGATCGTGTTTACACAATAGATGATTTTCTTGAAAAGGTTGTTGCTGAATATCCTAACTTAACTGACTATCGAGTTTTATCAGTTAAAAAAGAATTTTTTGGCAATATCAATATAGAAGATTCTTTTTTCGACTCTTTTAAGAACGATTATATTGGCTTTGAAAGATGGTTCAATAAAAAGGCTGATGAAATAGCTTATGTATGTAAATCGGAAGAAGATAAAATACTTGCCTTTTTATATGTCAAACTTGAGAATCGCAACGAGGATTATTCAGACATTGAGCCGAGGCTTGAATCAAAACGTAGACTCAAAATTGGAACTTTCAAAGTTACATCAAATGGTTTTAAACTTGGTGAACGATTTTTAAAGATAATATTTGATAATGCGTTGGTTTTTAACGTAGATGAAATTTATGTAACCCTCTTCCACAAAACTCAAGACCATGAAAGATTGATTCATTTACTCGAAGATTGGGGGTTTTATTATCATGGTATGAAACATACTAATTCTGGTGACGAATTTGTATATATTAGAAATTTCAAACCTGCCGCAAATATTACCAATCCAAGATTTACTTATCCCTACATCTCAAATAGTGTAGATAAGTATATTGTCCCAATCTATCCAGAATATCATACAGAACTTTTCCCTGATTCCATTCTTCGCACCGAGTCCCCTAATGATTTTATAGAGAATCGACCGAACAGAAATGCGATAAGTAAAGTTTACATTTCCCGTTCAATCGAAAGGGGCATGAAAGCAGGTGACATAATAGTTTTTTATCGGACTCAAGATAGAGGACCAGCTTATTATACAGCTGTTACTTCTACTATTGGAGTTGTTCAGGATGTGGTTCTTAATATCCCAAGCTTGCCAAGTTTTATTCGACAGTGTAGAAAGCGTAGTGTGTTTTCGGATGACGAATTAGCTGAACACTGGAACTATAAACCTCACAATCGGCCTTTTATTGTAAATTTTCTATATGTTTATTCATTTCCTAAACGGTTGAACCGACAAGCTCTCCTTGAACTTGGAGTCATCAATGATGCTCCGCGAGGATTTGAGCGTATCGACAACCGAGCATTCCAAATCTTAATGGAGAAATCAGATGCAGACCAACGTCTTATTATCAATTAAGCCTATTTTTGCGGAAATTATTTTTCGAGGAGAAAAACGATTCGAATTTCGAAAAACGATTTTTAAAAATCGCAATATTCATAAAATCATAGTTTATGCGTCAGCTCCGATAAGCAAAGTAATTGGTGAATTTGAAGTTGATGATATTTTAGAATTGGAAACAAGCCATCTTTGGGAAAAAACAAAAAACCATTCTGGTATCGAGAAAGACTATTTTGACAATTATTTTCACAATAAAAAAATTGGGTATGCAATTAAGGTTGGACGAATGAAACTTTATGAAACTCCGCTAGAACTTCAAAAACATTTCAAAATTTCAAGACCACCACAATCTTTTATGTATTTGCCAGCATAACAAGTTGGTATGAGTTTCCTGAGTATAACAATAAACCCTCCCTAACACCCTTCGGGGTGTTTTTTTTATGCCCTCCCTCCCACGCCCCTCCCGTCCCTCCCCCCTCGCGCCCTTTGTGAAACGCCTCTTCTTGCCCCTTAGCCACCCAAACAAACCAATTCCGCCAAAAGAAGCCAGGGCAGGCTTAAAAAGCAGGCTTTGAAAAAGTTCATAAGACAACTTTCCTATCGGAAAGTCGTTGATTGAATTTTATTTACCCCTCCCCCTATACCCCTCAAAACAAAAACATCCTCCCCCCGGACTTTTTAGAAGAGATACACCCAAAGCTGAACCCAAAAAGCCGCCCAGGGATGGGCGGCTTTTTGGGTACTCAAACGTCCGCTTTACCTCACCACAAGCGGCAAATACACATACGTCCCCACCAAAATCTCCTTCCGATCAAAGTGGACCATCTCCAGCCCGATCCCTTTGTCGTAGAACAACTCCGCCCGCACCCCCACCCTGGCGATGATCTCCCCGCTTGTGAAGACGGCGACAAACTCCCCGTTTGCATCCGTGATGCCGGATGCCACTTCCCCGCCCTCGATGGTCCCCAACTGTGCGTCCCCTTCCACGCCGATGTGCACTTCCTGTCCGGGCATGGGATCGCCCCAGCGGTCGGTGACCAGGGCGGTGAGCGTGACCTGTGAGGTCCCGTCCGGGCTGGCGTAATCTTGCGACAAGAACAACGTGATCGTCGTCGGTTTAGGTTCGCTGATCTCGATCTCCACCGAGCCGGAGACAGGGCCATACGTGGTCGCCGTCACCTCAGCGATGCCCACATTCGGGCCGCTGGTGAAAGTGGTGAACACATACCCGTTGACGGTCGTGCCTTCGGTGGGGTTCACCGACCCGTTCGTCGCCGCAATCGACACATACGTGCCATCGGCTACCGGGTAATTTTGATCATCCACCACGTAAATCGCTACGTCCGTCGTATCCCCATTCGGGCGGATGTAGTTGGTAGACTTTTCCACTACCACGAGCGCGGGGTCCCGATGGCGGGTGACGTTCGCATCATCGGCATCGCTAATTTCGCCAAGTTCCCATTCCGTGAGCGAAATCGAGAACTTCCCGGTTGTTCCACTGGGCAGGTCATTGGTCGTGCCCGGCCCCATGTAAGCCTCGAAGTACACGAGATTGGTCTGTCCGGCATCGACACACACGATAGGCAGGAACACAAACTCCAGATACCACCCCTCCGGGGCATCGTAAGACACCCAGTAACAGTGGTCGGCAGTATCCAGGTTGGAGACCTCATACGGGAGATACGTGTACGTGCCAAAGTTTGCGCCATCGCCGAGCGACGTCACTTCCAGAGGGGCGAAGGTGTACGGGTTGGGGTCAATCCGTTCGAACGTCTCCCCTCCCATCGTTCCACCCACCCGGAGAAAAGCACTTCCAGCCCCCGGCGGGGTGAACGGGGCCGAGCCGAATTGCCCATCCCCTGGTTCGCCATCGCCGTGCGCCCCATCATCGTAGAAGTTGAACGCCCCCCCAAACGGGTCGCCGTTGTTCAGCAGGAAGAACCCGGTCAGCACATTGCCGTCCACCGGTTGCGTCAGATGGATCAGGATCGGGTGCAAGCCGGTGGACAGGGTGTGGTCGAACCCACTTTCGACTGCCAGCGGACTGGCGCCAAAACTGGTGAACGAGAAGGTGCCCTCGCCCGAACTGCCCGCGTCCACCGTCGCATGCCAGACCCCGGTCACGCCGTTGGTATTCACCTGCACGTATTGGACAAGGTCCAAATCCAGGCATAACACGCCCGCACTCGCACAGGAGATGGGTGTCCCGTCCGGTTTTTGGACGAGCAGGGGTTCAAACGTGCCGCTGAACCCGGTCAACAGGAACCCGATGGAGTCCATCGAGCTATCCACCATGATGGAATAGGTTTTGCTGGGCTGGGGCGGCGCGGGGGTGAACTTGTAGCCCATCGCATTGGACGCGCCACTCACATCATTGTAGCTGACTTGCAAGCCACTAAACCCGCTCTCGTTTTCCAACCCGATGGTGGCCCCCGCCGCACCATTTCCCAGGTTCAGATACTGGTAGCGGATTTCGCCGGTGCTGGGGTTGAGCAGAACTTCAAAGGTGTTGCTATAGTTGTTGACTCCGTCCGAGGAGAGGTAGTCGTCCACTTCAATGACGAACCAATCTCCGGCTTGTTGGGTGTACACCCAGCCGAGGGTGCAACATTCGGGATCGTCCGCTCCGTTCGGGCCGGGGATAATGTAGTTCGGCAGTAGATCATCCCAAAACGGATAGAGCGCGTTGTTCGGTTCAAAGAAGAAAGGAAGGCTGGTGTTACTGGCGCTGGCCGTGGTGTGGTTCCCAAATGCCAGATACCCATCCTGAAAGATTTTCACGGACGAATACGGCGTATTGTAAAACGAGAACGACGCGGGGAGGGGAATGTCCAGATAGCTGTCATAATCGGGATTGCCGATATTGGTGCCATTGGTGAGGGCATCTACCCAGTTATATTCAAACGAGGCCAATTGATCGTAGCGGTAGGTGGCCGAATCGCTGACGTAGTCCGACCAGCGGCCTGCCCCGGCGGAATTGGTGATCTGGGCACGGAGGATGTCTGCGGCGTCTGCCACCTGGGATTCGTCCACGTACAGGAATTGTCCACCGCTGTTCAGCGCAGTGAGCAGGTACGGAACCAACCCGCCGGGCACGTCCTCGGCCATGGCACCCAACGCGGCGCGAGCCTGGCCCCGGCTCAAACGTTCGCTCATCAGCGTTTGCTGTTCTTCCGGGGAGAGGGCGGCGAGCGTTTCTTCGGTGATGGGGCCATCGAGCAGGGCGGGTTCAACCAGCGCGGGGCAAATGCCCATCAATGCGACGGAGGCCCGCAGTTGTTTTTCGTTGAGGGTTTGGCGCATCGCTTCCACCGAGGGGGATTGAACGGTGTCGCCATCCGTAAAGAGCCAGACATCGCCCTTTTCTTTGTTGTCTATCGCCTGTCCCAGCGCCCGCAAGGCCCACACATCGCAGTTCGGGTCGGCGTTCGGGTTGGGAGTCAGGGCATTGATCGGGTCAATCAAATTTTCGGGGAAAAACTGCCCGGCAAAGGTGATGTTGTTGTAATTGCTGGTGTTATTGAATTGTTCAAGCGAAAATTCAGTGCCGAGAGGGTCATTGCCCAGATCGTTCACAGCTTCGGCGAAGAGGGTTTTCATCGCGTCGTATTTCGGCCCGGCCATGCTGGAACTGTTATCCGCTACATAGGTGAGTTGTTTCCACCAGCGGTAAACTTCCGCGGGGGTGTAGGAGTCGGTCGCCAGGACGGTGTTCCCCTGATCGGTCACGGATTGGGCTACCAACGAGGCGGGCAGGGTGTAGCCCGTGTTTTGCATGACAACCGCGGCGGTGGCGGCATCTTTCGGTTTGCCCGCATCGATCCACCCCCGCATGTAGGTGTCAAAATTGCAGGTGTCATCAAAAAACCCATACGCTACGTCGGCGAAGGCGTCGGAGGTGTACACATCCTGCACGGTACTGTGCCCGTAGGAGACAGTGTCTTGCCCGTCGTTGACGTTGTCGTTCAAGTCCCACAACGCGGCGGCAATCGCCAGTTCGTTGAAGGTGCTGATCAGGTTGGACCCCACACTGGTGTCGTAGGGTTCAAAGTCGATCTTGATCCCGTTGACGCCCGTGCCGTTCATGTCCAGATACCAACTCGCAAAGGCGTACCCGTTCGCCAGACGGACGGCACTCTGAAAGTAATCGGGGTACCCTTCGCCCCAAGAGAGTTCGTCGTCGCTGACGAGTTGGTTGATGAAGTGCGGCCCGCCGGGATTATCATCGCAGGAGTAATAATCATCGGCAGAGTGCCCGAATTCGTGCATGATGACGGAATCATCCCATTGGTCGGGGTCGGAGGGGTCGTCGGCCACAGTGAGTTCGTTCCAAAATGGGTCAAAGTAGGAGCCATCATCGCCGTAGCCGGACTCCCAATGGATTTCGACATCTTCGCCATACGAGTCACCGCTGGAGGTCCACAAGACTTTCGCGAGTGTAGCGGCATCCACGATGTTGAACATGCCACTCCAGGTCATGTCCAGGCTCAGGTTGTAGTGGATGGAGCCGCCTTCGGAGGCCTGGATACTGCTATCGTATTCGTACTTCTCGTCAATCCAGGAGCTATCTTCCACGTACACGACGCCCCCGCCCGTGCCGCGTCGTTCGGTCACAAGCCGGTAGTAAATCTCCAGTTCGTCATCGAACCAGCCATCGTCATCGCAGAAAGATTTGGAAAAATTGCCACTGCTATCGGTCAACACGGTCCCGTAGGAATCGTCGAACAGGGTGTCCGATTCGCGGATTTCCACGGGTGCGTTAACCACGGGCACGGTGATCCCGGTGCTGTATCCCGAAGAGGTGACAGGGCGATCCGTCCGTTCGATGTGTCCGGTGACGGAAAAACACGGATCACCACCGGTGACTTCATCCGTCCCGGTCGGGGCACCGGCATTCGTCACCGTGACCTCCTCCGGCAGACCCGATTTCACCGGGGCGTGGGCGTCCGGGTCTTTATCTGTGACGTAACCACCGTTGTTATCGATCACAAAAAAGAGTACCCCAGCCGCGGAATACGCCGCACTGGGAAACGGGTGAAAGGTGGCCGACACTGCGATTTTATACGTACCCGGCCCGGAAAAGGTCAGATACCGGTCGGTTTGCGTAGTCTGTCCGGCAGTTTGCCCGCCAAACGTGTCTGTGGCCGCACCTTGCAGAGAGACACCCTGCGGGATGAACCATTCGACGACCAGATCGGGCGTGGTGACCAGCGGGGTCGCGGCAAACGTCAAATGCGCCGTCCCGCCGGGGCCGGGGGCACCGTCCGCGGTCAACACCACCTCGATCCGTTGGCGCGCCCCCCCCGCGTGATCTTCCGCGGGGCCGGATTGCGCCATGCCTCCGCCAGGGATCATCAGCAGGGCGAAGAGCACCAAAAGCGTGAATAAACCTGAAATTACATTTTTCTTTGACATGGGGACTTACTCCTAATATGAGTCCAAGGGGTAGAAATGCTAAAAAATGGGTGAGGACTCCCGCACGCATCTTTTTTCATAGATTCTCCACTTCAGCCACAAACTGCAAGCGTGGACAAAGTAGGAACGATTGAGATTGATTATATAAAATTCATTGTTGACTTTCGTGACATTTGTTGACAGTTTCTATAATCGTCAAGAATAGAATAAACCCCCGAATTTGGCGTGAGTAATTACGTGTATTTTTCTAGAGCCTGTGTGACAAATAGGTGGTGCCGTGCCCGCATCGTGGTTTCGGTCGCATGATCCAACCCCCAGGTGGAGAGTTTGGATGCCGGGCGTAGGGCGGCGCACAAATCCCAATAGGGGAGGGCGGAGAAATTAATAACTGTATTCGACCGATATAAAGCGGTGAACCGTTCCATCGCGTCGTGCCCGAATGCCCACAACAGTTCGAGTCGGGCATTGGCGACATCTGCGAGGGGGTCACCCACTGCGGCATCTTCCCAATCGATCACTGCGACCAACTGACCGTGTTTACAGAGCAGGTTGCCGGGCCAGTAATCGCCGTGTAGCAGGGCGGGGGGATTTGGGGGAGGCGGGGCGAGACTTTCCAACGCGTCCCGAATCTGCCCTTCGTCCAACGATGCGTCGAGGGGCGCGGGGCGCGGGCCGAAACCTTTTCCGTGGGCGGGCAGGAAAGACAGGTCGAAGTGCGTGGGCGCGACTTGATGAATTCGGATCAATTGGCGGGCAACGGCGGAGAGAAAATCATCCGAGTGGGTGGGCGAAAATTCCGGTTCCCCGTCGATGTACGCCAGCACGAGGACGGGGGTTGGGAAAAGTTCTCCGGAGGCATCGAGGTAGATCGGCGTCGGGGCCGCGATCCCCGCGGAATGCAGAGTCTGTAGGAGGTGGAATTCGTCGGCGGCGAGGTGGGGGTTGCGGTGAAGGTCGCGCGCCCCGTGTTGGCGCACGAGCCAGGTGTGCGTGTGTCCGGCGGGGGATCGCACTTCGAGCGCGGTGACCTGCGCGGAAACGCCGCCCTTTAAGGGCCAGGTGCGCACGAGGCGGGCGTGCGGTTCGATCTTTTGCACCAGTGTTGCGAACGCGGGAGGGGGTTCATCGGACATCATCGGCGGTGATCAACAGGCATGATACAAGGTTAGCACGTTTTCCCGAAAATATAGCCATCACGCCCCGCCGTTGTACATTCTACGTTCTACGTTCTCCGTTTATAATCTCCCCCATGCGCTCCCGCCTGACACTGTTGCCCCGCTCCACGTTGTTGCTGTTCAGCCTGATCTTCGTCGCGCTGGCGGCGCGGCTGTTTTTCGCCGCACAACTGCCCCATCCCGGGCACGGCGACCCTGCGTTTTATTTCACCATCATCAAAAGTCTTACGTCCGGGCGCGGGTTGGAGATTGACTACATCTGGCACTATCTGACGGCACCTGCCGCCGTCACCCATCCGGGGGCCGATTACTGGATGGTGTTCGCCTCGGTGTTGATGAGTGTGCCGTATTTCGTATTCCATAATCTCTTCAGCATTTTGGTCTTGTCCAGTGTATTCGGAATCGGCATTGCCGTTCTCACTTATCAGTTTAGCGCTACGTACTCCGCCTCAAAATTTGTCGCCTTTCTCGCCCTGATCTACCTGCTCTTTGAACCCGCCCTGTTTGATTTTTCGATCTCCGTCGATGCGCCGGTGTATTACGTCTTTTTTGTGATCCTGGCCTTGTTTTTGATGATCAAAGGGTACGAGAACCCGAAACTGTTCGTCTGGGCGGGTGCGGTGACTGGGTTGGCGCACCTGACCCGGCAGGATGCCCTCCTCCTGGCCCCGACTCTGCTCCTGACGATTTTCCTCGCCCCCTTCCCATTCAAGACCAAACTCCGCTGGATGGGGTTGGCGATGGGCGCGTATGTGCTCGTGTTGCTCCCGATGTTGGTGTACAACGTCCGCAACTTTGGCGCGCTTCTTCCCCCAGGCCCTTCGCGGGTGGCGTTTGCGACGGAGCACGAAGAGGTGTATGTGTACAGCCAAGATTTGTCGCTCACCTCGTATCTGGCCTTGGGGTGGCGCGTCATTGTGAAACAAAAAATTCTGATCGGCCTTGCGAACCTGAAAATTGTGTATGAACGTTTGGGGCTGTTTACCGCTTTGTTTGCCGGAATTTCGCTCGGTGAGCTGATTTTTTCCCCGACACGCCGCGCCCAATGGCACAAATATCTCCCCGTGGTCGTGTTTTTTGTGCTGGAATATCTGTTTTATACGCTCGTTGCCACCGTCGTGAGCACACACGGGTCGTATGGCAAAGCGGTGCTGACCGTGTTACCGTTTATTGTTCTATTTGCCTTCGATGCGATGGCGCGGCACATCCCGAAAAAACCTGTGCTCGGTTTGCTTCTGCTGGTCTTCGTGTTCCCACCCCTGCTGAAGACCTTTCCCAACGCACAAGGCAAGATCGCATTCCACACCGAAATCAACCACGAAATGACCGCCCTCGCCGACACCCTCCACGACCGGATCGAACCCCGAGAAGATGGCGAGATCATCCTCATGACCCGTGACCCCTGGGAAGTGAACCTCACCACCGGTTACCGCACGATCATGATTCCATATGAAAACCTGGACGTGATCTACGAAGTCGCCCAGCGATACCACGCCAACTACCTGCTTCTCCCCGTCCCCTCCCGCCCCGCCCTCGCCGACTTCCGCGAAACCTCCGCTAACGACCCGCGCTTTCAATTTGTCGTCCAGGTCTCCAACACCAACCTCAAACTCTACCGGATCGTCCCCGACTCCCCGTAGAAGAATGGTACACAGAAAACACGGAAACCACAGATGAATTTAACGGCCCTTCCGTTTTTAGCGGCATATTAAGTAACAATCTGTGTCCTTCTGCGAAATCTGTGCTCTCTGTGTACAATGAATGCCTATGCCCCTCAGACTCTCCCCCCGCCTAAACGACTCCGAACCCATCCAACGTTGTGGGTGGCCCGCGTGCAAATCTGCCTGCTGTGTGTACGGCGTCTGGATCGATCTGGATGAACAAGCCGACCTCCTCGCCCACGCGGACCTGATCAAACCGCATCTTCCTCCCAAACGGCAAGACCCCTCTCGCTGGTTCGACGGGGAAATTGAACCCGACCGCCACACCCCCTCCAAACAGGTCACCCACACCCGCGTGATCCGTGACCGCGAACACTACGGCGGCTCCACCTGCATCTTCATGCGCCCGGACGACTACAAATGCGCTCTGCAAGTCGCGGGCGAGGCGGCAGGCGAACACCCCTGGCGTTTCAAACCTTTCTACTGCGTCCTGCACCCCCTCGATTTAGACGAAAACGGGCGCATCTTTCTGGACGAGATTCGTTTCATGATCGACGAACCCGCCAGTTGTGTGCGCCCGGCAGAGGAAGAAGTGGTGTTGCGAGAGCTATTCGCGGAAGAGCTGGAATATCTGAGCGTAGAACGCAGAATGTAGAACATCTCTCGTTCTACATTCTGCGTTCTACGCTCTACGTTTATTCGTACCGCAACGCCTCCACAGGCTCCAGGCTTGCCGCCCGGTTCGCAGGGTAAATCCCGAAGAACAACCCCACCGCCGCGGAAAAAATCGTCGCCAACAGCACGGCATCCATCCCGATCACAGGGGTGAAAACCGTATCATTCGCCGCCGCCACCTGTCCGACGATGACGGAAATCAGCCACCCCAGCCCAATCCCGATCACACCCCCGATCAGACTCAACACCGAAGATTCCGTCAGGAATTGAATCAGAATATCCATTTTGCGCGCCCCCAACGCCTTCCTCAGACCGATCTCCCGCGTCCGCTCGGTGACGGAGACCAGCATGATGTTCATGATCCCGATCCCCCCTACGAGCAGGGAAATCCCCGCAATCCCCCCCAAAAAGATCGTCAACACACCCGTGATACTGGCAAACGTCTCCAGAAATTCTTGCTGGGTCAAAATCGTAAAATCGTCCACCCCGACCTCGGTCCGGTGCCGGGCACGCAAAATCGCGGCGACTTCATCACTGGCTTGCGTGACGAGGTCAGCGTCCGCGGCCTGAATCATGATCACATCCACGCGGTCATTACCGCTCCGGCGGATCAGGCGAGCCTGCGCGGTCGTGAGGGGGACCATGATTTGATCATCCTCACTTGGCCCAAACCCCCCGCCCCCTTTCGCCTTCAAAATCCCGATCACGCGATAGGGTTGCCCCTCCACGCGCACGGTCTCCCCAACGATCGCTTCCGTGCGCCCAAACAGCGCTTCGGCCACATCCGGGCCTAAAAGCACCACCGAGGCGCGCCCCAACAGGTGACCTTCGTTGATGAATTCGCCCTCTGTGATTTCGTAGTTGCGCACCTGGGCATAAATGGGCGTGATGCCTGAAATTTGGGTGGTGGTGCTTTCCCCGCCGTAGGAAACTTCGCCGTTCCCTTGCAGGACGGGCGCGGCCGCGAGCACGGAAGGGGCCGCGAACGGTTCGATGATGGCGTTCACATCCCCCAACGTGAGCGGTTTCGGATTCCGTACGGAGTCATCCCCCCCGCGGAAGACGAAAAACAGATTGGTCCCGATCCCCTCAATCGAACCGGTGATGGACGCTTCCGCCCCCCGTCCGATGGAGAGCATCGCGATCACCGCCCCCACCCCGATCACAATCCCGAGAATGGTCAACCCCGAGCGGAGTTTGTTCCCCGCGAGGGATTCGATAGCTTCAAGAAATGCTTGAAAAAGAGTCATAGTTACTCCAAAAACGTAGAACGTAGAGCGTAGAATGGAATCTTGCGTTCTACGCTCTACGTTCTACATTCTACGTTTCCAGGTTCTGCGCTTCCGCCACCCCGTCCCGAATGCGGATCACGCGTTGGGTTTGGGCGGCGACTTCGGGGTCGTGGGTCACGATGATGAGGGTAGTGCCCCGGTCTTTGTTGAGGTTGAGCAGTAATTGCATGATCTCCACCCCGGATTTGGAATCGAGGTTCCCGGTCGGCTCATCGGCGAGGAGGATCGCCGGGTCGTTGACCAACGCGCGGGCAATGGCGACACGCTGTTGTTGCCCCCCGGAGAGTTCCGTGGGGCGGTGATAAATTCGGTCGCCCAGGCCCACCGCTTCGAGGGCGGCTTTGGCGCGGGGTTTGCGATCTTTGGTCACCCCGGCGTACCGCATGGGGAGTTCCACGTTGGCGAGGGCGGAGGCGCGGGAGAGCAGGTTGAAGCTTTGAAACACGAACCCGATTTTGCGGTTACGGACTGTGGCAAGCTGGTCATCGCGCAGATCAGACACGCGCTCGCCATCCAGATAATATTCGCCACTGGTGGGGATGTCCAACGCACCGATGATGTTCATCAGGGTGGATTTACCCGACCCGGAAGGCCCCATGATCGAGACCACTTCCCCCCGATACACTTCGGTGGACAGGCCGCGCAGGGCATGGACTTCAATATCGCCCATTTTATACACTTTCGTCAGGTCTTTGGCTAAGATAACGGCATCTTTTGACATTTTTTCATCTCCTACGAGATTACCGTCCCGGAGGGCCACCCGCAAAGAAGGAGCTAAAGTCAGATGGTGGGTTGAGGACGATCTCGTCCCCTTCTTTCAACTCACCCCCGATCACTTCGCTGTAGGTGTCCGAGGAAACGCCGAGTTCGATCACGACCGAGGTCGGCGCAATGGCATTCGCTTCGAGAATGTACACCACGCGTTCCCCGTTCAGGACGCGGACGGCGCGGTTGGGGACGAGCAAAACATTTTCCACTTCACTGACGACGAGGTTGACGCCCGAGGTCATTCCGGCGCGTACATCTTCATCCGCATCCAGCAGTTCGATGGTGACCTTAAAACTGACCACGCCCGCAGAGGTGGTTCCAACCAACGCAACGTCGGTGACCAGCCCGTGATATTCTTTCGCCAGGACGGCATCGAACGTCAAGATGGCGTCCTGCCCTACTTCGATCCGGTTGATGTCTACTTCGGAGACTTCCACGTCCACGAGGAGCCGGGACAGATCATCGAGTTTGAACGCAATCGAGCCGGGGCTGACCTGGTCGCCGGGTTTGACGAGCACTTCGGAGATCACACCGTCGAACGGGGCGGTGATGAACGCACTGTCGAGGGTGGCCTGTGTGGCGGCGATCCGGGCTTCGGCGGCGGCGACATCGTTGGCGTTGGGGCCAGCGCTAATTTCGTCGTAATTTTCCTGGGCATCGGTGAGTTGGGCTTGCAGGAGCGCGATTTCGGCTTCACTGGCGCCGTCTTTGACACGTTCGTAGTCCCGTTGGGCCTGCAGGAGTTGGGCCTGGGCGGAAGCGATGTTGGCTTCGGCAATGGCCATATCAAGTTCGGTGGTGAAGGTACCTTCAAGCCCGTTCAACTGGCGCACCGCGGCATCGTAGTTTTCTTGCGCGGCGGAGAGTTTGGAGAGCAATTGAGCGCGGATCACGTTGTCTTCGGGTTTGTTTTCCCAGGGTTCAAACTGATCTTTGGCCTGGTCGAGGGCTTCTTTGGCGAGGACGACCTGGGCTTTGGCGGCGTCAATGTCGGCCTGCCCGGCGGGGGTGGTGAGGATGCGGAGGTTGCGCTCGGCGGTTTCGAGGGTTTTTTCGGCGTCGGCGATGGCCTGAAGAGCGAGGGCTTGCTGGAGTTCGGGGTTTTGGGCGTCTTCCAGGGCTTTTTCGGCGTCTTCGATGGCTTTGAGGGCCTGGGCCTGTTGCAGGTCAAGGTTGTAGAGTTCGTCGAGGGCGTTTTGGGCGCTGACGAGATCGGCTTGGGCCAGGATCACGTTTTGGGGCAGGGTGGTTTGTTTGATCAGCGCCAGGGCTTGATCGGCAGAGATGGTGTCCCCGGCCTGAACGCTGACGCTTTCAACGGTGCCGGAGGTTTGCCACGTCAGGATGGCACTCTGATTGGAGCGCACCACCCCGGTGGCCCCGACGGTGGCGGTCAATGCACCGGTTTGGGCGACCTCGGTTTGCAGGTTGGCGAGTGTTTCGGCGCGCAGTTGTTGCGCCTGGTATTGTCCAAAGGCAAAAATGCCGCCCCCAATGACAATGATGATGACCAGAATAGTGAGAAATCGTTTCATAAATAACCTCGTGTTTATTTGTTACCGTTCAGCCTGGAAAAGAAAGTTCCGAAAAAAGGATGGGGGGGGATGTCCATCCCCTCTCATCCTTTTTTTGGGGGATTCTCCACATCTATCTGAACGGTTAAGTTTATTTTTTGGGGATCAACCGGATTAAGAAAGGAACCTCGAAATTTTGAAGGGATACGGAATGCAAATTCCCGAAAATTCCGGCGAATTCCTAAACATTCCGACGCGTAAACGCGGAACGTAAAACGGATAACCCCGTTATCAGTTGCTCCATTTCTTCATTGGAAAGGGGCGCAAGTATTTCAGTGATACGGTTTTCGGCAAAGGTTTGTACGGCATTGAGGACTTCGTTCCCTGCCGGAGTGAGACAAATCGAAATCTGGCGACGGTCGGCTTCCGACTGGGTGCGCTGAACCCAGCCGCGTTCCACCAGGGTGGAAATGGTGTTGGACATGGTGGGCGCGGAGACGCTGTGTTTTTCGGCCAGTTCGCTCAGGTTGTGCGGGCCTTCGGCGAGCATGTAGAGCAGGTTAAAATGACCGGGCACAGGCAGTTGGGTGGATTGGCGCATGTCGGAGCCAAGCGAATGCATCACCAGGGGGATGATCTGGAGAAATTCGCGGGCGGCCAGTTGAGAAGGAGTAGACATCTTGTTTAACAATTGATTAGAGAAGCTAATAGTTAGCAGGGCTAAATACTATCAAAAAAAGTTGCCTTGTCAACGAAATGTGCCGTGAATTAATTGTTCTCTCATTCACAAAGGATAGGTCTTTTGGGGTGGCGCACCAGCAATTCTGTCTTTGGACGAACGGCGTTCCTTTTTGAAGCGCTTTTGAACTTCAGGGTGGCCGTTAAAGGAACGCCGTTCGTGCTTTTGCGGCCATCTCGAGAATTGCTGGTGGCGCACAGGTAGAGTGCCAAAACCGTGCTTGTAGGGTATAAACACAGGAGACCCAAACCAAATTTTACAGGAGGCATCCATGCCTGAACCGCTCAAAAACATGTTTAACGCACGCACGGTGGGCGCCTTGGCCCAGGCCACCCAGCAAGAGTATCCGCCATTTGACCGGGAAGGCTTCACCGCGCGCGTGTTTGATGCGGAATGGGAAGGGCGCGAACTCAAACAACGGATTCGTCACCTCACGACCCTGCTGGGGGAATTTCTCCCCGCCGAATATCCTGCCGCGCTCGCCATCTTGCGCCGGGTGGTCGTCCACCTGACCGAGCAAGGGTTTGAAAAGATGGTGTTCCCTGACTTCGTAGAGGTGTATGGCGTTGACGATTGGGAGACTTCGATTCCGGCGTTGGAATACTTCACCCAGTTTATGTCGGCGGAGTTTGCCATTCGCCCGTTTCTTCTGCGCGATTTGGACCGGACGATGGCGCAGATGTTGGCCTGGGCGCACCACCCGCACGAGGACGTTCGTCGTCTGGCAACGGAGGGCTGTCGCCCGCGCCTCCCGTGGGGAATGGCGATCCCCGCGCTGAAGGCTGACCCCGCGCCCATCCTCCCCATTCTCGAAATCCTGAAAGACGATCCTTCCGAAACCGTGCGCCGCAGTGTGGCGAACAATTTGAACGACATCTCGAAAGATCACCCCACCCTCGTCGTCTCCACACTCCAACGCTGGCAAACGGACCGCGAAGAAATCCGTGCCCTGACCCGCCACGCCCTCCGCACGTTGATCAAACAGGGCGATCCCGGGGCGCTGGCCCTGCTCGGTCATTCGGATGAAGTGGCGGTGGCGGTGCGGAATCTGATCGTGAGTCCGGTTCAAGTCCCGCTGGAGGGCAAGGTGACGTTTTCGTTCGAGATCGTCTCGCTGGCAAACGTGGCACAAGATTTGATTATTGATTATGTCGTGTATTTGCAACGTGCCAATGGGAAACAAACGCCCAAAGTCTTCAAACTTTCGAAGCGCACCCTCCAACCGGGGGAAACGATCCAGTTTACACGTACTCATAGCTTTCGGCCTATTACCACCCGCCGCTATTATCCCGGCCCCCATGCGATTGAACCGCAGGTCAACGGGAAAACGTTTGGGCGGGTGGAGTTCGCGTTAATCGCTCAGGATTAGGCAACAGGGGACGGTCACGTAAGTGACCGTCCCCTGGAATTCCTTGCACACCTTAACTTTCCAGGGCGGGCACTTCCACAGCCAGGACGGGCAATGCTTTCAGTTCGCGGTAGACCAGCGTCCACACGGTGGATGTATAGACGGAGGCCCAACTGCCGAGCAGAAGCCACGGGGAAAAGGCGATCAGGGAGAACAACGGCAGGGCAAACACGCCCCCGACTATCCACGGTGCCCAACCACTCACGAAGAAACTGGCGATTCCACCGGTGATCAGGGCGGGGATGACGGCGATCAGGCCCCCGGCCACCCCCGTGAAGATCACGAGCGGGATGGTCACGACGACGGCGATGACGGACACAATCGCCCAGAGGATGCCCAACCCGATCATCACCAACCACATGACACCTACATTCTTCCAGTTGGCCCGTGCCATCTGAAACCCGCGGCGTAGGGATTCACGCACGCCCACCTCTTCCAGCACACTCACCCGCCAGAAGAAATTTCGCAGGAGGTTCAGGAACACCGAGACAATGATGACGACCAGCATCACCAGGATGAATATCCCGGCGAGAATGGCGGTGGTAGCCGTTGCCACTTGCATTGACCCTCGCATGAAAGCCATAAAGACGGTCACGCCGATCACCAGGAAGAGAAGCACCGTGAGGAAACCCGGCAGGTTGACCAGCACGTTGATGAGGAAGAGTCGCCAGGAAGTGCGCGACCAACCCAGGCGAATGCCCTGGCGCACGGTCGTTTTCGTGCCAGTGTCTTCGTACTCATCCACCATGCGGATCACCGCTGTTTCGGAAACATAGCGCGCCACCGCGAACACGATAGAGAGGATCACGCCGAAGACGATGAAGATGCCAACAATCCAATAGAGCGCCGTCCATTCATCAGCGGTCAGGCCGACTTCTTTATAGCCTTCGCGGAAGAATTGCTCGGCCTGTACCGTGAATTCTTGAAAAGCCTCCTTCATGTCCATGCCTTCGGGAAACCGTTCTGAACGTGGGGAGTCCGCATCGTAGTTGTAATTGCTATTGGAGCCACGGCCAGATGAACTGACTCCGGCCAGTGCGAGAACCAGCCCGAACACCCACAGAGCGCGATAGCTCCATAGGATTTGCCAGGCACGTTTTAAAATTTTGATAGGGTCCATAATATTCCTTCTTTTTGTTAATTCGTAACTGCTCAGGCTTAGAGAGGAAACTCCCCGAAAAAAGGGTAAAGGGGGAGGTACCTCCCCCTTTACCCTTTTTTCGGGCTAATCTCAACGCTGGCTAAGAAGTTACGTTAATTCATTTTCGACGGCAGTCCGCTCACGTCCAAAAGTTGGCCTTCCTCCTGAGGTGTGTGGCGAATCCACCAGATCGCTAACCAACCAAGATACAACACCGCAATCGCAACCTGCCAGACGAACAACGGCAGGGAATTACGCACAAAACTTTCAAACCGCGTGGCCCATGCCAGCCCGTCCCCCTGCAAAAGACCAAGCCCCGACAGGGCACCCGCCCATTCCGCGGAAGATTCGGAGACGAGCCAGGCCGGAAGCGTTTCGACCTGTACCGGCCCTACGTCAATCATGCCCACAGCCGTCGTGTCAAACAAGCCCCACCGGTGCGCCGCAGAGACAAAATCTCCGATCCACCCCACCGCGGTGACGAGCATCCACACGGACAGCAGGCTAACCGGGATCAGCCACCACCCGGCTTCCCAAACTTTATTTTCGATGGATTGTGCATGGACGCGCGGAAGCCGCAGGTTAACCTGGGCGGACAACCGCTCCGGCGAGGTGAATTCCGGCGCAGGCACTTCATGGAGCAGGGCCGAAAGCCCCTGCAAATCATCCAGGGCGGCCTGACACACCTCACACTCGGCAAGATGCGTTTCGACGTGGTGGCGTTTGCCCCCGCGCAATTCACCATCCTGATAGGCACTGAGCCATTGGGTTACATGTTCAGACATACACAGCCTCCATCTCGGCTTTGTGGGTTTTTAGCTTTTCCTTCAATAAATTGCGGGCATAGTTCAAACGTGACATGACCGTGCCCACCGGAATATCCAGCACATCCGAAATTTCCTGATAGGAAAGCCCTTCATACTCTCGCAGAACTAACACCGCTCGGCTTGCATCTGGCAAGGAAAGCACGGTTCTTTTTACGAGGGCGATTTGCTCTCTGTTCAAAAAAAGGGCCTCCGGGCCGGGCCGCTGATCCATCAGGTGCAAGTCTTCCATCGCACCGGGCAGAATGTGTTTCTCCTTACGGAGCATATCAATCGCCGTGTTCACCGCAATCCGATACAACCAGTTCCGCAAAGAAGCCTGCGGGCGAAAAGAGCCGAGATTGAGCCAGGCCCGAATAAACGTCTCCTGTGCGGCGTCTTCCGCAAGGTGCGCGTCGCCACACATGCGATAGATCACATGCTGGACGCCCTGCGCATGGCGGCAGACCAACTCGCTGAATGCGTTTCGGTCACCACTTTGGGCCATATTCACTAATGTAGTTTCACTCTCAACGACTACCGCCACGAGATTTCCTTTTTAGGTCTGCCGTTTTTAGCGGGAAATTGCGAGTTTCTTTCCCGTTAATCCCCGGTAGACCTTTTTTCGTTACTGTCTTGGTTATTCTATTTACGAACATCATCTTGTTTTTATTCGGTATTTGTTTTTTTCGGCGATTCTCTGCATAACCCCTGAGTAGTTACTTTTTTTCGTAATCACTCAGGCCGGGAAGCGATTAGCCCGAAAAAATTCGCGATTCCCCAATCCGTGCTTCAACAAAATGTGTGGGTCAGGATCAAGACATTTAGGAATAAAGTCCTATCTATATATCATAAGTCTCATCTGCCGTTGAGCGTCGATAGGACTGAGGCATAGCTGATGTTCTAAATACATAACAGTATAATCATGCATAGAAGTAAAACTCACCGGACACCGCCGCTACGCAGGCCAAAGCCGCGGAAATGCATTGTTTCGTAGAGGCAGTCACCCCATACTCCCTTGTTTATCGCAATTTTCCAAGTCATACCAAACTCACGCGGACCGTTCAATAACGTTAATCTGGTTCAACAAGCCAACATGTCGACCTCTTCCCGCTCAAAACAACAGAACCTTTTTCGGAATTCCCTACGCTGATTACGTTAATCTTTACAAAAATGATCTATACAGAAATTCCTCGCACCGTTGATTTGAACGATAGTATTCCTGCACATGAGACGATTCGTGAACTCCTCCCAAATCGCACGACGCGGCAAATAAAACCCGTGTCCTTTGCGCTCAATCAGTGGACGATCCCCGAATTATTCTATATTCAAGCCGCGCAAAATCCCGCCAGCACCGCGTTTGTTTGTGGAAACGATGCCATCACGTTTCTCCAATTGGCAGAACGCGCAAATCAGATTGCCCTGTCCTTATTTAAAATGAAGATCGGGCTGGGGGATATTGTGGGCATTTCCCTGGAACGATCCTTTGATATGGTCGCCGCATTAATCGCCGTTCTCCAAACCGGGGCGGCGTACTTGCCCCTCGACCCCAGTTACCCGCAGGAACGCCTCGCCTATCTCCAACAGGATGCCGGGATACAAGCCCTGATCGCCACCCGCGCCACGCTCGAGAAACTCCACCCCGCGTCCGAACGGGTTCTGCTTCTCGATCAGCTTCCGGGACGCGATCATCGTCCGTATGCCCCCTCCAAAGCGATGGTGTCCATTTCCGCCGACGCCCCCGCGTACGTGATCTACACCTCTGGCTCCACAGGAAAACCGAAGGGGGTGATCATCCCCCACCGCCAAATCGCCAACCGCTTTGAGTGGATGTGGCAGGCGTACCCCTTTGAACCGGGAGAAGTCGGGTGTCAGCGGACGGCGCTCAACTTCGTGGACTCCATTTGGGAGATTTTCGGCTATTTGTTGCAGGGTTTTCCAACTGTGATCATCCCCGACGACGTTTTGCGGGACCCTTTTATGCTGGTGGATGAACTGGCCCGGCACAATGTCAGCCGATTGTGGCTCGTGCCCTCGCTCCTGCGGATGATGCTGGATTCCATCCCCGATCTGGCGAAAAAACTCCCTAATTTAAAATTTTGGGTCACAACCGGGGAAACCATTCCTGGCGAACTCTTCAAACGCTTCCAAAAACAGATGCCCCACGCGACCGTGTACAACCTTTACGGCACGTCGGAAGTCTGGGATGTGACCTGGTACACGCCTGACCCTACGCACACACACCTTAATAAAATCCCCATTGGGAAACCGATCAAAAATTACACCGCCTATATCCTGGACGAGAATCTTGATCCAGCCCCGGTGGGGGTGCCCGGTATGTTGTATGTGGGGGGAATCGGGCTAGGCTTTGGATACATCAATCGCCCGGATTTGACAGCGGAAAAATTTATTCCCAACCCCTTCGCGGGGAAATCCCCCGATAATCTTCCCTCCGCCAACGAGTTACGCCTGTACAAAACCGGGGATACGGTCTGCTGGCTTCCCGATGGAAACATCGAATTTATTGGCCGTGCAGATTTTCAGATCAAAATCCGCGGGCACCGGGTGGAGTTGGGGGAGGTGGAAATTGCCATCCGCGAGCACCCGGAAGTCAAAAATGTCGTCGTTGTGGATCGCGATACCGTGGAGGGTGAAAAACGGTTGGTCGCTTACCTCGTGATGCAGGAAAATAGCGAAATTTCCGTCATCGGCCTCCGTAAGTTTCTCCGGGACAAATTGCCCGATCATATGGTGCCTACCTATTTTGAGTTTTTGGACCATCTCCCACTGACACCGAATGGCAAAATTGATCGGAAGGCTTTGCCCGTTCCCGGTCAGGCGAAGGCGATGGAAACGGAGGTCTACGTCGCCCCGCGCTCGGATATCGAACGGCAATTGGTGGAGATTTGGGAAGAATTGCTCGAAATCCGCCCGATTGGGGTACGGTATAACTTTTTCGATTATGGGGGCAATTCCCTGATGGCGGTGCGGATGTTCGGGATGGTGTCCGAACGGTTAAAGAAAAAACTGCCGCTCACCACGCTGTTTTTATACCCGACCATCGAACAACTTGCAGAAATTCTTTCTAAAAACGATGCGGCCCTCTGGTCTACCGTGGTGGATATTCAACCGCTCGGCGCTAAACCTCCATTATTCTGTGTCCACGGGTTTGGCGGTGGGGTGTTGGGATATCTGGACCTGGCCAAAGCGTTGGGTGAGGACCAACCCTTTTTGGGGTTGCGGGCGCGCGGGCTGGATGGAAACGAAAAGCCGCATGATGAAGTTGAAACGATGGCGGCGTATTACATCGATGCGATGCGGAAAGTCCAACCGAAGGGGCCATACTATCTCGGCGGATACTGCGAGGGAGGGGTCATTGCGTACGAGATGGCGCGCCAACTCGAAGAAATGGGAGAAGAAGCGCCTGTGGTGGCCGTGATCGAGGGATTTGCCCCCCTGCCCAAAGTGGAACAAAAACCGTGGTGGAATTTGCAAAGTATCAAAGGGTTTTTCCAGAATCTGCCCCACTGGTTGGCTGATTTTCTCGAATTGGATTGGCCGGAAATGTTCATCCGCATTTCCCGCAAACTGTCGAAAGGTTGGGTCAATTTTGCGATCAAAATGAAACTGCCGATTCGGGTGGACCTGGAAAACATCATCGAAGACGTTTCCGGAATTCCATTAAAACTCCAAAAATTGATGAAAACGCACGATCAAGCCCTGACGCGGTTCCGCCCCCCTGCTTTTAACGGGAAAGTTGCCCTGTTCAGGGTGCGCGGCCAATCGCTGTTTGGGATTCACGATCAGGACAATGGTTGGGGTAAACTGGCAAAGGGCGGGGTAGAAGTCCGTATGGTTACGGGCGCACACCGAAATTTACTCGAAAAACCACATGTGGATTTATTGGCAAAGGAATTGAAAAACGTGCTAGAGGAGGCTTACGAGACGTATGGAAACCAGCGAGAACAAAGAGACACCTGAATCATTCCCCCTTTTTAAAGTCGTCATCAACACGGAAGAACAGTATTCTATCTGGCCCATTGAAAAAGATCTTCCGCCGGGGTGGACTTATACAGATGTCAAAGGCACAAAAGATGAATGTCTGGCTTATATCGAAGCTGTTTGGAAAGATATGCGTCCGTTAAGCTTTCGGAAGTTGATGGCGGAGCAGGGAAAGGAATAACATCGCCCCCCTCTACGGTTCGGGGAAGGGTTGCCAGTTCAAAAATTCGTCCAAAATCCTCAGATTGATCTCCCAATCCAGGTTGTAATGGGTGGATAACTCCACATCCACTGCCGCGATGCCATAGGAGGCCGCCCAATCCACAAAATGCCCGGACGGTTGGCAGTTACTGCGCTCCGGCGGGTATGGATACGGACTGACCGCGGCCAGCGTCTCCGCCAGATTGAGCGAATTCAACGTGGGGCCGCCCGGAAAAATCCCCAACCCCGCGCTGTGATAGCTGATCACCGCATCCAACCCATGCTGAAAGATGAAATACGCCAGATGATGGACCTCGTACTCGGAATGGGGGTACGACCCCGCGGTGATGGGCAAGTAATCCCAACACCCCGACTTGGGCCAATCCGCTTGCCAATACGCATCCCAGTTTCGGTTCAAATCCACGTTGTTCGCATTCGCACGCCCTTCGTACCCCCGCGAGGCAGAATACCCGTCCGGGTTCAGATTAGGCAGAATGTAGAGGGTGACCTCTGCCGGGATGAGATCGGGGTTTTCCTGAAGGTGACGGATTAATTCATACGCCAGGTCCACTGTGTTCCACTCATACCCGCCGTGAATCCCTGCGACAATCATCCGATGCGATGGCCCGTACCCGAACCGGTACACTTCCAGCCCGTTTCCCAAAATCGTGAATCCGATGATTTCCATCTCCCAAAATGGCGGCGTGGGGGTGGGTGCAAATGTGGAGGTCGGCGCGGGTGTTAAGGTAAACGTTGGGGAGGGGGTTATGGTGGGGGAAGGCGTCGGCGTGTGCGTCGGCGGCACAAAAGCGGTGAGCGTTTGGGCGACGGCGGTGTGAACGAGCCTGTCATCCGGGGGCAGGGCGTCGCCTTGAAGAGCCACTGGCTCCGGGAGGATGGCGCCGGGAAGCGGCGCACAAGCGGTGAGAACGAGCAGAAAAATGCCTGCAAAAATTGGATAAATGAGGAAGACATTCTCGAAAATGGGTTTCACGACGCCAATTATAGTGGGTTTAGTCACCGCGAAGCACTAAAAAAGCGGACGCCGCTCCAATTGGAACGGCGTCCGCTTTTTTCTAATGCTTCGCCACCCAGGCCTCTTCCGCCTGCAACGCCCGCACCTTCACCGGGCCGATCTTGCGGTACACCTCTTCCGGTCTTTGCACCGCCCCCTGCACCTCCAACAACCGGCTGACCGGAATCCCGAACAACCGCTCATTTTCCAATAAATACGGCTCGATCAACGCCCAATCCCGCGGCTCGAACGGGTAAAACTCCCCGCCGTTCAACTGATCCACCCCCACGCGGTGATGCGGGTCCCGCACAAAGATCGCCCCGCCGGACGCCAGCGAGAACAGATTCCCGCCCGGGTACGGCGTTTCCAACTCCATCACCTCGCCCTCGTCCGACAGGTGAATCCCGTTCAAAATCACGAACCCGCCCCCGTTGTTCGGGTCTCCCGCCATAAACGACTCCGCCAGATAATCCAACGCCGTGCCGTTGATCACCACACGCGGCTTGCCCACCGCGTTGATCAACGGCCTCCCCGCCGCGTTGCCCAACACGTACACCTCCCCGCCCTTCGCCCCGTACATAAACGTTTGCCCCACATCGCCATGCACCACCAGTTTCCCGCGCTTCAAAATCTGCGCGAGCTGATCCTGCGCGTTGTTGTGGACGTGAATCTCCATCCCATCCATCCCTGAACCGAGATAATCGCCCGACGAGCCGTATACGTCAATCCGTACCCCGTCACTGTCCGGGCCAAAGCCGTTGCCGATGAACCGGTGTCCCCGGCAATGCGCCACAATAAACCGATTAAACCCTCGTCGCCGCAAACCCAAAATCTCCGCCTCCACCGAAAACGGCCCTTCAGGTTCATACCCCCGCGCATCAATCACAAATGTCAGCGTCGTCGTCAAATTATTCTCCGACACCCACGGCCTATGCTCCACATCCACAAACACAAAACAATCCGACAACTTCTCTCGAATCCCCGCCACCACCCTGGCAAACGCCCCATCCACCAACGCCAGCAAACTGCTCCGCCGCAAATTCCCTGTCGGATACCGTCGATCCATCAACAACGTCAACGTCTCAAACGCCAGCGTGCGCCCCTCATCGGTCTCCGCCCCCGCCACCAGCGTCTCCAAAAAAGCCTGAAAATCGGCATACGTCCAATGGGGCAACTGTGCGATGGTCTGCGTAAAAAGATCGGCGCCTTGATTTTGAATGGGGAGGCCCTGTCCGGGTACCTGTGCCCGAATGGGAAGCGGCCCCACGACCGGGGCACCGTCTCCGCGCGGGGTGTTTTCTGGAACCGGCGCGGAGTTGGCGATCTCGTTCGGGGTTTCCCCCCCCGCGTGGCCCCGTGCCCCCCGGAAAGGTGCGCGCGATACGTCCAATTTCACCACCTGCCCAAATTTATCCGCACACGTCAACTGCCCGCCTTTCACCGAAAACATAAATGCCCCCCCATCGGTGTGACTGCCCCCGCGCGCATTCCAATATTTGTCCGCGCGGGGCCAAAACCGATCATCCTCCTGCGCTAACGAAGCAAGCGCGGCATCAATCGCCTGTTTTTCCGACGCGGCGAACCCAATCGCCGGGCCGTTTTCCCCCGCACGTTGGTACGCAAACACCTGCGGGCGGAGCATCGAAGTGTCGGTGATGCAGGTGAGACGGTAGACGGGGGCGGATTCTTCTTCCTCGGACTGGGCGATGATGAAAAACCAGGGGCCGTCCGGGGAGCTGTGCATGTGCGTGGTTTGCAGAAGATGATAGAGCCGTTGTTTTTCGGGCGGGAGGAGGGTGAAGTCCCGCTCGGTGGTAGGGGCGATGGCCTCGATGACGTATTCGAGCGGGTAGTTGTAGGTGCGGCGGAGCAGGTCGAACACCTGCACGGAGACTTCGGTATCGGTCAGATAAAGTTGGTAAATGTTGCGCTGGCGCAGGTATTCGGCGATGGAGGCGTAATTGGCGAAGTCCCCGTTGTGGACGAGGGCCTCGTTCATCCCGATGAAGGGGTGCGCCCCGCCCGGATGCCACACCCGCCCCTTCGTCGGGTAGCGGTGATGCCCAATCCAGACGTGGGCGTGCAAATCTTCGAGTTGGTAATAGCGAATGACATCGTCCGCGTACCCCACCATTTTCAGCACGAGCAGGTTTTTGGCATGGGAAAGGACAAAGGCGCGGGTGACGCCGGTGGCCGCGTAAAATTCGTGGTTCAGGCGGTAGGTGTTTTGGTAGACGATTTCGTCTTCGAGGCGACGGTTGGGGGCAGGGGCAGTTGAAACTGCACCTACCGCTACGAAGTCGGCCTGCGCCGACTCATCAGTCGCCGAAGGGCGACTTTGTAACGGTTGCTGCGACTTCGAGTCGCCGGAAAGAGGCAGGTTGTGTGCTTGAGCAAATGCTTCGACAACCGCATCCTTCACCCGCACGAAGTAATACACCACCTCCGGCGGGGCGATCTCCAACCGGGGCAAGGATTTCCAATCCGCGAGGGCAGGCTGAACCCGCACGTGATCCACCTCAAACGTGGGGTGAACGTATTTCGCCTCCACCTCCGCCCGGCAGGACGCGTCGAGATAGGCGATGGCGAGGAGATAATCATTATCCAACACCGCCTGCGTCACACCGAATTCATCCGGCGATAACCCGACCGCCGCGATGCCGCCCCCTTTGCCGTTGCCCCGGTTTCGCATCTGGTCGAGGGCCTGGAGCATGTGTTTTCCCCCCACTTGTTCGGTGCAGGCAAAACCGATCACGCCACAGCCCCCTTCTGCGGCTTGTTCCTGCGCGAGGGCGAGGAATTCGTCGGAGGGGCGAGGGAGGAGGGAGCGGGAGTGGAGGAGGGATTCGAGGGTTTTGTGGGAAGGGGAGGAAGTCATAGGAACTCCTGGGATTTTTACAGATAGCATCAAGAGCCAATTTTTGCAGAAAGAAGACGATCAACGTCTTCCTTTTGGGATACGGGGATTTTTAACCGGATTTCCTTGGGGAATCTTCGGTGTGTCTTAACGAGACAAAAAATGATGTCTTCTCGCATATCAAGCCAGTGATAGCTTTTAAGCCTAGTCCATTTCGTGAAGAAGATTCCATAGAATATTCCCTGCTCCATAAGCAAAGATGGAAATGGATAAAACCATGAGATAGAAAACATCATTGATGTATAAACTATCCCCACAGTTAGTGAACCAATTTGATGCGAATAAGGGGGAGTAGCTTCAATAATTGCACTAATAAGCAGGAATGGAATGAGAAACATGCTACATCCTGTTTCATTTCCGCGCATTTTGCCTTCTACCTTGCTCAGATTGAAAATTATTCTCCCGCTTGTTTTCTTAACCCAAATAGAATTAGCCATTACTCCCCAAACAACACCTGCGCTTAAGGCAAAAAGTAGCAAGAAAAACCAGTCATCAACCTCATCAACCAAAAAAGTACTGACGACTATCACAATTATCGAAACGACAATTAGTCCGAATCCAATCCCTAACCGACGAACCGGAATCTCATCGTAGTTCTTTGCCCCCACATCTTCCCGAATGATATACAAAAAGAGAATCGTCAGCCCCCCAAGGAAGGGAAGGAGAACAGCAATATTCAGTATCGTTGAAGTGTCCATTTCTTTATTTTTTGCTACAATACTGCCACAACGACAGAATAATCCCATCAGACGGCTGGCCGGCCCTCGCGGTTGTCCATAAAAGCCCCTGCTGGTCTCTGTCGTTTGGCATTTAAGGCAGACCTACCCTGTCTACCTTATTTACGCTATCTACTCTATTTACCCTATCTACCCCCTCCATACACCAACAAATCCTTCCGCCCCCGCAACTCCGCAACACTCCGCAACCCAAGCCCGCGCAAAATCTCGCTCAACCGCGTACTCAGCGCGCGGTAAAAATTGCTAATTCGCTGAGCACCCCAATCGGGTTCGACGAGCAGTTGCAGTTCAGGGTCGGTCGTTGTCAGGCCGAAGGGACAGCCGCGGCCACGCTCGCAGTTCGAGCAACGGGTACAGCCGAGAGCGATCAGATCGCCCGTCCCGATCACGCACCCGTCCGCGCCGAGGGCGATGGCTTTCGCGATGTCGTCCGCCGTCCGCACCCCGCCTGAGGCGATCAACGTCACCTGATCGCGCACCCCTTCGCTCACGAGATACTTGTGCACGCGCGGGATCGCAAACTCGATGGGCATCGCGATATTTTTCTTCGCAATCTCCGGGGCCGCGCCCGTCCCGCCATACGACCCGTCCAGATGAATGATGTGCGCCCCGGCATAATAACTGCCCACGGCCACCATATCCACATCGTGCGGCGTCGAAACTTTCACCGAGATCAACGCACGGGGATTGACCGTCTTGATCCAATCCACATGCTTTTTATGATCTTCCACCGAATACACCGAGTGGAACGGAAACGGGGAAAACAAACTCACCCACGGCACCGACTCCCGTAACTTCGCCACGTCGGAGGTGGACTTGTCCCCGAGCAAGTGCCCGCCCAGGCCGGGTTTCGCCCCCTGCGCGTATTTAAACTCCACAATTGGGGCGAACTGGATCGTCTCCTCCCGCACGCCAAACATCCCCGTCGCCACCTGTGTGATGATGACATCCTGATAGGGAATCAACCCCGGCGGATACCCTCCCTCCCCCGTGCTGGTAAACGTCCCCCATTCGCGCGCCGCCCGTGCGCGGCTCACCATTACCTGCTCGCTCACCGACCCATACGACATCCCGCCCCCATACCAGGGCAAGTTTGCAACCAACTCCGGCAGGCCATCGTGCCGCCGATTGAGGGGCATGGATAAATCTACGGGCGCATTTGCAGGCAGGCGTTGGTTTTCGGGAGGAAACTTAAAATCCAGCCTGTCAAAGCCCCCGCCGGAGCGCCCGGTGCGGTAATTTAACCCATTGGTCGGCATTTGCCCGGTGCTTGCCATGTGCCAGCCCGCCAGGATCAACTCATCCGTCCAACGGAAATCCCCCAGCGCGGGCGGTGCACCGTCTACGAGCGACGGCCAGTATTCCAGCCCATGATTGAGGGCGGTGCGATGTTTGTGGATAGCAGTAGGATTTACGCTTTTTTCAGTCATAGTTTTCCTTTGTGAAACGTGATGCGTGACTCGTGAATTCACGTTTCACTTGTCACGTTTCACCCTGGATACCCTTCAATATCCCCAAACGCGTCCCGCTCCAAATCTTTTTGGAACATCGCCCGCCCAATTTCCCCGCGCAGGCGGCGGACTTCGCGGAGACCCATCGCGCCCAGGATTTCGAGCAGTTGATCGCGCCAGGAGGCGGTCAGGTTTTTGAGACGTTGCACGCCCCAGGGGGCGTTGAGGGTTTTGGGGAGGCGGAGGGTTGTCTGGCGAGGGTGAAGAAAATCGCCGTCGAAACGCGCTTGCAGAGCGACGAGGAGCGGGGTGTCGAGCACGACTGCGTCTAGCCCGGCGATGATCGCCTTTGGGACGTGTTCGGCGGCGATGATCCCGCCGGAGCCGAGCAGGGTGACGGTTTCCCGGATGCCAGCCCCGGCCAGAGTGAGGTGTGCCGCGCGGATCAGGTCGAAGATAAATTCGCCGCGCGGGCCACTGCCGTGATAGTTGGCAGTCATGTGAAAGAGGCGGATACCCATGTTGACGAGCGCCAGCAAATCGTCGCCGCTTACAAATGGGGTGCGGAGGCCGATCAGGGCATGGGGGAAGCGGGCGTGGATTTCGTCGTAGAGGGTGCGGTCTACGTCGGGGGTCCAGCCGTCTACCATGATCAGGCGCGGGGTGGAGGGTAGGATGCGGAGGAGGTCGCGGTCGGCGGGGGTGAGCAGGGGGACGAGGTGGGGGCCGCGCAGGTTGTAGTCTATGATCGCGCGGGGTGGGAGCATGACGAGGGTGTCCAGCTCGGAGGCGGCTTGGGATAGGATTTTGTAGAGGGTCGCGGTGCCCGTGTGGGGGGGCGGGGCGTCAAACAGGATGGGAAGCGGGAGACTGAACGTGTTCGGCACTTCCCCCGCGGGGTCCCCGTTCCCGTCGAAGATCAGGTGATTGGGCTTTGTACCGATGTCTACAGAGGTGGAGATGAACTCGCGCCCGTGAATGCCATCCCGCGTGGGCCGGACGATTTCCGACATATCCGTCCACATGCCATCCCACCCCTCGCCGCCGAACTCGCCGCGGTATCCTGCCCCCCGCACGGGCACGCGCCCGGACTGGCTCTCGTAGGCCACTGCGTTGACGTAAGTAAAGTTGAAATAACTATCGCCCAACTTTTTCCGTTCGGGATTGGGCTGGACGCTGACCCATTCGGGATAGCTCGTCGTACAGCGCAAACAGCCGACGCAGTGTTCGGGGCGCGGCGCAAACCCACCTACCGGGCCGGAGAACACGCCGTACATGCACGGGCGGCTGAAGACGACTTCGGCATCTCCTTTGTAGTGGATCATTTCGGTGATCAAGAGTTTGGCGAGGCCGGTGCGTTTGACGAGGACGTTAAACCGGCTGGGCCAGGGCACGAGGTCGGGCGTGTCTGCGGTGGTGATGTGGTAACGGTGGTAGGAGGGGGTGGGGGAGTGGGACATGGGGGGAGGGGGGGTGAGGGGGGAGGGTAGATAAAGCAAATAGGGCAGATAGGGTAAATAGAGTATCTACCTTATTTACCTTATCTACATTATTTACCTTTATCTACCTACTTTCATTCTTAAAACAAAAAGCACGCGCGGGCGTGCCTTGATTGGGTGAACGTCCTGAAAATTGTGTGACGCCATCAGGCGCGGCAGAGAAAAATGTTATGAAAGACCTGAAGACGGGAACATCGTAACCAAGGGGATACGGGATGTCAAGGGAAAGGGGAAGGGAGGCGTTTAGGTAAGTTCCTACAAGTTCCCATCAATTCCCAGTAGTTCCCCGGAGCTTGTGGGAACTCATAGGAACTCGTCGGATTTACAGGAACTTTTACCCCGCCCCGTCCGCCTTTTCCCGCAACTTCCGAAAATCCCGCACGATCTTTTTTCGCATAAATAACGGGGTGGCGGGAACAAGCCGGGTGAGCCACCACAAAAGCCGCGCGTAAAACGGGTAAATGATGAATTCCTGATTGCGCGCGACGCCGTTTAAGATCGCACGGGCGGCCTGATCCGCGGTGGGCATCAGCGTGAGGTTGCGCCGCGCGTGGAGATCGGCTACCTTGACGCCGACCACCGACCCTTCGTGGATCATGTTCGCCCGGATGAACGCGGGGCACACCACACTCACCCGCACGCCCAAATCCGCCCCCTCCGCCCGGAGCGCGTTGGACAGTCCGACAACGGCGTGTTTGCTGGCCGTGTACGGCACACTCGTCGGTTGGGGCACCAACCCCGCGAGGGATGCGGTGTTGACGATGTGCCCGTGCCCCTGTTTAACCATTTGTTTGTACGCCGCGTCCGTCCCGTAAATCACCCCCATCAGGTTTACATCAATCACCAGTCGCCAGTTTTCCAGCGATTGGTCGCGCGCCTCGCCCAGTTTGGTGATCCCGGCATTGTTGAACATAAAATCCAGCCGCCCAAATTCCGCGACGGTGTGATCCACGAGCATCTTTACCGCCCTCGCATCGGATACATCCAGCCGCACCGCGCGGGCCGCCCCCCCCGCGCGGCAAATCAGATCAGTCGTTTCCTGCGCGGCCTGCCCGTTGATTTCCGCGACGATGACCGTGGTTCCGGCCTGCGCGAGTTGCTCACACAACGCCCGCCCGATCCCACTCCCCCCCCCGGTGACAATGGCAATTTTTTGGTGAAAGTAATTCATATTGTGCCTCTCTAACAATAAAATCGAAACGAGAAAATCCGTCATTCCGAGCGAAGCGAGGAATCCCAAATAGGGACATCTATCCAAACTCCCTGGTGGGAAACTGTAACTTCTGGCGTGATAGGGATTTCTCCCGTGGGTCGAAATGACGCCCATTGAACATCCATTCGATATGCTGGATGAATTCTGTATTGCGTAAGGAGAAGGGACGGAATACGCAATATGTATTTCTGGAATTGTACTTTGCTATAATCTTTTTATGACCCCCGAACACTTCCTCACCCACACCCTCCAAACCCATCCTCACGGCCTCCGCGTCGCCCGCATCCTCTCCGCCGCGATTCAAGCCGTCGAACCCGCCGCGGCAGTGCGGCGATTTTTGCGACGCGAAGGGGACACGCTGTTCGTGGACGGGCGTCCGTACCGGAATTTTGATCGGGTTTGGCTCGTCGGGGCGGGGAAGGCGAGCGTGCCGATGGCGGAGGCGGTGGTGGAGGTTGTCGGGGAACGGTTGGCGGGTGGGGTGGTGATCACCAAGATCGGGCAGGCGGGCGGGGCAACCCGGATCGGGCTGGTGGAACTGTATGAGGCGGGGCATCCCCTCCCGACCCAGGCCGGGGTCGCGGGGGGCGAACGGATCGCGGCGCTCCTGTCCGGGGCGGGGGAAAATGATCTCGTCCTCGTCGTCATCTCCGGGGGCGGATCGGCACTGCTCACGTTGCCAGTCGTCAGTTTAGATGATCTTCGCACATTGACCGATCAACTGCTCGCGTGCGGGGCGACGATTAACGAGATCAACACCCTCCGAAAACATCTGGACACCCTCAAAGGGGGCGGGCTGGCCCAAATGTCTCCCGCCCCGGTCGCGGCGCTGATTCTCTCGGACGTGGTGGGCAACCCGCTCGACATCATCGCCTCCGGGCCAACGGTTCCCGATCCGGGCACGTTTGCCGACGCGGGGGAGATTTTGAAAAAGTATGGGCTGTGGGAGAAGGTGCCGGATTCGGTGAGGGGCCGTCTGGAAGATGGCGGTGCGGGGCTTATGCCTGAAAACCCCAAAGCGGGCGATCCGGTGTTTGACCGGGTGCAGAATGTGTTGGTGGGGAGCAACGAGCTGGCCGCGGAGGCCGCGCGGGCGCAAGCGGCGCGGGAGGGGTTCCACGCGGAGGTGGTGACGACGCGGATGGTGGGGGAGGCGCGGGAGCGGGGGGATTGGATTTTAGAGATCGGGGATTCGGCTTCTCGTCCGGCGTGTTTGATCTTTGGCGGGGAGACGACAGTGACGCTGACGGATGTAGGGCGGATTGGCAATCCGCCTTACGGCAAGGGCGGGCGAAATCAAGAAATGGCGCTGGCAGTCGTGCGGCAGATGGCGAACATACCCGGTGCCCTATTCGTCACCCTGGCAACGGACGGGGGCGATGGCCCGACCGACGCGGCGGGCGCAGTCGTCACGCCCGAGACGTTATCCCGCGCGGCCAACATCGGCCTGAACCCCGACGACTTTCTCGCGCGGCACGATGCCTATCACTTTTTTGATCCATTGGGGGATTTGCTGAAACCCGGCCCGACGCAGACGAATGTGAACGATCTGGCGTTTTTGTTTTTGTTTTAGATATGGGTACGCAGATTGCACGGATTCCGCAGATTTTTTTATTTCTTTATCTGCGTTCATCCGCGAAATCTGCATACAAACCTATGCCATCGCATCCCGCAAAACCGTAACGGCTGATTTTTCCACATCGTGAACGTGCAGAACCTGATCGGCTAAGTTTTCGCGGAAGGTGACAACTTCAGCCTCCGTGAGCGGAAATTCCGTTTCCATTTGGGTTTTCAGGGTTTTGAATTGGGCTTGAATGGCGCGGATGTCTGCGGTGGCGGCGTTGCCCAGGGTGTCGGCGAGGTGGGCGCGACGGTGGAGGAGTTCGCGGGCCTGTTGGAAGGGGGGGATGTGTTCGGGGAGAAAGGCGTGGCTGAGGTCGTCCCAGGCGCGGGCGGCGAGGTGGAAGTGTTCGGCGGCGGCGCGGAGGGCAGGGCGTTTCAGGATCACGCTCGCCTCGTCGAGAAAGTCGGCGTAGAGATCACGTTCGGCGGAGGGGAAGCCGTTGAAGAAGTGGATGGCGTCGTAGATTTCGGTCAACGCGCCGTACATCGCCCGTCCCGCGGGGAAGGTGCGCGCCCAACTCAGGCGAGCTTTGGGTTTGACGAGTTGCTCGGCCCAGAACTGGTACGCTTGCAGACCGAAGTTGTTTTTGGAGCCTTTGGGCGGGGCCTCGGTGAACAGTTTGATGCAGTCCCAAATCCCGGCTTGCACGGCGCTGACGAGTTTGTCCGGGTTCGGCGGGTCGAGGGTGAGGAGGCGGAATTTGTCTTGTTTGACGCGGGCGCGGGCGGCGTGGAGTTCCGCGGGGGTCGCGGTGAGGGGGACGTCGGCCCGTCCGGCGATCCAGACCGTGTCCGCGGCTTCATCATGCCCGTACACGAGGGTCGGGAACATCGCCCAAAAATTGTTCTCGTAGGGGGTGACGTTGTAGGAATAGGGCAGACTGAAGTAGTCCGCCCACACGATGGCGGGGACGCCGGAGGCAAGGGTATCGAGCAGGTTGGTGCGGCCTTTGTCGGGGTTGGCGGTGTGTTGGAGGTGTTGCGCCACGCCCAACCGGGTCAACATCGTTTCGAGGGGGTCGAAGGTATTGCGGGTGAGGAGGCGGCAGTGGGGATCGTGCCCCTCGTAGACAAAG
>WBZL01000863.1_pt1 | contig 33707 bp, 35 predicted proteins | sample 5204291 | NCBI WGS metagenome assembly WBZL01 (sample SAMN12344345, study PRJNA552823) | activated sludge metagenome | biome: Activated sludge suspended growth; feature: Nitrification reactor; material: Wastewater; isolation source: activated sludge from nitrification reactor of wastewater...
ACCGAAATCGCCAACAACTCGGGAGATCGAAACACAACCCAGCGCGACGTGCTGGGCGAGCTCATCAACTTCTTGCCGATCTTCGCCATCGATGGCGGGCAGATGGAACGGCTCGACACGGATGCGATCCTCGACTGGGCACACGGCGGTATCAGCGCGAACTCGCTCGCACGTAAATGGCGATCCGTCGACCTCTACAACCTCAACGGCGTCACCATGGGACGTTTGCTGGAGGACGAGGATCTGATCGCCGAGTTGGAGCAGATCGAGGACTTCCGCAACATCCGTGAAGAGGCCGAGAAGGTCGTCACGGCTTCCAAGAAGCTCGGCGACGTCAAACGCGCCGGCGGTTCCAAGACAGAGGAGCGGAAACCGAAGAAGGAGCTTGCGCAGCAGCGCAAGAACATTCGCGAGAAGCTCAAGAAGGTCAGCGCCAAAGTCTTGATCTTCATGTATGTCACAGATTTCCGCGAGGAACGCCTGCTCCACGTCATCGAGTCACTCGACACCGAGTTCTTCCTCCGCGCGACCGGCCTCAGCCTCGACGGCTTCCGCAAGCTCACCGATGTCGGCGTCTTCAACGTCGGCCAGATGAACGACGCTATCCAGAAGTTCCGCTACTTCGAGAAGAAGAGTCTGGAGGCGGTTCGTTGATGGGACCGTTCAGCTGGCCGCTCCCGCAGAATCTGGCGGTTCACGAGCGGTGGTGCTGAATCGGCACCACCGGGCGAACCGGGGAGAAGGTGGTCCCGAATCGGGACGACCGCGGTGACCGGCGCCAACGTGCGACTGTGGCGTCCAGCAGTTCGTCGCGGTGGCGGGGCAAGGAGTCACTGGTACTGTCCGGCCCGAGCGGAGCCAGCGAAGCGACGACAGCGTGAGTGTCCACACGTCGACGATGCGCCGATTCGGTGCCGCTGTCAACTGCCGCTTCTGGCCCGTCGTCAGAGAATCCGAACTGGTCGAAGACGGTGTGAGACAACAGAAGACAACCGATGACCACCAGCACCGAAAACTCTTTCGGCGGTGTCTCGCGATACGAACAGCCAGGCGAAGGCGGCCCATCGGAAACCCATCAAGTACGACCCGAGTGACCCCGAGGCGACCGGCTACAACAGGTACAGTGGCATCATCGGAGATCAGCCGGTCTCCGTGTAGATCGAGTCAGCCGAAGCTGACCGCAGACCTTCCGAAGTAGCGGAAATCGGACAAGATCGTCCCAGAGGTCGCAGGTTCAAATCCTGCCCCCGCTACTCGTTTCAGGCCCGAGATTCAGTGAATCTCGGGCCTGAAAGGTTTTGAGATTTGATCCATGGGCCAGGAATGGGCCACTTTCGCCGCTCCGCAGCGGTGATCGGGGCCTCGCCGCGAGATCTATGCCCGCTACTGCTCGTTGTTGCTCGCTCAGGCGGGGAGCACGGCACACCTAGCGTGTATGGACACCCACACCGCGTTGAGCGGCCTTGCGCCGCTGATCGGGATCGAGGAGCTCGCTCAGTACCTCGACCTGCCTGTGAAGACGCTTTACAAGTGGCGTCAGGAGGGCGTCGGCCCCGCCTCGGTCCGGGTCGGGCGTCATGTCCGGTACTTCGTCAGCGACGTTCAGGACTGGCTCTTGGAGCAGCGAACGTCGACCCGGACCGAGGCGGGGTGAGCGGTCATGGCTGGTAGGCGACGCACAGCCATCGGAACCTTCGGGGCCGTTCATTACGAGAAGCTGCCCAGCGGCCAGATCCGGGCGCGGACGCGCTACCGCGACGACGACGGCAGCCTCCGTCGAGTGTCGACGGTGGGTGCGACGCAGAGGGCGGCCGAGCGCAATCTCAAAGAGGCACTGGCTGCGCGTGCGAGTCGGACGACGTATGCCGAAGTCACGCCGGACAGTTCGTTCGCCAAGTTGGTCGAGCTGTGGCTTGACGACCTGGACCTGGAGGGCAAGGTCGCGGAGAGTTGAATCGCCCCGGGTCTGATGGAGGCTCTCAATCCATGGAGGATGAGAGTCATGGCAGCACCCAGGAAGTACCCCGACGAGCTGCGTGAGCGGGCCACTCGGATGGCGGTGGAGCTCCGAGCGGACCCGACGACGAAGCAGGGCGCGATTGCCCGTGTGGCCGAGCAGCTTGGCATGCATCCGGAGACTCTGCGCAACTGGGTTCGGCAGGCTGAGATCGACGGTGGTGTCCGTCCGGGCAGCACGACCAGCGATGCCCAGCGGTTGGCCGAACTCGAGCGCGAGGTCCGCGAGCTGCGGCGGGCCAATCACATCCTGAAGACCTCGGCGGCTTTCTTCGCGGCGGAGCTCGACCGCCCCACCAACAAGTAGTCGCCTACATCGACGCCCATCGCCACGACTTGGTCGATGGGCGCGACGTCGGGGTCGAGCCGGTCTGCGCCGTGCTGAAGGCCGCCGGCCTGCAGATCGCCCCGAGCAGCTACTACGCCGCCAAGACCAGGCCGTCTTCGGCGCGCGCGATCCGCGACGCCGAGCTCGTCGAGGACATCAGGACAGCTCACAAGGCCAACCTCGGTGTTTACGGAGCCAGGAAGATCCACGCCGAGCTCAACCGCGAAGGCGTCCGCGTCGCGTGGTGCACTGTGGAGCGGTTGATGCGCGCCGAGGGCCTGCGTGGGATCCCGCGGGAGAGGACCCGCAAGACCACCGTCGGTGACGGTGCTGAGACCGAGCGGCCCGAGGACCTGGTGAAGCGGAAGTTCGTAGCGACCGCGCCGAACCAACTGTGGGTGGCGGACCTGACCTACGTCAGAACGCATGCCGGGTGGACCTACGTCGCGTTCGTCCTGGACGTCTTCAGCCGGATGATCGTGGGCTGGCAGGTGTCCACGTCGCTGCGCACCGATCTGGCGTTGGATGCGCTCGACATGGGCCTGTGGAACCGGCAGCGAGCCGGTCGCGACGTCACCGGCCTGACGCATCATTCGGACAGGGGCGTCCAGTACGGCGCGATTCGCTACACCGAGCGGCTCGCTGAAGCGGAGGCGGTCGCGTCGGTCGGGTCGAAGGGCGATTCGTACGACAACGCGATGGCAGAGGCGTTCAACTCGCTGTTCAAGGCCGAGTGCATCCGCAACCCGGTCATGAAGCCCAAGCACGGCTGGCGGTCGGTCGGCGACGTCGAGATCGCCGTGGCCGAGTACGTCGACTGGTTCAACCACCGACGGCTACACGGCGAGATCGGCCTCATCCCGCCCGCCGAGTTCGAGACCGACCACTGGGCAAGCCAACCGGCACAGCCCTACGATCAGCCCGTCCTGGTGACGGCTGAAAACAAGTGAACTGAGCCTCTACCGAACCCGGGGCGATTCAATCGAAGAGGATCTCCGCAGCGACTCGCGAATCCGAACAGCCAAGGAAGGCAGCATTCGGGGACTGGCTCCGGGAAAGTTCTTGCCTACGAGCCGCGCCTTGTTGCGGGTGTCGCAGTGGGTCGGCCATGAATCGTTCGTTGCCTTGACGTAAGGCGTCCCACGCCTCTTGAGGTGTCACTCGTGGTGCGGTCAATTCGATACTCCTTCATTAGCGTGCAGGTGGCACTTTGCTCGAAGTCGCAACCCCGGCCGCGGCGAACATGGTCAGGAACGACTGGCGTCTACCTCGGATCCACGTTACGCGTGCTTGATACGTGACCTCGGACCCGCCTGACCTGAGGGTTGCCGGGTTGGTCCGAGGGCTTCCACGCGCAGCACACGTTGCATTGGCATGGTCAGCGGACTAATGAAACTCCTTGGCCTCACCGTTAGAGATCGATTCCGGTTGTGGAGGCTGTCCATGTCCTGAATCGCTCCAGGTCCGCTGGGTCGGTCCGGGTCGCGGTGCGGTAATTGGTGGGACGTTGCGTCCTGTCATGCCAGAATCTTCCGCTCGGGGGTGCGGGGTCGGTGGCGGCGAGCCACACGGCCGTGTCGGCACCTTCGGCGGGTGAGCGCAGCAGTGGTCGTGTGAGTGAACTGAACTGTGGCAGTGAGGCGGCGATGCCGGGGGTGTCGACCCAGCCGGGGTGCATGGCGGCCACCGTGAGCTGCTGCTCGGCCCAACGCCGGGCCAGCAACGGCACGAGCTCGACTTGCATGCGCTTGGACCGGGCGTACGCCACGGCACCGCGGTAGCGGCCGCGCCGATACTCGGGATCGGACGCCGGCAGGGACTGCGTGTACATGCCGCCGGATGCGACGAACACGACCCGTGCGCCCGAGGTCGACCGGCCGAGAGCGGGCAGGAGCGACTCCGTCAGTCGGATCGGGCCGAGCACGTGAGTGGCCACCGACAATTCGTGCCCGTCGACGGATTTGGTGCGTTCCGACGGCATCACGCCGGCATTGTGCACGAGCACGTCGATCGGCCGGGTCCCGTCGCCGTGCGCGCACCAGCGTGCGCCGAAGTCGCTCACCGCGGACAGGTCGGACAGGTCGCATTCCTCGATGTGCAGGTCGGGCTCGATCCCGTCGGCAGCCAACGCAAGCCGGATGCGCTCGAGCGCAGGTGCAGCGCGCTCGGTCGATCGCACCAGCAGGTGAACTCGTGCGCCGAGACGTGCCAGACCCAGAGCAGTGGCCTCACCCAACCCGCTTCCGGCTCCCGTCACGAGTGCCGTGCGGCCGACGAGGGCGCTTGGTCGCGGATCGTCCGGCGCCCACCGGCGACGACGAAGGATCAGGCCGAGACGGGAGTACCCCGGAATCACCATCCGGTCCAGGAGTCGATCGCGTCCGTGGTCGGGCGACATCACGTGTCCTGCCCGGGAATCGTGGAGCCGAGCAGATGGCGCAGCAGGTCCTCGACATCCGTGAACCGGAAGCGGTGCCCGAGCTCCGTCAGACGAGTCGGCACCACCCGCTGACTCGCCAACGCCACCTCGCGCGTCCCCTCGCGGCCGAGCAGCAGCCGTGGACCGAGCGTCGGGGTGGGGATCAGTGCGGGACGGTGCAGCGCGTGCCCGAGCGCGGCGGCATGCTGGTGCTGCGGGACCGGTCGCGGCGCCACGGCGTTGACCGGACCCTCCAACCGCTCGTCGAGGATGGCTCGAAGGTAGATGTCGAGCAGGTCGTCGATCCCGATCCAGGACTGCCACTGGTCACCCGAACCCAGCCGCCCACCCAAACCTGCCGCGAAGAGTCGGCGTTGCAGCGCGAGGGCGCCGCCCCGGGGACTCTGCACGAGGCCCGTGCGCACCGTGACGACCCTGAGGTCGGCCGTGGCCGCGCCGAGCGCATCCGCCTCCCAGTCGCGCACCACCTGAGCGAGGAAGTCCCTACCGGCTGCGGACTGTTCACCGAGCTGCTCATCGCCGCGGTCGGCGCCGTAGTAGCCGATCGCTGACGCGCTGACGAAGACCGGAACGCCGGCCGTTGCTGCGGCGTGCGCGAGTCGGCCGGTCGGACCGACACGCGACGCACGCATCTGCCGCCAGTGCTCCGCCGTGAAACGTCCGGCGATCCCATGTCCGGCCAGGTGGACGACCGCGTCGACGCCCGCCAATGCCTCGGGCGAAGGTGCGTGCGGATCCCACTCACGCTCGTCGGGCGCCTGCGCCGGACACCGCACCAGCCGGACGACCGTGTGCCCGCCGGTCGTCAGGAACGCGCGCAGTGCCGAGCCGATCAGCCCCGAGGCCCCTGTGATGGCGACCGTCAGTGAGCGGCCCGCAGCGAGCTGATGCGCCCTCATGTCGTCGGCCAGTTGCCGGTGCCGGTACGCGAACATCGGATCGATGAGGCGCCGTGGGAGCACGGTCGTGACACTGTCGAGGACGGACGTGCCTCCTTCGACGCTCTTGAACGTATGACGGTGATGCCACCTCACGGGCACGACGAACGGACGCGACGCGAGTCGGTCGGCGAACTGCCCGCCCTCGATGAATTCCTCGGGCAGGTGTTGGGCCAGCCAACGGCGACCGGCGGGGAAGGCCAGCACGGCGGTGCCGTCGCGCAGGGATTCGGCCTCCCGAATGATGCGGCCGGGTAGCCATGTGTCAATGTGCGCAGTCGGGTGCATAGGTGTCCGGAGTCTTCTGCACAGGCCGCTTTCGACGTTCCGATCAGCGATCCGCGGGTTCGATCCGTGTCAACGGCCACTCCAAAGTCCCCGGTTTTGGCCAGGTGGAAGTCCCCACCCTCTGCGGGGTTGATCACTGACTGATGTGCTCACCTCCTCGGCGTTGACGGGCTTGGCGCATGCGGTAGGACTGGCCGTTGGTGACGACGGTGGTGGCGTGGTGCAGCAGCCGGTCGAGCATCGAGACGGCGGTGGTGTGCTCGGGCAGGAATCTGCCCCAGTCCTCGAAGGAGTGGTGCGAGGCGATGCCCAGGGAGCGGCGTTCGTAGGTGGCGGCGACGAACCGGAACAGCAGCTGGGCACCGGTGTCGTCCAGCGGGGCGAAGCCGATCTCGTCGACCAGGAGGACGTCGTTGCGCAGCAGCACCTCTATGACCTTGCCCACGGTGTTGTCGGCCAGGCCGCGGTAGAGCGTCTCGACGAGGTCGGCCGCGGTCAGGTACCGGACCCGGTGGCCGGCGAGGACGGCGGCGTGACCCAGTGCGATGAGGGTGTGTGACTTGCCCGTGCCGGCCGGGCCGATCAGGGCCACGTTCTCCTTGGCACGGATCCACTCCAGGCTGGTGAGGTAGGCCCACGTCGGCGCGGGGATCGAGGACGCGGCCAGGTCGAAGTCCTCGATGGTCTTGAGCACCGGGAAGGTCGCGGCCTTGAGGCGTGCTCGCTCGTTGGAGGCGTCGCGGGCGGTGATCTCGGCCTCGACCAGGGCCCGCAGCACCTCCTCGGGAGACCAGCGTTGGGTCTTGGCCGTGACGAGCAGCTCGGGGGCGAGCTGGCGCATCGCGGCGAGCTTCAGCCGGCGCAGCCCCGCGGTCAGGTCCGCGTCCAGCACCGGCGGGGTGGATGCGCTCACGAGGACACCGCCTTGGTGGCCGGGGCGTACTCGGCCAGCGAGCGTCCCGTACTCGTGGGCAGGTCCAGCACGAGGGCGTCACCGGCCGGGCGCGGGGTGGGGACCCCGGTGCCGGCGGCCAGGATCGAGCGGACGTCGGCCGCGCGCCACCGCCCGAACGCGGTTGCTCGCTCCAGGGCGGCGACCATCGCGGCTTGCCCGTGGGCGGCGCTCAGGGTGTTCAGCTCGGCCAGCTCGGGGCCGAGGCGGGTGTGTCCGGCGCCGGCGGCGCCGGCGATGAACGCCTCGGCGGCCGGGCCGAGCGCGCAGAAGGCGACCTCCGCCGCGCTGCGCGGCCGGATCACCCGCACCGGTACCGCGGGACGAGCACCGCCGTAGTGCTCGTCCAAGACCGAGGCCTCACCCGGCGAGGTGAGCGGGTGCTCGGCGTGGACCTCACCGGTGCCAGTGTCCAGGATCAGCACCCGGGTGCCGTCGACGACCACGCCCACCTGGGTGCCGATGAGCCGGTTCGGCACCGAGTACCGAGCCGAGCCGAGCCGGATCGTGGACAGCTTGTCGACCTTGCGGGTCGCCGGTGCCGGCCCGATGACCGGGCGCAGCGAGGGCAGCTCGGTGAGCAGGTCGACCTCCTTGGCCAACCGCTCGTTCGGGACCGCGGCGATCTCTGAGTGGACCGCGGCGTTGACCTCCGCACACCAGTCGGCCGCGCGCTGGTTGGCGCCACCGAGGTCGGCCAGGATCCGCGCAGCCGCGGCCTGCTCCTCACCGTCGAGCCCTTGGGCGTGCTCGAGCAGCAGCGGCCGCAGGAGGTCGTCCTTGCCGTAGCGGACGAGAGCCTCGACGATGCCCTTGGACTCCGGGTCGGCCGCCTCGCAGAAGTCGGGACGGAACCGGTAGTGCGTGGCGAACCGGACGTACTCGGCCGTGGGCACGACCCGGTTGGCGACCACGCCACCCTTGAGGCAGCCCATCCGGTCGGCGAGCACCACCTTGGGTGTGCCGCCGAGGACCTCGAAGCACTCGGCCAGCATGCCCATCGTCGTCGCGGCCTTCTCATCAGCGGCGAAGCGGACGAACCGGAACCGCGACCAGGCCAGTACCGCGGCGAAGACGTGCACGCCGGCGATCACGCCCCAGTCGATGACCAGGTGCTCACCCGGGGACCAGGACGCCGGCCGGTGGGTCCGGCCGTGCTTGACCCGCCAGGTCTTCTTCTCCTCGGCGACAAGGCGGCGGAAGCTGCGCTCCGAGCCGGTGTACCCGGCCGCGCGGGCCGTGGGCAGCAACCGCTTGGCGCTGATACGCGCCTTGGCCGTGTCGACACCGGCGGCGACGAGGCCGCGCACGTCCTCGTAGTTCGCCGGCCGAGGCGCCTTGGCCGGGCGGCCCTGACCAGCGGCGTGGCGTAGCACGACCCGCTTGACGGTCTTGTGGGTGGTGCCGCAGATATCGGCGGCACCGCGGTAGGTGCCCACCATGTTGTAGGCGGTGATGATGTCCAACTCTTCCCTCATGTTCTTCAATGGAGCTCCCTGGGCGGTGCGGTGACTGGCTAGACACCGCCACCGTTCACCGTCCAGGGGCTCAACTCATGGACGACACGAGCAGAGGGTGGGGACTTCTACTTGGCCACCCGCGGGGACCTCACGTGGCCACCAGTGGGGACTTTGCCACGGCCATGGACAATCCGCAGGCTGCTCATGCACCCGCCATGTGCGCAGGTCGATCCTGTCTCGTGGCGACTGGGGTGGGGCGCCGCACCACGTCAGGCGCTCCCAGCAAGGAAGGCGAGCAGCGCGGCGGAGGGGTGGAGGGCCGTGGAGATGTTTGCCGCAGTGATGAGGGCGAAGGCTCCGGCGAGCAGCAGCAGTCCGGTGCCTCCCGCGGCGAGGACCCGCCGCCACCATCGCTGGGTTCGGGCGGTGTGGGTGCGCCGGCGCCACAGCACCAACGCACCCCCGATCAGAGCCACAGTCACAGCAGTTCCCAGCACCGCCATGACCGCGTGGTAGCGCGCGAAGTCGCCGCGCAGCACCTGCGCCGCAGGCGTTGAAGCACCGCTTCCGAGCACCTGCCGCGCCTGCTGCACGGCCGGTTCCAGCGGGCCACCCGGGTCAGCAAACGACAGCAACCCCAGTACCGATGACAGTGGAGCCACGGCACCCTGGAGGTTGGCGACGACCAGCAGCAGCGACACCACGGCCAGTCCGCTCGCGCCCACGCCTAGCAGCGCGAGGCCCCATCGCCGAGCACGGCTGCCAGCGTCCGTGCTTGCGCGCCACACCGTCGCGAGCAGGATGCTGAGCACGACGAGAAGCACCGTCGACAGCGTCGCCTTGACGACGTGGAACCGCGCCCAGAAATCCGCGGTCGCCGAGAGTTCGCCCAGCCGGCCGTCACCCGTCGCCCACAGCTGCACGAACCCGTTGGTGACACCGGCGCGCAGCGCGGCTAGGTCCCGGTAGCGACCCCCGGACAGCGCCGAGGCCAGCGGGAAGGGCACCAGCGCCACGAGGGTGACCAGCAGCGCAGTCGCCGCCGTCAGCGCGCCGAGGTAGCACGGTCGGGCTGAGCCGGTCACAGCGGGTGCGGTGGTGGTCATCAGCGGTGCCTCTCGAATTGTGGTGGGTGCGTCATTGCCGAGACGCAGCCAGGTGGGAAGTCACCCACACGCGGCGTAGTCCAGTCACGTGTGCGGGGTCCGAGCCCGACCGGCGCGCGCTACCCCGCCCCGGGGCTCGGCGTGCACCCTGGCGCGGGACCGCGCACGAGCAAGCGCAAAAGCCCGGCGACACCTCCAGTGGCGAGGGCAGCACTACGCCTTCACCGGGTGTGGAGGGGCAACCGCCGTGAGGGTGGAGGCGCGAAGGCCGTCAACTGGTGTATCCCCTGCGAGTCTCAAAGCAGCCGAGGGCCGGAACCCCTTGAGGACTAGCCAGAGACCCAGGGCGAGTTCCCATCCGGCGATCGGGAGCGCGGCGAGGCCAGCCAGTGCCGTGCCCTGCTCGTACAGGCCGCTCAGGATGGCGATGTCGGAGGCGAGAAGCAGGGGCGCGCCGACCAGTCCGACCGCCGGGATGATCCGTGGTATGAGGCGGGACCGGTACAGCACCGAGCCAAGGCACAGTGCGCTGGCCACAGGCATCAGGCTCTGTCCGAGGAGGAACGTCCCGTCGTAGACGCCGACGAGCGCCCGCGCCGCTGTCATCAACGATCGTGGGTCTGCGCCGGCCGTGCCCGCCACCTGGTGTCGCAAGGTGAGTACCGCCAGCAGGCTGATGACGCCCACGAGGATGAGGCTGGCTTCCACGATTCGCGCCGCAAGGAACCCGAGGGCCGCGCTCTCGCTCAGCCGCTTCGCCACCGGGAAGAGGGCCACGGCCGTGCCTACGCAGGCGACGGCAAGCGCGACTTCCAGAAGAGCGCCCCACGTCACGCCGGCGGTGCTGCCGGCGCCGAGGACGAACTCCGCATAGTCCCGCAGGGGCGCGTACAGCACGAGCGTTGGGATCGAGGCCAGGAACGTGATCAGGTACAGCGCACCCGCGACCAGCGCCGTGCCTCGCATCGTGCTGTCGGGCGGTGGGATGCGACGACGTCTGGTTGCGTCCATGGTGCTGTCCCTTCAACTAATAGGTGTACGGCGTACACCCGCTGTCGCACGCTACGGTGTACGGCGTACACTTGTCAACAGGAGCCGCATCACCACTTGAGGAGCAGCCGGTGGCCCGCAAGTCCCACGTTCGCCGACGGGAGCCGCTGAACCTGGACCGCGTGCTCCGTGCCGCGGTCGAGCTTGCGGACCAGGTCGGGATTGACGGGGTGAGCATGCGTCGCCTTGCCCAACAGCTCGACGTCGTGCCGATGGCCATCTACAAACACGTCACGGCCAAGGAGGAGCTGCTCGACGGCATGGTCGACGTCGTGCTCGGCGAGATTGCTCCGCCCGACCTCAGCCTGGAGTGGAAGGACGCGGTGCGGCAGCGCGTCCTGTCCGCGCGCGATGTCGTGCTGCGACACCAGTGGGCGCGCACGGCGATCGAATCGCGCACCCACCGCTCCCCGACAGTGCTCGCCTACATGGACTCCGTGGCCGGGTTGCTGCGCGCCGGCGGGTTCTCCGCCGATCTGACCCACCACGTGATGCACGCGCTCGGCAACCGCATCTGGGGGTTTAGCCCGGAACTGTTCGACGAGACACACCGAGGCAACACGCAGCCCACAGTCGATGCCGCCGGGCAGGCCGCGCTGATGGAGGAAGCGGAGCGGCGCTACCCGCACATCTTCGCGATCGTCATGGCGGCCACCAGCGGCGACGCCTCCGAGTACGGGTGCGACGAGGACTACGAGTTCATGTTCGCGCTGGACCTGCTGCTCGACGGGGCCGAGCGCCTGCGTGACCAGCAGTGGCGGTCGCCGCGCGCGAGCTCGCCAAGTCAAAGGTGCTTGACATATGACAAGGGCACTTGACACACTCTTGCCATGGCATCCCTCGCTCACCTCACCTGGTTCAACCGGGCCATGCTCCTGCTCCTCGGCGGCGGCGTCGCCGTCGCCCTCGTGCGCTCAGAATGGCTGCTCGCCGGCGTGTTCGGCTGCCTTCTCCTCTCCATGGGCGCGGTCATCCTCCTCGCCTCACGTGGGCGGGGCACCGACCGGATGCGCGTCGACGCGGCACAGCCCTACGACGAGCGGGAACGGCTGCTCACGACGCGCGGCTTCGCCGTCGTGGGTCAGTTCGCGATCATCGCCCAGCTCGGCCTGGTCCTCCAGCAGGTGCTCGTCGCCGGCCCGCGCGTCGTCGACGAGGCGGTCCGCCTCCTCGTCGTCAGTGTCATCCTCGGGCTGGGCAACGCCTGGGCCTCCCGGCGCGCATGAGGAGCGACCTGCCTGCGCTGCGCGCGGCACGTGGCCTGTCCCAGGGCGCGCTCGGCGAAGCGCTCGGCGTCTCCCGCCAGACGATCAACTCGATCGAGGTGGGCCGGTACGACCCGTCCCTGACGCTGGCCATCCGGTTGGCCCGGTTCTTCGGCCTGGGCGTCGAGGAGCTGTTCCACCTCGACGACGAGTAGCTTCACCCGGGGGACGGCGGGCCCTGACCTGGTTCGTGGACACGCCGAATCCAGCACTTGCCGGGGAAGCGAGAGAATTGATCCCGACCGCGCGACTGGCGCCGACGACGAGCACGACCCATGGCGGGTCGGTAGGTGTGGTGCTCCCCGTGAGTTTGTGGTCGTGCCCGGGCGGTGAGTGGGCAGCATGAAGCCGACGGCGAGCAGCCACACCAGCCCCCGAAGCAGGTCGCGGCTCCGTCGCCTCGGTTCTACCGCCGGGTGAGGATCGATCCCCAAAGTGTCGGCCATCCCCAAGAGATGACGACAACAGTGAGCCCGTTGCTTCGAGCGAGCGGCGTCACAGACCCTGCCCGGGTGGAAGATGCTGGATGAGGATGGCAGCGTTATCTGGCCCCACCTGGGACCGGTTGTGACGGAGCTGAGTGGCCCCACCTCCGGACACGCCGTGGTGGTGTGACGGAGGTAAGTGGCCCCACCCCGCAGGGTCGTCGTATCGGGCGATGGCACGGGAAGGGGTCGGGATGGGGTCACGGGTGGAGCTGTTCGAGGCGATCCGCCGGGACGCCCGGCTGGAGGGGTTGTCGATCCGGGCGTTGGCGCAGCGGCACCGGGTGCATCGGCGGACGGTGCGACAGGTGTTGGCCTCAGCGGTTCCTCGGGCGCGAAAGCCGCGGGTGTTCTGCGCGCCGCGGGTTGGACCCGGTCAAGCCGCTGGTTGACGCGATGCTGCGGGAGGACCTGGAGGCACCGCGCAAGCAGCGGCACACGGCGAGACGGGTGTTGGCGCGGCTGGCCGAGGAGCACGGCGTCACGGAGGTGGCGTACTCGACGGTGCGGGACTACGTCCGCGCCCGGCGGACGGAGATCTGATCTGGGGGTTCAGCCCAGAGCTGTTCCCGGGTCCGGTGGCAGGCATCCGATACTCCGGGTGTCCGTCCGGGCCGTGGCTCGCTGCCGGACCCCGCCGATTACCCGACCCTTCTCGCCATTGCTGCCGATGCGACCACTCGACGGCCCGGAGCTGCGGGATGTGACAAGGACTTCGAGTTCGACTTTACCGTCGAGGTCCTGCTCGAAGGCATCGCTCGATTGCGCCGGTCCGGCTGGACATCGCCTGCGTAGGAGGTGTGATGCCGCACGGGAGGGAGTGTCCGGCAGCAGGGAGACCTCAGCACCGTACTTTGGGCCGGGTGAGGTCGAGCCCGCGGGCGGATGACCCCGCCCATCCAGCAGGGCGATCGTGGTGGGACTTCTCCAACACAGCGCGAAGGAACCAGCCACGATGACCACCCAGACCGCCGCCGCACCGACGACGCGGGCAGCTCAAGCCGTCCCCATCCAGACCAAGCTCGCCGCCGCCTGGACGAGCTTCATGTTCATGTACGTCTACGTCGACGTCCTGGGCCTCTACAAGCCGGGTGTCGTCGCCGACATCCTCGAGGGCAAGGTGCACACGTTCGACATCACCCAGTCTTTCTTCGCCATCGCGCTGGCGGCTTCGGCGGTCCCGGCCATGATGATCCTGCTTTCGACGGCCCTGCCGCCCCGAGCGAACCGGGTCACCAATCTCGTCATCGCCACTGTCCTCATCCCGTGGATGGCATTCAACCTCTCCGGCGGAGAATGGCTCGCCTACTACGGCCTCGGTCTGGCCGTCGAGCTCGTCTGCCTCGGGTTCATCCTCCGTTCCGCGTGGTCCTGGCGCCCTACCCTGAACCAGTGACCACTCCTTGGCGCGCTCTGTGGCGCGAGCCGCGGCCCGCCGGCGCACCGCCGGTGGGCCGCGGCGACTGGCTGCTCGTCGCAGCCTTCGAGGTCGCCGCCCTGGCCGAGGGGCTGTTGCGCCCCGACCTGCGTGGCCAGCCCTGGATCACGCTGCTCGCCATGGCTGTCATGCCGGTCCTCCTTTGGCGCCGAAGCCGCCCCTTGACGAGCTGCCTCATCGGCTTCGGCGCCGCTGGGCTGCTCTCCGCGGTCGAGATCGCCACCCGCAGTGGCGACGTCGGCCCCACGTCGATGATGGTGATCCTGGTCCTGCTCTACTCCCTGGTCCGCTGGGGCTCGGGCCGAGAGATCGCGCTGGGTATGCCGTGGGTCGCCGCCACCGTCACGCTCGGGATGTACGCCGCCCGGACCGGCCTGCCAGATCTCGTCGGAGGCACCCTCTTCGTCCTCCTCTTCATCGCTCTTGCAGCGGTATTCCGCTCGCGCGCCGACCTCTGGGCGCGCCGGCAGCGCGACATCCGCAACGCCGAGCGGCTCGCACTCGCCCGCGAACTACACGACACCGTGGCGCACCACGTCTCGGCCATCGCCGTGCAGGCGCAGGCCGGTGGCGTGATCGCCCGAGCCCAGCCCACTCACGCAGCGGAGGTCCTCGCCACCATCGAGTCCGAGGCGACCCGCACCCTCGCGGAGATGAGGTCCATGGTGCGGGTCCTGCGCGAGGACGGCTGGGACGCCTACTCCCCGCAACTCGGCGTCGCCGACCTCCCCGCCCTCGCGGGCGCCGACGCCACCCCGCCGATCGGGCTCTCGGTCGCCGGAAACGTCGCCGAGCTGCCAGGACCCGTCGACGCTGCCGTCTACCGGATCGCCCAGGAGTCCCTCACCAACGCCGTCCGCCACGCGCGTGGCGCGACGAGGGTTCACATCGCGGTATGCCGCGTGGGCGAGGAGGTCACGCTGCGCGTCACTGACGACGGACTCACCATGGGCTCGAGCAGCACACCCGGGTTCGGCCTGACCGGAATGGCCGAGCGCGCCCAGCTGCTCGGCGGCTCCCTGTCCGCTGGGCCCGCGCCCGAGGGCGGCTGGGTCGTGGAGGCCCTTCTTCCGGTGAAGGTCTCACCATGACCATCCGCGTCGTCGTCGCCGATGACCAGGACCTGGTGCGAACCGGTCTGGTGATGATCCTCGGCGCCCAGCCCGAGATCGAGGTGGTCGGGGAGGCTGCCGACGGCATACAGGCCATCGACGTCGCCACCCGGCTCCGCCCGGACGTCCTCCTCGTCGACATCCGCATGCCCGGGCTCGACGGCGTCGAGGTGACCCGGCGCCTGGCCGGACCGCAGGTGACCGACCCGATGGCCGTCGTGGTCATCACGACCTTCGACCTCGACGACTACGTCCTCGGTGCCCTGCGCGCGGGTGCCCGCGGCTTCCTACTCAAGGACGCAGGACCGGACCTGCTCGTCCAGGCGATCGAGGCCGCCGCCAGCGGGGACGCCCTGATCGCGCCCAACATCACCCGGCGTCTCCTGGCGGCCTTCGCCGACCACACTGCGGCGACGCCCGCCCATCCCGTTGATCCGCTCACCGACCGCGAGGAGGACGTCCTGGCCCTCCTCGCGCGCGGACGCACCAACGCCGAGATCGCGTCCGAGCTCTTCATCGGCCTGAGCACCGTCAAGAGCCATGTCGCCTCGCTGATGGCCAAGCTCGGGGTGCGCAACCGCGTCGAGATCGCAATGTGGGCGCACCAGACCAGGCGGGTCTGAGCCTCGATGCCTCGGCCGCGGGGCGACCGGGACTTCCTCGGGCCGACCTGGACTGCGCACGGTCCCGCTCGGGCGTGTCGCTTCGGTTCGTTATGAACTCCGCCGGAGCGTGGGCTGGCGGTTATCGGCGGTTATCGGCGGTGCGAGGTGAAGAAGGCCGCCAGTTCGGCGTAGAGATTGCGTTACACCGACGCTCCACGACCGGAGCGCGCCGGCAAGGGATCGGCTGCGGGACCGGTGGGCAGCCGTCGAAACGCGGCGACCTGAGTGCACTGTCGCCGGGCCTCGTCATCGGTCCTTGCTCTACCGGCGGGCGAGCATCCTGTGGCCGTCGTCGCGGATTTCGCCGGTGGGTGAGACGTGCCGGTAGAGGGTTTGGCGGGTGATGCCGAGTTCCTTGCACAGGTCAGTGACGTTGGTGCCTGGCTTGCCCATGGAGGCGGCGGCGAGGCGGACCTTGGCGGGTGTCATCTTGAAGGGCCGGCCGCCGTTGCGGCCGCGGGCGCGGGCGGCGGCCAGGCCGGCGATGGTGCGTTCGGAGATCAGTTCGCGTTCGTATTCGGCCAGGGCGGCGAAGATGCCGAAGACGAGCTTGCCGGAGGCGGTGGTGGTGTCGATGGCTGCGCCCTGCCCGGTGAGGACCTTTAGGCCGATGCCGCGTTGGGTGAGATCGTGGACGATGTTGACCAGGTGGCGCAGGTCTCGACCGAGCCGGTCGAGCTTCCACACCAGCAGGGTGTCGCCGTCCCGGAGGGCTTTCAGGCACGCGGTCAGCTGGGGCCGGTCGTCCTTCTTGCCGGAGGCCTTGTCCTCATACAGGGCGTCCGGTTCGACGCCGGCGACCAGGAGGGCGTCGCGTTGCAGGTCGGTGGTCTGGGACCCGTCGGCCTTGGAGACCCGCATGTACCCCACCAGCATCCCGTCCTCCTCTAATCACGTATACGACCGTTTGCGTGACAGTCGCAGCGGGATGGCTGTTCGCCACGCAGTCTGTCACTTAACCTATCACCTATTCTAAGTCCCGCTGACGGTGTCGCCGCTCAGAGATGTGACACTCGTCTCCGGCGCATGGGTCTGGCGTGCACTCTGCTCTCCCAGCGTCGGTGGCAGGTGGTCGACCGGGACGCCGAGGGCGATCAGGTCATCGCGAACACGGTTGAAGGCCGTCTCGCTGTGAGTCAGGGCTGTGAGGGTGGACAGCAGCTGCCGGGCGGCGGCGGGGTCGTCACGAGCGAGGGCAATCGCTTCGTTCATCGCGGCCCTGGCTTCTTGCCAGTAGTCACGCCGGCGAGGAGGGGGTGGGGTGCCGTCGGGGACGTGCCGGTGGGGTGCAGGGGTCAGCAGCCGAGCGAGTGTGCCGTGGGCGGTGGCCTCGCCGGTTTCGATGAGGTGCAGGGCGGTGGCGGCGGCTTCGAGGAAGATCTGCTGCTCGGGCCAGGGCAGCGCCTCGTAGGGACGCCAGGGACCCACGATGCCGGCGCGTGGCGGCTGGCCGGTCATTTCCCATATGCGCTTCACGGTGCGTCGGGAGCCGGCGCGCATCGCCGAGAGGGGGGTGGACAGCTCGTGGATGAGGGTGCGCAGCAGCCGGAACCACACTCCCGCGTGCACGGGTCGGCGCGGCAGGAGGACGGCGCCGGTGCGCAGACCCTGGTGGGTGCGGGCGTCGAGAGCGACGACGGCCGCCGGTGCTGGGCGGGCGCGGGTGTCTTGCTGCTCCCAGGCGACGAAAGCGCCCATGCCGCCGAAGGCGGCTTCGAGGTGGCAGCTGTGCTGCGGGCAGCTGAGCGTCAGCGGGAGCTGGGAGACGAGGGTGAGACCGAAGGTGCCGTCCGCGGCGGTGCTCTGGCAGGTTGGGCAGGCCCGGCGCAGCGGCCCGCGCTTGGGGTCGGTTGGCAACCAGGCCCGCCAGCCGGGCACCTGCCGCCCGGGCCGCTCCTTGGCGGTGAGGAGCACCGAGTCCTGACCGACGTAGGTGTCGAACGCTGCCCCGGGAACGGGCTCGGGGTCGAGGGTGTCCAGGAGCCAGGGCACCCAGCCGGCGATCGTCATCTGGCGCAGCCGATCTACCGGCGCGCCGGTGCGCTCAGTCAACGCGGGAAGCAGCCACGGTGGCGGGTCCAGATCGAGGGCGCTGGTGTGGTGGTCGGGAAGGTCGACGCCCGGTGCGGTGAGGTTGTGCCGGAGCAGGTTCTCGACGCTCATGCCGTAGACCTCCGCCAGTCGGCTGAGCCACGAGGTCAGCGCCTCGCCCTCACCGGGTGGGGGGTGCAGCGGCCAGCGACGGGTCATGCCAGCTCGCGTTCGAACATCCGGCGGCGTTCGGTGGGGCCGACGTAGGGCGCCAAGTCAAGGGTGCGTTGGTTGATCGCCTCCTCACCGGACTCGATCGCGGCCACCGCGGCGTTGGTGAGCAGGTGGGTGAGTTCTCCGATGGTGCCCTCGCTGCGGGAGAGCAGGTAGCGGGCCATGTCTTCGGTGGCGATGGTCGAGGGTCGGCGCAGCGGGAAGGCGGCGGCGAAGCTGGCCAGCAGTGAACGGGCCTCCTGGTTCGGTTCCCACCGCGGCAGGGTGAAGGGCTCGAAGCGGTTCTCCAGCTGGTCATCGGAGCGGATCGCCAGGTAGGCCTCCCGGGTGCCGACCCCGACCAGCGGGATGCCCAGCTCGTTGCCCAGGAACCGGATCAGGTTGAGGAACTCGCGCCGGGTCTCACCGCGCCCAGCCAGCAGGTTGTGCAGCTCGTCGATGACCAGGACCCGCACCCCAATCGCGCGCAGCAACGCCAGGGTGGCTTGTTCCAGCTCGGCCAGGCGCTGACGCGGGCGCAGCGGTGCTCCCATCGCGGCCAGCAGCGCGACGTAGAACCGGATCACCGAGGGGTCTGAGGGCATCTGCACCGCCAGCACCGGCATCTGTTCACGATCGGCGTAGGAGGTGGGCGGGTGGAGGCGGCGGAACTTCTCGATGATCATCGACTTGCCGTTGTTCGTCGGGCCGATCAGCAACAGGTTCGGCATCCGTTGCTTGCCCGGCCACGTGTACAGCGTCTCCAGCCGCTCCAGCGCCGCGGTCGCGCGGGAGTAGCCGATCCACCGGTCTGCGCGCACGTGCCTGACCCGCTCCTCCGCCGGCAACCGAGCCGCCGACCGGGCACTGGGGTGCAGATGATCCAGGTCATCATTCCCGCCGTCCTCACCGGCCCAGGAGTCACCGTCGCTTACCACTGTTCAATCACCTCGAACGGTGCCACCGGACCCACATCAGCGCCGGTGCTGGCGCCGTCAACCGGAATGTCGTCGGGCGGGGCCGCCGCCGGCGGCTTGGCTGCTGGGGCGCCGCCGGTCCGGCTGCGGCGTTCAGCGTCGCGGCGGGTCTTGCGCGTGGTGGAGGCGGCGGTGTCGGTGAGGGTGCGCATCTGCTCGACCATCCGAAACAGCGCCTCCTCATCGACCTGCGCCCGGCCCTGCTCGCGGAGTCGCTGCACCGCGGCGCGGTGCTCCCAGACGCTCACCGCTGGATGTGACAGCGTCCGGTAGGGCACCGGCAGGTAGGACCCCCCGTCGGGGTCCAGCACCCAGATGCGGCTGATGTCGCGCGGGTCGCGGCGGATCACGAACCGGTCCAGCCGGTCCCGGCGGGCGATCCACGGCTTGAGCGCGTCGCTGAAGTAGCGCACGTGGTCGATGACGAACCCGGTTCGGGTCAGCGTCCGGCGGATCACCGGCAGGAAGTCCACCACGAAAGCCGTCTCGTTGGCGACCATCAGCGGTGCCCGTTGCTCGAGGCCGGCGACCCAGCGAGCCTGTGGAGTCTGCCGGGTGGTGCCGTGGACCTGCCCGTGGTAGCTCGCCACCGCCAGAGCCAGCCACTTCTCCAGCTCGGCCACCGTCAAGACGGCCCTCGCCTCGGAGTCGTAGCTGCCGCGCTGAGCTGGGTTGGAGAACGTCGTACCGGGCAGCTCGTGGACCATCTCCATCAGCGTGCCGATGACCCGCTCGACGATCCCGCCGTAGTGCGGGCGTCCCGGCGGCCGGTATCGCAGCGTGATCCCGTGCTCTTCACAGCCCCGCCGCAAGGCCTCGCTCTTGAACTCCGCGGCGTTGTCCAGGTACAGCTCGCTCGGCTTGCCGGCCATCGGCCACGACACCTCGACCCCGAGGCGTTCCAGCCAGGCCCGCTTGTCGGTGACCATGTGCGCCAAGCACAACCCGACCGACAGCGCCGAAGGCGCCTCCAACGTGATCACCAGACCCACGATGCACCGAGAGAAGACGTCGATCCCGACCGTGACGTACGGCCGGCCGATCGGCAGCCGGTGGCGCTCGTCGACCACGATCAGGTCCACCACGGTGTGGTCGATCTGCACCTGCTCCAACACCCCGAGCACCGGTGGCACCTGCCCACCGGCGGACTCCAGCGCCCGGGCGGCGTCTGCTCCCTCACGGGCTGTGGTCTCGGCGTGTGGGTCAACGCCGGCGATGCGGCGCGTAATCGCGCCACGTGACGGCACCGGCAGCCCGCGGGTACGGCAGACCCGCGTGACCTCGCGGTGGACCGCGGCGGTCGTCTTGCGCTGCCGAGTCAGGTAGTGCTTGCGCAGCACCTCCCGGATGACCGCCTCGACTTCGGCCGCCAGCCGCTGGCCGCCGCGCCCACCGCTGGAGCGCCCCGGGATCAGATCGGAGACCACACCCTGCCCCTCGCGCCACCGACGCAACAAGACATAGACCTGCCGCCGCGAGACACCCAGTTGCTCGGCTGCCCCCGCCACCGCCTCCTGCCCAACTGTCCCCGCCGAGGCCAGCGAGCCGATCACCTCCGCCCGGGCCACCGCAACCGCCCACACCTCCTCGGGAACGGTCAGCAGGCCACGCTCAGGAACCACATCCTCGTCGACGGCTTCGTCGTGCACAGGACTATGGAACAGCTTGCCTATCGTGCACGCGGGTACGGACACGCCGGAAGATCAGACTGCTCTGCAAACTGCCCCGAACCTGCACGTCACCTGTGCAGACGGCTTCGGACATTGACACCATGGCGCCTGCAGGCGGGAGAACGCACCCGGGCGCGTGTGCCAGGCGAAGACGTCGTCGCGGGGGAGCGGCACCGTCTGCCCGAACTCGTGGACCGTCGCATCGATGATGTTCATCGGGAGTGCTCCTTCACCTCGGTGAGGCGGGCCAAGGCCTCCCGCCGTTCCTGCGCATGGTCGATGATCCGCTCCGGATATCCGTGCCGGTGGCCGTCGGCGTGCCGCCATGGCTCATGCGCCGTGGCGCCGTCCAGGTGACGCAGTTCAGGGATCCAGCGGCGCACGTAGTCGCCCGAAGGATCGAAACGCAGCCCCTGGCGGACCGGGTTGAAGATCCGAAAGTACGGTGCTGCGTCGGTTCCGGTGCCCGCCGCCCACTGCCAGTTATGCGTGTTCGACGCGATGTCGCCGTCGATCAGGTGGTCGAGGAAGTGGCGTGCGCCGAGTGTCCATCGCACGTGGAGGTCCTTCACGAGGAAGCTCGCCGTGACCATCCGTACCCGATTGTGCATCCACCCCTCGTGGAGCAGTTGCCGCATCCCGGCATCGACGAACGGGAACCCGGTTCGACCCGCCCGCCACGCGTCGACGAGTTCGGACTCCGGGTCGTGGGGCATCCGACGAAGCGTCGGTCGCAGGTCGTCCCGGGTCGAGTTCGGGGCATGGTGCAGCACGTCCGCGTGGAACTCCCGCCACGCCAGTTCCGTGACGTAACGCTCGATGTCCGCCGGTGCCGCGTCGGCCGCGACGTCGAGCAGGTCGGCCAACAGGGTGCGGGGATGGATCTCGCCGTACTTCAACGCGACCGAGAGGCGGCTCGTGCTGTCGAGGTCGGGGCGGTCCCGATCGGTGGCGTAGCCGTCGAGGTCCTCGGCGAGGAACGACTGCCAACGCTCGAGTGCCGCGCGTTCTCCGGCGTCGACCTGTGGATGCTGCGGCAGCGCGAGTGAGTCGACGTCTCGCACCCACGCGACGTCGGCCAGTCCTGCTGGCGCGCGCCACCCGTGGTCTCGCCACGCGTGGAGGAAGGGCGTGAAGACGCGATACGGGTCACCGGTCCGGTTGCGCACTCGCCCCGGGGTGACGGCGTACGGGCTACCGGTCTCGACGAACTCGACCCCCTCGCCGCGGAGCCGTTCGCGGACCAGCGCGTCACGGCGTCGGCCGTACGGTGTCGACTCGGCCGACACGTGCACCGCGTGCGCACCGACCTCGCGTGCAACGGTCGGCACCACCGAGGCGGGGTCGCCGCTGCGGATGACGAGTGCCTCGGAGGTGGCGTCGCGCAGCGCTGCCAGGGAGGCGAGCAGGCGGTCGAGCCGAGGCCCGGGAGCGGCGAGTCGCGGATCGAGCACGAACAGCGGGAGGACCCGTGCGCCGTCAGCGGCCGCGAGGAGGGCCGGATGGTCGCCCAGTCGCAGGTCGCGACGAAACCACAGGATCCTGGTCGTCATGCTGCCGTGCGTGTCGTGGGCACGAGCCGCACCTGGGCGACATCGAGGTATCCCGTGCGGAAACCGGCCTCGCAGTACGCGAGGTAGAACTCCCACGTGCGGCGGAATTCCTCGCCGAACCGCGCGGCCCGGATCATCGGCCAGTTCTCGAGGAACGTCGCCCGCCAGCGACGCAGCGTTTCGGCGTAGTGCCGACCGAAGTGATGGGTGTGTTCCACGGTCAGCCCGACCGCGTCGGCATGCGAAGCGATGGCGTCCAACGACGGAATGAGACCGCCGGGGAAGATGTGTTTCTGGATCCATCCGTACGAGCGGCGGGTGGTCAGGTACCGCTCGTGCGACATCACGATCGCCTGCAGAGCGATGGCGCCGCCCGGTCGCAGGACCCGGCTGAGCGTCGCGAAGAACTCCGGCCAGTACCGCTCCCCGACCGCCTCGATCATCTCGATGCTCACGACGGCATCGAATTGGCCCGTGACGTCGCGGTAGTCCTGCACGAGGACCGTGACGAGGTGGGTCAGCCCGGCGTCCTCGATCCGCCGAAGCGCCAGGGCCGCCTGTTCGACCGACAGCGTCACTGTGGTGACCCGTGCGCCGCGCCGAGCAGCCTCGATCGCCAGGGTGCCCCAGCCGGTGCCGATCTCGAGCAGTTCGGTGCCCGAGCCGACTCCGGCCTCGTCCAGGGCTGCGTTCACCTTGCGCAGTTGTGCCGTGGTCAGATCCTGGTCGGCCAGTGGTCGGTCGTCGTAGAAGAGGGCCGAGGAGTACGTCAGGCTCTCGTCGAGGAAGGCTGCGAACATCTCATTGCTGAGGTCGTAGTGGGCGGCGACATTGGCCTGCGTGTGTTCGCGGGCGCCCTCCTGGTCGGCCGGGATCGGCTGATCGACGAGCCGCCGCAGCCGCAGCAGCCACGCGGGCAGCAGATTCGTGAGCCGTGCGGCGTAGGGCGCCAAGACGTCGGCGAGATCGCTTCCGTCGGCCGCGCTCCAGTCGCCGGCCGTGTAGGCCTCGCCGACCCCGACCTTCGGTTGCTCGGCCAAACGTCGGAAGAACGACTCCGGACGGTGCAGGTCGATGCGAGGGCGTGTCTCGCCGTCCGGGCTCGGCCGGTTGAGCAGGGACCCGTCGGGCAGGGCCACGTCGACCGGCACGTCACGTGCGGCGCGTTTCACGATCTGTCGCGTGGCGCGGACTCGCAGGCTCCACAGTCGAGAGGTGGCCGTTGACGGCAGGCCCAGGCGCGGGGCGGTGGTGGAGGTGCTCATCGGACGACCTCTTTCGTGGTGGATGGACGCGGAACGATCGGCAGTCGCCGTAGCCAGAGCCAGATGCCGTGTACTCGGATCATCAGGCTCACGCGGTACGTCATCAGCGCGTGTGTCAGCCCGACGCGTAGAAGTGAGCGCCTGGTGGCCGGTTCGGGCACACCGCGGGTGGTGGCCGTCAGGATGCGATCGCCGGAGCGGTCGAGGCCGACGGTGACGCTGACTTGGTCGGGCGCGAACCGCAGTCGGACCGCGTAGGTTCCGCTGACGTCGTTGAACGGCGAGACGTAGAAGACCTTCTCGACCTCGCCGCGACCGCCGTCGTCGATGTCGATCAGGTAGGCGTGGCGGCCGCCGTACGTGTTGTGGACCTCGAAGATCACCGCCTTGCAAGTGTTCGCGTCGCGTCTCTGCACGACGAACACGGTCAGCGGGTCGAAGACGTGTCCGAACACGCGGGCGTTCGCGAGCATCACGATGCGGTCGTCGGGGTCGAGGGTGGTTCCGTGGCGCGCCAACAGATGGTCGACGTCCCCGCGGATCCCGCCGCCCGAACGACCGCCGTCGAGGTGGTCGGCTGCTCGGAACCCGGCGAGTGGCCGCAACCACCACGGCAGGCGCGGCAGGTCGTCGACGTCGACGAGCCATTGGTAGGCGCGCTGGCGGAACGTGTGGTGCAGCGGCACACGCCGCGTGTGGCTGACCTCGCCCACGACGAGGGCCGGGAGGGGCGGCAGGTCGAGGAAGCCGGTCACCACGTCGCCCCGAACCGTGCAGCCGCCTCGACGCCGGAGCGGCAACCGTCCTCGTGGAACCCCCATCCGAGATGGGCGCCGGCGAAGGCCAGTCGCGGGCCACCAGCCGATCGCAGACGCGCTGCGGCCGCTACCGCCTCGGCAGTGAAGATCGGGTGGGAGTAGGTCATGCGCGCGGTCACCGTGTCGGGATCGACGCGGTGGGTGGCGTTGAGGGTCACGATGTGCTCCTCGGTGTCGTCAAGGCCCTGGAGTCGATTCATCGAGTAGCTCACGACGACCTTCGAGTCGCCACCTCGACAGGAGTCGAGCCGGTAGTTCCACGATGCCCTCGCGCGCCGTGAACGCGGAAGCAGTGACGCGTCGCGATGCAGCCAGGTCGGGTTGCGGGAGTACTCGATCGCCGCGAGGTCGGCCTTCTCCTCCGGGCTCGCGTCGACCAGCAGCGCGAGTGCTTGGTCGGCGTGGGTGGCCACGACGACGTGGTCGAACCGCTGGACGCCGGCGCTGGTGCGCACGTCCACCCCGTCCTCGTGGCGTTCCACGGCAGTGACCTCCGCGCCGATGCGGACGTCCACCAAACGCCGGGCGAGCGCGTCGACGTAGGCGCCTGAACCGCCGACCACCGTGCGCCACGTGGGCGAACCCGTCACCTGAAGCATCCCGTGGTGCTCAAGGAAGGCAAACAGATGCCGTGCGGGATAGGCACTCGCATCCTCGTCACCGCACGACCAGACGCACGACACGAGTGGAACCGCGAAGTGCCGGATGAAGTGATCGCTGAAGCCGCCGCCGGTGAGGAACTCGCCCCACGTCATGTCACTGTCGCTGCGCAGGAGACGGCGAGCGCGCCGGTGGAACCGGGGGACTTGGGTCAGCAGGCGCAGGAACCGCGGGTCGAGCACGCGCCGTGGCTGCGCCAGGATGCCGGAGAGGCCCTTGCCGCCGGCGTAGGAGAGGCCGCACCCGCGGCACTCGATGCTCATGCTCATCTCCGTGGGTCGCGTCTTCACGCCGAGTTCACCGAAGAGTCGCAGCAGGTGGGGGTAGGTGCGTTCGTTCATCACGATGAATCCGCTGTCGACCCTCAACCGGTCGCCCGTGGCGCCGGTGACGTCGTGCGTGTGGGCGTGGCCGCCGAGTCGGTCGTCGGCCTCGAAGAGCGTGACCTCATGCGTGCGGGACAGCAGGTGTGCCGCCGTGAGTCCGGAGACCCCGCCGCCGATGACGGCTGTCGTGGGTCGCTGGTGCCTGCTCGTGCGCTGCATCACGGGGCTCCTTCGCTCGCGTCCGCGGGGGACTGGTCAACTCGTCATCCTGAACGTACTATGTTTGCCCAAGGTTTGGCAAAGGTTTGTTTGGAAGGGTCAGCCATGAGGATCAGCAAGGATGTCAGGACCACGACGGCGTTGGGCGAGACCTTCGCGTTCCTCGCCGACTTCACGACGACCGAACGCTGGGACCCAGGCACGATCGCCACGCAACGACTCGATGGCGACGGCGGCGTGGGGACGAGGTACCTCAACACGTCGCGCTTCCGGGGGCGCACCACTCAACTCGTGTACGAGGTCACCGATCACCGACCAGATGCGTTGATCGCGCTGCGCGGGGAGAACTCGACCCTGACGGCACACGACACCATGGCCTTCACGGCACTGCCGGACGGTGGTACGCAGGTGCACTACGAGGCGCGGTTCCGCCTCAAGGGGTGGGCGCGACTGGCCGCGCCGTTCCTGCGGCCCGCCTTCAGGCAACTGGGCCGCGACGCATCGGTCTCGATGCGTGAGGTTCTCGACCGTCTCGCCGTAGACTGACGCGGGATGTTCACCGTCAAGCACGCCGCGGAGCACGTGGGGATCACCGCCGCCACGCTCCGCGCCTGGGAGCGCCGATACGGCGTCACCGACCCGTCGCGCACCGACAGCGGCTACCGGGTGTACGACGAGCACGACGTCGCCGTGCTGCGCGCGATGAAGCAACTCGTTGACGCGGGCTGGCAGCCGAGTCTGGCCGCACGCCAAGCGCGCGATCAGATCGTCGCGGCTTCGCCGGTCACCGAGCAGCCCGAACCGTCCCTGGCATCGAGCCTCGTACGGGCGGCCGAACAGCTCGACACGAGCGAACTGTCCACGGCCCTCGACCGGGTGTTCGCGCTCCACGGCTTCGAGACCGTCATGGACCAGCACCTCTTCCCGGCCCTGCGCGCACTGGGCGATGCCTGGGCCGACGGCCGCGTGAGCGTGGCAGGGGAGCACCTGGCCTCCCACGCGGTGATGCGCCGTCTTGCCGTCGCGTACGAGACGACCGCGCGTGGACGTGGCCCGGCCGTTCTGCTGGGCATGGCGCCCGGGTGTCGGCACGAACTGGGGCTCTTTGCCTTCGCCGTGGCAGCGCGGCGTCAGGGGATGAACACCGATTACCTCGGGGCCGACGTGCCACTGGCCGACTGGTCGACGGCACTCCAACGGCGGACGTACGACGCCGTCGTGATCGCGATGCCGACCCACGCCGATGTCGGCGCCGCCACGTCGGTGGTCGAGGCGATCGGACACCACGACCCCCACCTGCTCGTGGCCGTCGGCGGCGGCGAGCAGTATCAGGCACCCGCGTCGGCGATACGCCTCGGGCACGACCTCCTCGTCGGTGTCGCGCAACTCAACACGGCAATCCGGTCACGCTGAAAATGGATATGCCCAGCGGGAGAAGACCACGGTGGTTTCAATCGGTTGTTGCAAGTAGTACTTGGTTGAGTGTTTCTCACCCGGTGGCTCCAGCTCACCGGCCGCCTGACTGCCGATCCCTTCCCCGGCATCCGCACCCCAAGAGTCGAAACACCGCTGGTTCACCCGCTCACAGAGGACGAACTACGCGCACTCCTGCGCACCTGCCAGCCTGACGCTGATGCCGCCGCGCCTGACGAGGCCCTCCACCACCGCCGAGACGAAGCCATCATCCGGCTTATGCTCGAAACCGCTATCCGCAAAGGAGAAGTCGTTGCGCTAGATGTGCACGACCTCGACCTGGACGCCGGTCGAGTCACCATTCGCCGGGGTAAAGGAGGCAAACCCCGCACCGTCCCCATCGGCCCCCATGCGATCAGCGCTCTGGGCTGCTACCTCGACCTCCGCCAACAACACAGACTCGCTTCGACCCCGGCGCTGTGGCTAGGCGCCCGCAGCCGCGCCTTCAGCCACGACGGCCTGCGCCGCGCCCCCGGCCGCCGAGCCGAACAGGCCGGAATCGACGGCTTCCACCCACATCGCCTCCGCCACACCGCCGCGCACCGCTGGCTCGCCAAAGGCGGCTCCGAAGCAGGACTCATGGCCATCGCCGGCTGGAGCAGAACCGACATGCTCATCCGCTACACTCGCGCCCGAGCCAGCGAACGCGCAGCCGACGAATCACGGCGCCTCGACCTCGGCACCCTCTAACCAGAGGTCTTGGCCGCACTCGACCTGGGGACATCTCACGATAGATGTCGGGTCGAATCATTCCCTTGACACTACGCATAAACGGAATATATCTTTCGTTTATGCGTAGCGATGGTCCGGCGTTGCTTCCGGTGTTCCGGTCGCAGCACCAGGCAGAGCTGTTGATGTGGCTCTACCTACACCCCGACACCGAGTACGGCGTCAGCGAACTGGCGGGCCGGCTCGGAGTACCGCTGTCGACCCTACATCGCGAAGTGGTCCGCCTGGACGAAGTCGGCCTGGTTGTCAGCCGGTCGCTCGGGCGCAACCGACTCATCCGCGCCGGCGTTGACCACCCTGCCGCCAAGGCGTTGACGCAACTGCTGGAGGTCACCTTCGGTCCCCGGGCAGTGATCGCTGAGGAGTTCGCCCTTCCTGGTGCGCAATTGGTGGTCATCTTCGGGTCGTGGGCCGCTCGCTATGCAGGGGAGGCTGGGCCGCCGCCGAACGACATCGACGTGCTGGTCATCGGGAAGGTCGATCGGGCCGATGTCTACGAAGCAGCCGACCGTGCGTCGACACGTTTGGGGATCGAGGTGAACCCGGTCGTCCGGACCGCAAAACAGTGGGCTGATCCCGAGGACACGTTGGTGAGGCAGATCAAGTCAGCACCTCATACCGAGGTACTCGACCATCGTGAGATGGTGGATGCCTGATGGGCAGGTGGAAGATCGGCGAAGCCGAGATCGAGTCACTCGTGGCGAGCGGTGAACTTCAGAAACTCACCGGCGAAGCTGCCAACGGCCAACGGCTGCTCACCAAGGCCGCAACCACACTGACAACTGCCCGATCAGCAGTCGAGAGTGACCCAGACTCGGCGTTCGTACTCGCCTACGACGCCTCCCGGCAAGCCCTGACCGCGTTGCTGGCCCACCAAGGGCTACGACCGACGACCAAAGGTGGCCACTACGCCGTCGAGCGAGCGGCACGAGCCCAGTTCGGCCAAGGCTTCCGGCAGTTCGGCGCGTTGCGCCGCCGACGCAACGAACTGGAATACCCCGAACGACCCGGTGACGATGCCGACATCACCGAAGCAGCCGAAGCGGTCGAGAAGTCCGAAGCGATCATCGCCGCAGCCTCAGGCCTGCTCGACCAACTCGGATTGTTCTAGCAGCTCGCCGCACGGCCCAGGCGTTCAGCCTAGGTGGGGACAAACGGGACTCTTCTTCGGTCACTGGTGAGTGGTGTGGGTGCGTTCGAGTCGGGCGCCTTCGACGTCGACGTTGGGGAGGATGCGTTCGAGCCATTTCGGGAGCCACCATGCGGTGGTGCCGAAGAGGTGCATGAGTGCGGGGATGAGCAGCAGGCGGACGATGAATGCGTCGAAGAGGACTCCGGTTGCTAGTCCCATGCCGAGGGGGCGGATCATGGTGATTTCGCTGAAGATGAAGCCGCCGAGAACGGCGATCATGATGATGGCTGCTGCGGTGACGACGGTGCGGCCGGCGTGTACTCCGGCGACGACTGCTTGGCGGGCGGTGTCGCCGTGGATGAATGCTTCGCGCATGCCGGAGACGAGGAAGAGTTGGTAGTCCATGGCGAGCCCGAACAGGACGCCCATGATGATGATGGGGGCGAAACTGAGGACGGGGCCTGGGTCGTGGACGCCGAAGAGGGATGAGAACCATCCGAATTGGAAGATTGCGGTGACGGTGCCGAGCGCTGCGAACAGCGACAGGATGTAACCGGCGGTGGCGATTACGGGCACCAAGATCGAGCGGAACACCACGATCATGATCAGCAGCGAGAGTCCGATGACGACGGTGAGGTAGATCGGGAGCGCGTCGCTGAGTTTCTCAGAGATATCGATATTGCCTGACGCGGTGCCTGCGACGCCGATGGTGACGTCGTCTTGTCCAGCGAGACTGACGGGGGTCAGGTCACGTAGGTCGTGGACGAGTTGCTGAGTGGACTCACTCGAGGGGCCTTCGTCGGGGACGACTTGGAACGCGAATACGGTGCAGTCGTCGGAGATCGCGACGGGCGCGACGGCGCTGACGTGTTCCTGGTCGTGGATGGTGGTGGCCATGTCGACCTGTGCGGTCATCTGATCGGCTGGCGCGACCGGTGCTTTGGTGGTGGCGACGACGAGCAGGGGACCGTTCTGGCCGGGGCCGAATTCTTGGTCGATGATCTTCGCGGCGCGGTATTGCGTGGTGTCGGTCGGTTCGCTACTGCCGTCGGGCAGGCCGAGGCGCATGGACAGTGCAGGGATGGCGATCACCAGCAACGCAGCGGCGGTGAGGACGGCGATGAGGATGGCGCGGCCGGTGCTCATCGGAGTCACCGCACTGGTCGTGATGGTCTTGTTTGCGCTGTTGGTGATGTTCGCGCGGGCTTTTTTCGGCAGCGCGCGCAGGCCCATGAGTCCGAGCACCGCGGGGGTGAAGGTGACGGCGATGAGCACGGCGATGGTGACGCTGACGCCTCCGACAATGCCCATGCCGGTCACGGCCGGGATGCCGGTGACGACGAGCGCGACGAGGGCGAGGACCACGGTGGAGCCGGCGAATACGACGGCGTTGCCGGCGGTTCCGTTGGCGAGCGCGATCGAGTCGACCGGGGACATGCCGGTCCGGAGTTGTCGGCGGTGGCGGTTCAGGATGAACAGCGAGTAGTCGATACCGACTGCCAGGCCGAGCATGACGGCCAGCACGGGGGTGACGATGGTCATTTCGAAGACATCGGAGAACGCCATGGATCCGGCGACACCGGTTCCGACGCCGATAATGGAGCTGATCAGCGGAGTGACCATCGGCAAGAAGGCGCGCATCATGAGGATCAGCACGAGTGCGGCGATGATCAGGCCTGCGACCTCACCGAAGCCGAAGATTCCGTCAGCAGAGGTGATGATGGTCGAGGAGTAGTCCACGGTGACGCCTGCGATGTCGGCGTCGTCGAGCACGGCCCGGCCCTGGGCGGTGAGTTCGTCGGTCAGGGCGAACATGGAGTCGTTGAACTGCACCAGACCGACCGCGGTCGACCCGTCATCGGAGATGACGCGGAAGTTGCTGCCGTATTCGGCGAGCTTCTTCGCGTTCTCCAACTGTGCTGGATCGGTCGGCACCTGTTGATCGGTGGTGTCGGGTGCCGGTTGCTCACGCATCGCGGTCATGGTGAACGGGTCGGTGGTGGAGGCGACACCGTCGATGGTGCCGACTTCTTGGAGAAGGTCGGCGACGCCGTGTTGCTGCTCGGCGGTGAACTTGGTGCCGTCAGCGGTCTGGAATACGACTGAGGCGCTGGCTCCGGTGAGTTCGGGGAAGGTGTCGGCCAGTTGGGCACTGACGCGTTCGGTCTCGGTGCCGGGAATGTTGAATCCGGTGGCCAGGGTGCCTCCGAAACCGAGGAACGCGCCTGCCGCGGCGGCGAGGATGACGATCCATCCGACGACAACGCGCCACGCGTGTTGGGCGGACCAGCGCCCGAGTCTGAAGAGCAGCTCAGCCATGTCAGGCCTTTCGCAAGTGGTGTCGTGCGGGTAGGCGGCATCACGCCGGGAGAGGAGTTCGTCCCGGCCCAGGGCCGTGCAGCAGTTGTGAGGGGAGAGGACTATCGGCTAGTGGACCGGGGTCATCGCGGTCTGGCCGTCGGCATGGTCGACTCCGCGGCGGGGCAGCAGGAGTGCAGGGATGATGATCGCGGTGAGTCCGAATGCGACCCAGAACGCGAACCCGAACGAGTCGGCCAGGAGTGGACCGGCGACCTGCATGGCTTCGGGCGGGAGCGAACCGAGCTGGTCGGTGCCACCTGCGGCGTTGATCCCATGGTCGCCGAGCAGACCGGTGAAGTGCTGAGTCAACGCGGTGACCAGCACGGCGCTACCCAAGGACGCGCCGACCTGCTGGATGGCCGACAACGTGGGTGCGGCCCGGTTGACCTTGTCGTGGGCGAGGTCTTGATAGGCCGAGGAGATGGTGGGCATCATCACCGAGCCAAGCCCGATTCCACGTACAAAGAGCGCGATGCTGAGCCAGACGTATGAGCTGTCTGCTGCGATTTGGGTGAAGGGGAAGGTGCCGATCAGCGCAAGGAGCACGCCGACGGGGACGACCTTGCCGGCACCGATCTTGTCGGTCAGACGTCCGGCGATACCCATGGCGACGATCGCGCCGAGACCTTGTGTCGCGAGCAGGAGACCGGCCGTGAGGGCGCCTTCACCCCGCGCGGTCTGGTAATACAGCGGTAGCAGCATGCCACCGAAGAGGCCGATAGCGACCAGGAAGACTGCGAAACTGCTGGAAGCAAAGAGCCGGTTGGTCAGCAGGCGTACGTCAATAATCGAGTCCGACCCGCGCACCAGGCTGTGCCACACATACAGAGCCAGTACGACGCAACCGCCGATCAACCAGGCCAACACACTGGTTTCCCCGAAGCCACCTTCAGAGCCGGCCTCGGAAAGCCCATACAACAGGCTGGCCAAGCCGCCCGAAAGCAACACGAGGCCAAGCCAGTCCAGGCGCCCGGCGTCATCATGCTGATCGCCCGAATCGAGCTTCCACCAGGCAAGTGCAACAGCGACGATGCCGACGGGGACGTTGACCAGGAAGATCCAGTGCCAACTGGTGTATTCGACCAGGAAGCCGCCGATGACCGGGCCGAAGACGGGGCCGAGCAGCATCGGCACGCCGATGATGGCCATCGCGCGCCCCATCCGCTTGGGGCCGGCAGCCTGGGCGATCATCGCCTGCCCGGCAGGCATCAGCATGCCTCCGCCCAGCCCCTGGAGGATGCGAAAGACGATCAACGACTCAATCGACCACGCGAACGAACACAGCGCCGAACCGATCACGAAGCAGGTCAGCGCGGTGATCCAGGTGGCCTTGGACCCGAACCGGTCCATCGCCCACCCAGTGATCGGGATGACCAGCGCCACCGCGAGCAGATAGCCGGTGACGACCCACTGCGTATTCGACAACGATGAGTCGAGTTCGCTGCTCAACGAATCGAGGGCAACGTTCACGATCGTGGTGTCCAACACGACCATGATCAGGCCAGCCACGATCACCAGACCAGTGACGATGACGCTGCGGTCGAGCTTGCTCGGCGAGATGTCGGGCTGTGCGGTTTCAGAGCTGCTCATATGACTTCTTCCGAACTCCAGATGGGCGAACCCCATCAATGAACCCAACAACTGTTGGATTTCATTGAACAACACGCTGCCAACGGTCTGCAAGCCGGGTGCTCGCAGACCTGTCGTGTCGACTCGTTTCGTCAGTCGCCGGTCAGATGCAACTGGATCGCGGGCGCGGTGTGGACGATGACCTCGTCAAGGTCCATCTCGGCCAGCGGGGGAACCTTGCTGACGTAACGCGCGATCGCGACCCCAAGCAGGTGCGCCATCGCGAACCCGAAGCGTTGTTCTGGGTGCGGGCCGGGTAGCTCGGTCAGGACGGCCTTGGCGATCATGTCCGTGATCACCGGTCGGGAGTGTTCCATGACCTCGTCATGGGTGAGCGCAGTCTTGATCGCAATGATCATCTGGCGCTGCGTTTCGGGGTTCTCCCAGAACTCCAGATACGCGCGCGTCAACCGCTCACCAAGCTCGTCAGGCGCTCCGGAAAGGGTAGACAGGAAGCGTTCGGGGGCCTGGTTGGGAAACTCCAGAGTCGCAAGGAACAGGCCCTGCTTGGTCCCGAAATAGTGCGCGATCATCGACACGTCCACGCCCGCCGCATCAGCGATCGCCCGCACCGTCGCGCCCCGGAAACCCTTGATCGCGAAGACCTTGCTCGCTGCATCCACGATCGTCTGCCGGGTCTGCTGATTCCCCGGGCGACGCCCCACCTGCTTCTTCACGTCACGACCATAACCAGACAGCACGGTCAGATGGGCTGCGACCTCATCCCGCACGCGAGCGGTGGCTTCAGGCGTCGGCGGCAGCAGACGGAATCGAATCGTGGGCCACTTATGGGCCACAAAGAGTTGAGTATCAGCGCGGATCAGTGGGCTACAGTGAGAAGTGTCAGAGTGCCGAGTGTCGGCCGTCACCAGCTGAGATGCGCTGTATCGGGCACTGACGAGTACCAGCGGGCAAGTGGTCGACTTTATCCAGAGGTCGCAGGTTCAAATCCTGCCCCCGCTACGAAATCCGGCCTCTGACCTGCGGAAACGCCAGGTCAGGGGCCGGAGTGATTTGAACCGGCTGTCCAGAAACGGTCCAGAAACGCCGGGCGTGGCTCGCTCTTGTGCAACCCGCGAGCTGTCGGTTCCGCTTCGGACATCCGCCG
>WBZL01000864.1_pt1 | contig 33645 bp, 24 predicted proteins | sample 5204291 | NCBI WGS metagenome assembly WBZL01 (sample SAMN12344345, study PRJNA552823) | activated sludge metagenome | biome: Activated sludge suspended growth; feature: Nitrification reactor; material: Wastewater; isolation source: activated sludge from nitrification reactor of wastewater...
TTCCAAATATTCGTTGTAATTGCGGATGTAATCATCGGCTTTGTACACATCGGAGGCGAACACGAGAAGAGCCGCGTCGGACGTGAATTTGTACTGGGTCGCCCAAACCATCGGCGGGATGTGAAGCCCCAAGGTTGGTTTATCCAGCCTCACTTCGGCGCGAACGTTCCCGTCATCCAACACGACAGAACACGCGCCTTTGATGCACACAAGAAGTTGATGCAATTCCTTGTGAGCATGTTCGCCGCGCACGTCCTTGCTCGGCACATCGTAGATCATAAAAAAACGGCGCGGCTCGAACGGAAGCAGACCGGGAAATTCGGCAAAGGACAAACTGCCGCGCAGGTCTGTGATCTCGGGCAGGCGAATCAACACACCGCCTTTCACCGGCAGATCCTGATTCCCGCTCGCGGGTTGCGCAAGAGTCTCTTCGGTGTGAAAACTTTCGGTCACATAGTTCACGATCCGCGCGGGGTTGCCCATGACGATTGAGTTCGGAGGAACATCCCTTGTGACCACCGCTCCCGCGCCCACCATCGCATTTTGCCCGATCGTGATGCCGGGCAAGATGGTCGCATTCGCGCCGATCGAAGCGCCTTTTTGAACGACGATTCTGGAAAATTCCTGCGGATATTTTTTACTGCGGGGAAACGGATCATTCGTGAACGTGGCGTTCGGTCCCACGAACACATCGTCTTCCAGGCGGATGCCGTCCCATAACTGCACGCCGCATTTGACCGTGACGCGATCCCCAACCACCACGTCATTTTCAATGAAGACATGGTCGCAAATGTTACAGTCTTCGCCGATCACCGCGCCGGGTAACACGTGGGCAAACGCCCACACGCGCGTCGCTTTTCCGACCTGCGTGGACTCAACAATTGAATTCGGATGTGAAAAAAAATCAGCCATTCAATCTCCGTTATTTTTGGAGTGGCGGCTTTGGCGCGTGAAGCCACAGAGCGCACAGAGATTTTGAGATTTTTTCTCTATGATCTCTGTGGCGAAGAAGCCTTTTGCGCACAGGTTTCGCCACTTTCTTATTTTTCAGAGTCTGCCTGTTGAGGTTCTTGATAAATTTCGTCAATCACAAATTGAGGTCGCCGGCGGACTTCGTCGAGTGTGCGCCACAGGTATTCGCCTAACACGCCGAGCATTGCCATTTGCAAACCCGAGTTAAACGCCAGCGCGACAACAATCGGCACATAGCCTTTGACCTCGATCCCGTAAAAATACCAGTAAAACAAAACGTAGCCGCCATAGATGAATGACCCCACCGCCACGAGCAGTCCCAGCGCGGAAAGGATGCGGATCGGGACAAAGGAAAAAGCCACAAAAGTATCAATGAAAAGTTTGACTTTCTTTGCCAGCGTCCAGCGGGATTTTCCTTTTGTCCTTTGCCTGCGGATGTAGGGAATCATCACAGGTTTATATCCCAGCCAGTAGACGAGGGTCATGATGTTCGTGTTTTTCTCTTGAATGCGGTTGAGGTCGACAACCACTTGACGGTCAACGAGGAAGAAGTCAAAGCCGCCGTTGGGATAATCGGCAAGCGCGAACTTTCGGATCAGCGAATAATAGGTATTGGACAACATCTTTTGAACTAGATGTTCTTCCCTATCCTGCCGAATGGCGAAGACCGCTTTGCTTCCCTTTTCCCAGTGAGAGATCATGTCCAGAAATATCTCCGGCGGATCCTGCAAGTCGGCGGAGATCATGCCGACGCAGTCGCCGGTCGCCACCGTGAACCCAGCCTGAATAGCGGACATCGAACCGAAGTTGCGAGTCAACTTGACGACTTTGATTCTCTCCGGGCTCCGGGATTGATAGTCCCGCAGAACGTCAAGCGAGCGATCTCCTGAGCCGTCGTCCACAAAAACAAGTTCGAGAGAATACTCCGCGAGTTTCTCCTCCAAGGAAAGAAGTTGAGGAATGGTATCAGGCAGGTTGGATTCGTTGAAATAGACGGGAATTACGATGGAAATCTTTTTCATGGCAAGCCAAATCTGGTTCTCATGTTAACACAAAATGCCGCCATCCAGCGCGGCACAAATCGTCCATCCATAATCGAAAATCGTCAATCTGAAATCGTAAATTGAAAGTGGGCCCAGTAGGATTCGAACCTACGACCAAGCGATTATGAGTCGCCTGCGCTAACCGCTGCGCCATGGGCCCTCGTTTCAGTGATAAAGTAATCAGTGATCAGCAATCAGCGCAACAGTAATTTCTACTGATAACTGACAAACTGATCACTGCTCACCGAACTTGAGCGGGAGATGGGATTCGAACCCACGAATATCAGCTTGGAAGGCTGATGCCTTACCACTTGGCGACTCCCGCGTGCGAGCGAGATTTTACCACATTCAAAAACGCAGTCACACTTATTATCCAGAGGAGAAGATCGAATCAAAATATGGCGCCACAATAATCGAACAAAAGCGACATCGCCACCCCAAGGCGGTAATCACTGGAAGCAACAGCTAAACGGATGAGACTTGGAATGGTTACGGGCTGGCGCATTCAAGTTCTATTTCGACCTGCCTGATCGTTTCGTCTCTTTTCACTGAATCGAATGTTGTTTGTTCTATTTCGTTCCAAAGAGGGCAAAGGATAGAACTCATGGCTTTCGAGAGTTTGTTGGCTGATACTGTCAACTCTGCCGCCATCTGCCAATCAGAAAGATGAGCAAAGCCATCAATAAAAGGAATATACTCCACGCCAATTGTCGTTTGCAGATTATTACTAACTGCGCCATTCCACAACGGCTTGATTTCGTCCCATTGTTGATATTGACGCGCTAATTCAGCTTTTTGATAAAAGTAACACCAGGTTTTCTTTCCGCTGTTAAAGATATCGTCTCGCAGGTTTATATTTTGTCTTGTTTCCGGGAGAATTCTATCAACCGCGACCTGTGATGCAATTTCTTTGATGGTCCCCGGATACTGCTTATAATACTGATCTTCAGGAGTAACCAAGTGCAAACAGCGATCGTTTCGTGGGTCATAATAAAAGAACAAACTATCGGATGAATTTCCCTCAAAATAGGTTGTTGCGTGCTCCATTCGCAACGGGCTATTATCCATTCCAGTGGCGGATTCACCCGATACGAAATAATACCAGTACGATAGTCTGTTTTCAGCAGCAACCGGATTTGGTTCATACAATGAATTTACAGCCAGACTAAGGGAGAAATCTCCATAAAACGCAAAGTTAGCCTCCGAGTTGCCAATATCGGGCAGGGAGGGCTGCCAAACAAATAACGCTGTATTCCCTTCTATTCCTGGAGCCCTCCATATCAGTTGCTGAAGAAAGTTAGACTGATACTCCCACACTTTTCTATAGTCATTTGTATATCGAATGTGCCAAGTGATCGCCGCGCCAAGAATCATCAAGATCATGAATTTCTTGTGGTTTTGTTTAGAAACGATTCGTTCGATCACTGCGACGGAAATAAGAGCCGCGCCCGGCAACATGCCCAGGGCTAACCGCGAATTATATGGGGGCTCCGTCCACTGGATTGAATAGGACGCAATATAAAACGGGAGAATTCCAAATAAGAGGCTGGGCAAGCCCAAGAAAACAGCCTGGGTTGACCATTGTTCAGGGTTTTGCGATAAGCGATCAACTTGACGCAGGTACATACTCCCGGCGATCAATATCAGAATCAGCAATAGAATTAAAGCAAGGTTGAAGGGCCGAGCCAGATACATGTATTCTGAACTAAAGGTTTTGTACCAGGAAGTAACAAGCACGATACTTGCATCGGGCAAGAAATTCGCGGTCCATACGAGAATGGTTCTTATGGGATCTGCAAACAGATCGCTCTGAACCTGAAAAGATTTACGCAACGGGGTATAAAAAAAGCCTCTCCATACTACTGCAGAAACAAAAATAGCCCCTGTGGGCACCCATGTTTTGGCGATATGAATGATTTTCTTCCCCGGTCTCTCATCGGAAGGAAGGGCAAGCCAAATCAATGCGGGGCGCATCAACTCAACGAACCATGTATATTCTGACGTAAATATGTGTCCAAGCGCCAACGCAACCGAAATGATCGTAAATATTCGGCTTCTTTTAAGATCCTGGACAGCAAGGATCGTAAACAAGAAAGATAAAAACAATAATACATACCCTAGCCATATTTCATAAAACGAAATCGGGAAAATTTGTAATGTGAAGACCGGGTGAATCGCAAATAAAGCGGAGGCGAAAAAAGTCTGACGGTGGTAATCGGGCCAGATTCGCTTCAGACATAACCAAAAAGAGAGAACTGCTAGCCAGCGCCAGAGTAACGAATAGAGATGCCAGGCAACAGGGTTATAGCCCAACAAGTAGAAACTAGGAATATACGACCATACTGCCTGGGGGTGACCGTCGTAGTTAAATATTTCAGTCAAGCCTTGCGCGCCGCGAGTAGCATAGTAAACAAAATGCCATTCGTCGAATTCATGCCCCAGCCACGGGATCATTAATCCAAACGAAAGGAACAATATGATCAAAAATATGAAGGGCGTTCCCCAAACTACCCACTTATGATTTTCTATCATGAATTAATTCCCATATATAGCGCATTCATTGATCGGTCATTTCATACATTTCGGCGCGACCATCCTTTGTCACAAACACCGCACGCGGAGAAAAGTATCCATCGACTTGTTTGCCTACCATATAGACATCTGACAAGTTGGGGAAATACTCCGGCGAATACTCTAAATTAAAGATCACCAAATAGTGATTGGGACCCGTCAGATAAAATACCAGGCGCGGGGTTTCGCTTATTTCGTAGCCCAACTTTGCCGTTTCAGGCTCTCCATCCCCCGCCGCGTAATATCGAGGGTAAATTGCGCGGCCATACAGCGCGATCTCTCCAGGTTGCGCTGTTGCTCCGATTTGCTCGAGGATTTCTTTTTGTGATTTTGGAGGGTATTTTTGCGGAAAAACAAATTCGGTCGTTGGCGTAAAACCACCTAAAACCAACAGCAACAGAAAACTTCCGATTAAATTTCGACGGGTGAAAGAAGGCAGGGATGGCAAGGATAAGCCAGCGCCGTTCCGCATCGGGAGCCAATACTTCAAACTGTCTTTCCCAATTTTTGTAAAAGAGAGAAGGAGTCCACATAACAACAATATGCCAAAGAATTGGTATAGATGAAAACCCCAATCTACTGGGATAATAAAGCGCGCACCCGAACTAAAGAATAGCGAAGTCCACAAGTTGTAAACAATACCCAGGCAAAGAGGAAATAGCCCGATCAGCCCCAGCCGCCGCCAAGCCGCGGAAAGCCCCAGGGAAAAAAATATAATGTTAATGGCAAGACGCGAGACCCGCTCGCTCGTGAACGGCAAATCCCAAAACGCATGTTGCGGCAAAAATAGTTCGGTTGGGGAAAGCAATTCATCGCGCACCGGGAACGCTAAAAGACTCGTGATCGTATTATCGACAAAATGATCGGCAGCCGTGCCTAAAATATAACCTGGATGCTGCAGAAGGCTCTTGAATGTCATCTGCGTGAGCCGGCTCGAGTACTGCGCGTCATTTTCACCCGGAAGGCGAGGTAGTATTTCGTTGCCCCAACTGCCGCTCCACCGACGCGCCATTGTCATTGTCTGAGATAGCGGATTGTCCAAAACGAAACCGCCAGCGGCTAAATAATTCCGCGCGAACCATGGGGCAACGACTACGCCAAGTCCCGTGACTAATAATAATGTGTTAATGAGCCATTGCTTACGATCAGAAAACATAAGAAACGTTATGGCGATCGCCACAAAAATAAACACAACACTTTGCAACCGAATAAGAACGGCGACTCCGATCACTCCGCCTATCAATGCGGAAAGCCAGACAGGTCTATGGATAGACCGCAGCCAAAGAAACAACAACAACGTAGCCAGGCTGATGAACAGCGCCGTAGGCAATTCCGAGAGAAACAATTTGGAATTTGTAACATTATTGGCAAGTAGAACAGCGCCGTTAGAATTCACGTCGCGGAAGATCGTCAATAGCGAAAGTCCCACGCCCAGGGGCCATCCGCCAATCTCCCTGCCCAACAGGTAGAGTATGACAGGAAAAAACGCAAGTAACAATGACTGAACGAATATGACACGGAGATAACTTTGGTTTCCAAGCAAGTGAAACCAGGTTAACAAAGCGTCGTAAAACGGTCGCGAGGGAATTTCGGGCCAATGAAAGCCGTTCCCGGTCAATGCTGATTGGGCATATTGAGCGTAGAAAAGAGGATCAGAAAAAGGATAAATTTCAAAATTAGGCGCGCGCGGAGGCGTCGCGGTAAAGCCAGGGTTGATAGGCTGGCTCCACCAAATAAACACAGTAAGCGCGTAGATCAACAAAGGCGCCCAAGATATGTTGATCAATAACTTTGCGCGAGATAAATAAGCAATGACTCCAATGATGAATAAAACAAACAGAATTTGCCATTCAAAATAAGGGACCGGTGGTCCGCCTAAGTTATCAATCGGAGTGATACCAACTCCGGTAATAATTATCAGAAAGCCCAAAATGACAAATAGACCAAGCGCGGCGACGAAGCCAATAAAAACAGGGCGCCACAGGTCAAAAATACCTTTAACTTGTTCATATCTGTTCCGCCCGATCAAGAATGCACATTCAAGCCCGCAAAGACCAAACCAGAGTTGTAACGGCTGTATTCTAAGCGCGTAAGCTTCATATCTAGAAGAATGGTGAAGTAAATTAAATAGTTCCAAACTAAGGATCGAAGAAAGCACGACCACAACAGAAGCAACATACAATGCGTCCCAAAACGCCTCGCGCTGTATAATCTTCAACCAGAAAGGCTGCCGCTCCAAAACCTTGTATCTGAGCGACAGTACAGCAAACAACGCCGCAGGGGCGAGCGCGGCGCTCATCAACATCAAGCGCGCGGGGGAAAAACCGAAAAGCGCGGGGTTTTCCGCATCCGTCGGAATCATGACGATCCACAGGAAGGCAATAAATCCCTGTAGACTCCACAAGCCAAACATCAATTTACACTGACGGGCGGACATCAACCTTATCCATTCAAATTATTCGGGTTCTGCGCTACGGAAATTGTCATTTCAGTTCAGGGAGCAATCATCAAGACAACCATTATATACGAATACCATTCACACAACCTCTTCTAACCAACCCGCTCTCCACCTCTCTCATGGATATCTTTGGAATCTATCTTCAAAATTGAAACCCCAATGCGCGCAATTCCTCTAGCAGAATTGATCGAGTCTGACAATTACACTTCCTTTTCGTGAATTCACCACTGATGTGCATGAACTTCATGAATCAATCTCCAATCTCCAGTCTCCAATCTCAAATTTCCAGTCTCTACTCCCAACTCTCAATTCTCCAATCCTCTAATTCTCCGCTCTTTCAGCCGCCAGTCTCAAATCTCTAATTACCACCCTTCGACAAGCTCAGGGCAGGCTTACCAATTACTCTCTGCTCCTCGGCTTCTCGGACTCCTCGATCAACTCTTGTGGAGTCGGCGCGCCGCAACTGGGACAAATATATTTTTCCTCAGAAGGCACATATCCGCGATTACAACTCGGACAATTGATCGAACGCGGTGCAACCGGCACTTCCACTTCTTTCACAACTTCTTTGGTCACTTCGCGTGTGCGTGTCCCACCGCCGCCTAAAACGACAACATTTCCAAGATTCGGCGCGTTCCATCCGCTCGAAGAAACCGAACTGGATTTCGATCCGCCTGACGACACCTTTGATTTCGATCCCGAAGACCGCGACGAGCCGCCGCCTTTCGACTCGCCCAACACGAAGAACAACACAGCGACGATCACCACCGCCGCCAACGTGAGGAACACAATGATCGCGGTTAATCGAATTGCGCGAGGGATGTTGTACAACTCATAGCCATAACTGAACAGGAACACGCCGCCGACATAAAATGGAAAGAGCAAGCCGATCAGAATCAGCCCTGTGCTTTGATCAAGCCGGGTTTCAATCCAGGTGAGATAAGCGACAAGGATGATCGTGCCTAACGCGCCCAACGCGACGAGTCCGCCGGGCACCATGATGTGCAATGGCTTGCCGGGCTTTGAATCATCGTGGTCGTATTCAACGACCTCATGCGTCTTCGCGGCAACCTGCCGCGCGCGATATTGTGATTGGGACATATTAACTCCTTCCGTCCTGAGCGGAGGACTGAGCGTTCGTTGCGAAGTCCGCAGACGAAGGACGCTTCGTCTGCGCTCGCCTAACGGCTCGCTCCGCTCAGCGCGACTTACTTCGACAACTCTTCCGCTGTCTGATCCATCTGAGTCAAAATGACAGGCACCTGCCCCTCTGTCAGATCGGGATGGCGGATGGTGTCAAACATATCACGGAAACCATCTTCCAACATGACTCGTACGAGCCGCCATGATGAAAGTTGCGGTGTCACTTCGCCGCTTGATAGATACGTCACTGCTTCTGCCCACTGGGGATGATCGGCTGAATAATCGGCGAGCAGGTCCACCGTCGAGGAACGAAGCGGGAAAAGTCCCGTGCTTCTCACCCAGTCCGCTTGAGTCTCCGAGGAAAGCATCCAGCGGATGAACAGCCACGAGGCGAGTTGAGTCGCGTCGTCCGAATTGAACACGATGAACGACGAGCCGTAGACGACGAGCGCGTCGCGATCGGCGCCGGGGAATGGGAGGCGATCCATTCGTCGGTGTTGCTCGCGGCAGAAAACGCGCGGGAGAGATTCGGAAATTCTTCGAGGCTCGCGGTGACGAACAATGCCTGCCGCGCCGCGAAACGATCATACACAGAGAGATCGGGCGACGCGACCCACGCGCAACTTTTTTGTTGCAGTGATTTCAAATATTTGAACGCGTCAATGTTGCCGGGCGCGAGGAAACGATAACCATCTGCCTCTTGCGCGCCGCCGTTGAAGGCGAACATCCACGAAAGCGCGTTGTGCGCGTCCGCGTCGATCAACCAGCCGCCGAGCGAATCGTTGGCGGTATCGGAATCTTTCGTGAGCGCGATGTGCGCCGCGCAGGCTTGCGCCTCAAACTCGGAAGAATTTTGAGGCGGCGAGTCAAACCCAAGTTGGCGCGCCCAAGTTGAATTGTAGAGAATGAAGCGCGCTGTCCGTTGCGCGGGCGCGCCGAATCGTTTGCCGTCCACTTCATCCTGCCGCCAGATCACGTTCGCAAAATCCGACATGTCGAGCGCGCTCATTCCAAACTCGACATCATGCGCGTATGGATTCAGGTCAAGCACATCGTCGCCCCACGCGAGCGCGTGCTCGGGCAACGCGATCACAATTTGCGGATTGCTGGACTCCTCCAGCGCGGCGGAGGTCTGCGAAAAAATTTCGTTGTAATTATCTTTTGATTCCGCGTTGACGACGATGCCCCACTCATTCGTCGAATTAAATTTTTCGACTTGCGACTCGAACAGACTCGCCTCCGCGCCGAACCATGGATGCCAGACGTTGACCTGCTTCCCGCGCAACGCTTCTTTCTCGACGCCAAGCTGGCTCGCGGCAGGCGTCGGCGTTTTCACGTCTTCAATATTTGGCGTCGCGCTCGGACGAGGCGTTTGCGTAGTTGAGTCGGTTGAGGTCGGTGCGCAGGCGGAAATAATGAAAATGAATAACAAAAATACGGTGAGGAATTTTCTGATTGGCATTGAAACTCGCATAAATTAGATTATAGCGTCAACGACCCCGAAGGGGTCGCATGATTATAGATGACGATATGAAAATTTCAAATCCCGAAGGGATGACATACATTGGTCGCTATGTCATCCCTTCGGGATTTCGTGTCATTTCATCTTCATCTAGAATCCTACCATCCCTTCGGGATTGGGAGTCATCAATACGCCATCATCGGGATCGGGGTGAAGAGCAAAACAAAAACGATGAGCATCACAAATCCCAACACGCGGCGGCGGGAGTCGAGTTCGGTGATGTCGTCAAGCGGCTGTGCGCGGACGTTGCCCAGCCAGTACAAGATGAACACCCACAGAAGCCAACTGAAGTTGAACGATTCGAGCGAAAGAGTCAGCAGGGATGGGAGAATGCTCAACGCGATCAACGTTCCGATGGCGAAGGGAAAAATCTTCCGCGCTTTATCGCCGAACAAGCCGTACGCCACGTGACCGCCATCGAGCGTCCCAACTGGGATGAGATTCAACGCGGTGACGAGCAGTCCCGCCCAGCCAGCGAGCGCGACCGAATGAAGTTGCACGTCCATGCCGCCGAAGGGAATGGGCGAACCTGAGAAAAAATATTGAAGCCAATACACGGCTTGCGACAATCCGCCGGTGCTGACGGGCGCGGGCAACAATTGACCGAACACCATGAACTTAGAAAACAGGTAAAAGATCGAATTCCCTTCGAGGAAACCAGACATACCTTCAGGCGCATGTTGAATTGGACCCAAATTCGAAAGCGACAATCCGATGAACAGAACGGGAAGCGCGACGATGAGACCCGCGATCGGTCCCGCCACGCCCACATCAAACAGCACACGTTTGTTCTTCGGGATGCCGCGCATGGCGATAAACGCGCCAAACGTCCCCAACGGGCTGATCATCGGCGCGGGCAAAAAATACGGCAACGTGGCAGGGACTTTATAAATGCGACAAGCAATGTAATGTCCCATTTCATGGGCGAACAAAATACCCATCATGCTCAGCGCGAAGGGCCAGCCCGAAAGAATATTGAGGAGCAGATACATGAAGGGAAACGATCCGTCCGCTGGCACGGCGCTTGGGGGAATTTCAACCCCCGTGAGCAACATGCTGATGATCGTGAGAATAAAAAGGATGATGTTGATGTGTACCCGCGTATTCGTCCGCGGCGTTGGGAGGCTTTGCACAAGAAAAATGACTTGCCTGCCGTCTTCGCCTTTTCTGAACAACGGGGTGAGGTTGAAGCCGCGAACCGCGTCGGCGAGTTGATCGTACGCGGCGACAGTGTCTTCGCCGAGCAGGTGTCCGCGATAACGGACGATCCACTCGCGCGGGTCGCCCGCGGTCACATCGTCAACGCGGAAGATTTTTGAAACGTGGGAGGTGAGAATTTCGATTTCGGGGAGGGACATGTGTTTCCTTGTTGGCATCATGTCACTCTGAGGGAGCGATAGCGACCGAAGAGTCTTGCTGGTCGTGTTGGAGATCCTTCGCTTCGCTCAGGATGACATGGGTAGTCTAGGCGAGAGTGGATGGGAGTCGAACCCACCGCGGCACGCAACGCGTCCCACCACAGGTTTTGAAGACCAGGAAGCCCACCGGGACCTAACCACTCCCAAGCGCAAGGATAATCGAAGCAAGAAGGCTTTGCAAGGAAGTTTATCAGTGAGCGTTAAGGTCTAGCTTGCTCAATCATTTGTTGAACGGTTTGAGAAATATACGGGAAGAGCAACACGCCCGCCGTAACAAAACATAACATGGCAAGCAAGGTAACACCGCCTGCCCAGACTGCGAATAACGCGAGCGCGCGTCCGTTTGTGCCGTCGGTGCGGGTTTCGCGGAGGGCGATGAATCCGAGGATCAGCGCGGCGAGGGAAAGGACAAAGCCCGGCGGGTAACAGATCAGCGCGGTGAGTGGGACGGGCAAGAAGCCCGCGCACAACGCGAGGACGGCGAGAATGGATAACACAAATCCGAGCAGGGCTTTGCGGTTGAAGGAGGAGATGGGGATGAATTCGGGAGTCATGTTTTTATCAAAAAGACCTCACAGGTCTCTCTAAATAGATACGACGGCAGTTCAACTGCCGTCGTATCGGATTCAGTCGGGGCGACAGGATTTGAACCTGCGACCCCTTGCACCCCATGCAAGTGCGCTACCGGGCTGCGCCACGCCCCGAATGATTCGTTGCGGATGTGACATAACGACCCTGGCGCTCTCAGCGCCATGCGCTTACCGATACGTCATTCTCCGATCAACTAGGGAAAAGTCCCCGGTGACAGGGCGGGATTATAGCCCCGTTTCATCATTCTTGCAACAAAATAATTTTTCCGTCATTGCTTCGTCGGCTGCTCTTCGTCTGCGCTCGTTGTCACTCGCTCCGCTCAGAGCGAGCCTTCTCGCAATGACGGGGGTGTTGTAACTGCAATGACATCCATCATTGAATGGTGTACAATAGAAAAACTCGTTTGGAGTTTCCCATGGCAAACATGATCGAAGTGCAAATAGACAGCGTCCGCGTTCACTTGATGACGCCCAACCGCTTGGTTGTGCTGAAACAAGTTAACGAAGATCGCTATTTACCCATCTGGGTCGGCGTGTATGAAGCGGAGGCGATCACGGTCGCGTTACAGGAAGTGGAAGTGAGCCGTCCGCTTACGCATGACCTGCTCAAGAATGTGTTCAACGCATTCAACGCGCGCATCACGCGCATCGAGATCGTCAAGCTGGAGAACGATACTTATTACGGCGCGATCATCGCGGATGTGAACGGTAAAGAAGTGCGGATCGACTCGCGCTCGTCGGACGCGATCGCGTTGTCGGTGCGGGCGCACGTGCCGATCCTCGTCCACGCGAGCGTGATGGACGTGGCGAGCATCGTCCCTGAGCAGGATATGCCCGAAGGGGAGATTCCGCCGCAGAAAAGCGAACCAGCTCCCCTGTCGAAAGAAGGAGCCGAGCGTTTATCCGTCTTCGAAAATTTTTTGGATAAACTCAACTTCGATAAACCCGATGAAAATAAATCCGAGGACGACTCTTCCGATAAACCGAAAAAGCCAAAGAAAAAATGAACGACTTCCTGCCCAATGAAACTGCCCCCGCCGCATCAACGGTAGTGCCGCATAGCCGCGAAGCCGAAGAAGCCGTCGTTGGGGCGGTGTTCATTAACCCTGAGGTGTATTACGATGTCGCGCAGTTTTTGAGCGCGGACGATTTTTACATCCACCGTCACAAGTGGATCTGGGAATCGTTCACGAGCCTGCACGAACAACGCATCCCCATCGACCTGCTGACTGTTTCGAACGAACTCGACAAGCGCGGTCAACTCGGCGAACTCGGCGGACCCGCGTACCTCACCGCGTTGGTGAATCAAGTGCCGTCGTCGCTCAACGCGGAATCGTACGGGCACATTGTGGAGGGACATTCGATCCGTCGCAAGATGATCGACGCGGCGAACAAGATCGCTTCGATTGCGTACAACGAGAAGACGAACGTTGACGATGTGATGGATGAGGCGGAGAAGGCGGTCTTCAACGTCAGCGAGCGGCGGCTCAAACACGACCTTCAGCCGATCTCCAATGTGTTGAGCGAGTATTATGACCGAATTGATACGCTCGCCAAACGCCCCGATAAAATTGTCGGTGTGCCGACGGGATTCATTGACCTCGACAAAATGCTCACGGGTTTACAACCATCGGACCTGTTGATTATCGCGGGCCGACCTGGCCAGGGTAAAACGGGCTTTCTTCTTTCCATCGCAAAGAACGCGGGGTTGACACACAAAAAGCATGTGGCTATTTTTTCATTGGAAATGTCCAACGAACAAGTTGTGCAGAGATTGATCGCGCAAGAGACGGGAATCGACTCGCAACGTCTGCGGACGGGAAAGTTGCAAGAGAACGAGTGGCCCCTGTTCACACACTCGATTGAAGTGTTCGGCGATACGCACATTTATCTCGACGACACGCCCGCGATCACGCCTTTGCAATTAAGAACAAAATGCAGAAGACTTCACCTTGAGTTTGGTCTCGACCTCATCATCATTGATTACCTCCAACTCATGGGCGGCGACACGCGCACCGATAACCGCGTGCAGGAAGTTTCATACATCTCGCGCAATCTCAAAGTGCTGGCGCGCGAGTTGAATGTACCCGTCCTTGCGGCGGCGCAGCTGAGTCGCGCGGTGGAGCAACGCTCGGATAAACGTCCTGTGCTATCGGATTTGAGAGAATCGGGATCTTTAGAGCAGGACGCCGACATCGTGATGTTCATCTATCGTCCCGACCAGTACGAGAAAGATACGGTGAAGCAAAACGTGGCTGAGATCATTGTGGCGAAGCATCGTAATGGTCCCGTTGGGAGCGTGGAGCTGGTCTTCCGCGGCGCGTTGGCGAAATTCGAGAATGCGGCGACGAGGGTGTTTAAACCTAACGAATGATACGAGTTACGGGATACGCAGTACGGAGTACGAAGTATTGCGTACTGCGTATTGCGTAGATGAAGGTTATGAAGACTTTCCGTGGATTTACCGACTCCGAGACATTCATTTCTCTGCCTGATAAGTTCTTTCACGAGTTGTTGAAAGAGATTGACGATGCGGCGGAGTTGAAAGTGACGCTGTATTTTCTCTGGCGCGCGGAGCATATGGACAGTCCGTTTCGGGCGTTGACGAAGATGGATTTCGATGTGAAGGAGTTGGGGCTGGGGGCGGAGGAGATCAAGCGCGGGCTGGAGAAAGCCGTCAAACGCGGGAGCCTGCTGACGGTCGAAAGAGAAGCGGTGGTTTACTTCCTGTTGAATTCTCCGAGGGGACGGGCGGGAATCCAAGCGATAGAAAGTGGAAAGTGGAATCCATCCAGTGTTGTTTCTGCGCCGCCGATGGAGCGACCGAATGTGTTTCGGTTGTACGAGGAGAATATCGGTCCGCTGACGCCGATGATCGCGGACGCGTTGAAAGATGCGGAAGGGACGTATCATGCGGAGTGGATCGCCGAGGCGATCGAGCTCGCGGTGAAAAATAACAAACGCAATTGGAAATATTGCGAAGCGATTTTGAAACGATGGAAAGATGAAGGCAGGCATGGAAAAACGAATCAACGGGACGCTCGACAAGGTTCTGAGCGCTACACAAAAAGCGAGTTCGCCGAATATCTCGATGGATAACGTCGCGCCGTTGCTCGGTAAGCCCGATTGCCCATACTGCGGAGGCGTGGGCTTCTTGCGCGTGGACGTGCCAGTGGGACACGAAAAATTCGGTCGGCTTGAACCGTGCGTGTGCCGCGCGAATGAGATCGCGGACAACGCGCGCCAGCGTTTGTACGAGATGAGCAATCTCGAACGGCTGAGTCATCTCACGTTTGCGAATTTCAACTCGTCGGGCAACCCCAAAGCGGAATTTGTCTCGCCGCAGGAAGTGGCGAGTCTGCGCGACGCGCTCGACGCTTCGGAACATTTTGCAAAAACATTGAGCGGATGGTTGTTGCTCGAAGGCTCGTACGGATGCGGCAAGACGCATCTCGCCGCGGCGATTGCAAATGAATGCGTGCAACGCGGCGTGCCGACGTTGTTTATCACTGTCCCCGATCTGCTCGATTCACTTCGCTTCGCGTATGCCGACCCCGAAACAACTTTTGAGGAACGCTTTGAAACCATCCGCACCGCAGACTTGCTCGTGATGGATGATTTCGGCACACAGAACGCAACCCCATGGGCGCAGGAAAAACTATTCCAGATCATCAACGCGCGGTACATCAACAAACTCCCGACGGTCATCACGACGAATTTGATTCTGGATGAAGTCGAGAGCCGCATCCGTTCGCGTTTGCAGGATGCGGAGTTCGTGAAATACATCCGCATCACCGCGCCCGACTTCCGCCGTCCCACCGAGACAAGCAACCCTGGCATCTCGATGCTGTCGCTTTCGCACATCAAGGACTTGTCATTTGGCAATTTTGAAACACGCGACGATGAGGTCGGCAAGGAAATTGTCACGACGATCACGAAGGAGCGACAAGATCGTTACGGACGTCCCGTCAAAGACAAAGAGATCGTGCGCGAGAAAGTCACCGCGCAACACATCAAGCGCTTGCACGAGGCGCTGGATGCGGCTGTCCATTTTGCGGAGGGTCCCAACGGCTGGCTGGTGATCCTCGGCGGATCGCACTCAGGCAAGACGCATCTCGCCGCGGCGGTTGGGAATTATCGCCTGCTCCTCGGCGGACAAGCGATCCTTGCGGAAGTATCGACTCTGTTGGATTATCTCAAAGCCACCTTTCGCCCCAACTCGGACGTGACGTTTGATCGCCGTTCCTACGAAATCCGCACCACACCCCTGCTCATGCTCGACGACCTGAAAGAAAGCGGAATCAGTTCCGTGTGGGCAGAGGATAAACTGCACCAGATTTTGAATCACCGCTACTACGCCAACCTGCCGACGGTGATCACGTCCACGCTTGACCCCGAGTCGTTTGCGAAGAGTTACCCGAGTTTGTGGAATAAGTTGCTGGATACGGGCAAGTGTCAGATCTGCGTGATTGATATGCCGCCGTATCGGAGAGTCGGCAAGACGAAGAAGGCGGCGAAGAAAACGTCTAAATGATTAGCCGAAAGGCAGTTCAATTTCACCTACTCCATCGCCAAAATAAGACTCTGCTGTTTGCGATATACTGAAATTTGGAGATTAAAACCATGACCCAATTCAATCGCATCACATTCGATCCGTTAGTGATGGGCGGGCGCCTTGGTCGTTAATCTCGTCGCTAACGGGATGAATGCCGCCGAGATCGTGAAGGATTATCCCTATCTCGAGGAGGAAGACGTTCGTCAGGCTCTGCAATACGCGGCGTGGCTCGCAGACGAATCGATTCAAATACTGGAACCGTCTGCCGCATGAGGTTTCGGCGGGTCGCGTAGCATCCTGCCTCAGTTCATGAAAGTCCGCTCAAGCGGACTCATTACGCCAGCCCCGAAGGGGCTTCCACATGCTGAGCCTTGGATTGAGCTTGTCGAAATCAGGTAGCTTTAGCCCCGCTCGTTGAAAATCGCTGAGCAGTTACTACATCTATCTGTAACTCAACAAAAAACAACCTCCACGCGGAGGTTGTTTTATTTCCAAAAATCATCAACCCAGTTGAAAACTCTCCTCAACGAGGCTTATGAGAATCTGCATAGGCACATCTGGAATAATCTTCCGCGTCTTGATATAAAGCGGCGGGAAATCAACTCTGTTGAGGAGAACTACTGAATGTTACCTACCTACTTACTGTCCCTGCGCGAAGGATTCGAAAGAGCGATCTACCATCTATCCGCAACGATTGATCGCCATGGAAAGGTTATAATGACGAGGAAGAGAAATTAAGCAAAGATACCCCGGCTCAAAGGCAAAAGCCGAAGGCTGGTAAACGAGAGATAGAAACGATCCTACAATTCAATATCCGAGATCAAGCAAAGTAAAGTAACGTATTTATCCATGGAGGTTAGATGACAACGCCTACACCGACAATCTCAGAGATTCGTCAATATCTAACGGGTTTTTCTCAAGAAGGCGGCGAAAACTGGCAGGAGGAGAATCAGCGGTATTTAGACGCCCACGCGCATCGTTTTCACGAATCCCTGCGCTTTATACCGTCTGGAAATCAGGGCGAGAGGCTGTTAGAACTGGGGGCGGCGCCTTATTTCACCACCTTGTTGCTGAAAAAGTATTTTCCGTACTCGTTGTCCCTGTCAAATGCGGTTATTCCCGGAGAACCGTCTGAAAGTTCGATCAAACTCACAAAGCCCGCCATCGGCGAGGAGCATGTGTTTAAGTATCAGACCTTCAACGTCGAACTGGACCGTTACCCATACCCCGACCATAGTTTCGATACCGTGTTGTGCTGGGAAATCATCGAGCACCTGGCGCTTGACCCTACGCATATGCTGATGGAAATCCATCGCGTGCTCAAGCCCGGCGGCAAGTTATTGATCACGACCCCCAACGTGCTTGTATTGCGCAATATCCTTGCCCTGCTTAAAAACAGGCAAAATATCTATCATCCCTACTCGGGTTATGGCGTGTACGGCCGCCACAACCGGGAATGGACGCTGGATGAATTGACCCAGATATTAACCGGTTGCGGCTATTCGATACGCGCCGCGGAAATTGTCGATACGTATGCTCATCGCGGATACTCGAAGATGCTAAAATGGTTCTTTCCATCCCTTCGCGATATGCTTGTGGTTCTCGCGCAGGCAGAAAACAACGCGCCACCATACTACCCGGAGAACCTCTATACCTCCCTGCCTAAAAATTACTTGAGTGAGAACCCGATACCCAGCCACTTGCAAGACTCTTGATCCTCATCCGTTGGGAGCGGCAATAAAATTGACTCAACCCCTCTCCATGTGGTACACTGCCGCCACAATTCAATAGCCCTGCAAGGCGCTCTTATCCAGAGAGGCGGAGGGAACGGCCCGACGATGCCTCGACAACCTATCAACAATGTTCTCATTAGACTACCGTTGAAAAGGTGCCAATTCCTACAGACGGATGTTCTGGGAGATGAGAGGGTTTCAAACCAAAAACTGATTTGCCCTTTCTGCTCGTCTGAAAGGGCAAATTTTTTTAAAGGAGTTAGAACGAAATGAGCAACACTTTTATGACCTCCCCCAAACTGATGTTCACGTCTGAATCAGTGACGGAGGGACACCCCGACAAAATGTGCGATCAGATCTCGGACGCGGTGCTGGACGCCTGCCTTGAGCAGGACCCCCGCTCGCGCGTGGCGTGTGAGACCGCCACCAAGACCGGCTTCGTGATGCTGTTGGGCGAGATTACCACCAACGCGAGTTTCAATTACGACGCGCTCGTCCGCAAGGTGGTGAACGAGATCGGCTACGACTCGAGCGAAAAAGGATTCGACGGCAACACCTGCGGCGTGCAGGTTGCCATTGCCAAACAATCCGGCGACATCGCCATGGGCGTGGATAAAGCCCTCGAAGCCAAAGCCGGCGAAATGACCGAAGCCGAAGTGGAAGCGGTCGGCGCAGGCGACCAAGGCATGATGTTCGGTTTCGCGTGCAACGAAACGCCCACCCTCATGCCCCTCCCCATCTACCTCGCGCACAAGTTGACCCGTAGACAAAGCGAACTCCGCAGAGATGGGAGCATCCCCTGGCTGAGACCCGATGCGAAGAGTCAGGTTACGATCGAATACTCGCAAGGCAAGCCCGTCCGCGTCGATACGGTTCTCATCTCCACACAACACGCGCCGGATGTTTCGCAAAACGAAATCACCGAGATCGTCACCGATCAGATCATCATGCCTGCGCTTCCCGAAAACATGGTGGACAAACATGTGAAGGTGTACGTCAACCCAACCGGGCGATTCGTGGTCGGCGGTCCGATGGGCGATGCGGGCGTCACCGGTCGCAAGATCATCGTAGATACCTACGGCGGCATGGGACGTCACGGCGGCGGCGCGTTCAGCGGCAAAGATCCCACAAAGGTGGATCGCTCCGCGGCATATGCGGCTCGCTACGTGGCGAAGAACATCGTCGCCGCGGGACTCGCGGATCGAGTCGAAGTGCAAGTTGCCTACGCGATTGGAGTCGCGCGTCCGCTTTCGGTGAACGTCGAAACCTTCGGCACCGCGAAGATTGCGGATGAAAAGATCGCCTCCCTTGTGGATGAGTATTTTGACCTCCGCCCCGGCGCGATCATCCGTGATTTGGGCTTGCGCGCGCCGATCTACCGCAAAACCGCCGCCTACGGTCACTTCGGTCGCGACGATATCGAATTCCCATGGGAACGGACCGACAAAGCCAGCGCGCTGAAACAAGCCGCGGGTCTATAATGAAAATCAAAAAACGGACAGCCGCTCGGCTGTCCGTTTTTTGATTCGTATGACGTTGCTACGGTGTGGCTGTTTCCGTCGGGCTTGGAACGATGATGGTCGGCGTCAGAGTTGGTTCAGGCAATGCTCCATTCGGCGCCGCAAGACCGAGGTGGATGGCTTCGTAATCGAGGAACGCGTCTCCATTCGCATTGTTAGATTTCAAGAGGATGCGGATCTCGCCACTGGATGAAATGTAGCGCGAAATGAACGGCAGTGCCATCAACTGCTTGCGCCACTCCACCGAACTATCCACGTTGGTGGCGCCGATCGTGAGCCATTTCTTAGATCTCCAATCGTACAGCGCAATGGTCCAAACCTGCGTCGAAGGTCCCGGCGATTTATAGTTGAGTTCCAGCGCCATGCCGGTCACCAGCGAGCGGTTTAAATCTGCCGGGATAAAGAATGACTGGTACCCGTCGTACACGCTAGACGGCGTCTGGAAGGCGACATACGCCTGAGGATTGTTATCCGCTCCCTTTTGGTCGAACAGGCTCAAACTGGCGAGCGAACCGGTGACCGATCCTTTGCTCGTTGTCCATGCGGTTGGGAAGATCGTGCGAACCAGCGGCGAACCGGGAATGGAGGTGTTCGTCGGCAATGGGCTGACCTGCGTAAGCGTATTGGTTGGCACAAACACCGGCGTATTCGTATTCACTGGCGGGTTTGTTACTCCGACCACCGGCGTGTTCGTGTTCACCGGCGGATTCGTCACTCCGATCACCGGCGTGTTCGTGATGGTCGGCAAACTCGTCGCCGGCGGCAATGGCGTGTTCGTGACCGTCGCGCTGGGGAGCGCGATACTCGTGGATGTTGCCGTATTCGATACAACAGTTGTCGGCGTGGATGTGAATGTGCTGGTCACCGGCACAGACGGCGTGTTGGTAGATGTTGACACAAACGTGGGAGTAACGTTCGGGCCCGCCGTTGCGGTTGGTCCGCCTGTGCCATTTGCCGCCTCAGCCCGGGCGATGACTTCGATCTCACCAAGGGCGGCGGCATTGCCACTCACCGAATTGAACTGAACGCGCACGACGCGAGTAAACACTTCAGGGAAGTCCACATTCGTGCCTGTGTCGGTCAACGGACCCGAGTTTTTATTGGCAACTTCAACAGTGCCTGCCGCGTCGCTATACAAACGGACGGTCGCATCCAACACCTTGTTCGATGAGTCGAAACTGGCAGGGTTATACAAACGCACCGTGCGCACAGTGACTGGAACAGGGAAGGTCAACGTCACCCATTGCGCGCTGGGGTTGCCGCCGCCACTCGACCAATAACGCGGGGTGGCGCCGTTGGGGATGCTCATTTTCACGCGACGGTCATTGATGCCGCTGGGCGAACCACTGCCTGTCGAAGAAACCGACACGGTCGCGCCGGTGGCGAGGTTGGTCCACTTGGCGGCTTCCGCATTAGGCACATCGATCATGGTATGCCCGGCATGACAACCGACACACGCAGTCACTGCGCCGGGGCGACCATAGTTTTCGCCCGCTACGTGCGCCGCGCCAGGGGATTCGAAGTAGAACTTGTTATTTCCAACCAGCGGAACTTCATAGCCCGGCTGAGCGGAACGGATCTGCTCGAACAGCGGCACATTGGCTGGGCTTTGCGCCGTCACAGAACCGTCCGGGTTAATCTGCACCTCCTCAAGCAGGATGGGCCAGTCGAAGGCTTCGATGGAGCCGGTCTGTTGCGAACGCTGGTGATCGATGAAAAAGCGGATGGTGTTCGCCGAACCCACAGGCATGGCGTTGAGAATATTCACATCCACCGGCGCATTGAAGTACACGTTCAACGCCTGGAAGGTAAACGTCCCATCGGTGTTGTAAGGACCTTGCGCCAGCGGAGGCAGTTGGCTGGGGTTTTGGGTGATCTTGTCGGCGATCACCGGCGCGGAACGAGGGCGGATCGCGCGCGCGCGGAGTTCGGTGGTGCCAACGTTATCGTACAGTTTGGTCAAGCCACTGCCATCGGCATTGATGATGTATAAGCCGTAATCCTGTGTCGCATCTTGCGCCCACGAGATGATCACGCGACCATCGGGCAAGACATCCGGTTCACCGGCGTAATTGCCCACGTACACGCCGTACGAGTTGGGGTTCGTCTTCACAAACTGTTGAACGCTTTCATCGCGAGTAGTAATGCCGATGATGTGTGAATAGCCATTGGGTCCGCGCTGGTAGCGTCGGATTCCGCCAAAGCCTGCGGCTTCCGTTCCGTTCGCCATCGGGAAGAAGGTGGTGTAAATGGAACCGTCCGGCGCGATCGACCCGCCGTACGCATGGTTAATGTTGCTTCCGTTGAACGTCGTGTTGGATTGCCCGGCAAACTGTTCGAGATCGGTGCCATCGGGGTTGATGGAGGCAAGGAACCAGGAATTGCGTTCCATGTTGAACTTGCCGCCCGGCTCGAAACAGCGCGCGCCGGAACTGTTGAGGGCGCACAAGCCGTCTTTCATAATATATCCGCCGCGCGGGTCTGGGATGGTGCCCATATCGTTGGTAGCGACATGATGGTTGCGCCACCAGCGCGAAAAAACGATCTTCCCGGTCAACGGGTCGACGAGCGGACGATCCGCGCCGTTACGTTCGGATGTGATGCGGTGCAGGTTGGATCCATCGCCGTTGACAACATACAGGTTGCTGGTGCGCGCCGCGCCATACATGCCGAACGAGGGCCAGCGCGTGGACGAAAACGCAACGCGCCCATCCGGAAGCCAGGCGGGATCTGTATCGTCGTAGCGAGAGAGGGATGAAGCCACCCCGCCAAACTGCGACATGTTCAGGTTTTGATCTGCAAAGGTGAGTTGCCTTAGCCCGGTGCCGTCCACATTGATCACGTAAAGCCGCCAGGCGCCCGGGTTATTCATCGGATTTGACGAATAGGAACCGTTTGCCAAGCCGGCGAACACGATCTTTGTTCCATCGAACGAAACGTCCGGCGCGTTAACGTCGATCAGGTTCATCGACGCGGCGGTTGGGGCGGCGCCATCGATCAAAGTGCGCGTGGCGCCGCTCGCTTCACGGACGATCAACTTGCCCGGGGCGGCAACTTGAAAGCGGCTATATGGCATTACGCCCGGCATTGAGCCGCCGGCGGGGTAGTACACGCTTCCGTTCGTCGGGATCTTGCGCGAGACGAACACGATCGCGTAACTGAGCGATTGCTCGCTGGCGCTGGCTTGCGCTGGCGCCACTGCTCCAAACCCTGTGGAGAGAAGCATGAGAAGGAGTAAGCCGACATTCATGACTTTCCTTGCAATCTTTGTCGAAATAGTAAACATGGGACCTCCAGGAAATGAATTGCCACACGAGTGGGCAAACCCTTTTCGATCAGGGTGTGCCTAAAGGTTACATGCCAACCACTTGTATTGAAAGTTTCGCTAAGCAAAAGTTACAAACATTTTTGTAAGAGTCGTCTGAACGAAAGTACTGGGCAGACCAGAGTACCGGCGCGCCTCGTTTGAACTGCCTAACAAACATGCAAAGTGGAAAAATCGCTCCGATTCCCCAGAAGCAAATGCGTGTTTTAAAACCTTTCCGCCGACAGCGGAGTCAAACCCAATTGCGACGCCTCTCCCCGCGCCAGCTGTGAAACCAGTTTGCCGGTGATCGGTCCCAGCGACATACCCAGCATGGCGTGACCAGCCGCGACGATCACATTTTCAAGCTTCTTCACGCGCGAGACGATCGGCAAGCCATCGGGCGTGCACGGGCGAAGACCGCGCCAAATCTCGATGACCCTCGCCTCCGCCAAACCAGGCAGGTAGTCCGACGAGGCGTTTCGCATTGCCGCCACCCGCCGGGGATTGAGCGAAAAATCCATGCCAGCCAGCTCAAGCGTCCCGGCGATGCGAAGCGCGTGACCAAGGGGGTTGATCACCACACGCGCCTCCGAAAACAATAGGGGCAGGCGCGGCGTCACCGGCGGATTTTCCACCGTAACGCTGTATCCCTTGGCAGGCTGAATCGGGATACGCAACTTCAACGCCCGCGCCACCTGTGGCGACCACGAACCGCTCGCAAGGATGATCTGCTCCGCAGTGAACTCGCCGCGCGTGGTGTGAACTTTCGTCACCCGCCCGCCTTGGGATTCAAACTCAAGCGCCTCTGTCTTTGTGTGGAGTTGGGCTCCCAACTCTTGAGCCTTTTCCGCCAACCCGACGACAAAGCGCCGCGGGTCGATACGCCCATCGCGCGGGTAATACACGCCGCCCGCGATCGACGGCAACAGCGCAGGCTCGAGTTCGAGCGCTTCATCACGGTTCACCATGCTGACGGGAATCTTGAACTCTTCGAAGAGGCGTGTCTCACGCCGTTCTTTTTCGAGCGCTTGTTTTGTAAGACATACCAGCAATGAGCCTTTGCCCTCGAAGCCAAAATCAAAGCCAGCCGTTTGCGACAGTTCTTCATACAGAGCGCGGCTGGCAAACAACAGATCGCGCAAGACCGGCAGAGATTTCAACATCTGCCCTTCGCGGCTCGCCCACACAAAACGCGCTAACCAGCGGATTAACTCAGCATCCATGCGCGGCTTGATGTAAAACGGACTTTCAGAGTCGAACAGCCAGCGCAACCCATCGCCCAACGCGCCAGGTGACGCGAGCGGCACGGCATGACTGGGCGCGATCAACCCGCCGTTGCCATACGAACATCCCGAAGCGATCTCGTCCTTTTCGATGAGCGTCACCCGCGCGCCTTGTTTTGCCAGAAAATAGGCTGAGCACACGCCGACTACTCCCCCGCCGATGATGAGAATTTCTGCGTTGGACTTCATGAAGTTATTATAGCAAACCGCTCATCGGTGTGGAATCGGAGGGAAGGGTAGAGTTATCACATGTGGTTTTGTTGTCCGCTAAAAGTTACCTTTACTCCGTGTGTTCCGTGATATCCGCGCGCAAAAGAGCATGGCTCCAGACTTAAGAAACGCTTGCTTAGGCTACTCAACCAGCGAGGGTTGGATGTGGTGTATAATCTCCGCATCAATAATCTACATCAGCAGTCCACCGCTGTTTTCGACTGAGGGATACTCACTCTTTACACGTGCAAGGCTTCTGAAGAACAGGAAACCATTTTGAACTTCACACAATTTAATTTAGATTCCCGCCTCATGCAGGGAATCAAAGTCGCGGGGTATGAAACTGCCACACCGATCCAAGAGGCGGCGATTCCCGCCGCATTGCGCGGACGCGACATCATTGGCACCGCGCAGACGGGAACGGGCAAAACCGCTGCGTTCGTCCTCCCCATTCTCAACAAACTGCTGGATGGACAACGAGGAATGCCGCGCGCGCTCATCGTCACGCCGACGCGCGAACTCGCCGAGCAGATCAATCAGGTCGTGCGCGCGCTGTCGGCGGGGACGGGGCTGAGGAGCGCGACCATCTACGGGGGCGTCGGAGCCGACCGTCAGATCAAGGCATTGCGTCAGGGTGTGGAAATCCTGGTGGCTACGCCGGGGCGTCTGCTCGACCTCATCGGGCAACGCCATGCGAAAATGAATCGCATCGAAATTTTGGTGCTCGATGAAGCCGACCGTATGTTCGACATGGGCTTTCTACCCGATGTGCGCCGCATCATCAAAGCCGTGCCTGAACAGCGGCAAACGATGCTGTTCTCCGCGACCTTCCCCGCCGAAGTGGAACAACTCGCGGCGCAATCGCTCGTTGAGCCGCAAAAAATTGCGATGGGTATCAGCAAGCCCGCGGTCACGGTGAGTCATGCGTTATATCCCGTGCCGCAACATTTGAAAACGGGGTTGTTATTGCGCCTGCTCAAACAAACCGATTCGGATTCGATTCTCGTTTTCGTGCGCACGAAACATCGCGCCGACAAGGTGGCGAAACAGATCGCGCACGCGGGTTATCGCGTCACGAGTCTGCATGGCAACCGCACGCAGGGACAACGCGAGCGCGCGCTTCACGGTTTCAAAACGGGACACTTCCACATCATGGTCGCCACCGACATCGCGGCGCGCGGTCTCGACATTGACAGCATCACGCACGTCATCAACTACGACATGCCCGACACCGCCGACGCCTACATCCATCGCATCGGACGCACGGGGCGCGCGCAACGCACAGGCGACGCGTTCACTCTGGTCACCGATGAAGACAAGGATATGATCCGCGCTCTCGAACGCATCATGGGGCATCCATTGGAGAAAAAGACTCTGCCCGACTTCGACTACTCGCCTCCCGCCCCGCCTCGGTCTGGTCACCAGCGCCGTGAAGGGACTCGCCCCCCACGCCCCGCCCCCACGCCGACGAGGTTCTCGAAGAATCGACTCGCGCCGAGGCGAAGATCGTAATCGGCGAATAGTATGACAAACAAAAAGAAAATTGACCCCATTCCCGAGGAATTCGGCAGTTACGAAGAAGCCGCCGAATTCTGGGACAAACACGATACAACAAAGTACCTGCAAAATTCGCGCCCTGTAAAAGTCATCAGCGAATTTCGTGAGCGTCGCTACGAAATTGCCATTGATGAAAACGTCGCTCAGGTGCTTCGGAAAGCGGCAAGGAAAAAGGGCGTTACACCCAGCCGCCTTGCAAACGACTTGCTACGTCAACGACTTGCCACAAGAGCATGACAAACTCCATTCCGAACACAGCTGACGATAACATGCTGGAAGAATATAATTTCAGCAAGGGTATTCGGGGTAAATACGTTGACCGCTTCAAGGAGGGGAGCAACCTCGTCGTCCTTTCGCCCGATGTGGCTGAGGTATTCACAGATTCCGAATCCGTGAATGAAGCTCTGCGAACGCTTATTAAAATTACGCGTGAAAGTAAAAAGATACCTGCGTAACAACGAACCCGTCTCAATGAGAGGCGGGTTTTGAATCAAAAACAGCCCCGCGAAATCGCGGGGCTGTTCTCTTGTCAAACTAGCTCACTGTGGTGACGTTGCTAGCCTGCGGACCCTTCGGTCCCTGTTCCACGGTGAATTCGACTTTCTGGCCTTCCGTCAGATTCTTGAACCCATCGCCTTGAATGGCGGAGAAATGGACGAACACGTCCTTGCGGCCTTCGCGCTCGATGAAGCCGAAGCCTTTTGTTCCGTTGAACCACTTGACCGTTCCGATAATTCTGTCAGACATTGTATTTGCCTCCTTTGGCAAAAGTAAAGATGTAGGCGTCCTGTTCGTTCCATCGGAGGTAAAACAAAACTGAAGTCGGTCTGATCTCCGTAACGCGACATTCATGTCGCTCTTGCGCAAGAACAACCTGAAAGACGAGATAAATCTCGCCTTACAGCTTTACCGCGTAAGGTGAGTTACTAACCCGAGATCACGTATTATAAGGAAACAAAACGGGACGAAGGTTTTGCCTTCGTCCCGTTTGAGTCCAACGTGTATTGAAGTGAATATCTCTGCATTTCCAAATCTGGCTAATCTTCCACTGGGGCGCAAAAAGTTCCAGTAATCGTCCAGGTTTGGCCATCTTTTTCTGCCGTATCATCAAAGTATCCCGATTCCTCTAATGCCTCCCACTGCTCAACCATCATTCCGCCGTTCTGCCAAAATTTCCCGTACACATAGGAGTTCCAGGAATACCAGAATACCTCACCCTCGCCGCATCCTGCCGCGGGCGCGTCAGCTACAACGGGCGCTTTCGGCTGAGGCACGTGAACCATGATTACCTGCCCCGCCACACGCAACACCCCATCTAGACCGGCATACTTGCCTGGAACGCGGCAAACCACCTTGCCCGTTTCAGCATCCTTGAGAACGCACTCCACAGGGATAGACGTTCCACTGGAAGTCATGTGGGCATTCTTCAATTGCTGTGGGGTGACCCCGGGTATATAAAAAACCACGCGCGAACCAGCCGCGCTGGCTGAGCCAACATTCACCCCCAAGGCTGTCGCAAATACCGCCAAAACCATTACGTATGCAAACCATTTCTTCATTGTTTTACCATCTCCTTTTTATATAGATTGATAACGATGCCATATTCTTGCATATCTTTTTTTAAATGGCAATGGCTATAACCGACAGCCGCGCAAAGCCACAAATAAAATGCAAAGCGTAAAGTTGTAACCTTTTTTAGCGTGTCGAACACGGAACGCCCGGCCGATTAAATGATCACGCCCCGGAAGTTCCGGGGCGTGTTTTGATTCGTCCGGCGGTTACTTATCCGCTTCCGCTTTCACAAGGACAGCGCGCGCCACCACGCGCTTGCGATCCTTAGGATTATGCGACTACCGTAGGAACCAAGGCAAAGTAAATAACCAACCCTGCGATCAGAGCCGCCAATCCCAATAGAGAGAAGAACCCGCGCATCTTACTTTCCGCATGAAGCAGGGACGCCCATGCGGTCAGGGCAAGCCCAAGCGCCATGATCAACATAACAAGTTGAAGCTGGTCGCCGCGTTCGTCCCATTGAGAGCCAATCTCGAAGTTATAGTCTGAGTCATCCCAGTAGGCGATGGCGTCGGCATACAACTCATCGGAATATTGTTCATCCATTGGGTATTCGTCGCCGTTGCGCGCTATCGCATCGAACAGGCTTTGCGAAAAGTTCCCTTCATAATACTCGGCGGCTTCGGGGTTGTTGCCGCTGTTGATATACCAATTATCGTAGTTGCCCTCGTCTTGAATCCAATTCTGATTCGCGCTGAGATATTCAGCATTCCCGTCGTTGAGCGCCTGCATCCCCTTGATCTCGTACTTGTTTTGCTCAGAATCCGCCATGGCGCCCTGATAACTCGAAAAGGCGGTCAGCGCGCTCAACAACGCGATCATGGCGCCTAGAAAAACTTCATTACGCAAAAAACCAAATAAATTCTTCATGTTCCTACTCCTTGAATATGTAGCGATTTGTTTACGAGCGGGATTATATTCAATTAGAGAAATAGTCTGACTTTCAAAATTGTCGGCAGATCGCCGGATATTGAAACGCGTAATTCACTCATTCGCGCCTTTCGCGTTACAACATTCCCCACTTTGCCAAAGCCATGCGCGCCCCGGAAGGAACGGTGAAACAAACGTATAAAAAACCATCCTTGCCACAGAGCGCGCAGAGAACCTCTGAGAAAAACCTATAAAAAATCTCTGTGGACTCGGTGTTCTCCCCTGGCGCCGCCCGCCAGGGCAGGTGTGTGGCTGAGGTTCTTTTTCAGCCTTCAAGAAACACTCTGAGGCCGCAGAGATAAAATCTCAAATTCTCTATGATCTCTGTGGCTTTGGCTTTACACACCCAAATAGCCACTCCCCCAGAAAACAACCTTGTTTGTCGAATTATCAGGTGATATAATCCCGCCGCTTCACATGGAGCCTGTAGCTCAACGGCAGAGCGCTACACTGTGGCTGTAGATGTTGTGGGTTCGAAACCCATCAGGCTCCCAGTACATAGACTTCCGAAGTCTCGAAGATTTCGGAAGTCTGCTTTTAATCCTGCGAACTGATTACTTTACAGAATGCTTTGGGACGCAGACCCTTGCACCGCCCCCAAGGGCAGGTGAAAACGCTGATTCGCCGATTCGAAAGAAAGAAATCTGCGTTTTCCGCGCGAATCAGCGTCCCGAGTTTGAAAGTCAGGACTTACACAGTTGGCGGGCAGTTGTACTGCCGCCGCCGCAGTGCAACTACGGCGCAACAGGTTTAACTGCGTAAGTCCTAAAGTGTAAGGTTATCTACCCGGCGCGTATTTTTTCTCCAAGCCCAAACTCCGCGTCTTTTAAAAACGAGTACAATAGCCCACATGCCCCAAACAATCAACGTTCTATTTCTTGCGGCAGAAGCGGAACCTTTTGTCAAAGTTGGGGGGCTGGGTGATGTGGCAGGCACATTGCCGCGCGAATTGCGCGCAATTTCAGGGGAGGAGATCAAGATCGATATACGGCTTGTGTTGCCGTTGCACCCGGTGATCAAAACGGAAGCCCTGAAACCCCTGGCGATCTATTCCCTACCGAGAGGCAGTTCCGAGGTCCAGGTAGAGGCGTTTGAAGGAACGCTGGGCGGACTCCCGGTATATTTCATCAACGGCGACCCGATCAAGGCTAGCGGCTCGGTATATTCATCCAATAACAAGTTAGACGCTGAAAAGTATGTTTTTTTCTCTTTAGCCGCATTGGAGTTGCCCCACCAAATCGACTGGATGCCGAGCATCCTGCATTGCAACGACTGGCATACCGCCCTTGCGGCTTATGGCAACCTGGTCAAACGCTGGGAGGATAAAAAGAACCGCGTCGCTTCGGTGATCTCGATCCATAACCTGCCTTTCCTCGGTCCAGACATTCGGGAACTCCTCGAGGACTATGGTTTGCCGCTTGCCAAAACCGACCTGCCAGACTGGGCGCGCACGCTGCCTATGCCGCTCGGCTTATGGGCGGCAGATGCGATCATCGCTGTTTCGCCCACGTACGCCGACGAAATCCTGCACGAGGAGTTTGGCTCCGGTTTACAGGACTTCTTCAAGAATCGCGCCGATACGCTAAGCGGCATCCTCAATGGATTGGATGTCGTTTCGTTCGACCCTCAAACTGATTCAGCCCTTTCGGCGCCTTTCAACGCCGAGACGCTCCCCCTTCGTTCCGCAAATAAACTTGCCCTCCAGCGCCGGGTTGGCTTGCCCGAATTGCCAGATACCCCCCTGCTTGGAATGGTCACGCGCATGGACATGCAAAAAGGCGTGGATATTGCCCTCAAAGGCTTGCGCATGTTGAAGAAGCAAAACTGGCAATTCGTTTTGCTCGGCGCGGGCGACCCTAAACTCGAGACGGCGGCTAAAAAAATACAAGAGGAATTGCCGGATCGCGCGCGCGTGGAAACCCGCTACGACGCCAACCTCGCCCGCCAGATCTACGCCGGGGCAGACCTGTTCCTCATGCCTTCGCGCTACGAACCGTGCGGCACCTCGCAAATGATCGCCATGCGCTACGGATGCGCGCCGCTCGTGCGCGCCGTAGGCGGACTGCACGATACGGTCACCGACGGCGAAACCGGGTTCGTATTTGTGGATATAAAAGTCAAATCGTTCAACGAGGCGGTACGACGCGCATTACAGCTCTTTCCAGATCGACCCCGCTGGGCGGCTCTGCAAAAAGCGGGCATGGCAAAAGATTTCAGCTGGCGCGCCTCGGCGGAACAATATGTCGAAGCGTATAAAAAATTGATCGCCGAATCAGCCGCCCCGGCGCGTGAAGCGTATCCGGCTTCGGCAGAGAAACCGCGCAGGCAAATCCGTGAAAGGCAAGCCACAACTCCAGTAGTCCATGGCGAGGCAGAATGAAAACACGAGCAATCATTTTAGCGGGCGGCGAAGGTTCGCGGCTGGGCGCCCTCACCGTCAAACGGACAAAACCCGCCGTCCCCTTCGCGGGCAAATATCGCATCATTGATTTTGCATTATCAAACTGCGTCAATTCGGGAATCTTCGACTTGATGGTATTGGCGCAATACCGCCCACAATCCCTGGTCGAACACATCGGCGTTGGCGCGCCCTGGGATTTAAACCGCGACTTCACAGGCGGCATCAAAATCCTCACGCCGTACAAAGCCCGCAACGAATCGGATTGGTACGCCGGCACCGCCGACGCCGTGCAACAAAATTTCGGCTTCATCAAACAAGGCTCGCCAGACCTGGTGTTGATCCTCTCGGGCGACCACATCTACACCATGGACTATGAGCCAATGATCTCGTTCCACCTCGACCATGAGGCAGACCTGACCATGGGCGTGATCACCGTCCCCATCGAAGAAGCGTCGCGGTTTGGCATCCTTGCCACAGACGACAAATATCGCGTCACCTCATTTGTCGAGAAACCGCCACAGCCGCCATCGAACCTTGCGAACATGGGCGTGTATTTGTTCAAACGCGAAGTGCTCGATAAAGCCCTCTGGGAAGACCGCCAGCGAAAAGGATCGTCGCACGACTTCGGCAAGGATATCTTGCCGCGCTTGATCAAATCAAAAACTCGCGTCTTTGCTTATCCATACAGCGGTTACTGGATGGATGTGGGAACGCTGGCGTCGTATTGGCAGGCGCACATGGATTTGCTCGCGCCTTCGCCCCGCTTGAAACTGTACAATCGAAGTTGGATCATCCACACCCGCACCGCCGAACGCCCGCCGGCGCGCTTCCCCGCCAAAAGCTATGTGTATGCCAGCATGATCTGTGACGGCTGTTTCATTGAAGAAGGCGCGATCGTGGAGAGCAGTGTGCTATCGCCGGGCGTCATCGTTCGGTCTGGCGCGGTGGTGCGCGAATCGATCGTATTGACCGACGCGGAAATCAGACCCGGCGCGGTTGTGGAACGATCCGTGCTCGACAAACAAGCGCGCGTGGAAGAACACGCCCGCGTAGGCTGGGGCGTAACCGATCAAAACATCCGCATCGCATTGGTGGGCAAGAATAGCGTTGTGCCGTCAGGCTATGTGATCGAGCCCGAAGCCGAGATCGGCACCGACGTGATTCAAAGCGACTATCCCGATTCAACCATTCGCGCGGGTCAGGTCATTCAAACGAAAAGACAGCCAAATGAAATTTGACCGCGCGGGCGGAATCCTCATACATCCCACAAGTTTTCCAAGCCCATACGGCATCGGCGATCTCGGTCCGCAAGCCTATCGCTTTGTAGATTGGCTGGCGTCGTCACAATGCAAACTTTGGCAAATCCTTCCGCTCGGTCCAACGGGATATGGCGATTCGCCTTACCAATGTTTTTCCGCGTTCGCGGGCAACCCCTATTTGATCAGCCCCGATGTTTTGATTCAAGATGGACTTCTGACTCAGGATGACCTACGCGACGTGCCAGCCTTTCCCGCCTCTCGCGCGGACTTCGGCCTGCTCATCCCGTGGAAACTGACTCTACTCCTCAAGGCTTTCTCCCGCTTCCCTGCCGCGACAAAAGACCTCCGCGACGGCTTCGATTATTACTGCGCGCAAAACGCTTCATGGCTCAATGATTACGCCCTCTTCATGGCGTTGAAAGATTCGCACGGCGGCAAAGCATGGAACACGTGGGAAAAGCCGCTTCGGATGCGGGAGCAATCCGCGTTGGACAAAGCCCGTAAAGAATTATCCAACGACATCCATCGCCATTCTTTCTATCAATATTTATTTTCGCGCCAATGGGAAAATCTGCGAAAGTATGCCAACGAAAAGGGATTGAAAATCATCGGCGACATGCCGATCTTTGTCGCCTACGACAGCGCGGACGTATGGTCGCACCCCGAATTATTTTTTCTCGATGAAACGGGCAACCCAACCGTCGTCGCGGGCGTTCCGCCCGACCTGTTCTCACCCACCGGTCAACTGTGGGGCAATCCGCTGTATCGCTGGGATATTCACAAAGAATCAGGGTACGCATGGTGGCTCGAGCGGATCAAGTTCGCGTTGAAGACGATTGACATCTTGCGGCTCGATCACTTCCGTGGCTTTGCGGGGTATTATGAAATTCCCGCCAGCGATAAGACTGCCGAACACGGGCATTGGGTTCCGGGACCCGGCTCCGATTTCTTCCGCGCGGTCGACTCAAAACTCAGCGATGGCGCATCCACCGCCGAAATCACACTTCCCATCATCGCCGAGGATTTGGGGCTGATTACACCCGATGTCATCGCGCTCTTGGAAGAGTTTCAACTACCGGGGATGAAGGTTTTGCAGTTCGGCTTCTCCGATCCGAAGAATCCCTTCCTGCCTCACAACTATGTGGAAAATTGCGTTGCCTATACCGGCACTCACGATAACGATACGGCTAAAGGCTGGTTTGAATCAACGACCAGTGAAGAACGTGAGTTCGCGCTTCGGTATTTGAATATTCAGCCTTGCGAAGGTTCCAAACCTTCGCAAGGCTTTGCATGGGACTTGATCCGCGCGGTCTGGTCGTCTGTGGCGACAATCGCCATGACTCCCATGCAAGACGTGTTGAACCTGGGCGGCGAGGCGCGTATGAACTTCCCCTCCAAACTTGGCGGCAACTGGGAATGGCGAATGAGCGAGGGAGATTTGAGCGAGTCGCTGGCAAATAAGTTGCGTGAATTGAATTGGCTGTATTTGAGGTAACAAATAAAAAAGACCTGGGGCTGTCTAAAAAGGGGAGGACAGCCCCTCCTCAGTTGGGGAAAAGTTTAATACAATAGGGAGATGAACAACCGAAACCTCACCTTCA
>WBZL01000865.1_pt1 | contig 33631 bp, 32 predicted proteins | sample 5204291 | NCBI WGS metagenome assembly WBZL01 (sample SAMN12344345, study PRJNA552823) | activated sludge metagenome | biome: Activated sludge suspended growth; feature: Nitrification reactor; material: Wastewater; isolation source: activated sludge from nitrification reactor of wastewater...
TGCCCGCCGTCGCTTGGGGCTATGGCGGACGGTGGATGCTGGGGCAGCCAATCGGCCGGCCGGCTGCTGACTGAAAGACTGGAGACTGCCAACTGAAAAACTGCCAACTGAAAAACCGGATGCTGCCCGCCGTCGGCCCATTGACGAGCGGGCATATAGCAGTGGCGGAACCAAATTAACCGGTTCAGGGTTTTACCCTTGACCAAAACAGGCGGATCCGGCTGGTTTTAACAGCCCTTTTGCATAAACCATGACACCCGAAACGGCTCATTCCATCGCCCAACGCGAAATCGGCGGACTGCTTCCCGAAATAGAAGAAATTACCGGGCTGGGTTGCGTCAACCGCGTATTCAAGGTCCGTACGGAGGATGAACGATACGTTGTGCGGATGAACGACGACCCCAACCGGAAGCTGGAATTCGAAAAAGAGAAATGGTGCCTCGATCAGCTCGCCGAACTCGATATCCCCGCCCCGAAGACCCTGGCCGTCGGGGTGGAATCCGGGCTTAATTTCATGATCCAGACGTTCATAGCGGGGAAACCCGGTGTCGACTGCGAACCGGCCGAGCAGGAAAAAACCTGGATCCGCCTGGGCCGGTACGCCTCATCCTACCACGCCATCCGGGAGATCGACATCCCGAATGCGAGGCATCTGACCTTCCATGGGAATTGGCACAAGCAGCTGGCCTACAACATCGGCCTGCTGGAAAAAGACGGCGATTCCCTGCTGGCGAACGGCATCTTTCAGCGCAGCGAATACGAGGTTTTAAAAGAAAGACTGCACCGGCTCACCCAAAAAAGTTTTACCTTCGGACTGATCCACAAGGATTTGTGCCTGCGCAATGTGGTAGTGGGCCGCGAAGTATTCCTCATCGACTGGGGAATGGCCGAGATCGGGATCGTCCCGCACCTGGAGATCGGGAATATGATCACCTCCGAAGAAGTTACGCCGGAAGAGATCAACTGGTTTTTGGCCGGATTGGGTATCGATGAAGACGAATACCGCAGGATTGAATCGGAAATAACACTCATCAACCTGCTGGATCGCCTCGACAAGTACCGGTGGGCGGAGGACCATGCGGTGACCCATATCGATGAATATACCGGAAAGCTCAGGAAGGCTTTTGGACGGTCGTTGCTCTTGTGAATTTTGATACGGGTTTATTATATCAATGCAAGATTTGAAAATCCGGCCGGCTTATAATTTTTTATGAATCGCCATGCGTACCGCTTGGCAGGCTAAAAGCAGCAAAAGAAAGCAAAAGTTTTATACTATCCGCTACCAATGAAAAAAAGCACCCAATACCATCTCACACTCCTGTTTTTCATCTTTTCCGTCTCAGCGAAAGCTCAGCAAAAACCCAACATCGTCCTGATCTTCCCGGATAACCTCGGCATTGGAGAGGTGAGCGCCTACGGCGGGGTAAGGGGCGTGCCCACGCCGAACATCGACCGGATCGGAACGGAAGGGATCCGCCTGACCAATTTCAATGTGGAGTATTCCTGCGTGCCTTCGCGGGCGGCCATCATGACCGGCCGGTACGCTACCCGGACCGGCGAGAATTATTTTTCGGGTCTCACCTTATGGGAAGTGACGCTGGCGGAGGCCCTCCGTTCAGCGGGTTATGCTACCGGACTGTTCGGCAAATGGGACATGGGCGGCCCGAACTGGGAAGGCAGGCGGGAACCCATGCAACAGGGGTTTGACGAATGGTACGGCATCCCCGGCACCAGCCATGTTTCCCAGTTTACCTCGTTTGAGGGGTTTGATTCGACCCGGCAACCCGTGCCGTATATCTGGGAAGGAGCCACCGGGGTACCTGCGCGCAAGGTGAAGCCGTTCGACCTGGCCACCCGGCGCACCCTCGACCGGGAAGCGGCAGAACACGCCGTCGCCTTCATGGAAAAACAAGCCGGGAAGAAACAGCCGTTTTTCGTCTTTTACCCCATGACCCAGCTCCACTTTCCGGCATTGGCGCATCCGGACAAGGCCGGCACAACCGGCGCGGGCGATATGGGGGACGCCATGGCCGATGTGGACTACAATACAGGCCTCATACTGGACGCCCTGAAACGGCTGAAGATCGACAACAACACCCTGGTCATCTGGTGTACCGACAACGGCGCGGAAATGCGGCGGCCCTGGCGGGGTTCGCCCGGTCCCTGGCGCGGGTATTACAATACGGCGATGGAAGGCGGCATCCGCACGCCCTGTCTGGTGCGCTGGCCCGGCAGGATACCGGCAGGGCAGGTCTCCAATGAGATGGTGCACGAAGTCGACCTGTTTGCCACGATCGCCGCGGCTGCCGGTGTGCCGGGAATCGTGCCTGCCGACCGGGCAACGGACGGGGTCAATCAGTTGCCGTTCCTGGAAGGCCGACAGAATCGCTCCGATCGGGAAAGCGCGATCTATATGAACTGGACCGGACAGGTGATGGCCGTCAAATGGCGCGACTGGAAATTGTGGTACCGTTTCCAAACCGAGCTGCCCGATCCCGACCCGGACAACCTGGTGCGCCTGTTCGACCTGCGTGCCGACCCGCAGGAAGAGACCGACGTCAAGGATTACTACCCCTGGGTGATCGGCATTATGGACGGGATTGTACGGGAATATGAGGCCTCCCTGGCGGTTTACCCGCGCGTGCCGGCCAACGCTCCGGACCCGTATGCCCCACCGGCAAAGGGTAGCGGCAGCCCCTTTGCGGTGTACAGCCGTACCGACCGGCAGCCGTTGGGAAGCCGCTCCGACGCCCTGCCCAACCCCGATTTTTCCGGTTCCTGGTCGACCGCCGTGCTGGAAACGCGGTCGCCGCTGGGCCGGGTAGACCAGGCGGCTGTACCCACGCTGGGCAGCGGCTGGGGCGACAAGATCTCGATCAAACACAGCGCCGATCGGCTGGAGGTGGAACGGGTGGTTTTCGTACCGCGCGAATTGCAGCCGCCGATCCGCTACCGCTACGCCCTGGACGGCTCGCAGACTGAAAATCCGGTCAATATGGGTCGTACGGGCGCTCCGCCGGTATCCACAACGACCTGGGACGGCAACCGGTTGGTCATCACCACGCTGTATCCGTTTCAGGACCCTGAAACCGGAGAACGGCGTGAGCAAAAAGTTATGCAAACCCTCTGGCTCGCTCCGCCGGCCGGCACACCCTGGGAGCCGACGCTGGTGGTGGAAACGAGCCGGGCGGACGTGACGGGGGGAGCGGATATGGTGAATCGGACGGTTTATACGAGGGGGTATAGGTAATGGAATCGATTGAATGGAATGGTTGGATTTTTCGATCATTCCATTGCGAATGATTCATCAAATCGGATAAAATGTTTGCTTTTCAAGCTCAGCAGCCTTATTTTACAACCGGATTTTGGCGTTGCCCGGGAAGAAGATCATGATGCGATCTCGTAGCCGCATCGGGCAAAGCGGCTTGTCTGCCGAAGGTAGACTGCTTTTATCCGCCACCTGCCAAAGTGCTTCGGGGAAAGCGATTTTTTCGATGGCGGCGTATGTAGGGCTATAAGTTAGACAAATAAAACAAAGTTATCAATTAATGAAAAATCTAAACCGCATTAAGGAATTATTGGGAAAGAATATGCTTATGGAGGCTATTCAAGAAATAAAATTACATGCTGATAGTAATGCTGAAATTGAAATAATTCAAATTGAAGGAAGATTAAACGAATTGAAAAGGAAAATTAATTCAGGGCTGTTATCCAATCAAGAACAGGAATTGGAAAGAAATAAAATTGCCAAAGCTTTAATTGAGATAATATCAGGAAGTGAAACAACAATAACCAAAGAGCAAGAATTACCCGGAATAAGTAGCAGACATAAGATTATTATTTTTTCAGCTTTACTTTCAGCTGTATTTGCTTTCACATTATTAGTGGCAAATAAAACCTTACCTTTTTCAAGATTCAATGGTGCCTCATATCTAATATATGTATTATGCGGATTACTTGCTGCATATACATGTTATGGGCTTTTAAATAGTTTTAGTGAAATAAGAGGACAGAAATATGGACTCAACATAAGGATGGGAGGAGCTATAGTAGCAATGTTATTTGTGACATTTGGCGGAGGGTATTATGAAAAAAACATTCAAACAACTTCGAACATTGACATTCGAATTCGATTTGTCTCGGTAAATAATTTCACCCCTCAGAAATTAAATGGGAAAATATCATTATACTTCGGAAATGAAGAAAAATATCAAAATTTAAATAACCAGTCAAGCGTTTTATTTCAAGGAATTTCAAATAAATGGAGGAATAAAAGTTTGAATTTGGCTCTTGAGTCATCTCAATTTGAAATAGATAGTACAGATTTAAAAAACGCAAGAATAAGCGACGAAACGCCAATTACACTAAGGGTTAAATTCACAAAAAAGTACGCCAAGCCTGAAGAAGTTCGGTTTGATATTTTTTTCAAGGAAGGAACTACTGTAACTTATGGACCAAAACAAAATACTAAAATTCTTTCCTTGATTTTTGATGTTCATTCACATTCTGATTACATTATCCCCCTTGACAATAAAGCTGAACTTATTTTATTTGGAGGCTGCCATAGTGGAATAATTAAATTAAAACGGTATGACTATATTTATTTATCTGCCAGAGAATTTGACGAATTACTTTTCGAATGTGAAATCTCTGATGATATTGCTTCTGAATTGATATGTTCATTAGGAAGCTTCCAACTAAAATACCATCCATTGATAGAGAAATCAGATTCTACATGGAGATGTAATGTAATTTTTGATTATGAGAATTTAGAAAATTTGTAAACAAATCTGCTTCAAGCAAAGCAAAAAAGCTTCATGCCGCTTCGAAAGTGGCACGCCAAATATCCGCAACCCCATTAAATTAAATCCCGAAACAGAATAAACATAAGGCGAAAATAAAAAGAATGGAGTATCTTTAAACTATACTTGCCCATATAGGTTTTGTGCAGATGAAAATTGGGGATTAATCCAAAAATTTATTGTTTACAAGGTTGGGGTCGATTAAATTTTTTGTTTTTTTTGCATAAAATCTATTGCAGCGCAGTATAGTTACCGAGACTGCCAAGTAAAGTTCAAAGCCCTTCCATTACCTGCTAGGGGTTCTGGGGTGATAATTTGAAACGTTCTAGGGCTTATGTTGGGTGTTGGCTTTTCAAGACTGGCCGGTAGTTGGATTCGTAGACGCGTCGTTCCGTACAAACAGCTATACTGCCGGTCCCATTTTCCTTAACTTAATGACTATGAACAATGGACATGACGATCATGCGAGCTAAGCGGCGCCACTTCATATGAACCAATCGTTATATGCCAAAAGAAAAAATAAAACAAGAAGAAACTGAATGAAAGAAATAATTTACTTTCTGTTCATAATCATAAGCTCGATTGCCTTCCAAAGCTGCAATTCTGATAATAAAAATCAGGAAACCCAACCAATTGAACTTATAGGTGAACTTGGAAAACTCAATGCAAAAATTTTATTGTACAAAAATGGAGATAAATATTGGGGAGATTTTTTATATACAGGATTGGAAAAGCCTGAAATTAAACTAGAAGGTGTGAAAGAAGGTGAAAAGTTAATCCTTCGGGAATTTAATGAAAATAATGACCTCAAAGGGGTCTTTGAAGGGTACTTTAAAAATGGTAATTTCAAAGGATATTGGAGAAACCCCGGGAACGAAAGAAAAGTCTCATTTAGTTTTTCAGCCAATGCCAATGATTTCACCCTCGAACCTCAAAGAGAAATCGAATCAAATTCTAATAAACACAACTTAGCTTCGCTAAATCCAAAAGAATTAATCAAAATCCATTTCAACCCTTTTAAATTTGTTGATTCAAAAAGTGCATTTTACAGAAATAGCAAAGGAACTTTTGAAGTAAATTACGAAAAAATTGAAAAATATAAGATTGAAAAAATTGAATATGCCATAGTCTTTTTTAGCAATTATGAACATGATGAAAATTATGGAAGAAACGAATCTCATGCAGCATCTGGAGTAGTGAGCGTAGCAAAATATAAAGAAAGAAATGGAAAATGGGAATTGATGAAATTCAAACATGAGTGTGAATGCGGATATGGAGATTGGGGAAATATAAACTTACCTAAATTAAAAAAATACGGGGATTACTATTTTATTGTTAGTGAAAGTGGTTCACTTCACCAAGGGTTTTCTCAATCTTATTTTAGTGTTTGCAATACGGATGATTTTAACGCATCAGCAAAATTAGTTGCCTCAGCGTCAAATTTAGCTGCTTTACCTGAGAAGGGTGAAGAGTTAGAATATGATAGCGATATTAGTTTCGAACCAACTGGCAAGCAATTATTGATGAGGGTAAAATACCATGGGAATGATTATGATTATTCAACTAAAACAAGAATTGACATGAATAAGACCGATGTTTACTATTTTGATCAAAAGAAGTTAAAATTTAAAAAAAATGAATAAATTCGACAGGGCGCAGTTGCCATTTTTTCCCTCCATTCAGACACATTTTGTGAGGTTACCCATGAGCGTATTTAATCGACTTGATCGCCGGCACGTCGGCAGTGGTAACATTCGTGATATCCTCCAAGCAACCCCAGCAACATTTTCAACACCCCGAAAAAAAATCACACAAAATTTGCGAAACCAAAAAGTTGCACATATATTTGCAACCGAATAGTTTCATTTTGGGATTTATGGGGCAATGTGGCGAGCAATTTTCGCCTTAACCGCAGCACAAACGCTAAAACCAACAGAAAATGAATAAATTGACTCTCCTTGCAACGATCGTTTTTTGTTTGACAACTTCCTGTTCAAATCCAAATCGGCCGGATAACGCTGATAACGCAATCCAACCAGTCGAAATGACAAATAACACCGTTAAAAATACAAATATGATCACTCAAAAAATCACACCCTATCTCTGGGTAGAGAAAGATGCCAAAGCTGTAGCCGATTACTACTTGTCCATTTTTAAGGACGGCAAGCTGAAAGATTTTCGCAAGTTCGGCAGTGACGAAAGCGGGAATGATGCGGGCATAGAAACAGCTGTCATTGAAATAGCCGGCATGGAGTTCAGCATATTGGCGGCAGGCCCGCTGTTCAAATTCAATGAAGCCGTTTCTTTTGTCATCAATACAAAAGACCAGGCGGAAACGGATTATTATTGGGACGCGCTTACCAAAAATGGCGGTGAGGAAGGCTCCTGCGGATGGTGTAAAGATAAATATGGATTATCATGGCAAGTCGTGCCAACTGAATATTTTGACTTGATCCATAGCGATGACCCGAAAGTAAGGGATAAAGCCATGAAGAACACATTGAAGCAGAAAAAATTGATCCTTTCAGAACTCAAATGAACGGATTACGGCCAGCAGCCGTCGTATTCAGCCACGGATATTGTCGCATTTACACAGCAATGATACCGTACTTTTTGGCAAGATTTGTACTTTAAAAAAAGACTAAAATTATGGCACGGATCAATCCCTACATTCACTTCAACGGCAATGCCGAAGAAGCATTCACCTTTTACAAATCCGTATTCGGCGGCGAGTTCGCCAAAGTTTTGCGTTACAAGGACCTGTCAAGCCCTGAATATCCGATACCTGAAAATGATGCAAACCGGCTTATGCACATTGCCTTGCCGATCGGCAAAAGCAATATGCTGCAGGGCAGCGATGTGATGGAAATGATGGGAACGGTCACCGAGCACGACAACCGGAATACGATATCCATCAGTGCGGAAAGCCGCGAAGAAGCGGACAAATTGTTCAATGGACTTTCAGCGGGCGGGCACATTGAAATGCCCATTTCCGACGGCCCTTTGGGTTACTATTTCGGCATGTTTGCAGACAAATACGGCGTGCAATGGATGGTGGACTTTGACCCCGAAAATAATGGATAAAGTACCGGATTAAAACAAAAAACCCTGCTTTGTGCAGGCAGGCAACGCCTATTTTTCAGATATTTGAGGAATCGTCGAGCGTTAAAAATTGAAGGACAAAATGATCAGATTTATCCTGACCATCTCGATTGTAACCATTCTGGCAAGTTGCAACCTCGCCAATAAAAAGACAGAAGACATGGAAGAACAAAAAAATGAAAAGCCGGATACGCCTTCAACCGATGACACCACACCGAAGGTGACCGGCATCGGCGGCATTTTCTTTTTTTCCGACAATCCGCAGGAAATAAAGGACTGGTACGCCAAAAACCTCGGGCTTGAGATCAATGCATGGGGGAGTTCGAGCTTCGAATCCAGGGACCTCAACAATCCCGATGAGGTCAATTCGCTCCAATGGATGCCGTTCAAAAAGGGAAGCGAATACTTCGCGCCTTCGAAAAAAGAATTCATGATCAACTACCGGGTCCGGAACCTTGAAGGGCTTATTGACAAGCTCAAAGAGAACGGCGTAACCATCCTTGACAGCATTGCGACGTATGACTACGGGAAATTCATACACATTATGGATGCGGAGGGCAATAAGATCGAGCTTTGGGAGCCGAATTGACAATTCAAGCGAAAAATGAATCCGGACAGCTCCAAAATAACCATTCACATGGTCTCCAGCCTGGACGGCTTCATCGCCGGAAAGAACGGCAGCATTGACTGGATGCAAGCAAAGGATACGTATGAAAAAGGCATATCGCTCACCGAGGAGGATATAGCGGCATTCCTGGATCGGATCGATTGTTATGTAATGGGGGCGAGGACCTATGAACAGGCATTGGAACTCGGGTGGCCTTATGGGGATGTCCCCGTCGTTGTGGTCACCCGCAGGAACCTGAAAACCGACAGGACAACGGTTGAATTCTATTCGGGAGACCTGGATCAACTCGTGCAGGATTACCTGAAACCCAAATACCGCAACATTTGGATGGTGGGCGGAGCCACCCTGGCCAAAGCGTTTATCCAGGCGAAGCTGGCGGACGAAATCGTCATTTCGATCATGCCCGTCATTGTGGGCGGCGGAACCCTTTTTTTTGATTTCATCGGAATCGAACAGGCGTTGCACCTCCTGGATGTAAAGGCCTATAAAGACGGGATGGTTGAACTTTCTTATGCGGTCAGGAAATACGGCTGATCTGTCTTGACGAGCTTTGGGTCATTTATCCCGGCAACCGGAAATACTCGTTCGCAAAAGGCTCTGCCTCGATGCGGTTACCCTGCAAGTCTCTGACTTGCGATATTCATCACCATCCAATGCGACCTCAAACAAAATAATTTGACAGATACCTGAAGAGGAATTTGCCTAACCCTTAACGCACACTACTTCAATTCCACCTTTAGAACCGTTGCAATTTCATCCATCGCCGATGAGTCCGGCGTAGTGACCACCAGTTTTTTATCCTTTATAGCCCATTTCAAAGGCGTGTTGCTGCCCACTACCGATACGCCGGCTATGGCTCTTTGTTCAGCATCCGCTATATGATCAATTTCAAGCGTGGATTGAGCCTGGGGCAGGCCCAGAATATAAATAAAAACAGACTTGCCGTCCTTGGATCTCGAGAACCTGAAATCATTTTGGTCATATTGCATGGTAGCGGATTGCCCGCCGAACTGTCCTTGCTGGAACGCGGCATTGCCGTATCCGTAGATGGAATAAACGCGTGTCTCGTATACCGCTTCCTTGTGCCTGGCAATCCATTTGCCGATCGTGTCCAGCACTTTTCGTTGTTGTTCAATGATGACCCCGTCGGCGGTCGGTGAGATGTTCAGCAACACAATTCCCTTCTTGCTCCATACGTCAATCATATTCCTGATGATCAGCGTCGGATCTTTATAGGTCTGTCCTTCCGTATAGCACCATGATCCGTTACTGATCGTAATGTCGGTCATCCAGTAATCCTCCGCGATGTCCGTCTCACCACCCTGTTCAATATCGAGCAGGCTGACCTCCTTCGGCAGGTCTTCCTGCTTGTGTATGACGAGGGGGGATTGGTTTCTGCTGATTGCCGCATTAAAATGATGCGCAACCATTTTTTGCAGGTAGCTTTCCGGGATCAGGTCCAGCCAGGAGTCGAACCAAAGGATATCGGGTCCGTACTGATCTACGACTTCTTCGATCTGTGCCAGCCAATAATCATGGAATTCTTCCTCCCCCAGGTTCCCGTAAAGCTTTCTGAGTTTCGGATCCGTAGACGAGGTGACATAATCCGGGTGATACGGATAATGGCTGTTCCAACCGACGTCCGGACCGTTTCCTGCCCAGTTGCCCGGATCATCAGCATACCTTTGGCCCAATCTGGCATGGTGGAATGTTGCGATGGTTTTGAGCCCCCTTTTTTTCAGGGCCTGAAACAATTCTCCTGTAATATCCTTTTTGGGGCCCATATCTTTTGCGTTCCAGGGGTTTACTGTACTGCCCCACATGGCGAAACCGTCATGGTGTTCGGCGACCGGCCCCGCAAATTTTGCCCCTGTTTTTTCAAAGAGGGATGCCCATTCCTCCGCATCAAAATGTTTGCCGGTGAACATCGGGATAAAGTCGTGATAATTGAATTTCTCAATCGGGCCGTAGGTCTCTTTGTGATGGGCAAAAACCTTTCCGCCCCAATTGTCTCCCCGGTCCGGCATATACATCCATCTCGGATACCACTCGCTGTCAAATGCGGGAACGCTGTACACCCCCCAATGGAAGTAAATGCCCAGTTTAGCGTCCTTGAACCATTCGGGCTCCCGTTCATTCGTTGCCAATGACGCCCAGTTTTCTTCAAATCCGGGAAGCGCTTCCGGCTTTTTTGTTTCGGCAGCAGGATTGCAGGATAAAAACAGGCATAAGATGCCAAGTAAGGCGCAAGTATTTTTTTTCATTTGCTTCGATCCGGTTCAAGGTGAAAAAAAACAGGTTACTTTGTCCGGGGTTTCGTTTGGGCGGAGCCTCGCCAAAATTATTCAACCCTCCGCAAAAAAAGAAAATCCGGTAGACAATTCCACAAATTATGTCAAACACCCAATCGCCCCTGATGATCCTGATCGCCGGGCCCTATCGCTCCGGGACCAACGACGACCCGGCCCTGATCCAGAAGAACGTGGACGCCATGAACGAAACGGCCCTGACCGTTTACCAAAAAGGGCATTTGCCTGTATTGGGCGAATGGTTCGCCTTGCCGCTGATCGAAACCGCAGGCTCCAAAGCCATGGGCGACGCGATCTGGAACGAACTTTTTCACCCGGTCGCCATCCGCCTGATCAGCAAATGCGACGTTATTTTCAGGATCGGAGGCCCTTCCTCCGGCGCGGATGAAATGGTGCGGATCGGCGAGGAACAAGGCAAAAGGATCATCTATTCAACGGCTGAACTGGATTGAAAGCCGTTTGACCGAAAATTTTGGCCATTATCCCAAACTGCCCTATTTTGGCAAGGCTTAATAGCGAGTGCTGAAGCAGATCACTACTATTCAACAAAAGGACGCCAATCAACCAGACCAACACCATGAACCAGGACCTTTGGAACAAAATCCTTCAATTCGACCTCAACGCCCAACCCGGCGAGTATGTTTTTTCCATCCGGCTGGCCAGGGAAAACAACTGGACCCGGAATTTTACCAAAGGAGCCGTCCTTGAGTACAAAAAGTTCATGTATCTGGCGGCCGACTACGACCTGATGGTATCTCCATCCCCGGTCGTGGACATTGTCTGGCACCAGCACCTGATCTTTACCCAGTCTTACCAGAAATTCTGCAATCTGCTGGGCAAACAGATCCAGCATATCCCCTCAACCCACCACAAAACGGATTTTGAGAAATTCCGGCAGGCAGGCGAAAGAACGGCCCGGCTGTACGAAGAAAATTTCGGGCTCCAACCGCGTGCTTTCTGGGAGTGCGAGGATATGTACGGGAGCCTCAACCTGGGGCCGGCAACCTATAAGATCGGCAATACCGTATGGATCGGCATGCTGGCTTTTCTGGTCCTGATCATCCCGTTTTATCTGCTGTTCAGGCCGGTTTATGTTACCATAGGTAATCCCGGTTTCGTTCTCGGTTATCTGGCGCTGATCCTGGCGACTTTTGGATTCCTGGAATTCTTTAACCGGCAAAGACTCAGAAATATCACGGGGCTGTTCGACAAGGAATCCTTTATTTTCAATTTGCTGCCTTACGAACTGCTTTACCTCAAGGATCAGAACTTGTCAATGGTGATCAACGGCGTTGTGAATGAACTGATCATTAACCAAACGGTCGTTGCGAATACAGATAATACGGTTGAACTGACCGAAAGCGAGGTCGCGGATTCCTTTGAACAGCAACAGGTGGTTGAAACCATCCGGTCGCTCGGCCGGCCATCCTACCCCAATGTGATAAAAGCAGTGGCTTTTAAGCCGGTTTTTCAGAATATGACCGGGGCCATGGACGGCTTTAAAAAGTATTTCCGGCAATCAAAGCCTTTCGGCAATCTGTTCAACCTGAACTTCTTCGTTCTGTCCGTCGTCATGATGCTGGGTACCGGCCGCATGATTACCGGCGTGCTCCGGGATAAACCGGTTATGCAGATCTTTTTCGTATTGTTCATTCTTTTTGTTGTAATTGCCTTTTTTCTCGCCAGACTGACCAGACAGGTGGGTACGCAAACCATCCCCGGGTATTACCGGGAAACCATCCTGCCCGGCATGCAAACCGAAGGGGATTGGCAATGGCGCTATTTTTTAGTGGGGACAGCAGCATTGAGTGCATCCTTTCTGCCCATTGTCAATTACGTGAACAGCAGCAGCAGCGATACCAGCAGCTCCGATAGCAGTTCCTCCTGCGGCTCTTCCTGCGGAAGCAGCTGCGGCGGTTGCGGCAGCGATTGATATTTCCGGCGGATTGCTAAGCCCGAAATGCAATGAAGGGATTGGTAAGGATCGGTAAATTAATAAGTGTCGCTTTTGATAGGTCAGGCATTTTGGCCCTAGCCAAGGCATCCCCGCCGAGGCGGGGCGACCTTAGCCTAGCTAAGGGAGGCGGTTCCATAACGCCGGATAGGGGCAAAAGGCCTCCTAGGAAAGTGGACAGTTATTATTTCAGCGGTCCTAAGCCAATTGTTACAATCAAGATTAATATGGGTAAGAAAATCAAAGTATTCGTTGCTGAAGCAAGCGCCCAGCCCTACGTGAGCGGCGGACTGCTGGCGATAGAAAAGGTCGAAACATTTAAAGGCCTGAAAAGAGGCCTGGACAGCGTAATGGAATTTTAAACAGATGAAAAGAAGAGATTTTCTCACCCAAACCACACTGGCGGCATCCGGAGCGATGATCTGGCATCCCGCTTCCGGCGCTGCCTTGCCGGCCTTCAGCCGCGATCCGCTTGATGACTTGTTCAAAGGATTTCAGGACCCGCCGGGAAGCGCCCGCCTGTTCGTACGCTGGTGGTGGAACGGCAATCGCCTGAAAGCCGAAGAGATCCTGCGCGAACTGGATGTGATGAAAGCCGCAGGTATCGGCGGGGTGGAGATCAACCCCATCGCCTTTCCAGGCGGCCCCGACGTGCCGGGGTACGAGCCCCTGACCATGTTCGAACCGAAATGGCTGGACATGCTGCAGGTCGCCCTTCAGGGAGCCAAAGCACGCGGCATTACCTGCGACATGATCGTGGGCTCCGGCTGGCCCTTCGGCGGCGAATTCCTGAAAAAGGACGACCAGACCCAGATGGTCACCATTGAGACCCTCGACCTGGAAGGTGGCAACAGCTACAGTTTCCGCATAGACGAACTGCTGGACAAGGTGAACCCCCATTTCCACTCCGCCAACAAGTCGGTATTCAAGGATATGGTAACGGTGCGGCTTGTGCCGAAACACCCCGGCGAGTTTACGGCGGGCGCCGAATTGATCGACCGCATCCATAACGGCGTCCTTTCCTTTGAGGCGCCGGATGGGGATTTTGTACTGTACTACGTCGTAAAACTGACCGGATACATGGCCGTGATCAACGGCGCGCCCGGCGCCGCGGGGCCCGTATTGAACCATTACAGCAAACAGGCGACTGAGGATTATCTCAACCGGATCTCCGGCTTCATCACCGGCAAGGTCGGTCGGATGGGGGATTATATCCGCGCCATGTTTTGCGACAGCATGGAGCTGGAAGGGGCCAACTGGAACGACGACCTCCCCGCCGAATTCGAAAAAAGACGCGGCTATTCCCTCTGGCCTTACCTGCCCTTCGTGTTGAAGAAAGTGGGCCATATGGGCAACCCGGTGGATGAGGAATACGGCGCCCGGTTTCCGGCAAAGGTGGTGGAACGCCTCCGGCGGGTCGACCTGGATTATTACCGGACCCGGATCGAGTTGTTCAAAGAGCGGTTTATCGACACGTTCAACGACTGGTGCCATCGCAACGGCGTGAAATCCAGGATGCAGGCTTACGGCCGGGGCATGCACCCGCTCGAAGCCAGCATGGAGGTAGATATTCCGGAAAGCGAAACCTGGATGTTCAAGGAAGTCGGCCGGGAATACCCCGATACGGGCCTGGAGGGGCGGGCGCCAAGGATGTGCAACAAGTTTGTGTCGTCGGGTGCGGCGCTGGCCGGGAAGCGGGTGGTGAGCTGTGAGGAGATCACCAATACCGCTATGGCCTTCATGGCGACCCTCGAAAACATCAAGGTGGCCGGCGACCAGAGCAATATCTCAGGGGTTACCCATTCCATCCTGCACGGGTTCAATTATACCCCGCTGGAAGCGCCTTTCCCGGGTTGGATCCGGTACGGCGCCTTCTTCAACGAACGCAACACCTGGTGGCCCTATTTCCGGCAGTGGTCGGATTACAAGGCCCGCCTTTCTTACCTGTTTCAAAACGCAACGCCCCGGGCCGACGTGGCCATCCTGCAACCGCTCACCGACCTTTGGCTGAAAATGGGGCCGCAGCGCGATCCGTTCCCGCAAAAATGGTACCCCGAATACCAGCACAACCTCTGGGAAGCGGTTCACCAGAACGGCGGCGGTTGCGACTATGTCAGCGAGAACATCATCCGGAAATCGACCTTCAGGGACGGCCGCATGTGGTTCAACGGCCGCAATTACCATACCGTCCTGCTCCCGGAGATCGAAACCCTGGACGCGGAGACGGCGCACGCCTTATCGACGTTCGCGGACCAGGGCGGCAGGGTCGTCTTCATCGGCAAAAAGCCGTTCCAGTCGCCGGCGTACCAGAACCGGGAAGCCGCCGATGCCGGGATCAGCGGGATTATCGACGCCTTGATGAGCAAGGAACGGGTATCCCTTTACCCCGCACCCGACGGCGACCTTATCAAATGGTACGGCGAACTGCAGGATGAACTGGGCATCCGGCCCTATGTGAAATTGGACCGCACCGATAAATTCCTGAGCCAGGTGAGTTATCAGGTGGGGGAAAATACCCTGTTCTTTATCGCCAACAGCAGCCTGTCGGAACACTTGTCCATACAGGCCGAATGCCAGGTTGAGGGCCGGTTCTATCCCTGGATCTGGAACCCGGAAGACGGCACAAAACGGCGCTATCCGGCGGGCAAGGACGGCAAAACCATCCGGTTGGAGCTCCCGCGCGCGACTTCCCTGCTCATTGTGTTTGAAAAGGCGAAGGGTAAATCACCAAAGCCCGCCGGACCCGAAGGCAGCGGAATGCCCGTTGCAGGCCCCTGGACTTTGCACCTGAACCATATGAACGGCGACCGGCAGCAACTCGTCCTGGAAACCCTGCAGGATCTGGCAAAGGACGAACGGACCCGGCATTTCGCCGGCGAAGTGATCTACGAAAAGACCATCGTCGTGACCGATACCGGCCATACCCATATCGACCTGGGCGATGTGCAGGGCGTTTCCGAGCTCACCCTGAACGGCCAGAACCTGGGAACGCGCTGGTACGGCGCCCATGTTTACCCGGTTGGTAAAGTCCTGAAACCAGGCGAAAACAAGCTGTCCGTCAAGCTGACCACCATCACCGGCAATTACCTCAAAGGCCTGACCGACAACCCCGTCGCCCAGGGTTGGACGGGGCACCAGGATTATTATCCGATGGGGTTGATGGGGCCGGTGCGGTTGGTTTAGGGCGGGATTGTTAAGTCCGAAGGCCCGCCAGCAGAATCGGGATTCGCCATGACCGGTATATCCGTACCGCCTGCCAACGCGAGTTCATTACGCACAGATTTCCTGGCATCAGAGAACCCCACACACAACCCGCACTATCCGTTCAATTGTCCTTTATGAAACCATAATCGTGTTGAAAACGCCCTTTGCCTTGCTTGCGACCATTCTATTGCTGTTTGCGGCAGCAGAATACGGGTGCAGACATCATTCTTCCGCCGACCGGATCCTTGCCGAAACCGTTGAAAAGATCAGCCTGGCCCCGGCGTTGCAGTATGAATACCGATCCCGTTGGGATAATCGCTTTAACGGGACCATCTATTCGGATTCTGCGGAAGTGGTTCGCTGGAAAGCAGAAGGCAGCCCTCATGGTTTTGGATTTTATGTTGTTCGCTCCGGCAACACCTTCCTGTTTGACGGAGTCCATTACAGGGAGATCCGGCCCGCAGAGCGGCTGATCGTACACCATGATCCGGAAGAGATCAGACGGGATACGGCCTATTTTTCCGACCTGATCTTTTTTACCTGTTCGCCATCCGACCTTAAATATCCGGGGGCTTTTGACCGGATAACGGATTCCGTTACCGGGCAGCGGCATTTACTTGTTTGCCGGGAGAGATCGGAAATGCCATCCGTGAGCGATACTTCCAAGACGATAACCCGGGACCGGTATTTTTATGTCGACGCGGATAGGAGGCTGCCGGAACGAGTACTGACCTGCAGTACCCTCGACGGAGATACGCTTCAGATCCTGGATTACAGGTTTACGGCATTCGGTTTCGACAAGGAGCCTTTTGATTTACGGCGTGTTGACACGACTTCCTGGTCGGCCTTTACCGAGATGAGCATCCACGACCTGGAGGACGACCGTCGTCAGTCGCAAATTGCGAAAGGTGATCGCCTTGAACAATCCGTTCACAATGATCTGAACGGCAACCCGATCCGGCTTTTTGGCAGGCAGGACCGTCAGACCCTGATCATGTTCTCCTTTATCGGTTGCGGCGGCTGCGAATATGTCGTCCGCGAATTGAAAAATGCGAATTATAAAATCCGGGAAGGATTGGATTTCTACTACAGCAGCCCGGTTGATTCCCGGGGCGCATTAAAGTCCTATCTCGAAAAAAAAGCCTTTCCTTTTATCGCGTTCTCCGCAGAAAGCGGCATGAATGAGGCTTTTTCGATTTATGCGTATCCGACCTTCGTGCTGCTGGAACCCGACGGGAAGGTTGCCGGGATCTGGACCGGTTTTGAGGATGCGGTGAAGGAAATACTGTTGGCAAAACCGGATTGAATTGGATTTTGAACTGTTTCATCCAATATTCGGTGCGTTGGGCTCCGGAACAATCCCGGCCTTGTTATATTTGGCGAAAAAATCGCAGGAATGAAAAAACTCTTGTCCGTTTTGGCCGCCGGCGCCTGGATCAGCCTCTCGGAATTCTTTCGGAATGAAATCCTGCTTAAATCTTACTGGACGGAACATTACAGCAAGCTGGGGCTGGATTTCCCCGACGATCCCGTAAACGGGGCTTTATGGGGATTATGGTCCTTCCTGTTTGCCGGCGCCATATTCGTCATGGCCCGCAAATTTTCCCTTATGCAGACGGCAATGCTCGCCTGGTTTGTCGGTTTTGTGCTGATGTGGGTGGTGATCGGCAATATGGGCGTACTGCCGTACAAGGTCCTCTACGCTGCCGTCCCGCTGAGCCTGCTGGAGGCCTTTGTCGCAGCATTTCTGGTGCATAAAATTTCCGGGAAACAGGTTAAATAACTATCTTCGCGCCGTGAAAAAGGCAGCCGTCATATCACTGGCCGTTTTGATAGCCTCCTTGAATTTCAAGGACCTGTTCACCTATCTGGAATTTTACCTCAACCGGAATTATATTGCCGGTAATCTCTGCATCAACCTGAACGATCCCGCTGCGATGTGCTACGGATCCTGTTTTCTGAAAAAGTCGCTAAAAGCCAATCAGGAACAGGAACAGAAATATCCCTTCGCTAAAAAGGAAGAGCGATCCAATACCGTATACCTCCCGATCGCCAGATCCGCGCTCTGCAGCTTTTCTTCAGCTCAAAATCACACACAGATAACCGGTCACCCCGGATCCCTTTATTCATTTACTTACCTGACAGATATCTTTCACCCGCCCAGCCTGGGCTGAATCTCTTTCTTTGGATAATTCTGTTCCGCCGGATCTGAAAACATGCGCTTTTCAGGATTCGGGGAGTACGTTTTTTATCATCAAACTGTCGTTGGGGCTATGTGCTCCCCGATTCCATGCGGGTATTCCGGAGCAGGATCCCTGAATCCGTTTCATTTCCCCGAACGACTCTATTGCGGAACTCGCTTTTCTCAATATTTAAACCATTTTTCAAAATGAAAAAAGTTCTCTTTGCTCTTATTGCATTTTCCATTGCATTCTCCATTTCATCCTGTAAAAAAGACGACCCGGCAGAAACCGGCCCAGGCGCTATTGATATCGAATTCGACAACATTGCCGTTGTTAACGGCATCCAGCGCCAATTGTCCCTGGTGACCCCGGGCAGCACCGATTATACCTACCAGAACGGCATGGGCCAGGATTTTAACATCAATCTGCTGCGTTATTACATCTCCGGCATCAAACTGGAAGGGCCCAACGGAGAGCTGTTTGAAGACCACGTCCATGTCGACGTATCCGGTACGGAAGGTATTTACCTGGTGGACGAAAGCGACCTGTCAACCGGGGTGATCAACCTGGAAAACGTACCAGCCGGCCAATACAACAAGATCACGTTTACGGTAGGCGTCGATGAGGACGGCGTTCAGGAAGGCGCCGCAGGAGGCGTACTCGATCCGGCCACCTGCCATATGTTCTGGAACTGGAACTCCGGCTATATCGCCGTCAAATTCGAAGGGCAATCACCGGTCTCCAACGGCGGCACTTCAGGCGGCGAAACCGTTGACGGAACCAGCCCGAACGGCATCGTCTACCACGTTGGCGGCTGGCGGGACATGCCCGGTACGGCCTTCGTCAAAAACAACAAGACCCTGACGTTCGATTTCGATACGAATGCCCGGGTTCAAAAAGGCCTGCAACCGCGCGTACACATGGTATTTGACGTGCTAAGCCTGTTCAAAGGCCAGAATATGATCGATTTCACCGGCAACCACAACGTCCACAAACCGACCGACGGCCAACCGGTGGCTGAAAATATTCCCGCCGCCTTTGCTTTTGACCACGTGCACCAATAGTTCGGCATACATCCCAAAAAACCAGCGATTGTTCAACCGGGAGGAGCCTTCAAGACTCCTCCCCAATTTCAGGTTTATGAGAGTTCTTATTTTATCGGCAGCAGTCGGCATCCTGCTCGTTGCCTGCCAAAGGGACGATATATCAACCGGGAAAGACGCCTATGCCCTGAACCGGCCGGATTATTTCCCGGAAATCGCCTATCCGGTGGCGACAAACCCCATCACCCGCGCCGGCTTTGAGCTGGGCAAAAAACTGTTCAACGATCCCCGCCTTTCTCTCGACAACAGCATAGCCTGCTCCAACTGTCACGTCAAAGCCGTGGCCTTTACCGACCCGCAACACAACCCCAGCGTCGGCATTTTTGAACAATCGGGCTCCCGGAACGCCCCGATGATCGCCAATATGGCTTTCCAAAGCGAATTCCTTTGGAACGGCGGCGTCTCTCACCTCGATTTTGTGCCTGTTTTTGCCATCGAAAATGAAAAGGAAATGGGCGAAACCCTGGCCGATGTCATCCGGAAACTGAACAGGACGGACGACTACCCGCCGCTGTTCAAGAAAGCTTTTCCCAAAATAGACACCATCACGTCTCCATACATGCTCAAGGCCTTGTCGCAATACATGCTGCTCCTGGTATCCGATAATTCGAAGTACGATCAATCGGTCAGGGGCGAATTGCAGCTGACCGCCGAAGAAGCGGCCGGCCTGGACATTTTCAACCGGAAATGCGCGAATTGCCACTCGGGCGCCCTCTTTACCAACCACGATTTCCTGAATAACGGACTCGACAGCGTTTTCGAAGACGAAGGCCGGGCACTGATCAGTGAAACCGACGACGACCTGGGAAAATTCAAAGTGCCGAGTTTGCGCAACGTGACCCTGACAGCTCCCTATATGCACGACGGCCGGTTCAAAACCCTGCAGCAAGTGCTCGACCACTATCGCTCAGGGGTAAAGGATGCTCCGACACTGGCGCCGGAGTTGAAAAAAGACGGCCAATTGGGCATCGCCTTAACGGATGACGAAGTGGAAAAACTGATCCTTTTCCTGGAAACACTGACCGATTACGACTTTGTGTCCAATCCGGTATTTTAAACCCGGACAGTGCCGGACGAAAACAAGCGCCCGGTATCGCCGACGAAAAGCCCTGAATTTCAACCGCCCTGAATAGCTGCATCCTATCCAATAATTGCGGATATTGCACATCATTTCCCGGAGGGAAAGTCCCGGGAGGAAAAACGGATGGACAAGGTAACCCTGAAGGAATGGGTAGGCGACGGCAAACTGGAGCAGGCTTTCACCGCCATGCTCGACTATGGCAAAAGCCGGAAGGCTGTTGCCTGGTACAACGCCCTTTTGATCCAGTACAATCAATTCAAGGAACTGGAGCAGGACGAGCTCGAAGGGGTCTTGTCCGATGACGAAGAGAACCTCGCCAGGAACCGGATTCTTTCGGCCACGCTGGCCCTCATCGATGACCTGCCGGCCGGGGAAAGAACGGAAGCGCCATATGAACCGCTGGCGGCTAAAGGCGGCAAAGCCCGCTGGCCGTTGTGGGCATTGGTGGGCGCCGTTGCGCTGATTGGCCTTTACTTCGGGTATTCCAGGCTGGACCTGGCCGCCGCCAGATCCCCGTCAATGGAAACCGGCGGTGCCCGGGCCCTGCATTTTCCGGAGGGCAATTCGCTGACCTTTATCTCCGCCGCCGGGGATGAGATCAAATACAGCCTGCTCAAAGGCGAGCTGACCGATCTGGGCGGCGGGACCCGGCAAGTGTCCTTCAGCATCCGCTGCGCTACCCGGGACGGTTACGGCGCCAATTTCTGGGACGACTCTTTCCGGCTTGAACTGGACGGCGGCGCCGACCTGCTCGCGCCCAACAGCGGCCTGAACGATTTGGTCGCAAAAAACAGCTTCAAGGACGGCACCGTATCCTTTGCCGTAAACGGTTCGTTTTCCAATATGAAACTGGTGGTGATCAACCCCTGGAACAAGGAAGAAATGCGCAAACTGGCCATTGGTTCCTGATGGACCGAAACCAAAAACGACAGCATCCGAAATGACCTGGTACAGCAGTCAACTCCAAATGATCCGGGAGCAGCATTATTTAAAAGCCCGGACCGTCGGCCACCTGGTGAAGGCCAAACAATTCATCGACGACCGCTATTGCGACCCGATCGACCTGAGGGTCATTGCCAGAGCCGCCTGCCTGTCCAGGTTCCACTTCACCCGGTTGTTCAAACACTGCTACGGCCGTACCCCGCATCAATACCTGACCGAAAAACGCATCGGCCTGGCCAAAAAACTCCTGGCAGATGGCGCAACGGTTGCGGAAACCTGCTGCCGGATCGGCTTTGACAGTCCGAATTCATTTTCAGCCAAATTCAGGCAATACACCGGCGCAAGCCCGTCAGAATACCGAAAAAAGCAATATTCAATAGGTCCGTCCGCAGAAAACGCCCCAATTTTGCCCCGAATCAAATCATAAGCAATGAGGATCAGATTGATGAGCCTGCTGGTGGACGACCAGGAAAAAGCCCTGAAATTTTATACGGAAATGCTCGGTTTCGTCAAAAAGACGGAAGTCCCGATGGGTGAACACAAGTGGCTGACGGTCGTAGCCGCGGATGAACAGGACGGCGTAGAGCTCGTACTGGAACCCCTCGCCTTTCCTCCGGCCAAAACCTTCCAGAAAGCCCTCTTCGACGCAGGCATCCCTCAAACGGCCTTTCAGGTGGACGATGTCGAAGAACAATACCGCCGCCTGCTCGATCTGGGCGTTTCCTTCAGCGTACAACCCACCGCAATGGGCCCCGTCAGGATCGCCGTACTCGACGATACCTGCGGGAATAATATTCAGCTATTCGAAATGTTGTGATTGGGAACCTGCATTTTGTTGCGGGCCGTCCAGTGCCGGAAAAGCCCGCAACAACTGCCGGTTGTGCAGGCGCACAAGATGCAAGCCGCTTCCGGATCGGAAACAGTGAATTACAACAAACACGGTGTGGAGCGTACCCCTGAAAAGCGACCTTGAGCGGGGTGGCCCACGGTTTCATTCGGATTGATGAACAATGCGCTCAGGTTATCTCTCCCCTCTCACCCTCTCACCCTCTCACCCTCTCTCACCCTCTCACCCTCTCATCCGCCGAAGCCTCAAGCGAAGGCGGGCTCTCTCACCCTCTCACCCTCTCTCATCCGCCGTAGCCTCAAGCGAAGGCGGCCCCCCCTCTTCTCACCCCCCATGCGTATAATTAAACATCCACCGGATCCCGAACCGGTCCAGGCACGTACCCCAGTAAGCGCCCCAGAACATATCCTGCGGCGGCATGCCGTTCGTACCGCCTTCGGCAAGCGCTTTGTACAGCCGGTCGGTCTCTTCCCTGGAATCAGGCTCCAGGTTGATGGTGGTATTGTTGCCGACCACCAGCTTGTGGCCCATACTTTCCAGCATATCCGTACCCATGATCTGTACCCCGCCCAGGATGGGGAGCGCTACGTGCATGACCTTCTTACCGTCTTCCTCCGAAAACGGCGGCATGCCTTCGTGCGGCGGAATATCCTTGTTGTACATGATGGGCGCCGAAAACTCCGTCCCGAACACGGACTTGTAGAAATTGAACGCTTCTTCCGTGTTGCCCATGAAATTGAGGTAAATGGATACTTTTCCCATTTTTTGAATTTTATTAGGTGATTTGATGTTGCAAAGATGGAGGATTCCGGACAAGTGTGCGCAGTGCATAAACGACAAGTTGGGGGGGAAATTGCGTCGAATCAAAAAGTTGGATTTGCGCACGCCAAATTCACCTAGTGGCGCGAAATTTAAGTAGCACCATAGTTTCGGGAGGCTATTTTTTCGACAGGCAAGGCGCGAGAAGGGAGCATAGCGGGACTCTGTGACCGACGAGCAACGCAGCATGTCGGAAAAAGAGGCCGCGAAACTTGAGTGGTATCTAGATTTCGCGCCACTAGGATATAAAAAGCCTGATCAAACCGATCCTTAAACCATGGAAATCAAAATTAACGAGATCAACCGGATCGGCATTGCCGAATTGATCGCCGACCGCATCCTGATCGCCGGTCCGCAGGAAGCGCTCGAGATCATGATGAACTGCAAATACCGGGGCGCCGATGCGATCATCCTGCGGCGGCACCACCTGACGCCCGTTTTTTTTGACCTGAAAACGCGGGTTGCCGGGGAAATCCTCCAAAAATTCTCCACCTACAGCATGAAGTTGGCCATAGTCGGAGATTTTAGCGATCTTTCGAGCAAAAGCCTGCGGGATTTCATTTACGAAAGCAACAAACAGGGCCGGGTCAATTTTGCAGCATCCGTCGAAGACGCCCTGAAGGCGCTTTCCCGGTGAAACGCGGGAACAACCATTGTTAACAAGTTCCGATACCTGCACACCTTGAAATTTATGAAGCTGTTTTTTGCCCTGATCCTGACTGTTGCAGCCGGCCTTACCTGGCGCAAAGTCAATGCCCCCGAACCGGTAACCGATCCGGTGCAAACGGATGACCTGAGCCGGAAAGAGATCCTGACCGGCGCCGACCAGACGGAAAAATATGTGCCCTACCTGGTCGATAAACGGGTGGCCGTACTGGCCAATCCCACTACGGTCATCGGCTCGCGACACCTGGTGGACAGCCTTCAATCCAGGGGGATCCGCATCGTCAAGGTATTCGGTCCCGAACACGGCTTCCGGGGCAACGCCAGCGCCGGCGCCAAAGTGTCGGACGAAACCGATCCGGCTACCGGCATTCCCATCATTTCCCTGTACGGCAAAAAGCGAAAACCGTCGGCGGAAGACCTCGCCGATGTAGACGTCATGATCTTCGATATCCAGGATGTCGGTTGCCGGTTCTACACCTACATCAATGTGCTCCGCGACGTGATGGACGCCTGTGCAGAAAACGGCAAGGAACTGATGATCCTCGACCGGCCCAACCCCAACGGCTACCTGGTCGACGGCCCGGTGCTGGACATGAAGCTCCGGTCGGGCATCGGCCAGTTCCCCATCCCCATTGCCCACGGGATGACCATCGCGGAATTCGCTCAAATGATCAACGGCCAGGGCTGGCTGCCGGATAACAAGACCTGCAAGCTCAGGATTATCCCCTGCGTCAATTACCGCCACGACCGGGAATACGTTTTGCCCGTCAAGCCCTCGCCCAACCTGAATACCCAATTGAGCGTCCTGCTGTATCCGTCCACCTGCCTTTTTGAGGGCACCATCCTGAATCACGGCCGCGGCACCATGTTCCCGTTCACCGTCCTGGGCAGCCCGTTGCTGAAGGGCAAGTATGATTTTTCGTACACACCGGTGAGCATACCCGGCATGAGCGAGACCCCGCTCCACATGAATGAAGTTTGTTACGGGCTCGATCTGCGCAACTACGACGTGTCCATATTGCGGAAGACCAAACGGATCAACCTCGACTGGATGATCGGGCTTTACAACGCCTATCCGGACAAAGAGCGGTTCTTCGACCGGTCGCAAAGCAATCAGATCGGCAATATCGACGGCCTGTCCGGGGATGCCGCGTTCAAAAAACAGATCATGGAAGGGAAGCCGGTGAAAGAGATCCGGGATTCGTGGGAACCGGCGTTGTCGGAATACAAGAAGATGCGGAAAAAATATTTGTTGTACCCCTGATCCAAACAGGAATGACATGGCTGCGAATTACAAAAAGGCCTTCAACCGGGTGCTGAAACAAGCTTTCCCCAAGGAATACAAGGCATTGCTGGACGAAACCGAACAGCATTTTGCCCATATCTCCAAAGATGTTGCCTTCGCAGCCAGATCCGCCAATCCAATGGACAGGCGCCTGGATTTTTCAGCTTATTTTCTGAGCCTGATCAAGGCCATGGAGAAAAGCGGCGAGCCGTATGACGCCATCCGGAGGGTCTGCCTGGCCGTGGCAACGGAATACGTCCGGCCAAAAAACCGGCTGCAGGCTTTTTTAAAGCGATTGCCGCCGAAACTCATGGGCACCCGGATAGGGCGCCTCCTGACCGATGCGCTGCATAAAAAAGTGAGCGTCAAAGGGCACGAAGACGGCTTCGAAGCCCATATCATCACCGATAAAGCGGAGACCTACGGCCTGGGTTACGGCGTCAACATCACCGCCTGCGGCATCTGCAAGCTGTTCGACAAGCACGATTCAGGCAAATACACCCATATCCTGTGTGAAGTGGACAAGATCACAACCAGCCTGGCGGGCCTGGAAATGTACCGGACCGGCACGATCTCCGGCGGATCGGAAATATGCGATTTCAGGTACCGCAAAAAATTAGGCGCGGTTTAAACCCCGCCTAATTTTTTAATTCCGCCGCCTGCTCATCCTTCCCGGAATCATCCCACTCCGGCATCGCTTCCTTCTCGCCTTGTTTGAATTTCACCCGGAGCTGGTATTTGCTGCTCATGGAGGAGATCAGCGGCGAGAACATGGTATTCATCAGTTCGATGGCCTGTTTTCTGGCCTTGTCCATGACGTTGTCCTCGTAGATGGCTTCGCGCCGGAATTCCTCGCGGAGGGTATTGAAACTTTCGTTGAAGTTGATGCTCTTGACTTCGCGCAGCCAGCCGATATCCAGTTTGTCGATCTTGGGATAAACCTCGTGGGACAAAACCGTGGGTTCGGGCAGCGTGATGGTGACGATCCCGGCTTTGCTGTTGAGGCTGATATCGAAATAGTCCTGCAGCCGGAAGCCGACCTTCAGGATGCTGATGGCCGTGATCTCCAGGTCGGAAGAAGAGACGTTCATGCCCCAGATCTTGGTCTGCATTTGTTTGGAAATGCCTTTTTTATCGCGGAGTTCGTAAGTCCCGAGTTCGGCGATGACCTTTTCCACCTTCTCTTCCAACAGGCCCTTGGACCGGGAGAAATCGTCGATCTTGGCACGGTCCTCCAGTTTTTTCATAAAGGGCTGCAACGCTTCATTGGAGGCGATGGAGCAGGGGTTGTCCACTCCGCGGCCGCGCGCGAAAAAGGTGCCCTCCTTGGTCTTGATCACCGACGAGATGATCTGGGTGACCAGGAAGCAGGTATACTTCGAGGCGACCTCATTGAGCGCTGCTACGGCGCTGCCGCCGCCGTTGTTGTACCAGGTCTCGTAGAGCTGGGAGTTGGTATCCCGGGCAGCGATGAAGTCATTGTAGTACAGGGTGCGGAGGTAGGGGTGCTGGTTGTCGTATTCCGCCCGGATAGCCGTCATGGCCGAATCGGGGAGGCCCATCCTGCGGGCAACGTGTTCGAGCAGCGAGGTATTGACCTGGTAAACCAATTGGTCAAATTCGCGGCGATACCGTTCGGGGTTGGACAGGATGGCAATGGCGTCTTCCTCGTCGATCTCCATCTTGAAATCGGCGGGCATATAGTTGAGGGTGTACTCTTTCGGTACGTTCGTGAAGTCGGCGCCGAAGCCCGCGACATTTCTCAGATACCGGAAGCCGACAACGCACAGGATGCTGACCCCCAGCACGACAATGAGCATTTTGGCTATGCCGACGTTGGATGCGGGTTTCGGTGAGCTGGAACCTTTGGACATGTTTTATTAAAAATTTGTCAAATATAAAAATAGAAGCCGGAATTATTTAGACGTTTGAAACAAGGGGGTTGTCACACCTCCCTCCTTCCGGGTCATCTTTCTGCATATAACAAGTGGCGACAGGGAAGAGTTGATAGAATAATCGATTGGAAAACAGGTTTTTAAAGCGGCGTCTTCGGCGAATCGGAAAGACCGGCCGCCGGCCCCGCGGGCGGATTGCCGGAAAGGGACCCTCTCCCGGATTTATCGCATTTTATTTTAAAATATACGTCATTTCCGGTCGGATTGTTTCATCCCTTGGCGGTTTCGGCAATCCCTTTCACGGGCAGTGGGCCAATTCCTTCAAACGGAGCGGCAATCTCTTTCCGGGTCGCATTAAAATAGTACCTTTATGATGGAAAATATGACCGCCGCGATATGCTGCACCCAAGGATAACGCTCAATTGCAAGGGAAAACCGTTGTCGCTCGATCCGCCGGCCGTGATGGGGATCATCAACGCCACGCCCGACAGCTTTTATGCCGGCAGCCGGGCCGGGTCGGTTGACCAGGGGCTCCGGATGGCGGAACAAATGGTCACTGAAGGGGCGGCCATACTGGATATCGGCGGTATGTCATCCAGGCCCGGCGCCGCGATCATTGAAGTGCAGGAAGAGCTGGACCGCGTCGTTCCGCTGATCGAGGCCGTCAACCGCACCTTCCCGGATACCGTGATCTCGGTTGATACGGTGCGCGCTTCGGTGGCGAAAGCGGCCGTCCGGGCAGGCGCCCGGATCGTGAACGACATCTCCGCCGGCAGGATCGATCCGGACATGTATCCGACCGTGGCCGGACTCGGCGTGCCCTATATCCTGATGCACATGAAGGGCGAACCGGCCACCATGCAGCAGGCCCCTCAATACGAGGACGCAGCCCTGGAAGTGCTCGATTTCTTTATTGCGGAAACGAGGGAACTGGAACGGTTGGGCGTCAAAGACATCATACTGGACCCCGGGTTCGGGTTCGGCAAAACGATCCGGCACAATTTCCAGCTGATGAAACAACTGCACATTTTCGGGGTGCTGGATTATCCGGTCATGACGGGCATCAGCCGAAAATCGACCATCTACCGGACCCTGGGCGTACAACCGGAGGAGGCGCTCAACGGCGCAACGGCGCTGCACATGGTGGCGCTGCAGCACGGCAGCCGGCTGCTGCGGGTCCACGATGTGAAACCCGCCCGGGAGGCAATTCTTTTATTTCAGGCATTGGAATCGGCATAAATGCAAACCAGGCTCAGCGAAGACGATATCAAAAGCATTACGCTTCGTTTCCTGAAGGACTATTACAAGTTCTTTCACCGGAAGCGGGACCTGCGTGAGGCCCTCAACCTGCGCGGCAGCGACGGGGTGGTGGCCGACGGCCTGCTGTCCTTTGAAAAGAACGATGACCGCATTTACACCATCACCTTCGAAGCCACCTCGGCCGACGTGAAGGAGGAAGTCCAATTCCGGATCAACGACCAATTGCTGGGCTGGGATGCCATTGCGACCACATCCCTCGTGGTCACAGCGGTGTACACCCTGTCTTTCCTGACCCGCATCTTTGCCGTGCCGGAGATCTCCCTGTTTACCCGCATTGTTTCCATTATGCTTTTCGGCTTCCTGGTTTTCCGGCTGTACCGCTACCTGGGGCGAAAATTTCCCCGGTACCGGTATATCTACGCGGTGGAACAGTTCAAACAATATTACGCTGACGAACAATGGATCTCCGTAGGCTGGGATGTATTTGACGACCCGGTGACCGACCCGGGCTACCGCGAACTGCGCAGGCAATGCATCCTTCACGGATTCGGGTTGATCGTGGTGAACAAGGACCGGAGGGCCAAAGCCGTAATTGCGCCTTCGCTGGAAGACCAGTTCAGTTCCAAACGGAAAACGATCCGGTTCCGGACCCTGGGTGAATTGCGAAACCCCTTCAGGCGGCGAAAAGAGGATAAGGATAGGCCGGCCCGACCGGCTTTCAGCCTCCCCCGGGAGTATAAATTGTTGAAATGGATCAAACCTTATTTCCAGGATTCCTATTTCCGTTTCAACCGGACCTATTACCACCAATGGGGATTGGCCGTTATCGGCGCCGTTGCCTTTTCCATTCTGCTGGCGCAGGAGTGGAACCGCTTGCCGATGCGGTACGTTGACGAAAACATCTACGAGCGGCGGATGGAACGCATGAAGGACACCCTCAAGCCCGAATCAAGGATCGTGTATTACGACGCGCCCATTATCCCGTTCGGGCAGGTGGACAGCGTGCCGTTGTTCCGGATCGGAGATTCGCTTTACGGCGGATTTGCCGGCAGCGGGGAAATGTTCTCCTACGACCCCCTGCGCGATTCGGTAGTGGCGTTCGACTGCAAATTCCTGGACCGGCTGGATACCGTGAACTACATGATCCAGGCGCTGAGCCTGCCTGATTGGCCGAAAACCCTGGGACTGATCCGATACCTGACCGATAAGGGGTTCCGGGTGAGCGCCATGTCCAAAGACTGCTTCAAAGGCGCTGAAAAGGGATACCTGATCTATTTTGAACCGCTGGTCACCGACAGCCTGGAGGCCCGGCGTTTGGCCGACCTCTACGACCGGCGCCTGGAAAAGCTGGAAGAGGACTGGCCGCCGCCTATGATCGTTCCGCTGATCCCGAAGATCGATCCGGTTGCCAAACGCGCAAAGGCGATAGCGGACTCCCTGTTGCGGGACTCCATCCGGCGCGTACAGCTCAGAAAGGATGCCTTGTGGCGGGATTCGCTCAGAAGGGATTCCATCCGGCGGGATTCCCTGAAAAAAGACGCCCTGAGCCGGGATACGTCCAAACGGCGGGCGCCTTTTTAATGGAGTAAATTTGCAATTGAATTGCAGATTTACTAAAAAACACTTTACCTCAAACTTTACCCCCCTCAATACGCTTCGCAAAATCCGCCGTCTCCTTGGCCAGCAACTCCATAGTGTCTTCCTGGCTCATGCCCGAACTTTTCAGGGTTTTGAAGGAATGATCCCCGCTCTCGATCCTGACCAATTCTGCATTTTTAAGTTGCCCGCAAACCGAGGTGATCAGGTCGAAATCCGCCAGCGTGTCGCGCGTGCCTTGCAGGAACAATTGAGGTATCCGGATGTCCGGTAAATGGGCGGCCCGGTCCGTGCCCGGTTTTCCGGCGGGATGCAGCGGGAACCCGTAATAAACGACGCCTTTGACCCCGGTCAGCTCGCCCGCTGCGGCTACCTGGGAGGTCATCCTGCCGCCGAAGGATTTGCCGCCGGCCAGCAATGTTCGCCCTTCTGCGTATTTCGAAGCCGTCTTCAGGGCGGCCACAATCACGGCGTGTGCTTTGGGCGGTCGGTCGGGGCCGCCGCCGTGTTCCATATAGGCAAAATTGTAGCGCAAAGTGCCCACCTTGCGGCCGGCCAGCCGTTGCGCCAGGTCCTCCATGAAGCTGTGCTCCATACCGGCGCCTGCACCGTGGCCCAATACCAAGAGGGCGAAAGCGTCTTCCGGCAGGATCAGCAACCCGGAAACCGTGCCGATTGCTTCGGAAACGTCGATTTTCAGTCTTTGCGGTTTGAACATGATTCGGCTTTTTAATTCCCGGGTTGCAGTCGGCCGACTGCAACCCGGGAATTTTGGATCAGTCAGTTATTGAAGCTTCGCCCGTTCGGCCGCCACTTCTTCCGCCGTCACCTCGCCCGCCTGGTTGTCGAAGCTGCCCCGGATAAAGGTCAGCACGCCGGCGATCTGCTCATCCGACAGGAAGGCGTGGGGCGCCATCGCGTTCTGGAATTTTTCTCCGTTGATCTCGATGGGCGCGTTCAACCCTTGCAGGACGACATTGATGAGCCGCGGTTTTTCACCCAGGACCCAATCCGTGCCTTTGAGCGGCGGGTTGAGGTTGGGTACGCCTCTGCCGTTGGCCATATGGCAGACCTTGCAGTATTGGTCGTATACGGTTTTGCCGAGGGCCATAGCGCCGGTCAGGTCGGCGTTGCCGCTTGAATTGCCGGCATCAGCCGTCAGATCTTCCACCGGTTTGCTGGTGATACCCGAGCCCTCGCCGTAATAATAGATCCGCCAAACCCGGCCTTGCTGGGAATCGGCTACGTAGAGCGACCCGTCGGGGCCTTCCGCCAGTCCGCAGGGGCGATAGGTCGCATCACCGGTGCTGACGATCTGCTGCGGCCCGGGGAAGCCGTTGGCAAAGATCTCGTAGTCGCCGGTCGGCTTGCCGTCCTTCATGGGCACAAATGCCACCAGGAAGCCGGCCTGCTCGAAATTGAGGCGGTTCCAGGAGCCGTGGAAAGCGATGAAAGCGCCGTTCTTGTATTTTTCGGGGAACATATTGCCCTTATAAATCAGCACGTCATTGGGCGCCCAGTGGCCCGGGAATGCCACCAGCGGCGATTTGATGCCTTCGCAGCGGCCTTGCGTTTTGCCGTCGCCGCCGTATTCCGGGCAAAGCATTTTTTTGCCCTGGAACTGGTCGTAGTAGCAATACGGCCACCCGAAGTTGTCGTTTTCCTCCACCATCAGGAATTCCTCGGCCGGCATGTCGCGGCTTTGTTCGGGCGTATAGAGTTCCGGCCAGAAGCGGTGCAGGTCGTCGCGTCCGTGCTGCACGGCAAAGAGTTTGTCCACGTCGGGGTCCCAGGTCAGGCCGACCGTGTTCCGGATGCCGATCCCGTAAGGCGTTCCGTCGTTCTGGACCTGCCCGATCTTTTCGGCATTGAATTTCCAGATGGCGGCGCGGTAGGGCAATTCCGGACAGGGATCTTTGCCTTTGGAGCCCGGCGAACGCGGGGTTTCCTGGCAGGCATTGGTCCGCGAACCGATATTGGCGTAGATATTTCCTTTGCCGTCGAAAGTAAAGGATTTGGAGGAGTGGCCCTGCAGGGTGGAATCGGGAAAGGTGATGATGGTATCGATCTTGCTGTCGGGCATCATTTCCCCCGCTTTCAGGGCTGCCCGCATAATATACGTAGGAGAGGAGAAATACAGGTAACCCTTGTACTTTTTGACCTCGGTGCCGAAGGAGTTATCTGCAAAATATTCCGTGATATCCGCCTTGCCGTCGCCGGTGGTATCCCGCAGGATGGCGATGCCTTTATTGTTGTTGGACCGGATCAGGCGGACGTATACATCCCCGTTGTCATTAACGAACAGGTGCCGGCCGCGGCCGAGGGTATCGGCTACAACAACGGCCCCGAAATCATCGGGCAGGTGAATGCCGCCCTGATCGGAGTCGGGAGTCGGCAGATCGGGTTGCTCCGCAAGTTGGGTTTTGCATCCCTGAAATGCGAAAAGCGCTGAAAGCAGGATCAGCGCGAACATGATGGGTGTTCTGGTTCTCATTTTGTTATTGATTATTCCGTTTCCGGTTTTCGGATTCTACGTTGGTAGTAATGATGGACTGAAATTTTCATCGAGCTTGAATCGCAACATTTTCAGGCTGCATTAATCTTAATATCGACAAAATGCTCTTTTGACATAGCGGATCCGTAAGCAATACAAGCAAAAATATCTTCTTTCCGGATCTGCGGATACGCTTCGAGGATATTGTCCATACTTTCTCCCGCAGATAGATAATCGAGGATTAAGGAAACCCAGATCCGGGTGCCCTTAATACATGGCTTTCCGAAACAAACTTGCGGATTGACCGTGATTCTTTCAAGGAGTGGGTTCATAATAAAATAAAAATAAGGATGGTAAATAGCAAATATAAGGATAGCAGCTTAAAACTTATTCCATCCGCATATTAAAACTGCAACCGGCCCGTAAAAGTTTCCAACATGAGCTGTACACGATCATTTATCGTACCAGCAACAAATAAGCCGCCACATAAGGTAGCATAAAGATAAACCCGTCGAAGCGGTCGAGCAGGCCGCCGTGGCCGGGCATGATGGTGCCCGAATCCTTGAGGTGCTGGCTGCGCTTGAGCATGGATTCCACCAGGTCGCCGAGCGTGCCGAAAACGATGATGATGGCGGCCAGTATCAGCCAGTTGGTCAGGGTAAGATCCTTGAAAAAATAAGCCAGAATAGCCGCAATTACAAATGTGATCAACGCGCCGCCGATGGACCCCTCCCAGGTCTTTTTGGGGGAAATGCGTTGGAAAAGCGGCGTTTTCCCCCACCTGGATCCCGACAGGTAAGCGCCGGTGTCGTTGGCCCAACTCAACAACAACAGCCCAAGCACGATGTCAGCATAGAAATGCTCCCCGTTGAACGCAATGAACTCCAGCAGCGAGAACGGCACGCCGATATATACCATGCCCAGAATGACAAAGGCGATATTCACAAACGGTTTTTCCGACTGCGTATACAACTCATAGACGAAGGAAAGGAAAATGGCAGGCGCAAACAGCAGGGAAGCGACCGCCAGAAAAGCTTCCCGGCTGCCGGCCAGCCCCAGTTGAAGGATCGTAGCCAGCACGATCGGCATCAACCCCAGCAGCATGCCCAGAAACTTCCGCAGCCGGTCGCGACGCGAGACCTTGTCCAGAACGATGCCGAAAAACTCCCACAACGATATGGCTGCAATGATACCGAATAGCAGCACAAAGGTCAGCCGACCACCATATAATCCTGCCAGCATTATGCCGACAAAAAATCCTGCGGTGATCATCCTTTTTATCAAACCTTCCATAGAAGTAGTCCTCAGTCGTAAGTTGTAAGTCGTAAGTTGTAAGTTGTAAGTTGTAAGTTGTAAGTTGTAAGTCGTAAGTCTGGTAACTGAGCGCAGCCGAAGTTACCCCTCTCACCCCCTCTCACCCCTCTCACCTCTCACCCCTCTCACCCCTCTCACCTTTCACCC
>WBZL01000868.1_pt1 | contig 33565 bp, 29 predicted proteins | sample 5204291 | NCBI WGS metagenome assembly WBZL01 (sample SAMN12344345, study PRJNA552823) | activated sludge metagenome | biome: Activated sludge suspended growth; feature: Nitrification reactor; material: Wastewater; isolation source: activated sludge from nitrification reactor of wastewater...
GTGGCTGCGGCGGGGCGCCCATCGATCTCGGCGGACGGCCGCTACATCGCCTACGAAGGCGGTGGCTACACCGGGCTGGAACGGCCCGGGTCCCCGTCGGGCGTGTCGGCGATCTACCTGTACGACCGCCAGACCGACACGACCATCTGTGTGTCGTGCGTGTCCGGTGCGGTCACCTCCCAGAGCTTCGACGCCGACATCGACGTCGACGGGTCCGTCGTGGTGTTCTCGTCGGCAGCCGCCGGTCTCGTCTCCGGCGACACGAACGGGATCGCCGACGTGTTCGCCTACGACATCGCCACTGGCACCCACACCCGCCGATCCGTCAACGACGAAGGCGCGCAAGCCACCGTCGCGTCCACGAACCCCCACGGCGGCTCGGGCACCGCCTACCAGCAAGGGTCCGACCTCCACGCCGTCCGGAGCCCCGACATCAACGTGTTCGCCGACAAGGAGCTCATCGACCTCGCTGGCTCGGGCTGGGCCATGACATACGCCGACGGTGACGACGTCCACCAAGCGTGCCCGTTTGCGACCAGTGACCCAGCGCCCCTCGCGATCGGGATCGGTGCACCACCCGACGGTGTGACGGCCGGTGGGTCGCTCACCTTGAACGGGTTCAAGACTGCGTTCGAGTCGACCGCCGACAACCTGGTCGGCGGCGATGTCAACGACGCCGGCGACGTGTTCATCACCTCCTCGACCAGCTGCGCCGAAGGATGATCTCTGGCATGAGGCCGGAACCTCTCCGGATGCGATCCCGCACAATTCTTGCTGCGGTGCTCCTCGTGTCAGTGCCGACGCTGACCTCTTGCTGGGAGACCGCCCCTGACGACTACCTGCGGGTCCGCAACGAGACCGACCGACCCATCGACGTCGTCGTCGTACGGGTCTCCGGCGAGCGATTTGGGCTCGTCAACGGCCTGCGCCCCGGTCGTGGGCGAATCGTCAATCCTCGTGACGACCCCGATGTCGACGACGAGGCCAGTTGCACGACCGGCCCAGTGATCGCCTTCCAGGACGGTGAGGAGATCCAGCGGTTCGAGCCGCCGATCTGCTTTGGTGACGGACTCACCCTCGTCGTCGACGGCGAGCCGTGACCGCTCCCCGTACTGCTGCGCCCGAACCTCTGGTCGTCGTCGGCGTCGTTCTAGGGGTCGAACGGTGTCCGTCGACTCCGACGAGCACGACGCGGGGGATCGCTCACCTACGACGGCGGCGGCATCGCATTCACCTCCGCCGCCGACAACCTCGTCGGCAGCGACAGCAACGACGCCACCGACGCCTTCATCCGTACCCTGCCGTTCTACTTCGAGTCATGAGATGAAACCCCTCGGACGACTGCAGCCCGTCGGGGCGAGAATCGGAGTCACTGCGCTCGCGGTTCTTGGTCCAGGAACGCTCAACGGATGCTGGGAGACGGATTCATACGACCAGCTCTACGTGAGGAACGACTCTGACGTGGTGGTCCGGGTCCAATACGAGTGGTCGTCGGGTGAGCGGATACCCCTGCTGACGTCTCTGGAACCAGGCGAGGAGCGACGCATCGCCCCTCCGGTTGACCCAGAGGCCGACGCCGTCAACGACTGCACGTCCGGCCCGCTCATCGTGTCCCGAAGTGGGGTGGAGATCCAGCGATTCGAGCCGCCCGTCTGTTACGGGGAAGGGCTTACCCTGTCCGTGGACGACGAGCCGTGACGCGACGGCTCGGCGTACGGGTGGTGCTCGCTGCGGCGGGGGTCTTGGCGCTGGGATCGTGCGGCGGCGGGGTCGGCGCCGGTGACTTGGTGGCCCAGGCGACCGGTACGTGGGAATGCTCCGTGCAGCTCGGCGAGGACACCAACGACGTGACCGTCGAGGTCGACCCCGACGGCGCCTTCACCCTCACCGCCGGCGACGACCAGGTAGACGGCACCTGGCAACGAGACGGCGACGAGGTCACGATCACCACCGACCAGCCATTCTTCTTCAACGAGCTCACCTACCAGGGCGCCACCGACGAACCCGAACAGCTCACCGTCGTCGAGGACGAGGGCATCACCGGCGTCTTCGACGTCGACATCGACGGCGACCAGGTCACCTTCACCCAGACCGAGTACGCGGATGGTGAGCCGGCCAATCCCGAGTACCCCGTCGTCTACACGTGCAACAAGCAGTAGCGGGGCTCGGCACGAGGCAAAGGTCGTCCTGAGCAAAGGGGTTGTCAGATCGGGCGAGTCGTGCCATCCTCGGGAGCGATGTCCCGCCCCTCGACCATTCTCGTACTCACGTAGCGCACGCCCCCTCGCCCCCGCGTGCGCTCATCCGGCTCCCCTGACGGGGGGCCGTTGTCGTTTTCCGGCGCCGGTGCACCACCCGCCCGACACCCCCGGCGCCGTCCTCCGCCCGTCTTTCCCGCCGCAGTCCCGACCTGATAGGAACCCAACGCCATGATTGCCGAAGGTCAACCCACCAACGGTGGCCGAGCGCTGATCCAGAGCCTCGAGATGGAGGGCGTCGAGGCCATCTTCGGCCTCCCCGGGGGCGCCATCCTCCCGGTGTACGACCCCATCATCGACTCGCCGATCCGCCACATCCTCGTGCGCCACGAGCAGGGCGCCGGCCACATGGCCGAGGGCTACGCCCACGCCACCGGCCGCCCCGGCGTGGCCATGGTGACGAGCGGCCCCGGCGCCACCAACATCGTCACCCCGTTGGCGGACGCCTACATGGACTCGGTGCCCATGGTCTGCATCACCGGCCAGGTGCCCCTCGCCGCCATCGGCAGCGACGCCTTCCAGGAGGCCGACATCACCGGCATCACCCAGTCGGTGACCAAGCACAACTTCCTCATCACGAGCGCCGCCGACATCCCCCGGACGATCCGCGAGGCGTTCCACATCGCCACCACGGGCCGCCCCGGCCCGGTGCTCGTCGACATCCCCAAGAACATCGTCGACCCCATGAACCCCGACTCGGCCATGGACTGGTACTGGCCCGACTCGGTCGACCTGCCCGGCTACAAGCCCACCACGCGGGGCCACCCGAAGATGGTGAAGCAGGCGGCGGAGCTGATCTGTGCCGCCGAGCGCCCGGTCATCTACGCCGGCGGCGGCATCCTCAAGGCCCGGGCCGCGGAGGCGCTGCTGGCGCTGGCCGAGCTCACCGACATCCCGGTGGTCACCACCCTGATGGCCCGGGGCGCGTTCCCCGACGACCACGAGCTGTGCCTCGGCATGCCGGGCATGCACGGCAACTACACCGCGGTCACCGCCATGCAGGAGTCCGACCTGCTCATCGCCCTCGGCAGCCGCTTCGACGACCGGGTCACCGGCAAGGTCCCCGACTTCGCCCCCCTGGCCAAGGTCATCCACGTCGACATCGACCCCGCCGAGCTGGGCAAGGTCCGCCGGCCCGACGTCCCGATCGTGGGTGACTGCCGCCTCGTCATCGAGGAGCTCGTCCGCGCCGTCCAGGACCGCGGCGGCGCCGACGCCCAGCCCGATCGCACCGCCTGGCGCAGCCGCATCTCCGGCTGGCAGGAGAAGTACCCGCTCACCTACGAGCAGTCCGAGCCGGGCGAGGGCCTCAAGCCCCAGTTCGTGCTCGAGACGCTCCGCGACCACACCCCCGACGACACCATCGTCGCCTCGGGCGTCGGCCAGCACCAGATGTGGGCCAGCCAGCACTGGAAGTTCAACCACCCGTACACGTGGGTGAACTCCGGTGGCCTCGGCACCATGGGCTTCTCGGTGCCCGCCGCCATCGGCGCCAAGGTGGGCCGCCCCGACCGCATGGTCTGGGCCGTCGACGGCGACGGCTGCTTCCAGATGACGGCGCAGGAGCTCGTCACCGCCGCGGCCGAGCGCATCCCGATCAAGGTGGCGATCCTGAACAACGCCTACCTGGGCATGGTGCGCCAGTGGCAGGAGATGTTCTACGAGGAGCGCTACTCCGAGGTCTACCTGTCGCCCGACCTGCCCGACTACAAGCTCTGGGCCGAGGCCATGGGCTGCGAGGGCATGCGGGTCGAGTCCCCCGAGGACGTCCTCCCCGCGATCGAGAAGGCCAACGAGATCGACGACCGCCCCGTGGTCATCGACTTCCGCACCGACCACCGCGAGAAGGTCTACCCGATGGTCCCCGCCGGCCAGTCGAACAGCAACATCGTGGTCGACCCCTCCCAGGGCGAGGGGGGCCACTGATGTTGGACACCGACCACCGCGAGAAGGCCACCCACCCCCGACTCATGGTCCCGGCGGGCCAGTCGAACTCGAACATCGTGGTCGACCCGTCGCAGGGCGAGGGGGGCCACTGATGGGCACCTCGCTCCCGGCCTCGGGGCCGTACCACACGCTCTCGGTCCTGGTGGAGAACAAGGCCGGCGTGCTCACCCGCATCGCCTCGCTGTTCGCCCGCCGCGGCTTCAACATCTACTCGCTCGCGGTGGCCCCCACCGAGGACGAGTCGTTCAGCCGCATCACCATCGTCGTCGACGTCGAGTCGGCACCGCTCGAGCAGATCACCAAGCAGCTCAACAAGCTCATCAACGTGATCAAGATCACCGAGCTCCACCCCGACCACGCGGTCGAGCGCGAGCTGCTCATCGCCACCGTCCGTGCCCCCGCCGACACCCGCGGCCAGGTCATCCAGCTCGTCGACGTGTTCGGTGGGCGCATCCTCGACGTGGGCCACGAGGACCTCACCGTCTCGGTCGACGACGAGCCGACCCGGGTGGACGACTTCGAGGAGCTCCTGCGACCCTATGGGATCGTCGAGCTGCAGCGCACCGGTCGGGTGGCGCTACCCAAGATCGAGCGGCCGGCCCGCCTGCGGGGCGTCCGGCGCGCTTCCTGAGTTTCCAGAACCCCTGAAAGGACCCCTGATGGCCACCGTCTACTACGAGAAGGACGCCGACCGGTCGTACATCGCCGACCGCAAGGTGGCGATCCTCGGCTACGGCTCACAGGGCCACGCCCACGCCCTCAACCTGAAGGACTCGGGCGTCGACGTGCGGGTCGGTCTGCGCGAAGGGTCCTCCTCGAAGGCCAAGGCCGAGAACGCCGGCCTGCGCGTGCTCTCCACCGCCGAAGCGTGCGCCGAGGCCGACCTCATCATGGTGCTGCTGCCCGACACCGAGCAGCGTGACGTGTACGAGGCCGACATCGAGCCGAACCTCACCAACGGCGACGCCCTCTTGTTCGCCCACGGCTTCAACATCCGCTTCGAGCAGATCACCCCGCCCGAGTGGGTGGACGTGGCCATGGTCGCCCCCAAGGGCCCCGGCCACCTCGTGCGCCGCACCTACACCGAGGGTGGTGGCGTGCCCTGCCTGATCGCCGTGGCCCAGGACGCCTCGGGCCACGCCCGTGACCTCGCCCTGGCCTACGCGGACGCCATCGGCGGCACCCGCGCCGGCGTGCTCGACACCACCTTCGAGGAGGAGACCGAGACCGACCTCTTCGGCGAGCAGGTCGTCCTCTGCGGTGGCCTCACGTCGCTGGTGCAGGCGGGCTTCGAGACCCTCGTCGAGGCGGGCTACCAGCCCGAGTCGGCCTACTTCGAGTGCCTCCACGAGGTGAAGCTCATCGTCGACCTCATGTACGAGCAGGGCATCGCCGGCATGCGCTACTCCATCTCCGACACCGCCGAGTACGGCGACCTCACCCGGGGCTCGCGCATCATCACCCCCGCCGTGAAGGACGAGATGCGCCGGATCCTGGGCGAGATCCAGAGCGGCCAGTTCGCCGAGGAGTGGATCGCCGAGAGCCGCGGCGGCCGCTCGAAGTTCGAGGCGCTGCGCCAGGCCGACCGCGACCACCAGATCGAGAAGGTGGGCGGCGAGCTCCGCGGCATGATGCCGTGGATCTCCGCCGGCAAGCAGTCCGTCCAGGACGCCAGCGGCGGCGACTGAGGGGTTCGACCGAGGGAGAAGGCGCCGGGGCGCCTTCGGCGCGGGAGCGGAACTGCCCCAGCGCTCAGCCCAGGAAGCGGTAGAGGAACACGGCCATCTGGTCGCTCGGCGCGCCGCCGTAGCCGCCGCTGGTCGTGCCGCTGTAGGTGAACTCGACCCGGTGCTCCTGGGTGAGCTCGTCCGCGGCGTCCTCGCCGAGGAGGTCGGCGACGGCGTCGTGGATGGCGGGGTCCTCGCCGTCGACCAGCGCGCCGTGGTTCACGACGTAGGCGAGGTCGCGGTCGCGCAGGAAGTCGCCCTGGGTGCCGTCCTCGGACGCCTCGAGGTACTCGAAAGAGCCCACCACGCCGTCGAGGTTCATGACCGGTTGGTCGGCGAAGTAGCCGACGACGCCGGCGTCCCACGACCCCAGCACGGTGTCCTCGGGCAGGTTGGCGGAGATCCACGAGCCCATGTCCCGGTTGGCCTCCTGGATGGAGCGCAGGTGGGGGTCGGTGAAGGTGCGGACCTGCACGACGAGGGCGAGCATCAGCGGCAGGCCGAGGATGGCGGCGATCGGGACGACGGCCTGGTGGGCGGTCTTGCCGGGCGACTCCAACCGGGCGCCGTCGCCGAGATCGGCGGCGACGAGGGTGAGCAGGACCAGCACGTAGAGGCCGAAGGGCGCGAAGTACCAGAGCCAGAGCTGGGTGGACAGCACGAGGTAGTAGCCCGCCAGCAGGACCAGGAAGGCGGGGTACCAGGCGGTGTGGGCGGTGAACCCGGCGACCCGCCAGAACTTGGGCGGGCGCTCGGGGTCGCGGTCACGGGTCAGCCACGCCATCAGCGAGACCGCGGCGGCCCCGGCGAGGATGAGCAGCAGGCCCCGGACCGGGGTGATGGCGGCTCGCTTCACGTCCCCGCTGACCTGGGTGAGGTGGCCGAACCAGGCCAGGTTGATGGCGCTGTAGGCGAGGACGGTCAGTGCGGGGATCACCAGCACCTCGGCGAGGGGCTGGCGGGCGGCGCGGCCCGTGGACCGGGCCTCGCGCAGGGCCACGACGCCCACGCACACGAGGAGCAGGGCGGCGTCGGTGCGGGCGAGGAAGGCGAGGCCCAGCAACGCGCCGGTGACCAGGCGGGTGAGCTGGGTGCCGCCGAGCACCTTGCCGTCCTGGCGGTCGACCCGGTCGAGGAGCAGCACGGCGACGAGCACCACGGGTGCGGACTCGAGGCCGTTCACCGCCATCTTCATGACGAACGGGTTGACGCCGGCCATGGCCAGCACGGACGCGGCGACGAGGGGGACGATGCGGGGGGTGCCGCCCAGGCGGCGCCCGGCGATGCCGGCGATCACCCAGAGGGTCGTGACCCACATCGCGAGCTGCAGGACCAGCAGGGCGCGGATGGCGGCGACCCCGTCGAGCCCGACCAGGTAGACGGGGATGGCGAGGCCCAGCCACAGCGGGTGGTAGCCGTTCGTCGAGTTGATGGTGTCGAAGGTCGACCCCGCCCCGTCGGCGAGGTTGCGGGCGATCTCGGCGTAGTAGAAGGCATCGTCGAAGGTGAGCGCGAAGGGCAGGCCCTTCCACATCACGATGAGCGGCAGCCACACGAGGCCGACGAACCAGGCGGAGCGGCGCAGGACGCGCGTCGCCTCGACCTCGTCGACGGTGCGGTCGAACACCGCCGCCGGCGTCTTGGCCCCTGTCGCCCGCTCGGTCAGCGCCACCGGTCTCTCATCGGCATCCGCGGCGGCGTTTGGAGCGCCGCTCGCCCGTCCCGTCCGCCGGGGCGCGGCCCGGCGACTACATGGTCTCGGAGAAGGAGACCTCGCCCTCGCCGCGCAGCACGTTCTTGAGCAGTTTCCCGGAGGCGTTGCGGGGCAGCTTGTCCTCGGTGAGCTCGACGTAGGTGGGCACCTTGAAGGTGGCGAGGGCCTCGCCCACCCACTCCCGCACCTGCTGCGCGGTGAGCGAGGCGCCGGGCGCCACCTGGACGACGGCCTTGACCTCCTCGCCGAGCTCGGGGTGGGCGACGCCGATCACGGCGGCGTCGGCGATGTCGGGGTGCAGCACGAGGCGCTGCTCGATCTCGACGCAGTAGATGTTCTCGCCGCCCCGGATGATCATGTCCTTGGCTCGGTCGGTGATGAAGAGGAAGCCGTCCTCGTCCACGTGGCCCAGGTCGCCGGTGTGCAGCCAACCGTCCCGGATGGTCTCGGCCGTAGCCTCGGGCTTGCCCCAGTAGCCCGGCATGATGATCGGTCCCTTGAGGCAGACCTCGCCGGTGTGGCCCGTGGGGACCTCGTTGCCGTCGGGGTCGACGATCTTCAGGTCCACGACCGGCACGGGGGGGCCCACGGAGGTGGGCTTCTCGAGGGCGTCGCGACCGGAGATGATCGTGGCCGCCGAGCTCGACTCGGTCAGGCCGTAGACGTTGCTCGTGCTCCGGACGTTCGGGAAGGTGTCGCGCACCATCCGCTGCAGCTCATCCGCGGAGGGCGACCCGCCGAAGGCCACGCTCGTCACCGTCGACGTGTCGTAGTCGTGGCGGGCCGGGTGCTCGCACACCCGCCACACCATGGTGGGCACCGTCGCCCAGATGGTGACGCCCTCCTGCTCGATGAGCTGCAGCGCCTTCTCGGGCTCGAACTTGCCCTCGGTCATCACGAGCCGCAGCCCGGCGAGCAGCCCCACCACGAGGGTGGAGTGGCACCCGGAGACGTGGAACAGGGGCGAGGTGAACAGCGACACGGTCTGGCCCGTGCCCATCCCGGGGGCGCCGCCGCCCTCCTCGCCCGCCTCCTCGGCCTCCTGGGCCGACAGCATCCCGGTGAGGACGCCGTTGAACAGCGTGTTCATGAGGTTGGCGACCATGTTGCGGTGGGTGGAGATGGCCCCCTTGGGCTTCCCCGTCGTGCCGCTCGTGTAGAAGATGACGGCCGGGTCGTCCTGGTCGATGGGGATGTCGGGCAGGGTCGGCGTGGGGTCGCCGGTGAGCGCCGAGAAGTCGTGCACCCGGGGGTCGTCCTCCTCGCTGGTCTCGGCGTCGATGAGGAAGACCGCCTCGAGGTCGGGGAGGTCGCCCAGGTGCTCGGCGATGCGCTCGAAGCGCCGGCCGTCGGCCACCAGGACCTTGGCGCCCGAGTCCTGCAGGCCGTAGAGGATCTCCTCGGTCTTCCACCAGCCGTTCAGGCCGACCAGCGTCGCCCCGAGGTTCACGGTGGCCCAGAAGGTGAGGCACCACTCCGGGTTGTTGGCCGACAGCACCGCCACCCGGTCGCCGTGCCCAACGCCGAACTCGTCGTGGAGGTGGTGGGCCACCGAGTTGGAGCGCTCCACGAACTCGGCCGGCCCGAGGCGCAGGTCGCCGTAGACGAGGAACGGCTGGTCGTTGCCGCGGGCGTGGGCGGCGACGGCGATCTCTCGCAGCGAGCCCATCGAGGACTTGTAGACCTTCATCTCGACGCCGTTGACCACCTCGGTCACGACCTCGAACGGCCCCCCGGGCCCCGTCAACTGCGCTCGCACCTCGGCCGTCGTCACCATGCGCCCTTTCTAGCCCTCCCGCCCCGCTCCCGGGGACGAAGCCCGATCCAGGAAGTGTGGTTCGCCCGTCCTAGGCTGGCGGCTCGGCTTGGTCGATGAGCGGGCTGGAGGAACGACCGTCATGGCAGTGCTCGGGGTGAGCGAAGGGATCGTCGGGGACCTCTCCGACTGGGTGACGGACGTCATCGACGCGATCGGCTACCTCGGCGTGGCCCTGCTCGTCGCGCTCGAGAGCATGTTTCCGCCCATCCCCTCGGAGGTCGTCCTGCCGGCGGCGGGGTTCGCCGCGGGGGAGGGCGACGCCAACGTCTGGGGGATGATCGCCGCCGCGACGGTCGGCTCGGTGATCGGCGCCTGGTGGCTCTACCTCACCTCCGCCGCCATCGGGCGGACGCGGCTGCACGCGCTCGTCGTGCGCTACGGCAAGTGGGTCGGCGTGCGCCCCCACGACCTGGTCCGCGCCGAGTCGTGGTTCGACGACCACTCGTCGACGGCGGTGCTCGTCTGCCGCTGCATCCCGCTCGTCCGCTCGCTCGTGTCGGTTCCTGCGGGGTTCCGGCGCATGCGCCCCCTGACCTTCACGCTCTACACGGCGATCGGGAGCGCGGTCTGGAACACCGTGCTCATCGGCGCGGGCTACGAGCTCGGCGAGAACTGGGAGGCGGTGTCGGACTGGGTGGGCACGTTCCAGTACCTCGTGATCGCCGTGATCGCGCTGGCGCTGGGCTGGTGGCTGTGGACCCGGTTCCTGTCGCCGACCCACCGGGCCCGGCGCGCGGCCGAGGACCGGGCCCTCGCGGCAGCTGAGCCCGACCCCGACGCCGTCCTCGATTCCACCGACTGAGGGCCGTGCCGGGTCGGCCGGTGCCGGTCAGTTCGACGCGGTTCGGGCACGGCGGTCAGGCCAGGGCGGTCAGGCCAGGGCGGCCAGCACGTGGTCGATGCTCTTGGTGAGCTGGGCCACGTCCTCGGGGTCGATGGCCGGGAAGAGTGCGATCCGCAGCTGGTTGCGGCCGAGCTTGCGGTAGCTCTCGGTGTCGTGGATGCCGTTGGCCCGCAGCACGCCGGCGACCACGTTGGCGTCGACCGAGTCGTCCAGGTCGACGGTGGCCACGACGTGGCTGCGCTCGGCGGGGTCGGACACGTACGGCGTGGTGAGCTCGCCGGCCTCGGCCCAGGCGTAGACGGTCTCGGCGGACCGGTCGCAGCGGCCGGCGGCGAACTCGAGGCCGCCGTTGTGGTTGATCCACTCGACCTGCTGGACGGCGAGGAACACCGTGGCCAGCGCCGGCGTGTTGTAGGTCTGGTCCTTGCGGCTGTTGTCCAGAGCGGTCTTGAGGTCGAGCGAGGCGGGGATCCAGCGGCCCGAGGCGGCGATGCGCTCGATGCGCTCGACCGCCGCGGGCGACACGGCGGCGAGCCAGAGGCCCCCGTCGGAGCCGAGGCACTTCTGGGGGGCGAAGTAGTAGACGTCGGTCTCGGCCGCGTCGAAGCGCAGGCCGCCGGCGGCCGAGGTGGCGTCCACGGCGACGAGGCCGTCGGCCGCCGTGGTGCCCTCGGGGCGTCGTGGCGTGTGCATGACGCCGGTCGACGTCTCGTTGTGGGTGAGGGCGTAGACGTCGACGTCGGGGTTGGCATGGGCCTCGGGGTGGGTGCCGGTGGGCGACTCGATCACCTCGGGGTCACCGAGGTGGGGGGCGGCGGCGCACACGGTGGCGAACTTCGACGAGAACTCGCCGAACGACAGGTGCTGGCTGCGGTGCTCGACGAGGCCGAAGCTGAGAGCGTCCCAGAACGCCGTGGTGCCGCCGTTGCCGAGCATGACCTCGTAGCCGTCGGGCAGGCGGAGGAGCTCGGCGATGCCGTTGCGCAGGTTGGCGACCACGGTCCGCACCCCGTCCTGGCGGTGGCTGGTGCCGAGGTAGGACGGCGCGGCTGCGGCCAACGCCTCCACCGCCTCCTGGCGCACCTTGGAGGGGCCACAGCAGAAGCGGCCGTCCGCGGGCAGGAGCTCGGCGGGGATGGTGATTTCTGGCAGCGCGGGACTCATCGCGTGCCACTATCGCGGCAGGGCCGCAGCCGAGCGAATCGGTATCGGCGCGCCGCCCGCCCGCCGCCCGTGACCACCCCACCCCCGAAGGACCCCGCATGACCTCCAGTGCCCGCGACGTCCGCCTCAGCACCCGGGTCGGCGCCATCGCCGAGTCCGCCACGCTGGCGGTCGACGCCAAGGCCAAGGCCCTCAAGGCCGCCGGCGAGCCAGTGATCGGCTTCGGCGCCGGCGAGCCCGACTTCCCGACCCCCGCCCACATCGTCGAGGCCGCGGTCGAGGCCTGCCGCGACCCGAAGAACCACCGCTACACGCCCGCCGCCGGCCTCCCCGAGCTGCGCGAGGCGGTCGCAGCCAAGACCGAGCGCGACTCGAAGTACACGGTGGCGCCCGGCCAGGTGGTGATCACCAACGGGGGCAAGCAGGCGCTCTACGAGGCGTGCGAGGCCCTGCTCAACCCGGGCGACGAGGTGCTGTTGCCGGCGCCGTACTGGACGACCTATCCCGAGCCCATCGCCCTCTGCGGCGCGAGCTCCGTGATCATCCCCACCGACGTGCGCTCCGAGTTCAAGGTGTCGATCGATCAGCTCGACGCCGCCTTCACCGACCGCACCAAGGCCCTCATCTTCGTGTCGCCCTCGAACCCGAGCGGCGCCGTCTACTCGCCCGCCGAGGTCGAGGCCATCGGCCGCTGGGCCCTCGACAGGGGGATCTGGGTCATCTGCGACGAGATCTACGAGCACCTCACCTTCGGCGACCACGTCTTCTCGTCGATGCCGGCGCTCGTGCCCGAGCTGGCCGACCGCTGCGTCGTGCTCAACGGCGTGGCCAAGAGCTACGCCATGACCGGGTGGCGGGTCGGGTGGCTCATCGGCCCCCCCGACATGGTCAAGCTGGCGGTGAACCTCCAGTCCCACCTCACGTCCAACGTGGCCAACGTCAGCCAGCGGGCCGCACTCGCCGCCGTCTCCGGCGACCTGTCGGCGGTGGCGGAGATGCGCGAGGCCTTCGCCCGCCGCGGGGCCACGATCCACCGGTTGCTCAACGCCATCGACGGGGTGTCGTGCATGGAGCCCCAGGGCGCGTTCTACGCCTACCCGTCCTTCGAGGGCGTGCTCGGCCGCGAGATCCGGGGCCAGCGCCCCCAGACCACCCTCGAGCTGGCCGCGCTCATCCTCGACGAGGCCAAGGTCGCCATCGTCCCCGGCGAGGCCTTCGGCACGCCCGGCTACTGCCGGCTGTCGTTCGCCCTCGGCGACGACGACCTCGGCGAGGGCGTCGGCCGCATCGCCGACCTCCTCGCATGAGCCCCAACCCCCCGTTCTGGGTACACGGTTGGGGTGCGGGTGACGCAGGCGTGTACCCAGAACGATCGGGTCTGCCGTTCTGGGTACACGGTTGGGGTGCGGGTGACGCAGGCGTGTACCCAGAACGATCGGGTCTGCCGTTCTGGGTACACGGTTGGGGTGCGGGTGACGCAGGCGTGTACCCAGAACGATCGGGGTTGCGGGGTTTCGTCGATGGGTGAGCGGGTGGAGGCGCCGTTCGGGGCGTGGGCGTCGCCGATCACCGCCGAGACGGTGATCTCGGCGGCGGTCGGGCTGTCCGAGGTGCGGGCCGACGGGGACCACGTCTGGTGGTCCGAGAGCCGCCCCCAGGAGGCGGGTCGGGTCCAGCTCGTCCGCGACGGTCGGGACGCGCTGCCGGAGGGCTTCGCCGCCCGCACCCGGGTGCACGAGTACGGCGGCGGCGCTTGGACGGTCCGGGACGGCGCCTGCTTCTTCGCGAACTGGGCGGATCAGCGCCTGTACCGCCTCGACGGGCCGGGGGCGGCGCCGGTGGCCCTCACGCCCGAGCCCGCGGTCCCCATGGGCGACCGCTACGCCGACGTCGACGTGACGCCGGACGGTGCCTGGCTGGTGTGCGTCCGTGAGCACCACCCCGCCGACGGCGCCGAGGCGGTCAACGAGCTCGTCCGCATCCCCACCGACGGGTCGGGCGCGCCCGAGGTGCTGCTGACCGGGCCGGACTTCGTGGCCGCCCCCCGGCTGTCCGCCGACGGCGCGCACCTGGCGTGGATCCAGTGGGACCACCCCGACATGCCGTGGGACGAGACCGGCCTGTGGGTCGCGTCGCTCGGCCCCGAGGGCCTGGCCGAGCCCGAGTTGGTCGCCGGCGGGCTCGGCTCGTCCGAGTCGGTCGTGCAGCCCGTCTGGTCGCCCGGCGGCGCACTGCACTTCGTCTCGGATCGCACCGGCTGGTGGAACGTCTACCGGCAGGGCTCGGACGAGCCGGTGATCGCCGTCGAGGGCGAGATCGGGACGCCGCCGTGGGTCTTCGGCATGTCCCGCTACGCCCTCCTCGACGGCGGAGAGATCGTCGCCGCCTGTCGCCGCGAGGGACGCGACGAGCTGTTCGGGTACGACGTGCCCTTCACGAGCATCGACAGCGTCGTGTCCGACGGGCGCCGCGTGCTGTTCGTGGGCGCCTCGCCCACCACCGAGTCGGCCATCGTCCGCTTCGACCCGGCGACGGGTGAGCACGAGCTGCTCCGGGCGCCCCGTGACCTCGGCCTCGACCCGGCCCGGCTGTCCGTGCCGGAGGCCATCGAGTTCCCGACCGAACCCGGGCCCGACGGCCAGGCCCGCACCGCCCACGCCCTCTACTACCCGCCCACCAACCCCGAGGCGGTGGCGCCGGCGCGGGAGCGGCCGCCGCTGCTCGTGCTCAGCCACGGCGGCCCCACCGCCGCGGCCCGCCCGATGCTCAGCCTGGCCACCCAGTTCTGGACGAGCCGGGGCTTCGCCGTGGTCGACGTCGACTACGGGGGCAGCACCGGCTACGGACGCGAGTACCGCGACCGCCTGCGTGAGGCCTGGGGCATCGTCGACGTGCAGGACTGCGTCGCCGCCGCCCGCTTCCTGGCCGACCGGGGCGACGTCGATCCCGACCGCCTCTGCATCCGCGGCGGCAGCGCCGGCGGGTACACGACCCTCCAGGCCCTCACCACCACCGACGTGTTCGCCGCCGGCGCCAGCCACTACGGCGTGGCCGACCTCAGCGCCCTGGCCCGGGACACCCACAAGTTCGAGTCCCGCTACCTCGACGGGCTCGTGGGGCCGTGGCCCGAGGCCGAGGCCGTCTACCGCGAGCGCTCACCGATCGAGCACACCGACCGCCTGTCGAGCCCGATGATCATCCTGCAGGGCAGCGAGGACGAGGTCGTGCCCCCGAACCAGGCCGAGCTGATGGTCGCGGCCCTCGACGCCAAGGGCCTGCCCTACGCCTACGTGCTCTTCGAAGGCGAGCAGCACGGCTTCCGCAAGGCCGAGAACATCATCCGGGCCCTCGAGGCCGAGCTGTCGTTCTACGCCCAGGTGTTCGGCTTCACGCCGGCGGGCGCCATCGAACCGGTCGAGGTCCACCACCTGCCGTAGCGCCACGGCGGGCGCGCCGGGCCGGCCGGCGCCGTCCTCCGAGATCAGCCGAGCTCGTGGCCGAGGCGCTTCAGCACCGCGGTGGCGGCGGCGTCGCCGGACAGCCAGGCGCCCTCGACGCGGGGCCCGCCGAAGGCGTCGCCGGCGAGGACGACGGGGCCGGGCTCGTCGGCGACGGTGCAGCTGCGGTTCGTCCACACCGACTGCGGGGTGGCGAACTCCCAGCGGGTCACGTGGGCCTCGAGCACCTTGCGCCCGCCGATGAACTCCTCGGCCTGGTCGAGCAGGGTGGCGATGACCTTGGTGTCGGACTCGTTCCAGAGGGTGGTGGAGAGGGCGGCGCTGGCGTGCAGGGTCAGCGCCGGCACCTCCGACAGCCCCTTGGACTCGTTGTCGGCGACGAACGAGAAGGGGCCCACGTCGCGCTGCACGGCGCCGGGCCCGGCCAGTTCGGACGGGCCGTCGAGCACGGCGACGACCGCGAGGGTCGGGTCGTACTGGATGTGGGGGAGGCCCTCCTGCTCGTCGTGGCCGAGGGCCACGCCGCCGGCCTCGAGGATGCGCAGGCTCTGCGGCACCGGCGCGGTGAGCACGACGGCTGCGGCCTCGATGGTGTCGTCCCGGCCGTCGACGACGACCTGCCACCGCTCGGCGCCGGCGATCACGGCCCGCACCGTGGTGTCGAGGCACACGTCGAGGTCGTGGGCGAGGGTGCGGGCCAGCTCGGCCATGCCCCCGCGGGTGACCCAGCGGGGGTAGCCGTCGTTCGTACCGAACCCCCGGCACCACTCGTAGACGAGGCCCTGGGCGAGCAGGGTGTCGACCCAGTCGCCGAAGTGGCGGTTGCGGGTGGTGAAGAACTGAGCGCCGTGGTCGACGAGGGCGGGGCCGACGAGGCGGGTGCCGAGGCGCCCTCCCACCCACCGGTCCCGCTCGAGCACGAGGGCGGTGAGCCCGGCGTCGGTGACGCGGCGGGCCGCGGTGAGGCCGCTCAGGCCGGCGCCGGCGACGAGCACGTCCACCGAGGTCATCGCGTCGGCCTCCCTGCGACGACGGGCCCGCCGGCGGCCCGACCGACGATCTGGTGGCGCGCTACCCCCCGGTGCACGGGCGCCACGGTAGTGCCGCGCCGGTCGCGATACGGGTTGGCGGGCCCCGCCGGGCAACGGTCAGGATTGGCGCCATGGCCCGTGTCCTTGTCACCGAGAAGATCGCCGACGCGGGGCTCGACCGCCTGCGGGCACAGGGCCACGAGGTGGACGTGGTGCTCGCCCCGTCCCCCGAGGAGCTGCTCGAGGTCGTCAAGGGCGCCGACGCGCTCATCATCCGCTCGGCCACGACCGTCACCGCCGAGGTGCTCGAGGCGGGCACCGACCTCAAGGTCGTGGGCCGCGCCGGCGTGGGCCTCGACAACGTCGACGTGGAGACCGCCACCGAGCGGGGCGTCATGGTCGTCAACGCCCCGCAGTCGAACGTGCTCTCGGCCGCCGAGCACACGGTCGCCCTGCTGCTGGCCCTGGCCCGCAACATCCCCCAGGCCCACGCCGCGCTGGTCCAGGGCCGCTGGGAGCGCAGCAAGTGGGAGGGCATCGAGCTGAGCGACAAGGTGCTCGGCGTGATCGGCCTCGGCCGCATCGGCAAGCTCGTGGCCCAGCGGGCGTCGGCGTTCGGCATGCGCCTGGTGGCCTACGACCCCTTCCTCGCCCCCGAGCGGGCCCGCCAGATCAACGTCGAGCTCATGGAGCTCGACGAGCTCATCGCCGTAGCGGACTTCATCACGCTGCACGTGGCCAAGACGCCCGAGACCATCGGGCTCGTCGGCAAGGAGCTGTTGGCCAAGGCCAAGCCGGGCCTGCGGGTCATCAACGTGGCCCGCGGCGGGATCGTGGACGAGGCGGCGCTGGCCGACGCAATCCGCAGCGGTCATATCGGCGGCGCCGCGATCGACGTGTTCGCGGTCGAGCCCACCACCGAGTCGCCGCTGTTCGAGCTGGACGAGGTCGTGGTCACGCCGCACCTCGGCGCCAGCACCCGGGAGGCGCAGGACAAGGCGGGCGACACCATCGCCGAGCAGGTGGCGCTGGCCCTGGCCGGCGAGTTCGTGCCCTTCGCGGTGAACGTGAGCGCCGGCGAGGCCTCGGAGACGGTGCGCCCGTTCCTCGGCCTGGCCGAGCGCCTGGGCGAGCTCTTCGCCGGCCTGTGCGAGGGCGTCACGCCGGTGCTCGAGGTCGAGTACCAGGGCAAGCTCGCCGAATCGGACACGCGCATCCTCACCCTGTCGGCGCTGAAGGGCCTGTTCGGAGGGAGCAGCGACGAGCCGGTGTCGTACGTCAACGCGCCGCGCATCGCCGAGGAGCGCGGCGTGGAGGTCCGGGAGACCTCGCTGTCGGCGGCGCAGGACTTCGTGAACCTCATCACCCTGCGGGGCGGCGGCCACGCCATCGCCGGCACCCTCGGCGGGGTCGACGGCCAGCCCCGCATCGTGAACGTCGACGACCACACCGTCGAGATCCCGCCCGCCGACCACATGCTCGTGGTGCGCAACGACGACCGTCCCGGGATGATCGGCCTGGTGGGCCAGACCCTCGGCGAGGCCGGCGTGAACATCGCCGACATGCACCTCGGCCGCTCGGCCGACGGCTCCGCGGCGCTCATGGTGCTGGCGACCGGCGCCGCCGTGCCGCAGGCGGTGGTCGAGTCGCTGCGGGCGGCGCCGGGCATCGACTCGGTGCACGCCGTGAACCGCCCCGGCACCTGAAGCCGGGCGCGCCGCGCTCGGGGCCTCAGAGGTCGAGCCGGACCGCCACCGCGTCGCCGTCGTCGACCCCCTCGGCCCGGCGCACCGCCTTCTTCACCGGCAGCACGAAGGAGCGGTGCTCCTTCGACGGGAAGATCGAGGTCTGCCACTGCGACCCGCCCAGGGTCACCGTGACGCGGATGGACCCGAACCCCGGCAGGTCGGGGCCGCCGTACCGGTCGTCGATGTCGTCGGCGACGTCCTCGGGCAGGGTCACGAAGTACCAGGACGCCTTCTCGCCGGACCAGCGCCACAGCTCCGCGGTGAACTCGACGTGCACGCCCGAGTCGTACCACCCCGCCGTGACCCGAGGCGTGACCGTCGCGTTGTTGGTAGGACTGGGGCGTGCCCTTCCCTGCTGACGTCGTGGCCGACGCGCTGGCGCACGTGCGGGCGGCGTGCCGAACCCTCCCCGAGGTGGAGGAGCGCCTGAGCCACGGGGCGCCCACGTTCTTCGTGCGCGGCAAGAAGAGCTTCGTGATGTTCCACGACGACCACCACGGCGACGGCCGCCTCGCCCTCTGGGTGGCGGCTGCGCCCGGCGTGCAGGCCGAGATGGTCGACGAGGAGCCCGACCGCTTCTTCGTCCCGCCCTATGTCGGCCACCGGGGCTGGTTGGGCGTCCGCCTCGACCGCGACCCCGACTGGGACGAGGTCGCCGGCGTGTGCGCCGACGCCTTCCGCCACGTGGCCCCCAAGACCCTCGCCGCCCGCCTCGACGCCGACGCCCAGGAGGACGCCTGAGCGGCCCCCATCAGGCGAGCCCGAGGCGCTCCACGGGCTGGCCCGTGAGCTCGCCGATGAGCTCGACGTCCTGGTCGAGGTGCAGGACCGTGAGGCCGGCGAGCTCCGCGGTCGCGGCGACGACCCGCTGCGGCCGACCGGTCAGGCGTGGCGCCCCATGAACCCCAGGAGCCGGGTCTGCTCGTCGGCGTCCGGGGCGACCTCGACCCTCGGCCCGTAGTGGCCGCTCGAGCGCATGGCGGCGTCGACCTCGGGCGGCAGCGCCTCGAACCCGCTCACCATGCGGTGCACCTCGTCGGGATCCAGGCGCTCGTCGAGGCCGGTGGCCCGGGCGAGGTCCCAGGTGTGCACGAGGACGTCGGGTGTGCAGGTCATGTCCACCGCGGCCGTGAAGGACAGGTGGCCGGGCGGCCCGCAGTCCGCGACCTGCTCGGCGACGGCCGGGTCGTCGAGGCCACCCTGGATGGCGTCGCGGACGAGCGCCCAGGCGCCGGCGGGGTCCTCCTCGACGGCGGGGAGCGGACCGGGGTCGAGGCCGAAGGCGCCGAGGAGGAAGCCCGGCGGGGCCAGCCACTCGACCAGGTGGGCCACGACGTCGCGGGCGAACCAGCCCTCGCACGGCGCCGGGCGCTCCCACGCATCCTCGGGTACCGCCTCGACCCGGGCGGTGAAGCCCGCCGCCACCCGTCGGAACCGTTCGGCGCTCTCGCTCATGGAGGGTGGACGGCTCTCGGGCGCCGGGGTCATCGCCCGCCGCCCGTCGCCGTGCCTTCCTACTCGCCGGCGGGCGGTTCGGCGGCCTTCTTGGTCGCCTTCTTGGCGGCGCCGGGCTTGTCGGCCGCCTTCTTCGCCGGCGCCGCCTTCTTGGCGGGGGCCTTCTTCGCCGCGGCCTTCTTGGCCGGCGCCTTCTTCGCGGGGGCCTTCTTGGCGGCCGCCTTCTCGACCGACGCCTCGGCGTCCGCGGCCGCCTCGGCGGCAACGGCCTCGGCGTCCGCCTTCGCCGGTGCGGCCTGCTCGGTGGCGGCGATCTCGGCGGCCGCAGCTGCGTCCGTCGCCGCCTCCTTCGCCGCGGCGACGGCGTCGCCGGCGGGGGCCACCGGGGTGGACTCGGTGAGCGGCTGCCAGTCGTTGTAGGCGTTGCGGTCGACGACGGGAGCGGGGTGGCTGCGGCTCTGCAGCACCTTGACGACGACGCCGAGCACCGCCCCGACGATCGCCAGCTTCACGAGGACGCGCAGGAATCGGGCCACGGCGGAAAACTACCCGCCGGGTGCCCGGGGGTTGACGGATCGCCGGTATCGTGCGACCGTCATGCGAGCTATGGAGCCCCGCCACCTGACCTCCGACCTCCTGCTTATGTAGGGCGAGCGCCCCCATACCGGTGCTCGCCGAACCTCCTGTGCCTCCGGGCCAGGAGGTTTTCTGCTTTTCCGGCCCGCGTTCCCGGGCCCCCGTCCGTCTGATCCCGATGCACACCCCCAACCCCGAAAGGCAACCCAGCCATGGCTGACCAGGTGATCATCTTCGACACCACGCTGCGCGACGGAGAGCAGTCGCCCGGCATCTCGCTCGACACGGGCGAGAAGCTCGAGATCGCCGAGCAGCTCGCGCGCCTCGGGGTCGACTACATCGAGGCCGGCTTCCCGGTCGCCAGCCAGGGCGACTTCGAGGCGGTCGAGGCCATCGCCAAGGCGGTGCGGGGCCCGGTCATCACCGGCCTGTCCCGCACGGCCCGGGCCGACATCGACCGCTGCTGGGAGGCGGTGCAGCACGCGGAGCGCAGCCGCATCCACGTGTTCATCGCGACGAGCGAGACCCACATGAAGCACAAGCTGAAGATGACCCCCGACCAGGTGAAGGCCGAGGCCGCCGCCGCGGTGGCCCACGCCCGCCAGTACACCGACGACGTGGAGTTCTCGCCCGAGGACGCCTCCCGGTCGGACTTCGACTTCATGTGTGAGGTGCTGCGGGCGGCCGTCGACAGCGGTGCCACCACGCTGAACATCCCCGACACGGTCGGCTACGGCATCCCCGAGGAGTACGCCGCCCGCCTGGCCAACATCCGCGACGTCGTGCCCGGCGACTACGTCATCTCGACCCACTGCCACAACGACCTCGGCCTCGCGGTGGCCAACTCGCTGGCCGCGGTCAAGGCCGGCGCCCGCCAGGTGGAGGTCGCGGTCAACGGCATCGGCGAGCGGGCCGGCAACGCCGCGCTCGAGGAGGTCGTCATGGCCCTCCGCACCCGGTCCGACTTCTTCACCGTCGACGGCCAGGTGCTCGACACCAACGTGAAGGCCGAGGAGCTGGCCAAGACCAGCCGGCTGGTGAGCCGCCTCACCGGCTACCCGGTCCAGTACAACAAGGCCGTGGTGGGCCGCAACGCCTTCGCCCACGAGGCGGGCATCCACCAGCACGGCATGCTCGAGGACGCCAGCACCTACGAGATCATGGACCCGGCCTCGGTGGGCCAGGGCGAGACGCAGATCGTGCTGGGCAAGCACTCGGGGCGCCACGCCTTCGCCGACACCCTGGAGAAGATGGGCATCACCATCCAGGGTGATGCCCTCAACGCCGCTTTCGCCCGGTTCAAGGAGCTGGCCGACCGCAAGATCCAGCTCACCGACGCCGACCTCGAGGCCATCGTGGCCGAGGAGCTCGGTGGCGCGGTGGGCCGGGCCTACGACCTGAGCTCGATCGAGTTCCGGGGCAGCAACATCGGCCCCGCCAGCTCGACGGTTGTGCTGACCCGTGACGGGGAGAAGGTCGAGGCCACCGCCGAGGGCGACGGCATGATCGACGCCGCCTGCCAGGCCATCAAGGCCGCCACCGGCGTGAACGGCGTGCTCACCGACTTCAACGTGTCGTCGGTGACCGGCGGCGTCGACGCCCTCGGCGACGTGATCATCCAGCTCGAGGCCGACGGGGTGACCGTGTCGGGCCGGGGCGTGTCCACCGACGTGGTGGAGGCCTCCGCCCGGGCCTTCCTCAACGGCGTGAACAAGGTGGTGCGGATCCGCGAGCGCGGCGAGACGCGCGAGCGGGTCGTCGGCCCCTGAACGCCCCTCATCCACACCTGATCGACCCAGTCCGGCTTCTGGCTCCCGATTCGACCGTCCTGGCGGTCGAATCGGGAGCCAGTTCGGCTCGGTCCGGTCGGTAGCCTCGGCCCGTGTCGAGGGGACCGCTGGAGGGACTGGAGGCCATCGGTCGCCAGGACGTCACGGTTGCGTCCGGGCTGGCCCACCTCGAGATCTTCACGCTGCGAGGGCTGCTGACGATCCTCTGGCACGGCGACCGTGACGCCGAGTCGGTGGTCGTGCTCGGCGGCGGGGCCATGGGCGGCCTGCTCGGCCCGGCCGACGGGCTCTACCCGTACCTCGGCACGGAGCTCGCCACACCCGGCAGCGGGATCGGCGTGCTGCGGATCGGCTGGCGCAAGCCCAACGACCTCGACCGCTGCACCCACGACCTGCTGGCCGCGATCGACCTGGCCTCGCGGTCGGGCGCCCGGCGCGCGGTCACCGGTGGGCACAGCTTCGGCGGCGCCGTGGCGGTGCGGGCCGGCGTCGCCCTCGGCGAGCTCTGCGCCGGCGTGGTCACGTTCGCCACCCAGTCCGCCGGCTGCGAGGTGGTGCCGTCGCTGCAGGCGCCGCTGCTCGCCTTCCACGGCGACCGCGACGAGCTGCTGCCGCTCGCCGCGTCCGAGCTCGTGGCCGAGCACGCCGGCGGGGGCGGGGAGCTACGGGTGTGCGCCGGCGCCGGCCACCTCATGGCCGAGGCCGACGCCCGGCTCCGCGACGAGGTCCCCGCCTGGATCCGCGCCCGCCTCGCCGACGCCGTGTCGGGCGCCGACGAGGTCTAGCGACCGGAGCGAACGGGGCGGCGATCGGGCGCCGGCGTGGGAGACGCCGCGCTGGCGGCGAGGCGGCGGCAGAGGGGTCGGAAGATCAGGGTGTGGAAGGGCAGGACGCCGTACCAGTAGAGGCGGCCCCACAGCCCCCGGGGGTGGAACAGCGCCCGCTGGTGCAGGATCGAGCCGCCCTCGCCGTCGTCCTCGACCCGCCACTCGAGCCACGCCTCGCCGGGGAGGCGCATCTCGGCCCGCAGGCGGAGCAGGCCCGGCGGCTCGTAGGCCTCCACCCGCCAGAAGTCGAGGGCGTCGCCCACCCGCAGGTCGTCGGGGTGGCGCCGGCCGCGGCGCAGCCCGATGCCGCCGACGGCGCGGTCCATCCAGCCCCGGATCGACCACAGCCAGTTGGCCACGTACCAGCCCCGCCGCCCGCCGATGCCGCTCACCGTGCGGAACACGGCGTCGGGAGGCGCCGGCGACCACGCCTGCTGGACGTCGGCGAACATGGTGCCGCCGGCCCAGTTGGGGTCGGAGGGGAGGGGGTCGGCCGGGGAGTGCCCCGGCAGGTCGGCGCCGGACCAACGGGTGTCGACCTCGAGGTGCTCGACGCGCTGGAGGGCCAGCGCCACCGCCTCCCGGAAGGACAAGCAGTCGTGGGGCAGCACCTCCTCGATCGAGTGGTCGTGCACCACCACCTCGGCGCTCAGGCTCTCGACGAGGGGCTTGGCCAGGCCCGCGGGCAGCGGGGTGACCAGGCCGATCCAGTGCGACGACAGGCGCGGCGTCAGCACCGGCACCTGCACCACGAGGCGCCGGCGCAACCCGGCGATCTCGGCGTACACCCGCATCATGTCGAGGTAGGTGAGGACGTCGGGGCCGCCCACCTCGAGCACCCGGCCGGCGGCGGCGGGCTCGTCGATGGCGGCGACGAGGTAGTGGAGCATGTCCCGGATGGCGACCGGCTGGCAGCGGGTCCGCACCCACTTCGGCGTGACCATCGCCGGCAGCACCTCGACCAGGTTCCGCAGCATCTCGAACGAGGCGCTGCCCGACCCGATGATCACCGCGGCCCGGAGCTCGGTGACCGGGACGGGCCCGTCGGCCAGCACCCGGCCCACCTCGTGGCGGCTGTCGAGATGCGACGACAGGCCGGGTTCGTCGTCGCCGAGGCCGCCGAGGTAGACGATGCGACCTACGCCGGCGTCGGCGGCGGCGTCCCGGAACATCTCGGCCGCGAGCCGGTCCTGCGCGGCGAAGTCGGCGGCAGCGCCCATCGAGTGCACGAGGTAGTAGGCGGCGTCGATGCCCTCGAGGGCGGCTCGGACCGCGGCGGCGTCGGTCACGTCGCCGGCGACGACCTCCACGCGGTCGCGCCACGGCAGGTCGTCGAGCTTCGACGGCGTGCGGGCGAGGCAGCGCACGGTGTGGCCGGCGGCCAGTAGCGCGGGCACCAGGCGGCCCCCGATGTAGCCCGTCGCCCCCGTGACGAGGACCCGCTGCGCAGCCATGCCTCCACCCTGCCCGCTCGGCGCCCGATCCACCCGGTCGGACGCCGGATTTCACCCCGGCCGCCCTCTGCTCCTGGGTACTCCCCTGTCTCACCAGTGGGATGGGGAGCACCCGGAACGAGCGGTCGGGGAGGGGTGGGGTGGGGTGGACCGCTGCTACGAGAGGGCGAGGGTCGCCTGCGGGGCGAGGGTGGCGAGGTCGCTGGCCACGAGGCTGCTCTCCGAGAGCGTGTACAGGGTGTCGCCGACCACGACCGCCCGGGCGAGGGCCGAGCCGTCGTCGTGGGTGACCCGGCCGACCTCGTCGATGCCGTCGGTGGCCACGTGAAACCCCACCGCCCCGTTGAACGACTCGGTCGGCCCCGGGCACGGGACCGGCTCGCCGGCGGGGCCGCTGCAGAACGCCTCGCCCCCGTAGGACTGGACGGGCAGCACCGCCAGGCCGGTCTCGGGCCAGTAGAGGAAGGCGTGGTGGTCGTACTCGGCGGCCGAGGAGGCGCCCGGGATGCTCACCTGCTGGAGGCGCTGGGGTGCCGCCGGGTCGGACACGTCGAACAGGGACAGCTGGGTCCCGGTCGTCTGGCCGGTGGCGGTGGCGTCCTGGCCGATGCCGAGGAGCAGGTCGTCGCCGATCGGGTGGAGGTAGGCCGAGTAGCCGAGCAGCTCGAGCTCGCCGACCACGGCGGGCGCCGCCGGATCGCTGAGGTCGATGGTGTAGAGCGGGTCGGTCTGGCGGAAGGTGACGACGTAGCCGACGTCGCCCGCGAACCGGACCGAGTAGATCTGCTCGCCCTCGCCGAGGCCGCCGACCTGGCCGAGCTCGGCGAGCTGGTCGCCGTCGGCCTGCAGGGTCGTGACGTAGCTCTCGCTCTCGTCGTCGTCGGTCGTGGCGACCCGCAGCACGGCGTCATCACCGCCGCCGTCGGTGGCGGGCGTCTCGGACATCGAGAACTGGTCGAGCAGTCGGCCCCGCACGAGGCCGGAGGTCTGGTAGGCGGCGGGGCCGTCGCCGGCGATGCCGAACCGGTGGATGGCGGTGTCCGGGCCACCCGGGGGCGCCGGGAAGTCGTTGGTCGGGTCGGTGGTGGTGTCGTCGACCTCGGGGTACTGCGTGGTCGCGACGTAGAGGTGCTCGGCGTTGGCGTAGACCTGCTCGCCGTCGGCCAGGACGCCCACGGCGTCGCCGGTGCCCAGGTCACCGGTCAGGTCGAAGGTCAGGACCGACAGCGTGCCGAAGCCCGCGAACTCGGCCGGCTCGTTCATGGCGTCGCAGGCCACGAGGGTGCCTTCGTCGACCACCGCCTCGTCGCTGCCGACCGGGTCGGCCACGTGCCGGTAACCCGGGAGCCAGTCCTCCAGGTCGGACTCCTCGATGACCCGCCGGTTGGTCTCTTCGGCGAGCTGCTCGGCCTCCTCGGTCGGCGTGCTCGGATAGACGAAGCCGAGCTGGTCGGGCTGGGAGCTGAGGACCACGCGGGCGGTGTCGCCGACGAGGCGGGCGTCGAGGATGGTGCCGTCGACCTCGAGGGTGTTCGTGACGGTCATGCGGTCGGGGCCGGCGAGGTCGACCTGCACGAGCGAGGTGGTGGTCTGCTCGGGGGCGAAGCCCGAGTCGACGGCCACGTCGCCCTCCATGGCGATGGGCGGGCCGTAGCCGTTGACCAGCACCAGGGCGGTGTCGCCGACGACGAGCAGCTGCTGGCCGTAGGCGTCGCCCGGCAGCTCGACCGAGCCGGCGTCGACGGGGGTGTCGCCCGTGAGGTCGATCCAGTGGAGCTCGCCGCCGGCCACGGCGAGGATGCGCTCGCCGTCGGCCTTCACCACGTCGGGCTCGTCGACCCCGGCTTCCTGCACGTTGGTGCCGGACACGTCGGCGGTGGTCGTGGGGGTCGTCTGGGGGCCGGCGGCGGCGTCGTCACCGGCGGCCGCACCGGACGTCGCCTCGGCGGTCGACGGCACCGCGAGGCCGTCCTCGGCGAGGTAGTACGGCGCGCCGCCGTCGAGCCCGTAGGGGCCCACCCGGGCGAGGGCCTCCTCCTGCAGGTCGGCGAGGAGCTGGTCGCAGTCGTCGACCGGCTGCAGCGCGGCGATGAGCTGGATGTCGCCGTCGATCCCGGTGGCCCGTTCGGCGGGCTGGACGCCGTCACCGGAGCTGCAGGCGGCGGCCAGCAGGAGGGTGGCGGTGGCGGCGGTGAGCAGTGGCGTGAGGTGGCGGCGCATCGGGGTGTCTCCGTGTCGTCGGTCACACCTACGACGTGACGCCGTGACCGCCTGGTTCCCCCAGGCAGGAATTTCTTCGTCGCGCGGGACGTGCTGCCCAGGACCGGATGCGCCGGGGTGGGTGACGCGGCGGAGCGGAGCGCAGCCGCGAGGAAGGCGAATCGGATGGCGAAGCCGGCCCGACGGAGGAGGGCCCTAGCTGAGCGCGTCCAGGACCTCGCGGGCGGCCCGCTCCCCGGACTCGACCGCGCCGTCGAGGTACCCGGACCACTGGGTAGCGGTCTCGGTGCCGGCCCAGTGGATCGGGCCGATGGGCAGGCGCAGCGCCTTGCCGAACTGGGTCCAGACGCCCGGCGGGCAGTGGGCGCCGTAGCAGCCCCGGGTCCACTCCTCGGCGGCCCAGTCCCGCTCGACGTACCCGGTCGGGTGGGCGGCCTCGGGGCCGAAGTAGCGCACCGCGCAGTCGACGAAGGCGGCCCGGCGGGCGGTGGGCGAGCGCCGCCCCCACTCGACGCCGTGGCGGCCCTCGAAGAACCCCAGGAGGATGCCCTTGTCCGAGTGGGGCTGGGAGTTGTCGAACGTGACCGCCACCGGCCCCTCGTCGGACGCGGCCTGGCCGTTGAGGCCGGCGTCGCGCCAGAAGGGCCGCTCGTAGCTGAGCATGGCCTTGATCACGTAGCCGTGGGGGAGGCGCTGGGTGAGCAGGTCGCGCTCCGCGGGCAGTGCCGGTGCGTAGGCGATGCGACCCGCCAGCGTCGGCGGGATGGCGACGACGGCGCGGTGGGCCCGGTAGGCGCCGCCGTCGGTGTGGACCGTCACCCCGTCGCTCCCGTGGTCGAGGCGCCGCACCGGCTCGGACAGGCGCACGGCGTCGCCCAGCCCCTTGGCCAGCTCTTCGCTGACGAGGACCGTGCCGCCGACGACCCGGTCCTGCTGGGCGCCGCCGGTGGTGCCGATGAGGCGCTCGAGGCCCTGGCCGGACTCCAGGTAGAAGAGCGTGTGGAGCATCGAGAGGTTCTCGGGCTCGGTGGCGAAGACGGCCCGGCAGACGATCTCGTAGAAGGCCCGGGCGTCGTGGGTCTTGACCGTGCGGCGGATCCAGCTCGCGAAGGTCTGCTCGTCGAGGCGGTCGGCGTTGGGGGCGTTCCACGGGGCGTCGAGGGGGATGGCGTCACGCCACTTGTCGACCTGGCGCTGGGCTCGCAGCAACTCGGCGAGGGCGAGCGGGTTGAGCGGCGGGTTCTCGGAGGCGGAGACCTTGCGGGTGCCGCCCAGCTCGAACACGCCGGCGCCGTCGTCGTAGGTGGGGTGGGTGACGAGACCGAGCTCGGCGATCAGGGCGTTGATGCGGTCCTGGCCGGGGCCGACCCACTGGCCGCCCACCTCGACGGTGACCCCGTCGACCTGGTCGTTCAGCGTCCGCCCGCCGACGCGGTCCCGGGCCTCGACCACGACCACCGAGCGGCCGGCGGCCTGGACCCGGCGCGCTGCGACGAGCCCGGCGACCCCCGCCCCCACGACGACCACGTCGGCGTCCACGCCCCCAGACTACGGGCCGACCCCGTGCACCTCCGGTTCTGCGGCCCGCCCCTGGGATTTCTTGGTGAGAAACCCCCGTATCGGGGGTTTCTCACCAAGATCTGCAGCGGGTCGGGCGGGGCGACGTGGCGCAGCGGAGCGGAGCCGCGGGGAGTGCGAGCCGGATCGCCGAAGGCGCCCCGACGGAGGAGGGGCCAGTGTTACGCCTTGGGGAGGTAGCTCGGGCGGCGGGCCTCGTAGTCGTCGATGGCCGTCGCCGAGCGCAGGGTGATGCCGATGTCGTCGAGGCCCTGCAGGAAGCGCTCGCGGGTGGCGTCGTCGAGCGGGAACGACGCCTCGATGCCGAGTGCGGGCGCCGACACGGTTCGGCGGTCGACGTCGACGGTGATCTCCAGCGTCGGGTCGGCCTGCACGCCCTCGAGGAGCTGGCGACCGACCGCCTCGTCCACCTGCACCGGCACGAGGCCGTTCTTGGTGCAGTTGTTGCGGAAGATGTCGGCGAACCGGGGCGAGATCACGGCCTGGAAGCCGTAGTCCATGATCGCCCAGACCGCGTGCTCCCGGGACGAGCCGGTGCCGAAGTTGGGGCCGGCCACGAGGATCGAGGCGCCGGCGTACTGCGGCTGGTTCATCACGAAGTCGCGGTCGTCGCGCCACTCCGAGAACAGGCCGGCGCCGAAGCCGGTGCGCTCGACCCGCTTGAGCCAGTCGCTGGGGATGATCTGGTCGGTGTCCACGTCGGACCGGTCCAGGGGGACGGCGGTACCGCTGACCACGGTGACGGATTCCATATCAGGCACGCTCCTTCGGGCTGCCGCCCGGCAGGTCGTCGGGGGTGGCGAAGGTGCCGGCGATCGCGGTGGCGGCCGCCACCGCGGGGGACACGAGGTGGGTGCGACCGCCCCGGCCCTGCCGGCCCTCGAAGTTGCGGTTGCTGGTCGACGCCGCTCGCTCGCCGGGGGCGAGCTTGTCGGGGTTCATGGCCAGGCACATGGAGCAGCCGGGCTCGCGCCAGTCGAAGCCGGCCTCGATGAAGACCTTGTCGAGGCCCTCGGCCACCGCCTGGTCCTTGACCATGAACGAGCCGGGGACGACGAGCGTGCGCACGCCGGCCTTGACCTTGCGGCCCTCGACCACGGCGGCGGCGGCCCGCAGGTCCTCGATGCGGGAGTTGGTGCAGGAGCCGATGAAGACGGTGTCGACGGGCACCTCCTTCATCGGGGTGCCGGCGGTGAGGCCCATGTACTCGAGGGCCCGGGCCGCGGACTCGCGCTGGCTGGCCTCGGCGAACTGGTCGGGATCGGGGACGAGGCCGTCGATCGGCGTCACCTGCGCGGGGTTCGTGCCCCACGAGACGTGCGGCGAGATCGCGGCGGCGTCGAGGTCGACCTCCTTGTCGAAGGCGGCGCCGTCGTCGGTGGTCAGCGTGCGCCAGTCGGCCAGCGCCGCCTCCCAGTCGGCCCCCTTGGGGGCGAAGCGGCGGCCCTCGAGGTAGGCGAAGGTGGTGTCGTCGGGGGCGATGAGGCCGGCCTTGGCCCCCGCCTCGATCGACATGTTGCACACGGTCATGCGCCCCTCCATGGAGAGGCCGCGGATGGCCGAGCCGCGGTACTCGATGACCGAGCCGATGCCGCCGCCGGTGCCGATGCGGCCGATGATGGCGAGGATCACGTCCTTGGCGGTGACGCCGGCGGGCAGCTCGCCCTCGACGTTGACGGCCATGGTGCCGGGCCGCTGCTGGGGCAGGGTCTGGGTGGCGAGGACGTGCTCGACCTCGCTGGTGCCGATGCCGAAGGCGAGGGCGCCGAAGGCCCCGTGGGTCGACGTGTGGCTGTCGCCGCAGACGATGGTCATGCCCGGCTGGGTGAGGCCCTGCTCGGGGCCGATCACGTGGACGATGCCCTGGCCCGGGTCGCCCATCGGGTACTCGGTGATGCCGAACTCGGCGCAGTTGGCCCGCAGCACCTCGACCTGCTTGCGCGAGATCGGGTCGGCGATGGGCTGGTCGATGTCGGCGGTGGGGACGTTGTGGTCCTCGGTGGCGATCGTCAGGTCGGGGCGGCGGACGGTGCGCCCGGCCATCCGGAGGCCGTCGAAGGCCTGCGGTGAGGTGACCTCGTGCACGAGGTGGAGGTCGATGTAGAGCAGGTCGGGCTCGCCCTCCCCCGAGTGGACCACGTGGCGGTCCCACACCTTCTCGCTCAGCGTCTTGGCGTCACCGGCCATGCTTCGGCTCCTCGTCCCGCGGATCGGATCGTGTCGCTTGTGTCTCAAATAGTGAGACGGTAATCTTGCTTTGTGGGATCGAGTGTAAGCGGTGTGGGGACGTTCGACAAGGCCGTCGCCGTGCTCGACGCCCTGGCGGACGAGCCGCTGGCCCTCGCCGGCCTCGTCGACGCCACAGGGCTCCCGCGGGCGACGGCCCACCGCCTCGCCACCGCGCTCGAGGCCCACGGCCTGGTGCGGCGCACCGAGGACGGCCGCTTCGCCCTCGGCCTGCGTCTCGTGGCGCTGGGGCGGGCCGCCGCCGACCAGCTACCGCTGGCCGACGTGGCCAGACCGGCGCTGGCCGAGCTCCGCGACGCCACCGAGGAGTCGGTGCAGCTCTACGTGCGCGACGGCGACCGCCGGGTCTGCGTCGCCGCCCTCGAGTCGCCCCACGGCCTGCGCACCATCGTGGCCATGGGCGCCGCCCTGCCCCTCGACCGCGGCTCGGCCGGCCGGGTCCTGCGCGGCGAGGATGGGGAGGGAGCCGACCATGGCTGGGTGGCGAGCGTCGCCGAGCGCGAGGCCGGCGTCGCCTCCGTGAGCGCGCCGGTCCGGGCGGCCGACGGCGCCGTCGTGGCCGCGGTCTCGGTGTCCGGGCCCATCGAGCGCACCGGCACCGACCCCGGCGCCCGCTACGGCGCCGCCGTCGTCCGCGCCGCGTCGGCGATCGAGGCCGCCGCCGGCCTCCGCTGAGCAATCCACCCGTTCCTCCAGCAAGAACGCGCGGTCGTGCCTTCCGTTTCTGCTGGAGGAATGGACGCTGAGGCGGGCGGGCGCCGCGCGGTCGCGTCCACCGTCCTCGTTCCTCCAGCAGATCCGCGCGGTCGTGCCTTCCGTTTCTGCTGGAGGAACGGGCGGGGTGGGGGAGGTGGCGCCGCTACGGTGCGGGCGTGACCCCGGGGACGGCGGCCCAGACGCTCGCCGCCATCGACATCGGCACCAACTCGGTCCACCTCGTCGTGGCGCGGGCCTACGGCAGCGGGCACTTCGAGGTGATCGGCCGGGAGAAGGAGGCCGTCCGCCTGGGCTCCGGGCAGGGCGAGATGAAGCGCCTCTCGCCGGCCGCCATCGACCGGGCGATCGCCGCCCTGCGGCGGTGCCGCCAGGTCGCCGACGTCGCTGACGCGCCGATCCGGGCCGTGGCCACCAGCGCCGTGCGCGAGGCGCAGAACAGCGCCACCTTCCTGCGCCGGGCGTGGGAGGAGGCGGGCATCGACGTCGAGGTGATCTCCGGGTTCGAGGAGGCCCGCCTGATCCACCTCGGCGTCCTGCAGGCCGTGCCCATCTACGACAAGCGGTCGTTGCTGGTCGACATCGGCGGCGGCAGCACCGAACTGCTCGTCGGGGAGCAGGGCGAGGCCGTGGCGGCTCGCAGCCTCAAGCTCGGCGCCATCCGCCTCACCCACCGGTTCTTCGACGCCCACCGGCTCAAGCCCGGCTCGGTCGACAAGGCTCGCCGCTACATCCGCTCGAACCTGGTCGGCTTCGCCCGGGAGGTCGAGCGCCTCGGCTTCGAGGTGGCGGTCGGCAGCTCGGGCACCATCGAGGCGATCGCGGCGATGGCCAACGCCCGCCGGGGCGACGAGCCGCTGCAGACGTACAACAACTTCGCCGTCTCGGCCCGCGAGCTCGATGCCGTCGTCGGTGCCCTCGTGGCCGCGCCCACGGTCGCCGAGCGGCGCAAGGTGCCAGGTCTCGACGCCTCCCGGGCCGACATCATCCTCGGCGGTGCCCTGATCCTCGAGCAGGTCGTCGCGGGGTTCGGGATCGACGAGCTCCTGGTGTCCGACTACGCCTTGCGCGAGGGCGTGCTGCTCGACACCCTGCAGCGCCTCCGGGGCCGCTCGCTGCACCACCTGAGCGATCTGCGCCGCCGCAGCGTCGACCACCTGGCTGCGCTGATGGACGACGACCCCGACCACTCGGCCCGGGCCGCCGCGCTCGCGCTCGCGCTCTTCGACGAGACCCGCGACCGCCACGGCCTGCCCGAGGACACCCGGGAGTACCTCGAGGCGGCGGCGCTGCTCTGCAACGTGGGGCTGTTCCTCTCCCACGCCCAGCACCACAAGCACTCGTACTACGTGATCCGCAACTCCGAGCACCTCACCGGGTTCACGGACCGCGAGATCGAGATCATCGCCCAGGTCGCCCGCTACCACCGCAAGAGCGAGCCCAAGCCGAAGCACGCCGAGTTCGCCCGCCTCAAGCCGGCGGACCAGGACGTCGTCCGGGCCCTCGCCGGGATCCTGCGGGTCGCGATCGCCCTCGACCGCACCCGCGCCGGCGCGGTCGAGGCCGTGCACCGGGTGCGCGGGCCCGCCGCCGGGGACGCCGTCGAGCTGGCCGTCACCGCGGCCGACGGTGCCGACGTCTCCCTCGAGCTCTACACCGCCGGCGAGGTCAAGGGCCTGCTCGAGCAGGTGTTCGAGCGCGACGTCCGCCTCTCCGTCGCTGCCTGACCGGTCGCGGCGCCGCCCGCACGACGAACTGGCTCCCGATTTCGGTGTCCTGGCACCGAAATCGGGAGCCGGAACGCAGGTGGGCCTGGGTTGGTCAGCGGCGGGGAAGGCGGGACGCCACGTCGGCGCAGGCGCCGAGCAGCGCCGGCACGAAGCGCTCGGGGTGCTGGGCGCAGCAGACGTGGTCGCCCCGCACGGGGTGGACCGTGGCGCCGGGGATCGCCGCCGCGAGCTTGCGCTGGCGGTGGGGCGGCACGACCTGGTCGAGCTCGGTGACCACGACCGCGGTGGGCACGTCGATCTCGTGGATCCACTCGTGCGAGCTGTACCGGCCGATGGCGGCGCCCGCCTCGATGATGGTGGCGGGGTCGCCGCGGTGGTACTCCCGCAGCGCCCACTCGCCGTAGGTGCCCTCGCCGGTGCGGCCGGCCAGCACCCGCAGGGCCGCCCGTCGCCGCCACGAGTCGGGCGTGCCCCGGGCGAGCACCGACAGGCCGCCGAGGGCCCGGAAGGTGAGCTTCTCGGCGGGCTTGCCCCGGAAGTTGCGGGCGGTGGCGCAGAAGACGAGCCCCTCGACGAGGGTAGGGTGGCGGTGCCAGAGCAGCTGTGCGATCGGGCCCCCCATCGAGTAGCCGACCGCGACGACCCGGTCGACGCCCAGCGCGGCGCACGCCGCCGCGGCGTCGTCGGCGCAGTCGGCCAGGCGGAAGCGGTCCTCGGAGCGGATCCCCCGGCCGTGGCCCCGGTGGTCGATGGCGACCACCGAGTAGCGCTCGCCCAGCGGGGCGTACTCGGGGAACCAGTTCAGGTCGGCGCTGGCGGTCCACCCGTGCAGCAGCAGGAGGGTGGGCGCGCCGGGCGGGCCGTCGATGGTGCGGACGAAGGTCGTGCCCCGCCCGGGCAGGTCGAGGGCGCGGCCGGCCGGCAGCGGTGGGGTGAGCGGCGCCGGCCCGGCGGCCGTCGAGGGGTCGGCCGCCGCCGTCGGGCTCCCGGGGCGGTCGGTGGAGGTGCCGGGCGTGGCCCCGCCCCTCAGCGCTCGATCTCGACGATGGTGACGGTGAGGGTGCCGCCGGGCGCCTCGTAGCTGACCTCGTCGCCCACCTTCGAGCCCATGAGGGCCTCACCCAGCGGGGACATGGGCGAGATCACGTCGACGTCGTCGCGCTTCTCCTCGATGGAGCCGATGAGGTAGCGCTCGGGGTCCTCGTCGTCCTCGTAGACGATCGACACGATCGAGCCGCCGGTCACCAGGTCGGAGACCTCGCTC
>WBZL01000870.1_pt1 | contig 33515 bp, 32 predicted proteins | sample 5204291 | NCBI WGS metagenome assembly WBZL01 (sample SAMN12344345, study PRJNA552823) | activated sludge metagenome | biome: Activated sludge suspended growth; feature: Nitrification reactor; material: Wastewater; isolation source: activated sludge from nitrification reactor of wastewater...
TCGTATAATCATCCACTTTATCGCTGGTAGGTTGCTCTCCAGCAGAGCCTACTTCCTGTTCAAATGGATAGCTAAATTTAATACCATTTTTTATCCCAAAAAAGCTCCATTTTTGACCACATTACCTTTATGTATTTTAAAATCATTATGTTCTCAATTCGCACTTTCTTTTTTTTCTAAGTGTTTTGAAAGCATTGAAAATAAAAAATTTGGTCGAATTGGTTTTTGCAATAAATCATCAAATCCTAAACTAAAAAGTTCTTCTTTGCTTATTGTGAGCAGGCTTGCTGTATTAGCAATGATTATTGCTTTATCATTATTTATTTTTTTTATTTGATTGGCAGCCTCCATTCCATTCATTTCAGGCATATCTAAATCCATGAAAATTAAATGAGGTTGTTTTGATGCTGTAATCTGGACGGCTTCTTTGCCATTCGTTGCCTCCAAAACAGAGATGGAAGTGTTTATGCTGTTTAATAATTCTTTTAAAACATTGCGGTTTTCTTCTGAGTCATCTGCAATTAAAATACAAACATTGTTTAAGTAGTCATAGTTTGATAATGAGTTGTTATCAATAATAGTTTCATGCATGCTTCGAATGAATGGTATCTGAACGATGAATGTTGTTCCGGCATTTAATTTGTTTTCTACTCGGATATTTCCATTCATTAATTCGCATAGTTTTTTTGAAATAGAAAGTCCGAGTCCAGTGCCGCCAAAATTGGCAAATGTTTTTCTGTCTGCTTGTTCATATTTTTCAAATACGGATTCTAATTTTTCTTGAGAAATACCAATACCTGTGTCTTGCACTACAAATTCGATAGTTACCGTATTGTGGTCTTCTTTTACAAGTTTTGCACTCAAAGTAACACTGCCTTGTTTTGTAAACTTTATCGCATTTGAAACTAGATTGCTCAGTATTTGCGACAGCCTGACTTTATCAAACATTAATGGCTGATGTGGTAGCGTATCTATGTTTGCTACAAAATCGATATTCTTTTTCTCTGCCTGTATAGATAAGATATTATGTACGTTTTGAATTACAGGTTGCAGTAATTCAGATTCTATATTCAACACTAATTTATCGGCTTCAATTTTGCTAATGTCTAGTATGTCATTGATAATACCTAATAAGATTTCGCCATTGCGCTCTAATCGTTGGATGTATGCAAGTTGTTTGCTTGTCAATGCATCTTGTTGTAGTAGGTAGCAAATAGCAATTATACTATTTAATGGTGTCCTAATTTCGTGACTCATATTTGCCAAGAAATCATGTTTTATTTGAGCAAGGTGTTCCGCATTTTCTTTCTGTAATTTAATTGTTTTTACTTCATGTGAAGTTTGTAGATTGCGAATTGTTTTTTCCGATTCTTGATTAAATATCAAGTCTTTAATTTCTAGATATTTTTTAAGATAATTGTGTGCATTTTTATAATCTTCGAGTTGCTCATAGTAAGTATGATATAAGCTATAACATTTTAGCAATATGGTATTAGAAGACTCAGCTTCTGCAATGTCTGTAACATTTTTCAAACACTGAATACTTCGTTCATAATCTTTTATGTGTAAATAGGAACTTGCTAAAATTAATTCAGCATCCATTACAGAATCGGCAACATGAAGTGTAGTAAGTAATTCTTTAGCCAACTGTGCATAGTGTATTGCATCTGTTGTTTTTTGTTGATTGTCGTAAATACTTGCAAAGTTGAGATAGTAATGAGCAAGAATATAATTAACTTTAGAATCATCTTTAAATTTCTGATTAATAATATCCATACCTTTATTTAATGCGCTCAAAGCAGCCTCTGGGTCTGAGCTGTAAAGTTGGGAGCCCATATTATTATAGATAGTTATAATAGAATAATCATCACCCAATTCTATCGCAAAACTTAATGCTTTTTCATTTTCTTGTTTAGCTTTTTCAACATCGCCAGTACGATTGTATTGATTGGCAGACACGATGTGAATATTACACAATTTCTTAATATCTTTTAGTTCATAGGCATAGTCTTTACAAATACTGATATATTTCTCAGCTTGGCTATGATTGCCTAATTGTTGATGGATAGAAATCAAAAATGATAACATTATTAATATTTCATCCGTAAAATTTTCTTTTTGACAATCTTCATAATTTTCTATTCCTATTTTTAATGCATAATATAAATTATTTGCTTGCGTGTAATAGTTAGTTATATAGGCTCTCGTTCTATATAGCAATCTTTTCTCATTATGTTGTAGCGCGATGTACTCACACGCTTCTAAATGCACTAATTCTTCTTCTTGGTTTCGAGAACGGCTCTCGTACCAATTATAATTAAAGATAAAATCTTTAGCTTGTGTGATAGAGTTGATTAAATGCATTTAAATAGCTTAAAATTCCGAACTTAACTAAATTGCATTATTTCTGCGTATTACTTATAATAAATTGTATTTTAGAAAGAAACTCATCTTTATTAAATTTGTACAATTTTTGTGTCTTCCTATTATATATAATATTTTCTAACAAATAAACATCTAATTTTTCTGAGTTACTTATTTTAATAGAAAAATCTGCAAGTGGTCTTAATTCAAATTCAGGAGTATTAATTTTATTAACTTCAGAAAGTAATTCCTTATATATATCGAAATTAAAAGATTTCAAATTATCATAATGAATTATATAACTGCATTTACAATCATCAATACTTTTTTTAGATGATTGCCAAGCTTCATTGTTTATAGCATTAATACCGTTACATACACAACTACTACAACTGCAACATTTTTCGTTTTTTTGAGCATAAGTACCACTAAGGTATCCCAATGAACCAAATACTTCCTTGCAATTAGTTATATTTGCAAGACGTTCTGTCGTCGACATATTAAGACAATCAATAAAACCATCGGTTTTAATAGCTGTATTACAGCCACTTAAATAAATAACTGTGTTTGAGTCTATGAATTTATTTAATCTTTTGCCAAACTCACAAATATTATTTAGATTAAAATAGTCACCCATCACGCCAGGTCCACTATGAGCAACAATTTCTAAAATTGATATTTTATTTTTTTCACCAATAGATTTTTTAATAGACTTAAAGAAATGTTTTCTATTGTCAATTCTTACAAGAACCCATCCTGAGTCTATCAGATCATTTTTACATGTGGCACAAGTATCAATTTCAGCTATTGAAGCGTCATACGTTAATACTTTAATATCTTGATTAGCGTATGAAGAATATATACTGCAAAATAAGTATAAGCATATCGATATTAAACGATTTTTCAAACTATGTAGTATTGTTAATTAAAAATATGAAATATTCACTAAACTTAGATTCCTCTTAATCATTTAATTTGCAGTTTAATGAGTTTATTATAAAAAAAATTGAATAAGTTTATTATTTTCAGCTATATTTATTTACTAAAAATTAAAACCAAATCATATGAAAAAGAATTTATTAGCACTGGTAATTATAATATTGATGATATGCAGTTGCCAAAACAAAGAAAAAGAATCAACAACTGATGTAGAAAAGCCACAAACTATAGCAGATACTTCGTCACCAGCTGTGAAAAGCGATATTACAAATGAAGCAAAACCTGATGATGATTTAATTCTGTTGCTATTTTTTTCTATAAAAGATCCAGATTTTAATGATTTTAATTATAGATATGTATATAAAGCTGATGGCATCACTAAAGAGTATTCTATTAAAAATCCTATTACAAGCAAGTATGTTCCTCCTTCTTTTATTTATCTGAATTTGGGAGCAAGAAATGCTTTACCTTCAGGAAACCAACTTAAATTTGATTTTAAAATAAAAAGATATAAGACTGGAGGAAAACCTGATGATTTTGAACAGATAATGACATATAAAGGTGTGTATAATTATGAAGATTATAAGGTTCTTAATGCTAAAGTTGTTCTGCAAGAAGTATTTATTGATTTTGGAAATGGAGGCACAAGACCTCTTGAAATAAATCCACCAATAAAACCAGGTCCAGGTTAATCCTATTCTTTTTGCCGTGGTTCGTTGTCCTCACTAACCACGATAGAATGGTTTTTTGACCACATTGCCTTAAAATACAAATGAAAGTGCCATGTTTTAATGTGGCACTTTTTTTATTTATTAAGATTCAACAACACCAACCACGCTTCTTTTATTTTATTATTTTCGAGCAAACGCTTTATTTCATTAATACTTTGGCTCTTATAATCAGAAATTAATTCTACTAATTCTGCATCTTCTTGGATGTCTTCTTTGTTCGGAATTTCTGCTATGCTTGCCAGTTTTCCTAACTCATTTCCAGTCAATACATTTTCATCTTTTATCCATTGTGGAATGGCATCAACGCCAACGCCATAAGCTTTCAAAGGTTTAGGTGTTTCAAAAATATCGTCTTTGGTAAATCGTACATAATTATTATAACCTAAGCGTGCAATTGGATCAAGATTTTCTGCGATAACATTACCTTTTTCGTCTAACAAATTTTCATCGACATGAATACATAGAATTTCACAAACGATTAAATTTCCAGAACCACCTTTGTCGCCTAATTCTATTACTTGATTTACTTTACATTCAAATGCAATAGGCGCTTCTTTGATGCGTGGCGCTTTTACCATCAAAGATTTTTCTTCTGTGAAACCACCTTTTACAAATTCATTTACATCGCTTGGATACAAACCACTTGTAACGGATAATTGTTCCACCATAGCGAAGTTGGCAATATGTATCACGCATTCAGGAATAGCTTTTACGTTATGATAAGTGTCTTTTTGTTTGCCGCTAAGTGCACTTTTTGCTGCTGAAAAAATCAATATCGGCGGATCGGAACTAAACGCATTGAAAAATGAAAATGGACTTAAGTTAGCCTGACCATTAGCATTCACCGTGCTCACAAATGCGATTGGCCGTGGCACGACTGATGACGTAATGAAATTTGATATTTCTTTTAAACCGATTTTGCTTGGTATGATTGTTTTCATTTTTAGGAGTTTATTTGTCGAGATGTACCTTAGTTGATATTGTCATTATGTAGTACAATTTTTATTCTGCATTGTTTTTTATTTTGCACTTTCTTTTTATTGTCTTGTGTTTTTGGCATAAATCTACCATCGAAAAAGCCGTCTTTAATTTGCTTCTTTCGCACACTAGATTTTATTTGTTTTAAGGTTTGCTTTTTCATTTTTATAATTTTAAATCTAATGGTGTTGCATTTATATTTTTTTCATGTGGTATTTGTTTTAAGGCTCGTTCCAACAAAGTATCAATCTCAGGAATTGCATCAAATAAATCTTTGTAGGTATTGATGACATAATATCTATCTTGGAAGTGGTCTTTGTAATAGTGTTTTTCCATAATTTCTTTCACATTAAATGGCAAACGATTGGCTTTGTCACCTAAACAATAAATACTTTCGCCACTTGAAGATAAAATACCAGCACCATAAATACGCATACCATTATTTTGTTGTATCAAACCAAACTCCACGCTAAACCAGTAAATTCGACCAATCAGCTCAATTGCTAAAGCATCATCGATATAACGCAAAGCAATCTTTGAAAGCGCTTGTAAATAATCGACAAAGAACTGCTCTGTCAGCAATGGCATGTGCGCAAAGCAATCGTGAAACATATCTGGTTCTTCTGTGTAATCTAAATTTTCCAATTTGCGCAACCACGTAGATGATGGAAATTTTTTATTTGCCAATAATTCAAAAAAATCTTTATCAGGAATTAAGCCTGGCACCACTTCGATTTGCCAGCCAGTTGTATTGGCTAAAACTTTATTGACATGATTAAAATCCGGGATTTTTTCATCGCTAAAATGCATCGCTTCCATGCCTTCGATAAATTCAAGAGAAGCCATGTTTTGCAAGAGCACCCGTTGTCGCTGATACAATAATTTCCATACCAAAAAATCTTCAGCTGTGTATTTGTCGTATGCTTGTTTTAATTGGTACATGTGTAAGTGCTAAATCGATTATTTATTTTAAATTATATTCAGCCTATTATCAAATTTGATACTTCGCCAAAACCAATTTGTTTATTTTCATTTTTACAAATTGCGCTTAATATGGTAGTGTCGCCATCTTGTAAAAAAGTTCGCTCTTCAGTTCCTACCATTAATTTTTCTTTTCCGTTCCAAGTTAATTCTAATAAGCTTCCAAAACTATTTTTTTCTTTTCCAGAAATAGTGCCAGTGCCTAATAAATCACCGATGCGCAAATTACAACCATTCACCGTATGGTGTGCGATTTGTTGCTCAGCAGTCCAATATAAATATTTAGCATTGCTTACAGCAAGGACAGCTTTGTTTTTGTTTTTTGTTTCAATGGCAAAGCTGATTTCTATATCGAAATTTTTCCTATGCGCTTCTTGTAAATATGGTAACACCGTTTGTGTTTGTGTAGGTGCATCTGTCATAAATTCTTTTAGCGCTTCGAATGGAACAATCCAAGGTGAAATACTCGTTGCAAAGTTTTTCCCTAAAAATGGTCCTAAAGGTTGATATTCCCAACGTTGAATATCGCGAGCAGAAAAGTCGTTTAATAAAACAGCACCAAAAATATAATCTGTGGCATCATTAATGTTTATTGGTGTTCCAAGCTGGTTTTCTTTCCCGATGATAAATCCTAATTCGATTTCTATATCTAGTGTTTGCGATGCAGAATAAATTACCTCTTCGCCTTTCAGCACTTGACCATACGGTCGTCTTACCGGTGTTTTTGTAGTAATGATCGATGAGCTTCGACCATGATAGGCTATAGGCATTTGTTTCCAGTTGGGAAGTAGTGGCTCCATGTTTGGTCTAAACATTTTTCCGACATTGCTAGCATGTTCCTCTGATGAATAGAAATCGGTGTAATCGCCAATGTTTACTGGTAGATGCATCACAGCACTACATTGCTGATATACAAATGAAGTATGATGTGCATTAAAAAAATCAGACTCTTCACTGATGAGCGTATAAATTTTTTTCCTTGTGAATTGCCATATTTCTTTGCCTAAAGCGATGAAATTATTTAAAGTCTCATTACTGAAAACATTATTTTGAATTCTGCCTTCAAAAAAATTCAAGTCATATAAAACAGACAAGTCAATAATATAATTTCCGATAGCAATGCCCACACGCTTAGATTTTGTTGGCGTAGAAAAGATACCATACGGCAAATTGTATATGGTAAAATGTTCGTTATTATTACTGAGCTCTTGGATTGTCATATTTATTTATTTTAAGCACTAAATTTTAATGTGTTTTAATTTAATAATTAACTTAAGTTGTCTTGTATCTTTTTTGTTATTCTTTCTATATGCATGATGTCTTTTTCATTCAAATTAAGCCAACCTTGTATTCGAAATTCAATCACGATAGGCAATAGTCTTTGTATTAATGTTTTCCCTTTTTTACTCAATGAAATATTATATTTCCGTCGATCATTAGTACATGCTTCTCTTACTATTAATTCTTTTTTTACTAATAGTTCGATGATGCGCGTTATCGTTGGTGCATCTTTGGCACAATGTTCACAAAGCGACACTTGATTTTGAGTGCCATGTTGATGTAATTCAAAAAGAACAACCCATTGGTCAACGGTAATATCCACCTCGTGTTCGTTGAACTTACGTTGAAGTTCTAATTTTATTTTTTTTGCTGTAGATTCTAATATAAATCCGTAATTAAAATTCATTTTGTTTTATTTATAATGTTCCTCTTTTTTCTTGTTCTCGTTCTATAGATTCAAATAATGCTTTAAAATTTCCGGCACCAAATCCTTTTGCACCCATGCGCTGAATGATTTCAAAAAACAGTGTTGGCCTGTCTTCCACAGGCTTAGTGAAAATTTGTAATAAGTAGCCGTCTTCATCAGCATCTACTAATATTGCCAACTTTTCCAATACGCTGATATCTTCTTTCATGATGCGCATGTGCTCACCTAATCGGGCAGGAATTTCTTCATAATAAGCATGTGGTGGTGCACTTAAAAATTCTACGCCACGTGCACGTAAAGCACTTACCGTTGTAATGATGTCATCAGTGGCTACGGCAATATGCTGCACGCCTGCACTCTCATAAAAATCAAGATACTCTTCGATTTGTGATTTCTTTTTGCCTTCAGCAGGCTCATTGATTGGGAATTTTATTCTGCCATTTCCATTGCTCATCACCTTGCTCATCAAGGCAGAATATTCTGTGTGGATTTGTTTATCATCAAATGACAAAAAATTGACAAAGCCCATTACATCTTCATACCATTTTACCCAAGTATTCATTTCATTCCAGCCTACATTGCCTACCATGTGGTCGATGTATTTTAATCCAACAACGCTTGGATTGTAATCAGAATTCCAAGCTTGATAGCCTGGTAAGAATATACCTTTATAATTTTTTCGCTCCACAAAAATATGTACAGTTTCGCCATAAGTATAAATGCCTGAGCGTACGACTTCACCAAAATCATCTTTTTCAATTGTTGGTTGCATAAATGGTTTTGCGCCGCGTTTTGTTGTTTCTTCAAAAGATTTTGTAGTGTCTTCAACCCAAAGAGCAATGGCTTTTACACCATCACCATGTTTGACTAAATGCGTGTTTATTGCTGACTCGGAGCTTAATGGTGTTGTTAATACAAGCCTGATTTTATCTTGTTTTAAAACATAAGAAGCTTTGTCTTTGATGCCAGTTTCCAAACCAGCATAAGCTAAAGATTGAAATCCAAACGCTGTTTTGTAAAAGTGTGCTGCTTGTTTTGCATTACCTACATATAATTCCACATAATCAGTGCCAAGCAAAGGCAGAAAGTCTTGTGCTCCTTCAAATATTTTTTCAAGCCCGTAATTGACATTTTTTATTTCTGTTGACATATTTTTTTAATTTATTTTAAACCACAAAGAACACAATGTTATTTTACAAAGTTCTCAAAGTCATTCCCTTGAAAAAGGGAATCTCAATATTGTATTATGAGATTCCCGCTTACGCGAGAATGACAGTTAGACTTCAAATATTTTTCAAGTCCGTAATTGACATTCTTTATTTCTGTTGACATATTTTTTAATTTATTTTAAACCACAAAGAACACAATGTTATTTTACAAAGTTCTCAAAGTCATTCCCTTGAAAAAGGGAATCTCAATATTGTATTATGAGATTCCCGCTTACGCGAGAATGACAGTTAAACTTCAAATATTTTTCAAGTCCGTAATTGACATCTTTAATTTCCAATTTTTATTTTTTTTGCGGTATAAGAATTATAGATATGCTCGATAATTATTTTGCATGATACCATTACTCACACCAACTTTTATAATATTTACCATCGTCAATTTTCATGGCTTCATCAGTGAGCATCAAAGGCTTGAAGGTGTCAATCATTACGGCTAATTCATGTGTGTCTTTTTGCCCTATGCTGCGCTCCATTGCACCAGGTGCAGGTCCGTGTGGAATGCCTTTTGGATGCAATGTAATATGTCCTTGCTCGATATTGTTTCTGCTCATAAAATCGCCATCAACATAATACAGCATTTCGTCGCTGTCGATATTGCTGTGGTTATAAGGTGCTGGAATAGCTTGTGGATGATAATCATATAATCTAGGTACAAATGAACACACGACTAAAGCATTTGTCTCAAATGTCTGATGCACTGGTGGTGGCTGATGCACTCTTCCTGTGATAGGTTCGAAATTATGAATACTGAATCCATATGGAAAATTATAACCATCATAACCCACTACATCAAAAGGATGCGTTGCATATACAAAATCGTGCAAGGTATTTTGTTTTTTTATTTTAATCAGGAAATCACCTTTTTCGTCATGCGTTTCTAATTGCGTAGGCAATTTAAAATCGCGTTCACAAAAAGGCGCATGCTCTAATAGCTGACCCGATGCATTTTTGTAGCGCTTTGGTGTGTAAATGGGTGAATAGGACTCCAAGTACAACAAGCGATTGTCGCTACTATCAAATTCTATTTGATAAATCATGCCACGTGGAATGATTAAGTAATCGCCGTATTTAAATGGAATATTGCCCATGAAAGTGCGAAGCATTCCGCTGCCTTTATGTATGAAAATCAGCTCGTCGGCATCGGCGTTTTTATAAAAATAATTCGTTAATGATTTGCGCGGTGCTGCAAGTCCAATCACACAATCACTGTTGAGCATCAGCGCTTTTCTGCTTTCTAGAAAATCATCTTCTGCTTTGATTTTGAAACCTTCTAATAATAGAGATTTTATGTTTTTTTCGATAGCAATTTTAGGTGCAATATTTTTTGATTGCAATATTTCTTTTACTTGTGTAGGTCGATGTATATGATACAACAAAGAGGAATGACCGTGAAAACCTTCTGTGCCGAATAGTTGTTCGTAATAATAATTGCCTGCATCGCTTTTAAAAACGACATGTCGCTTTGCAGGAATTTTTCCGAGTTGGTGATATATTGGCATAATTTATTTTTTTCTTGTTGTGATTCTTTTGTCTATATCAACTTAATTCATCTATGGCAATTTGCAATGCATTTTTAGTTAAGTAAATAGTTCGATTATCTTTTTCATATACTTTAACTAAAGCATTATAAATCGTTTTTGACACATCTTGAAAAATAGCATCATCTGTTATTTTTACATTCTTGTGCATCAGATAGGCAAACACACGAGCCATGCCACAGTTTGCAATAAAATCAGGTATAACGGCCAATGATGAGTCTGCTTTATTTAATACTTTTCCATAAAAAATTTCAGGATCATTAAAAGGAACATTGGCACCAGAAGAGATGACTTCGATGCCAGCATTTTGCATAGCCGTTAAGTTGTCTTCGTTGACAAAACGTGAGCCAGCAGCTGGTATAAAAATGTCTGCTTTTGTGTTCCAAAATTGGGCTTGTGCTTTGTCAAATGGCAGTAAATCTGGATGAGAAAGCTTATTGTTTTTTCTTTGTAGGAATAGCTTTTTTACCTGTTCGAAATCTAATCCATTTTTCGATATCAATATGCCTGTGATGTCGATGATTGCTGCAATTTTCACACCTTGTTGTGCTAAAAAATAGGCAGCGGCGGCGCCAACATTTCCAAACCCTTGTATAGTAGCTTTTTTCCCTTTTATGTCTTCATTTTTATAAATATTGTAATAATGCTTTACTGATTCAGCCACGCCGTAGCCAGTAATCATATCGGCAACGAGATAGCCTTCTTTTTTTGATGGTGTATAATCTTCATCTTCGATGAGCTTGGAAACGCCAACGCGCAATTGCCCAATTTTATTTATTTTATCGCGTTCCTTTGGATGATAATGTCCGTTGACAATGCCTTCTTGTGGATGCCAAATGCCATATTCTTCGGTAATCGGAATGACTTCGTCTATTTCATCAATATTCATATCGCCACCAGTGCCGTAATAGCTTTTTAGAATAGGTGCAACGGTTTTGTACCAGCGTTCTAACACTTCTCGTTTGCGTGTGTCATTTGGGTCGAAGTTGATACCAGATTTCGCGCCTCCAATAGCTGGACCAGAAACGGAAAATTTTATTTCCATGGTTTTAGCTAATGAGATGACTTCGTGTTTGGTCAATCCTTTGCGCATGCGTGTGCCACCACCAGCTGCGCCGCCACGCAAGGAATTGATGACCAGCCAACCTTGTGCATCTGTCTTAGAGTCGTTCCATTCAAATACGATCTCTGGAGCTTTGTCTTCAAATGGTTTTATAAAATTGGACATAAATCATAGCTATTAAAAAATTAAATTTAATCATTTTAGTTGTTATAGCAACTATTTTATTTGAAATTATTTTTCTTGCCATGCTGATTTTATAGCAAAGTGTTATGCGTTAGTGATGGCAGCGGAAATACTTTTTTTTGTTTTAGCTTTAGTGTGGCTAAAAAAAGATTGTAGCGGACAGCACGGCGCCATTGGGATAAGTGCGTGAGCGGCGCAACGCCATAAAATAGGATATTATTTCTTGAGAAATTGATGTGTTTATGCTTGGAATGAAGAGAGCTTGAAGTCCGAGAATCGCTAATTTTTTGACTTATGACACGGAAACCATGTAACTATAAATCAGTACAAATAAAATAAAATGTCTATGTTTGTGATATTATGATACGTTGGATTTTTAAACTCATTTTTAAGTTATTGGGCTGGAAGTTAAAGACGGAAGCAATTACTGGTATTAAGCAATCGATTACGATTGCGGCACCACATACGGCTAATATGGATTTGCCGATTGCGAAGGCGGCATTTGATCTAATGGGTTTGCCATTGCGTTTTACGGTAAAGCAAGAGTGGTTTAGATTTCCATTTAAAGGCATCATGACAGAGCTTGGTGGCATTGCTATTGACAGAAGTCCAAAAAAACCTGGCGAACCACGACCAAGTATGGTAGAGGCAATGGTGAATTTGTTTAAAGAAAATCCGGAGTTACATGTGATGGTGACACCAGAAGGCACGCGTAGTTTGCGCACGGAGTGGAAAACAGGTTTTTGGTACACGGCAAAACAGGCGAATGTACCTATCTTATTAGGCTATTTAGATTATAAAAATAAGATTGCAGGTATTGGTAAAATTATTTATCCGACGGACTTAGAGACAGATATGCGCACGATGATGGAGTTTTATAAAGACATTACGCCGTGCCATCCTGAGAAGTTTAGTTTAGACCATCGCTACGCACCAAAGTAGTTAGATGTAGGTAGTTAGAAGTGAGGAAAAGAATGTTTGATTTTTCATTTATTTTTGCACTTTAATTTCAGATATGTTAGTTGTAATTTCTAGGCTTGTATTAATGGCGAAAGGTTGGACATATAATGTGGACAGCGTGAAGTCGATAGATAAATGTGTTTTAATCGTAGCACCACATACTTCTGCATGGGACATGGTATTGGGTAAATCGATTTTTACATTAAGCAATATTCCTGCAAAAATAGCGGTGAAGAAAGAGGCATTTTTTTGGCCATTAAATTGGTTTCTGCGCTACCTTGGCGCCATTCCAATAGATAGAACGCCGAAAGGTGCAAATTCACAACGCATTAGCTTGGTTGATGCGATGGCAAATTCCATAAAGAAAGAAAAAAGAATATGTATGGTAATAACGCCAGAAGGCTCACGTGGTAAACGTAAGCAATGGAAAACTGGATTTTATCATATAGCTGTAAAGGCGAATGTGCCGATAGCCTTAGGCTATTTGGATTTTGATGTCAAAGAAGGTATTATCGACAAGCTTATTTATCCGAGTGGCGACATGGACAAAGACATGCGCGAGATAATGGCATATTATAAAGATAAAATCCATTTAGGAAAATATCCGAATCGATGTGTTACGGATGAGCGTTGGTCTTAGATGATGCCGAGTTGAGTGGCTGTTTTTATGAGAATTGCCGTATTGTTTGCTTTTAGTTTTTCTAAAATATGTTTACGATGTGTATCAACAGTAGTGGTGCTGATAAATAGCTGTTTGCCGATGTCGGAACTGGTTAATCCTTCGGCAATGAGCTTTAAAATTTCTCGTTCTCTGCGTGTCAGAATTGGCTTTTGTTGCTTGGTTTCTCTAATTACGTCTGATGCTTCTTTAGATAGATATTGCTTGTGCATCATCACGGTTTGAATAGCTAAAAGCATTTCTTCTTTTGTAGCATTTTTAAGCAAATATCCATTGGCGCCATTGTCTATCATATTGTTGATATAGCTGGCTTGATTAAAGGTGCTTAAAGCAATAATTTTTATTGCAGGATAGCTTGATTTTATTTCTTTGCATACATCGATGCCACTTTTGTCTGGTAGGTTGATGTCTAAAAAAATAACATCTGGTTTTATGCGTTGTAGAAATGCCATACAGCTTTCTGCATTTTGAGCATGACCTACGATTTCGATATCGCTTTGGTGTTGCATCAGCGATATGATACCTTCGATAATCATGTAATGGTCGTCAACTATAAATAGTTTAGTTTGTTTCATGTTAATGGTATTTCGATGTTTACAGATGTGCCTTCTGTTGGCGCAGAATCGACTTGTATTTTTCCTTTAAGATAGTTAATTCTGTTTTGAATATTTGTCCAGCCTGCACCTTTGAAATTACTGATGTTATTGACATCAAAACCTTTGCCATTGTCTTCTACTGTAATGTTTAGAATGTTATTTTCTTTAAACACTTGTACTATTATTTGTGTAGCATTTGCATGTTTAATGGTGTTGTTTATTAGTTCTTGAATAACGCGATAAACGGTAATGCTAACATTAGAATTTTCTATATAATCTTCCAGCTGAAAGGAGTTGTAACTGATTTCTACTATGTTTGTTTTGCTGATGGATTGACAGTAATCTGCTAGTGCTTTATCTAAGCCAAATTTCATTAAGTTTTCTGGCATCATGTTGTGTGCAATTCTGCGCAACTCTTGTATGCCAGAGTCGAGCATATCAATGCTTCGTGTAAACGAAACAGCATTGTCTGCACTTAAAATCACATTCTCTTTCATATCGTTTAAAGAATATTTTACGCTGGATAATAAACCACCTAATCCATCGTGCAAATCTTTTGCAATGCGACTGCGTTCCTCTTCTTGTCCTTTCAAAACAGCTTCTGTGGCTTGTAATTGTTTTTCTTTTTCTAATTCGCTGATGCGTTGTTGTTGGATTAATTGTCTGTTTTTATAAATACGATAAGTCAGCAATAAAACACTTAATAGCGCAACAACACTTCCAATAAGAATATAGTTGATTGCGTTTTTTTGACGTATAGTCAAATGCTGAATTTTTTGTTCATTTTTTAACTGTTTAATTTCTTGTTCTTTATTTGCTACTCGGAAACGTACTTCCATGAGTGATGTTTGCTCTTTGGTTTCTGCTGCTGTTAAACTATCCTTTATTTTCACGAATTTTCGTACATATTCGTATGCCATTTTGTAATCGCCTTGTTTTTCATACCAATCTGCATAAAAATCAAGTGCTATTGAGGTTTCTATTAAAAAGTCGTTTTCAGAAGCTGTTTTATAGTACAAGTCAAGCGTTTGTTTTGTATCAGGATAATTATTATCCATTTTTATAGATACTAATGATTGCAATGGTGTTAAAATTAAATCTGGACTTCCGGTTAGTTTTGCATAATCATAGGATTTATTGTAATATTCCAATGCTCTTGTCAGGTTGTTTTTAAAATACGCTTCTATATCACCTTTGTTATTATAATACATTGAATAGCTCTTAGTATTATCTAATTTGAATACTATCGGACCTGCTATATTCAGTATTGAGTCAGCTGCTTTAAAATTATTCCAATTCATTTCCTTACTAGCTCTGTTCATTAATGTATTAGCTAATATTCTTTTGTCATCAAATTTTTTTGCAGCAGCAATAGCTTTGTCGCTATATTCTACAGCTTTCGGAATATTTGATATATCTTCAAAACAAATGGCTAAGGCATCATAAGCAGATGCTTCCGTTTTATGTTTATATTTTTTGAAAATGCTAGCAGCTTTCAAATAATCATCTACTGCTTTTTGATAATCGCCAATAGTAGAAAACAAGTTTCCTCTATTTTGGTGCATGTGCCCCAAATTTATTCTAATATCTTTTGATGTATCATTTTTACATAATTCTTCTATAAGGGACGCGTAATACAATGCCGTCTCATAGTCGGCTTGGTGTCTATAGTAAGATATACCTAAAACATAAGCAGTACTTAAGCCCCATTTATAATTTATCTTTTTGCTCAACTTTATCATCTCTTTGATGTATGGCTCAAAGTCGCTCGTATTGTCGTTTAAAGTTGCTTTCATGTATTGAAACATAGACTCTATACGCAGACTATCTGTCGGCGCTTTTGAAATTGCATTGCGCAAACTGTCTTTATACGAAATCTCAGCATAAGTAGTAATAAATACAAATGAACTTAAGATCAATAATGCTGTTTTTTTCATCTTGTATATTTAATTTCCTTTCTGATTCGTTTAACTGTCAATCTTATAGTAAGTAATAATATTGTATACCTATTTCTGTTCCGTGATTTACAATTTTAATGATGTAAATATGAAGTGAAATATTTTTATATCATATCCTATAAATATAGGATTTTTCATTTTCAAAAAATCATGATTTTAAAGGATAAAAACAAGTTTGTTTAAGATATAAGTTTGTATCATAATTCTTAAACAACTAAAACATTAATATGAAAAAGACATTGAACTTTAAAATGCAAGCAGCATTATTATTTACTCTGATTTGCTTGCTCAATGCTTGCACACCAGATTCATCGACTCCAGATGGCATTGCCACAGTTTCTACAGCTACGCCAATCAAAGTAGATGACACTACCTATACATTAGGTGGCAATGTAACTAATCAAGGCAGTTCTGCTGTGACGGAAAATGGCGTAGCCATTGCTTTGACAGCCAATCCGGTTATCGATGATCCAGATGGGGCAACAATTGCAATTGCAGATGGAACAGGCAGTTTTTCGACAGAAGTAGCGCCATTTGCAGGAGGCTATACATATTACGTAAGAGCGTATGCAAAAAATTCGAGTGGCGTGGCTTATGGTAATCAAGTTACTATTACAACAGATGCTGTAGCTGCTTGTAATGAAATTGAAATTTCAAGCAATATTACAGCAGTTACTACATGGACAAGTGGCAATGTGTATATCATAAATAACTGGATTAATATAAAAGCCCCTTTAACCATACAGCCTGGTGTAATAGTTAAATTTAAAAATGCCAATTGCGGATTGGAGGTTTACGCTAAAGTTACTGCCAATGCAACAGCTGCTAATCCAATCATTTTTACATCATATAAAGATGATAGCTATTGTGGCGATAATAATGGAGATGGTGCTGCAACTACAGCAAACAAAGGAGATTGGGCTTATATAAATATGCGTGGCGATCAACATGGTTCTGTGTTTAGATATTGCAAATTCTTATATGGTGGCGGACAAGGTGGCTCGGTGGTAAGAGCTAATGTAGGTACAGGAAATATCCACGACTTTACATTTGATTATTGTACCTTTGCACATACTTATGGAACTAATTCACCCAACACTGCTGCTTTTAATGGCGGCGACACAAAAGACCCTTCCGTAAGTGTTATCACGAATTGTGCTTTCTATGATAATGCAATTCCAATATATATCAATAGTTATTATTCTATAGACCAAAATAATATTTATCACAATCCTAATAATCCGAGCGAAACAAACAAGTACAATGGTATCTATGTATATTCATTTGGTTTATCGGGCAAAACGGTTCCATATACGGAGACTGAAGTACCTTATGTGTTATTACAAGGTTTAAGTGCTGGAGGTTCTGGTAATTTATTTAGTGTTGGTGCTAATGTTATAATCAAAATTCCTGCAGGTTCTGGTGAAGAGATTAGTGGGTACACGGCAAATTTTGCCATCCATCCTTCTGCAATATTTACTTCGTTAAGAGATGATACACGTGGTGGAGATACCAATGGCGATGGTAATGCATCTAGCCCATCAGCAAATGATTGGAATGGTGTAAATATTAATGGCGTTTGGTATCACAACAATGTATTTTATGCCAAAAATTAATCATCGATTTAATCTGTTTTTATGAAAATTTCAAAACATAGCACATTTGCCCTTCTTATTCTAGGAATGCTAGTTGCTTCGTGTACGAAAAATACGCCTGTCCTACCTGTTGCCGATTTCTCAGCAAATAGTTTGGCAATACGAACAGATTCAGCTGTAAATTTTACTGATGAATCTACTGGAAATCCAACATCTTGGTCCTGGAGTTTTCAGGGTGGAACACCATCTACTTCTACACTCCAACATCCAACAAATATTCAATACCATGCTGTTGGATCATACAATGTTACTCTCACTGTTACTAATGCAGATGGCAGCAATACTAAAACAAAGTCAGGTTATATAGTGGTTACAGAGCTTCCTGTTACATTACCAACTGTTAGTACGTCAACAGTGAGCAGTATCGCTAAGTTTTCAGCCGTCTCAGGGGGCAATATTAGTAATTCTGGCAACAGTATAATTACAGCAAGAGGTATTTGTTGGAGTACGAATCCTAATCCAACTATATTAAATAACAAAACTACTGATAGCAATGGAATAGGAAATTTCATAAGTAACCTATCTAATTTAAAAAGCAATACTAAATATTATGTTAAAGCTTATGCCACAAATAGTGTAGGTACTGCCTATGGAAATGAAATTAGTTTTACAACAGAAGCTTTTCCTAATTGTGGAACAGTAACGGACATTGATGGAAATGTGTATCATACTGTAACTATTGGCACTCAATGTTGGATGGTGGAAAATTTGAATACAACGCGATATAATGATGGCTCGCCTATTAAAACAGGTTTGTCTGAATTAGAATATACACAAACATTAGAAGGTGTATATAGTCATTGTAACAATAATCCTGGGAATGATGCAGTGTATGGAAAATTATACAATTGGTATGCAGTATATACAGGAAAATTAGCACCTACTGGTTGGCATGTTCCTTCAATTGCAGAATGGACAGTTCTATTTAATTATTTAGGCGGAACGAATTATGCTGGTTGTCAAATGAAAGCGACAGATGTATTTTGGAAAAGTCCAAATGTTGGGGCTAGTAATAGTAGTGGATTTAGTGGGTTTCCTGCTGGTAAGCATGATGGATTTTGGGGTGGCTACAAAACATTTAATGAAATTGGTGGATTTTGGTCAAATGCTAATCATACCGCAACTGATGCTTGGTGGTGTGTATTAAATTATGATCGTTGTGATGGTTATTTAACAACAACCTATATGAAAGATGGGTATTCTGTGCGTTGTATAAAAGATTGATACGATTACAGAAAGCCTAATTCTTATTAAGAAGTTAGTCCACTATTTTTGGTGGACTTTTTTTTATTCAAACAGATTTAATTGTTCTTCTTTTAATAATCTAAATGTCTGCCGATGGTAAACACAAGCACTCAAATTTTTTATGGCATTGCGGTGAGCAATCGTTGGATAGCCTTTGTTTTTATGCCAATGATATTCCGGAAATTCAATATGTAGTTTTTCCATAATTTCATCACGATAGGTTTTTGCTAAAATAGATGCCGCCGCAATTTCAATATATTTTCCGTCGCCTTTAATGATGGTTTGGTGTGCAATATTTTTATAAGGTTTAAAGCGATTGCCATCAATAATTAATAAATCTATTTTCTGTTTTATTTGTGCAATGGCTTCGTGCATAGCTAAATAAGTTGCTTGTAAAATATTTACTTCATCAATCTTATTATTATCTATAATTCCAACGCCAAAAGCAATCGCATTTTTTTCAATAATTGGCCGCAACTCATTTCTCTGAATTTCCGAAAGCTGTTTTGAGTCGTTTAAAAATTCGTGTGTAAAATTTTTTGGTAAAATAACGGCAGCAGCCACTACAGGACCAGCCAAGCAACCGCGTCCTGCTTCATCTACACCGCAAATTATTTTATCAGACGGAAAATGCTGTAACATCAACTAAAGATTGGCATACAAGTTAAATAGATTGTCAAAATAATCCTTCAAATACGAAAAGAAAATCTTTGTTACCTTTGCACAAATTTTTATAGATGCAGGATAAAAAGTGGATTTCGAGAACCACTGCGTTAATTGGTGATGACAACTTAAACAAGCTTATTAACAGCCACGTGTTGGTAGTTGGTTTAGGTGGTATTGGCTCCTTTGCTGCCGAGTTTATTGCGCGTGCTGGTGTGGGCACCATGACTATTGTTGATGGAGATGTAGTGGATCCAAGCAATAGAAACCGACAGTTGCCGGCATTATATTCTACACACGGTGTGAGCAAAGCCGATTGGATGGCGGAGCGAATTAAAGACATCAATCCTGAAATAAAATTGAATGTCATTAAAGAATTTTTATCGCCAGAAAAAGCGTATGAAATTGTATCGCTGTATGAGTATGATTATATCATTGATGCGATTGACAGCATTACGCCAAAAATAAACTTGCTGAAGGCAGCACATCAACTAAAAAAGAAAATTATTATGAGTGGTGGTGCTGGTGGCAAGCTCGACCCAACCAAACTAATGGTTGCAGATTTGTCCAAGACGTATAATTGTGTGTTTGTGAAAACGGTACGTAAGCGACTCAAAAAAGAAAAAATATACAAAGGAATTAAAGTAGTTTTTTCTAGCGAGCTACCCGACAGAGACTCATTAATAATGACCGATGGTGCCAATTATAAAAAATCTGCTTATGGTACCATTTCTTATCTGCCAGCAGCATTTGGTGGCGTCTGTGCGAGCGTAGTTATTAGAGATTTGATGCAATAGTTTCTGTTGAGGAAAGAAAATACAGTAGCAAATTTATGGATGAAAATTTTTTGTTTTTTCTATCACTTCCTTTTCTAAATTCTTTTTATAATCGATTATTTTTTGCAATAATGATTTGTCGTGTGCTGCAATAATTTGCGCTGCTAAAATTCCGGCATTTTTAGCTCCATTTATGGCTACAGTTGCCACTGGCACACCACCTGGCATTTGCACAATAGACAATAAAGAATCTAAGCCGCTGAGTGCTTTGCTCTGCACAGGCACTCCGATAACTGGCAATGGCGAAATAGCGGCAACCATGCCTGGTAAATGCGCGGCGCCTCCGGCGCCGGCGATGATTACTTCTACTCCTTGCTCATGTGCAGTACGTGCAAATTCATACATGCGCTCTGGCGTTCGATGTGCGGAAATAATGGTGTATTCAAATTCAATTCCAAAATCGGTCAACACTTTTGCAGCTTCCTGCATTACAGGTGAGTCGCTGTCCGAACCCATGATGATGGCTATTTTTTTCATCTTATACCTTTTGAATTTTATATCATTTGTTGTAACTCAAATCTTACAACGTATTGCGATTAACTTATTTTTCAATAATTTCTATCTCTGCTAAAGTTCGTACTTTTTCTGCTAATTGTATTAATTCCTTTCTGTCTTTATGCAAGATGGTAATATGACCTAATTTTCTGTTGGGTCGACTCTCTTTTTTACCATATAAATGCACATATACACCTTGTAGTTTTGCTAATTCATTGAGATATGTAAGCTTGTAAATGCCTGTTTTGTCGCCAACAATATTGACCATTGCACAGGGTTCAATAATTTCGGTAGAGCCGAGTGGCAGGCCTAATAAAACACGCAATAATTGTTCGTATTGTGAAGTGTAAAAACCTTCGATAGTATGATGTGCTGAGTTGTGTGGTCGTGGTGCTATCTCATTGACAAACAATTCATCGTTGTGCGATAAGAAAAATTCGATAGCAAATAAACCTGCGCTATTAAATGCATCGGCGCATTGCGTTGCAATTTGTTGTGCTTTCTGTTCGATAGTACTGTCAATATTCGCTGGAGAAATAAGAAAAGACACCAAATTGCTATCTGCAAACTCCATTTCAATAGCTGGATATATCGCATTATTACCATGTATATCACGTGCTACTAAAACAGCTAATTCTTTTTTACACGCAATAAATTCTTCTATCATCAAATTACCATCAAATGGAATATCGATTTCATTTTCCAGAATAGATGTAACATCAGCAATAAAAACACCTTTGCCATCATAACCGCCAGTGCACGATTTAACGGCAACCTTTTTGAAATTAGATTGTGCAAGTTTAGTTTTTGCTTCTTGTCTGTTATTTGCAATAAAAAAGTCAGCAGTTGGAATATTATTTTCTTTGTAAAACGTCTTTTGTTTGCCTTTATCTTGTATTATTTTTAACACCAAAGGATTGGGAATAATAGTTTTTCCTTGTTCTTGTAATGCAATTAATTTATCGACATTAATATGTTCAATTTCCCAAGTTAGTACATCTGAAATGGCAGATAGTTTTTCGATATCATCAGCATCTGTGATATTGCCAAGGATATGTTGCGTGGCTAATTTACTACAAGAGCAATTAGCATCTTTGTCTAAGATGTTGATAGGAATAGCTAATTTTGAGGCGTTTTCGATGAACATTTTTCCGAGTTGTCCACCACCGATAATGCCAATAGCGTTTATTGTTTGCATTACTGCAAAGATAAGCATTGCATTGTGAATTCAGCTATACGAATTTGGATTTTTACTTTTTGAAATTGATAAGAAACCTACTGTTTGTTATGTGTTTTCTTTATTTATCCATTTAGTGACTTTTGGCGCTTCGTAGTTTCTTATCTTTTCAAGTAAATCATCAATATTATCGCTGTGTAACAGCATTTGCTGATATTCTTTTTTTAGAAATTGAGTATCTACCATCGTTTGAATAAAGGCTAATAAGGCATCATAAAAACCATTTGTGTTCAGCAATGCGATTGGCTTGTGATGTAGGCCTAATTGTGCCCACGTAAGCATTTCGAATAATTCCTCCATGGTACCAAATCCACCTGGCAATGCAATCATGGCATCTGAAAGTTCATACAAAATGGTTTTTCGTTGATGCATTGTGTCAACGCTAATCATTTCCGTAACGCCGTCATGTGCAATTTCTTTGGTGCATAAAAAGTGAGGAATAACGCCGATTACTTCGCCGCCATGTTGTATGGCACCATTAGCAACAATACCCATTAAGCCTACTTTGCCACCACCAAATACAAGACCGATTTGTTGTTGCGCTAATGTTTTTCCAAGCAAAAAAGCTTGTTCTTCAAAGACAATTTCATTGCCGGCATTTGCGCCACAGTACACTGTAATTTTTATCATTTTTAATACAAGTTCGAAGCTAAAACAATCTGATAAACATTGAATTGTTCTTTATCAACTTTAAATACAATTATCCAACTATCAATGGCAACACAACTGTATCCATTTCTTGCATAAACCTTATGCCGGCAAATGGCATATTTTATTGGTTGTGCATATTTCTTAATCTAATTATGAAATTTAATCAGCCACCTTTCACCAGAACCAGCAGTGTTCATATCTTCTAAATAATCTGCTACTTTGGATAATGAGTTATTGGCTAATGAACTATAATTAACTTTTAGCAACTTTCTTTTTGTTTAATTTCTTTATAATATTTTTAACAGCTAAATCGCCGTCAATAAAAACATCATCTTTATGTTCATCAATTAATAATTGAATTTCTTCATCGGTAAATTTTCTGCCGATGCCGAATGCTAAATCGTGAGCAGTGAGTTTGCGAACTGGTTCTTTATCTTGTTTTTTAGATGTAGCCATAATCAAATATAGATATAAATGAGTTTTTGTGCAATGATATTTGTAAACAATAATTGATTTTCTCAATAGAGTTATACGCATTAGAAGATGCATAAACTCTATAATATAAATTGTATATTATGTTTCGTGAGACACGAAACAGGACGATAGACCGATTTGTTGTTGCGCTAATGTTTTACCAAGCAGAAAAGCTTGTTCTTTAAAGACAATTTCATTGCCAGCATTTGCACCACAGTACAATGTAATTTTTTTCATTTTTAATTTTATACCATCATACCAGCAGCAACTGTTTCATTCGTTGCTTCATCTACCAAAATGATGCTTCCTGTGATTCTGTTTTTTCTATAAGAGTCAAAAAATAAAGGAACTGTAGTGCGCAAGGTAACACGACCAATATCATTTAATCCGATTTCAACATCATCTTCTATACGTTGCAATGTGTTGATGTCGAGTTTGTATTTTGCTTCTTTTACAATACACTTACATTCTTTAGAGGTATGCCTAATAATGTATTTACCACGAGCTACCATCTTCTTTTCATTCATCCAGCACAACATGACATCAAATTCTTGTTCGATTTGTGGTACGTTATTTTCGCGAACAATCATGTCGCCGCGCGAAATATCAATTTCGTCTTCTAATGTAATGGTCACGCTTTGCGGTGCAAATGCTTCTTGCAGCTCAGCGTCCATGGTTACGATGGATTTTATTTTTGATGAAAAACCACTTGGCAATGCTTTTACTTTGTCTCCAACACGAAATACGCCACCAGCAATTCTTCCTGCATAACCACGAAAATCATGATATTCATTTTTCATAGGACGCACAACGTATTGTACTGGAAAACGAGCATCGATATGATTTAAATCAGATCCAATGTGTATAGTTTCTAATAAATACATTAAGGTAGGGCCGTTGTACCAATTCATGTTTTGTGAACGGTTCACCACATTATCACCTGCTAACGCAGAAATGGGAATAAAGTGTACATCTTTGATATCTAATTTTGAAGCAAATGCTTTATAATCATGTACAATTTGGTTAAATGTTTTTTCGTCCCAATCTACCAAGTCCATCTTGTTGATGCAAACAGTAATGTGTGGTATTTGTAGCAAAGAAGCGATGTACGAATGTCGATAAGTTTGCTCGATAATTCCTTTGCGAGCATCGACTAAAATAATGGCTAAATTGGCTGTGGAGGCGCCCGTCACCATGTTTCTGGTATATTGAATGTGACCTGGTGTGTCGGCAATAATGAATTTTCTTTTTGGCGTAGAAAAATATCTGTACGCGACATCGATAGTGATACCTTGTTCGCGTTCGGCTCGTAAGCCATCAGTTAGCAATGCTAGGTTTACATATTCTTCGCCACGTTTTGCAGATGCGGCCTCGATTGCTTCGATTTGATCTTGAAATATCGACTTGCTGTCATATAGTAATCTTCCGATTAAAGTTGATTTTCCGTCATCGACACTGCCTGCGGTTGAGAAGCGCAATAGCTCCATATCAAGATATGCTTTCGAATCAAAATTTTCTATTTCTTGTGTTGTTGTTGTCATTGTTTTTATTTGCAAAATTGGCAATTTGTGAATTACTTAGAACAGATATGTGCTAAAAGTATCCAGCTTTCTTTCTGTCTTCCATGGCGGCTTCGCTACGTTTGTCATCGGCGCGCGTGCCACGTTCAGTTGTGCGAGATGCTGCAACTTCTTGAATAATATCTTCTAATGTTGCTGCTTCAGAAAAAACCGCACCAGTACAAGTGATATCACCGACAGTTCGGAAACGAACGACGCGTTCTTCTACTATTTCATTTTCTTTTTTCAGCATATATGGCGAGTCGGCATACCATACACCATCGCGCTCAAACACGTTTCGTTTGTGTGAAAAGTATAAGCTCGGCATTTCAATTTTTTCTTGATAGATATATTGCCAAACATCCATTTCCGTCCAATTAGAAATTGGAAAAACACGAAAATGTTCGCCAATATGTTTTCTGCCATTGAATATATTCCATAATTCAGGTCTTTGATTTTTTGGGTCCCATTGCCCAAATTCATCACGATGTGAGAAGAAGCGTTCTTTGGCACGTGCTTTTTCTTCATCTCTACGAGCGCCACCAATAGCACAGTCGAATTTATTTTTTTCTATGGCTTCTAATAAAGGCACTGTTTGTAAGGCATTGCGCGATGCATTAAAGCCTTTTTCTTCTCGCACTATGCCTTTGTCGATGGCCTCTTGAACAGAGGCAATCAATAAGCGAAGTCCATTTTTTGCTACTAATTCGTCGCGGTAATCTAATGCTTCTTGGAAGTTATGTCCTGTGTCAACATGCAATAGTGTAAAAGGAACACTTGCTGGATAGAATGCTTTTAATGCTAAGTGCGTGACTACAATAGAGTCTTTACCACCTGAAAATAAGATGCACGGATTTTCGAATTGTGCCGCTACTTCACGCAGAATAAAAATAGACTCTGATTCTAATTCTTTTAAGTGATTTAAATGATAATCGTTCATGAAATAGTAATGAGTAGTGAGTAATGAGTAGTGAGATGACTACTGTTTATTATGTTGTTTTATTTTAGAATGAAAAAAATTATAAATCAATTCAACGCTCTCTTCGATACTTTGTTCTGTGGTATCAATTTCTAAAGCAGCATTTTCTGGTGCTTCGAAAGGAGCATCTAAGCCTGTGAAATTTTTGATTTCGCCATTTAAAGCTTTTTTATATAAACCTTTCACATCGCGCTTGGCACATTCATCAAAGCTGGCATTAATATACACTTCAAAAAAATCTTGTTCGCCAATGATGTTTTTGGCTAAGTTGCGTATGTCTGCCGTTGGACTTACAAAACTATTGATAGTGACAATTCCATTTTGTAAAAATAGCTTGTTGATTTCTGCCACACGTCGAATATTTTCAATTCTGTCTTCTTCTGAAAATCCAAGATTATTGTTGATACCAGTACGCACATTATCGCCATCTAAAATAGCAGTCATAATGCCGTGAGCATGTAATTTCTTTTCCAATCCTTGTGCAATAGTAGATTTTCCAGAACCAGATAAGCCAGTCATCCAAATACAGACAGCATGTTGCTGTAAGAGCAATTCTTTATCTTGACGCTGTAATATTTTGTCGAATGTTGGATGAATATTTGATGCTTTTTCTGACATTGTTAAGCAAATTTACATTATTTGTACTTATTCTTATAGTATATCGACTTTGTAGAGTATTAAGCTTGTATGAAGAAGCATAGTATTTTCATCAAAAATGTCATTAAAATTCTACATCAAGCTGTGTAGCTAATAAATCTTCGAGATTTTCGCGACGACGGATGAGTTTTGCTATTCCCTTATATACTAAAACTTCTGCTGGTCTATACCTTGAATTGTAATTTGACGACATCGAATAACCATAAGCGCCAGCATTATGTAATACTAAAATATCACCTTCGTGTACTTCGTTTAGTTTTCGATCCCAGCCGAATGTGTCTGTCTCACAAATGTATCCAACGACAGAATAAATACGTTGTATGCCATTTGGATTAGAAACATTTGTGATATGGTGATAAGCATCGTACATCATCGGTCGGATAAGGTGATTTTGGCCTGAATCTACACCAGCAAAAACGGTAGATGTGGTTTGTTTGATGACATTGGTGCGCACGAATAAATAACCAGATTCGCTAACTAAAAATTTCCCAGGTTCAAACATAATTGTTAAGTCACGACCGTACTCTTTGCAGAATTCTTCAAAACGAATGCCTAATTTTTCGCCGAGTTCTTCGATATTGGTTGTATTGTCGTCTGCACTATATTTTACTTTAAAACCACTGCCAAAATCCATAAATTCTAAGTCTTTGAAGCTTCTAGCTGCTTCGAATAAAATTTCTGCACCACGCAAGAAAACATCAGCATCTAAAATATCAGAGCCTGTGTGCATGTGTAAGCCATTTATACGAATATTATTAGAAGCGACAACGCGTTCTAGATGTCTTAATTGATAAATGGAAATCCCAAATTTAGAATCAATGTGACCAGTGGATATTTTTTTATTTCCACCTGCCATAATGTGCGGATTGATGCGCACACAAACTGGATAAGTATTGCCATAAAGGTGACCAAATTGCTCTAAAATGGAAATATTGTCGATATTAATTTGCACGCCAAAACCTACTGCTTTATTGATTTCATCTATGTTCACACAATTTGGTGTGTACATAATGTCTTTAGGCGCAAAGCCTGCTTTTAAACCAAGTTGAACTTCTTGTATGGAAACAGTATCTAAGTTTGCTCCTAGATTTTTGATAAATTTCAAAATACTAATATTGGTTAGTGCTTTGCAAGCATAGCTAATCTTCATATTCTTATTTGGAAATGCATTCATTAAGCGATTATATTGACGCTCGATAATTGCTGCATCATACACATACAATGGTGTTCCGTACTCTTTGCAAAGACTTAGTACTGGAACGCCGCCAATTTCATATTGTCCGTTATTTAATTCCATAAAGATTTGTTATACTATTTTTTTGAAATGCTAAGATAGTCATTGATTTAGGATTTGAGATTTAGGATGCAAGATTTATTGATAGGTTAATAATTTTTAAGATTTGACCTTTTAAAACCATATAAATCTTACGCAAATGCTTCGATATTATCGAGTTTTTTGCTTGCTTGGAAATTTAGATATATGGTTTGCATGGTGCGCCAAAATGTAATATATTCTGGATAGTTGAAGCAGAGTTCGTCCAATTGTTTGCCTTCCATTTTTGCTGGAAAAATATGTACTGGAATCGTTGGATGAATGGCAAATGAGTTGACACAAAGCCAATATAAAACACTGATGTTTTCATCGCCGATTGGAATGCAACCAACGGTGTAATCACCGCCATGAATGTAGATGTCACCACCAAGTTGTTGTATTGATTTATTACGCAAAACGTCTACATCGTTTGGATAACTAATTTTTAGTGATAAATGAAATTTACTTTTTGGATTAAAATGGGTGATTTGATAAAACCCTTCGGGAATTTGCAAATCACCTTCTCTATTTTTTGGGCCTACTGTTCCTGAAAAATTAGTGAATGGATAAGTTGCTATAAGTTGGAATTCTTCTTTATTGCTTGCCCATATTTCAAGCTGTTTTTCCTGTTTGAAAATGCGTATGTATAGGTTTGCTATTGGAAACTGAATGCCTAGTTCTCTTAGTTTTTTTGCTAATGAATCTTGGAATATTTGTTTAGCAACTTGAACTTTTTCAAACGATAAGTGATAGTCAAGAAATGATAATGGATTCATCGAAAATAGATAGAAAACGTTTAATCTTTATAGCGCATTTCAGGTTCTTCGATTTCGGTTTGATGTCGTGTTTTAATTTTACGAAAGAAATTCTCTTCATTGTCTTCATTTTCTGTTTCTTCGTCTCTGCTATAGCCTACAACTATCTCACGTCCATCAGGCGATTGTATTGTCGCGTAATTATCTTGATTAAATTTTTGTCGTTTAAACGGATCTTCTAATACGGTATAATTGCCATTAGAGTCGATGCCATAGCCTAAAAGATTAAATTGTTGGGCAGTATAAGCATCAGCTGGCGAGCCTTCTGCTACCTGTGATTGCATAAATTGTTGTTTGGCATTCGCTTCGGCAAAAGCACTCCAATCTCTCCCTAATGTATCATTTCCGATTAATACGACTTGCGTAGGGTCGTATGGGTCTTTTAATGAGTCAGAAATAAAATATCCGAATATTAAAACGATACCAATGATTGTAAATATTTTGCCTCTGATTTGCATATTGAAATAACAGTCTTTCTGTCGTTTAGTTTATTTTGAGCTGTGCATCGCTTTCTTTAATATGGGTACCAACAATAATAATACCAAACCACCACCGATGGATACATAAAATATTTTCATAAACACACTACTGTAAATATTTAAAGAATCTACAGCCGATACTGTAGTTTCGCCACTTTCTGATGGAATTGCCATTAAAGTTCCTATTAAGCCTGCAAGGTGTTGTCCTAACGCGGAAGCCAGGAACCAAAAACCCATCATCATTCCAGTAAATTTTGGTGGTGATAATTTGGTAATCATTGACAATCCAATAGGTGATATACATAATTCGCCTGTGGTGAGCATTAAATATCCAAGTGCATACCATAAAAAGCTTACTCTGCCGTCAAATGCCAATTTTGCACCAATTACAAATAAGAAAAAACCAATCCCTAATTGAAAAAATGATAAGCTAAATTTCATTGGCGTTGAAGGTTCTTTTCCTTTATTAGCGAGTGAAATCCATAACCATGCAAATGGAAAACTCAATAGTATAATATAAAATGGATTGATAAAATTGTTAATCGCTGCTGCTGGGAATCCGAATGTGTTTACATTTCTTTCTGTATATAAATTTAAAGAACCGCCGCCTTGCTCGTAAAATGCCCAAAATAATACTGAGAATGCTACTAATACTATTGCTGTTAACATTCTGTCGCGAGCTTCTTTTTCTTGTTGATATGCAATTGCAACCATTGTAATTGTTGCGATAATGCAAATAGGAAACATGATTTTTCCCATTAAAGTATAATGGTTAAACAAGAAAATAAACAAGGGTACAATTGCCAAAGAAATGACATATACAAAAATCTGATTTTGCTTAGCAACTGCTTCTCCATTTTCATTTTTAGGCACTAATCCGATATTGCCTAATGATTTTTGCCCGATGACAAATGTAATTAATCCAACTACCATAAAAATGCCAGCTAAACCAAAGCCATAATGCCAGTTTATTTTTTGACCGATATAGCCACAAAGCAAACCACCTATAGCAGCACCTAAATTAACGCCCATATAGAATATTGAAAAGGCACTGTCGCGTCTAGCGTCATCTGGTGCATAGAGTTTACCAACCATTGATGAAATATTTGGTTTAAAAAAACCATTGCCAGAAATTAAAAATGCCATACCTGCAAAGAATGACCATTCTGTCGGAACAGCCAATACTAAATGCCCAACAGCCATTAATACTCCACCTAAAATTATTGCTTTTCGATAGCCTAATATTTTATCGGCTGCGATACCGCCAAACAAAGGCATCAAATACACTAATGCAGTATATGTCCCATAAATTAGATTGGCTTTGACATCGGCATATTGTAGTTGCTGCACCATAAAAAGCATCAACAACGCCCGCATTCCATAAAAGGAAAAACGCTCCCACATTTCTGTGAAAAACAATAATGCGAGTTGCTTCGGATGACCTTGCACTGCATCGGCAATATAGTTGTTGTTGTTGTCTGCTAATAAGTTTTCATTAGGTAATGTTGTCGCATTTGCCATAGGTGAATTTTAAGGCATAAAGATAAGAATTATAATGAGTTAATCTTCATTAAAAAATCTAAATCTAAAGGCAAAAACACCTCCAATGACAGCCGGAATGATAAGATTGATGAACCAAAGTGTAATAGTGGTTGCTAAAATGGCGAACGGATTATCTGTAAATCCACCAAGAAACAGTGCCGCCACATTACCACGAAATCCAAAGTCTATCAATGCTATATTTATTGGATTTATGGTTTGTATAAAAAAAATGGCAGCAACTATAATTATTGCACTAGCAAATGGGATTTTAATGCCAAAAAATGTCAATAACAAAACAAACTGTATGCAATAAATGAGATAGCGTAGCAAGGAAAATAATTCGAGTTTCAACAGGTCGTGGTTACTGTACAAGTCGATGATATGTAAATATCGAGCTGCTTTTTTTAATATCGGAAATCTCGAAAATTTTATACTGACGATATCAATATTGTAATAACAAAAATGCACGGTCACCAACAACAAAATATAGATAAATGCGTATGCAGATATAAGATAAGTGTCGTGTTTTTCATAAATAAAAATATACAATAAAAGGCCTAGCGCACCAATAGAAACATTTATAACAATTTGAGCTAAACTGCCAATGATTGTAGATACGATAGCTTCCTTTCTTTCAGTATTTAGCGCAAAAACACGACCACCAAATTCACCCACTCTACTTGGTGTAAACAAGGAAAAGGTAACACCAAATAAGATGCCTTCAATGGCATCAAGCCAGCTTATTGGATGCAGCTTGTCGATGAGTAATTTCCATTTGATACTTTCTATTGTCCAATTCAGTATCATTAATATAACCACAGTGCTAAGAACGACAAAATTGCCTTTAAAATTTAAAATGAAATGCGCATAAGCGATTTCAATTTTTTCATTACCAAATAACTGTTTATATAATACGATTAATAAGCCACCAAATACCAATAATTTTATCAGTACATTGAGTATTTTATGTTGTAAAAGTGTCTTCATTTCTAGTGCTTAGACATATTTGAACTAAAATTTTTTAGGCTACATTATTTTAGATGAATTCCAAAGATAAAATCTTTTTGTATAGGAAGTTGATATACAAATCAAACATGCTATTCTTTCGGAACTATATCTTATTTTTACAAAGTGACAGACATAAAGAAATCTAAACAAGAACATATTATTTTGGGCATTGATCCGGGCACGCAAGTCACTGGCTATGGCCTTATTTTGTCAGATGGCAATCATATGGAATTAATTGCAATTGGTTGCATACAAACCGAGAAATTTGACGATCACTACGATAGATTGCAATGTATTTACGACAGAGTATTAGAAATTGTCTTGGCATACAAACCCAATATTTTAGCGATTGAGGCTCCTTTTTTTGGTAAAAATGTACAGTCAATGTTAAAGCTCGGACGTGCACAAGGTATGGCCATCGCTGCGGCTCTGTCACAAAAAATTCCAATTCAAGAATATTCGCCTAAAAAAGTAAAACAGAGCATCACTGGAAACGGAAATGCTGCTAAGGAACAAGTTGCTGCCATGCTAGGACATATACTCAAAACGGATGTGCTTCCCAAACAATTAGACGCTACAGATGGCTTAGCGGTGGCGGTTTGTCATCATTTTTCTATGAGAGGCGCTCCAAAAGGAGGCAAAAAATACAGTGGCTGGGAAGCATTTTTAAAAGATAATGCCGATAGAATAGTGAAATAGAATACGCTGTTCATTTTCTGCCTACCTTACATTAGGTATTTTTTGCAATAAACTTGAATTTAACATTCTATTTAGAATGATTCTAAGTAGATTTTGTATTTTTGAACATGCTTAAATTACCATTTTTACAAAATCTTATCAGCACAGAACTAGATTTGCAAAAACCATGTAACATAGATTATTCTTACAAGAAAAAATGTTGCAAAAGTTATAAAAACGGAAAACGTTGTAAATCTTGTCCAAAGAAAAAAAAGGACTAATAGCTAAGCCGAATTGTTCCTTGCATTTTTACAATATGTTCATTGTAAAAAAATGCTCGTTTATGAGTATGTAAAATTTCCAATTTTCCTTATCATCTTATTTCTAATTCCTATCTTTGTTCTATGTCAGAACTTCATATTTATAATACACTTACAAGACAAAAAGAACTATTCAAACCCCTACATCCACCATTTGTAGGTTTGTATTGCTGTGGACCAACCGTCTATTCTGATGTGCATTTAGGCAATACGCGTACATTTATTTCTTTCGATTTAGTATATCGCTATCTCAAGTTCTTAGGATACAATGTGAGATACGTCAGAAATATTACAGATGCAGGACATTTAACCAATGATGCAGGCGAAGGTAAAAACCGTATGGAAGACCAAGCAAAATTGGAGAAGTTAGAACCGATGGAAATCGTACAGAAATATACTGTTGGTTTTCATGATGTTTGTAGAATTTTTAATCTTTTGCCACCAACAATTGAGCCGACTGCGACAGGTCATATCGTGGAACAAATAGAAATGACACAGCAATTAATTGATAATGGTGTGGCTTATGAGTCCAATGGTAGCGTATATTTTGATGTGAAAGCATATAATGCCAAAGGCAATAATTATGGTGTGCTTTCCGGAAGAAATATCGATGAATTGATTGCTGGCTATCGCGATTTAGATGGACAAGATGAAAAACGAAATTCAATAGACTTTGCCTTATGGAAGAAGGCTTCTCCTGAACATATTATGCAGTGGAACTCACCTTGGGGCAGCGGTTTTCCAGGTTGGCACTTGGAGTGTTCTGTGATGAGTACTAAATATTTAGGCAAGCAATTCGATATACATGCAGGCGGAATGGATTTAAAATTTCCGCATCATGAATGCGAAATCGCACAAAATGTAGGCGCTTGTGGCAATGCGCCAGTACGCTATTGGATGCATACAAATATGCTTAATTTCAATGGTCAAAAAATGAGCAAATCATTAGGAAATTCAATACTTCCAATGCAATTCATCACTGGTGAACATCCATTGCTCGACA
>WBZL01000872.1_pt1 | contig 33457 bp, 35 predicted proteins | sample 5204291 | NCBI WGS metagenome assembly WBZL01 (sample SAMN12344345, study PRJNA552823) | activated sludge metagenome | biome: Activated sludge suspended growth; feature: Nitrification reactor; material: Wastewater; isolation source: activated sludge from nitrification reactor of wastewater...
TCCGCGAGGCGGTGCAGCGCGTCAAGTCGCGCGGCCTGCTGCTGTCGCGGCAGGGGTCGGGCGTCTACGTGGCCCCGCCGCCGCCGCACCAGCCGCTGGCCTTCGACCCGAGCGTGCTCGAGTCAATGGATGCCGTGGTGCAGGTGATGGAGCTGCGCCTGGTGCTGGAGGGCGAGATCGCCGCGCTGGCCGCTCAGCGCGCCACGCGGGGGCAGGTGGCCGGGCTGCGGCGGGCGCTGAAGGCCATCGACGCGGCCACCGACGAGGGACGCGACGGCGTCGCCGAGGACCTGGCCTTCCATCGCGCGATCGGCGAGGCCACCGGCAACCCGCAGTTCTCGCGCCTGCTGGCCTTCCTGGAGCAGTACCTGCGCGAGGCGATGCGGGTCACCAAGGGCAACGAAGCGCGCAGCGACGAATTCATGCGCGCGGTCCAGCTCGAGCATCTGGCCGTCGTCGAGGCCGTGGCGCGGCGCGATGCCGTGGGCGCGCGACGTGCGGCCATCGATCATCTCGTCAACGGCAAGCGCCGGCTCGTCGAAGGCGGCATTCTCAAGCCGCAGCGCCGGCGCGCACGGAGAATCGCACCATGAGGCTTCTGATCACCGGCGGCGCCGGTTTCGTCGGGGCGCGCCTGGCGCGCACGCTGCTGGCCGGGGGCCGGCTGGACGGGCGCCCGATCGAGCGCATCGTCATCGCCGACCAGGTCGCGGCCCCGCCGGCCTTGCTGGCCGATGCGCGCGTCGAAGGCCGTGTCGGTCCCCTGCTGTCGCACTGCGAGGCCTTGCGCGAGGAGCCGTTCGACGGCGTGTTCCACCTCGCGTCGGCCGTCTCGGGGGAATGCGAAGCCGACTTCGAGCTCGGCCTGCGTTCCAACCTCGACAGCACCCGCGCGCTGCTGGATGCCCTGCGCCATCGCACCGAGCGCGGCGCGACACCGACCCGGCTGGTGTTCTCCAGCTCGGTGGCGGTGTTCGGCCCCGACCCGGCGGTGCGGTTCCCGGGCATCGTGGCCGACGACACGCTGCCCACGCCGCAGACCAGCTATGGCACCCACAAGCTGGTCTGCGAGCACCTCATCGCCGACTACACGCGCAAGGGCTACATCGACGGCCGCGCGGCACGCCTGATGACGGTGACCGTGCGGCCGGGGCGCCCCAACGGCGCCGCCAGTTCCTTCTTCAGCGGCATCATCCGTGAGCCGCTGGCCGGCGAGGAAGCCATCTGCCCGGTGTCGCCCGAGGTGTCGCATCCGCTGACCTCGCCGCAACGCACCGTCGACGGCCTGGTGGCCGTCTACGAGGCCAGCCGCGAGGCCTTCTGCGGCCGCACCGCGCTCAACCTGCCGGCGCTCAACATCACCGTGCAGCAGATGCTCGATGCGCTGCAGGCGGTGGCCGGGCCGGCGGTTCGCGCGCGGGTGCGCTTCGAGCGCGACGAACGCATCGCAGGCATCGTGGCCAACTGGCCGCAAGGCGCCACCGCCGCGCGGGCCGCGCGCCTGGGCCTGCATCCCGAGCCCGACTTCGCCGGCATCATCCGCCAGTACATCGACGACTGCCGGGCCGAGCGCCCCGAGGCGCTGCGCGGGCTCTGACCCGGTCGCCCGGCCGCGGCATCGCCCGGCGGCCGAGGGCCGACCGGCTCAACGGCGCGCCACCTGCGCCTGAACCTGGCGCAGCACGGCCTCCAGGGCGACCGGTGCGGCCACGCCCCGCCGCTGCAGCAGCGACACGTCCCAGCGCATCACCGGTCGCACCAGCGGCTGCACGGTCAGCCCCTCGAGCTGGGCGCCCCGGGTGCTGAATCCCGGCACCAGCAGGCGGCCCAGCCCGTGGCGGGCGAGTGCCACGCCGGTGGAGAACATCGCCACCTCGCGCATCGCCGGCAGGGCCTGGCCCTGCTCGGCCAGCCGGGCCCGCACCTCGACCCACAGGCGGTTGGCCGGATTGGCCACGATCAGCGGCTCGCCCTGCAAGCGTCGCCAGGGCACGCTGCCCGCGGCGGCGCCGTCGGCGCGCAGGGGCGGCAGCATGGCCGCGGATGCCACGTGCACGCTGTCCCGCAACAGCAACTCGGCGCGCAAGTCCGGGTAGCCGCGCTCGGCGTCGAGCGATCCGATGCCGGCGTCGACCTCGGCGGCCATCACGCGGGCAGGAACCTGCTCGACCGGGCAGTCGACGAGGACCACCTCCAGGTCGGGTCGCTCGCGGGCCAGATCCGCCACCGCGGCCGGCAACAGCGTGGACGCCAGCAGGTGGCCAACGGCCAGCCGCAGCACCTGCCGCCTGGCGTCGCGCGACAGCACCAGGTTGTCGGCCGCGCGGTCCAGGTCGTCGAGCATGCGCGTGGCCGCGCGCAGGAACTCCTCGCCGGCTTCGGCCAGCTGCAGCTGCCGGCCGCGCACGAACAGGGGCACGCCGAGCTGGCGTTCGAGGTCGCGCACCAGCAGGCTCACCGCCGACTGGGTGACGAACAGGCGCGCCGCAGCCCGCGTGAAGCTCAGCGCCCGGGCCACCTCCACGAACGCCCGCAGCTGGCGCAGCGTGATCCCGCCGGCCCGTCCGCCCTGGTGCATGAGGAATTCTCATCGAGGCATTGAAAGAATGAACTTTACTGGCCGCAGCGGGTGACGGATGCTGGCACCGTCGCGGCCGGCGTCGGCCGCCCGAGGAGTGCATGGCATGGCGCGAGTCCGCCGACCCAACCTGGTGGTCATCCTGATCGACGACCTGCGATTCGACGAGGTCGGTCTGTGCGGCCACCCCTACATGCGCACCCCGCACATCGACCGCATCGGGCTGGAGGGCATCGATTTCGTCAATGCCTTCCACACCACGCCGCTGTGCTCGCCCAACCGGGCGTCGATCCTGACCAGCCAGTACGCCAGCCGCCATGGCGTGATCGACAACGTGGCGCGCGATGCGCTGAGCCATCGCCTGCCCAACTACCACGGCGTGCTGCAGCGCCTGGGCTACGAGACGGCCCACATCGGCAAGTGGCACATGGGCAACAGCGCCGATCCCCGCCCGGGCTACGACCGCTGGGTCAGCTTCCCCGGCCACGGCAGCATCGTCGACCCGGTGCTCAACATCGACGGGCAACAGCAGCAGCACAAGGGCTACGTCACCGACCTGCTCAACGCCCACGCGCTGGAGTTCGTCGAGCGGCGGCGCGACAAACCCTTCGCCCTGTTCCTGGCCCACAAGGCGGTGCACCCCGATGCGTTCCAGGCTGCCGACGGCACGCTGGCGCCGGGCAAGGGCGGCTATCTGGCCGCCGAGCGTCACCAGGACCTGTACCGCGGCGAGGTGTTCCCGCCGCGCCCGAACGTCATGTCGCCCGAGAAGGCCCTGCGGCAGAAGCCGGCCTTTGCCGAGGCCTTCGACCTGCGCGGCACCGACAAGGGCCGTGCGGTGATGGAGTGGATCCAGTCCGGCAGCCAGGAGGAGATCCGTCAGCGCGCGGCGATGATGGCCTCGGTGGACGAGGGCGTGGGACAGCTGTTCGAGGCGCTCGAGCGCGGCGGTCAGCTCGACGACACGCTGATCCTGTTCCTCGGCGACAACGGCTACTTCTTCGGCGAGCACGGGCTCGGGCCCGAGCGCCGCTTCGCGTACGAGGAGGGCATCCGCACCGCGTTCCTGCTGCGCTACCCACGGCGCTTTGCCGCCGGCGCCAAGCGCACGCCGATGGTGCTGGCGCTGGACATCGCGCCGACCCTCGTCGAGCTGGCCGGCGGGCGCGCACGCGATCTGGCCGGCATGCAGGGCTCGTCGCTGCTGCCGCTGGCGCAGGGCTCGCGCGGCGTGCCCTGGCGGCGCTCGTTCATGTGCGAGTACTTCACCGAGAACGCCATGCCCTGGTTGCACGGCATGACCTACAAGGCCGTGCGCACCGAGCGCTTCAAGTACATCCACTGGGTGCAGAAGTCGACCACCGGCGACGAGTGCGACGAGCTGTACGACCTGAAGGCCGATCCCTACGAGATGCGCAACCTGCACCGCCAGGCGGCCCATGCACCGACCGTTCGCCGCCTGCGACGCGAGCTGTCGCGGCTGATGGCTGCCTCGATCGGCCTGTGACCGGTACCGGACCCACCGGCGCAGCGGATTCCATCCCCGGCCGCACCCGCAGCTGCATGCGCACCCGTGCCTTCGCCGTAAGCCGATCCGACCCACCCCCTCAACCGGAGTCCGTGATGCATCCTGCCCCGTCCTCAGTCCTCGCCGCGGCGACCTCGCGCCGTCGCATCGTCTGGCCGCGCGCCCTGTTCGCGATCCTCGCCTGCATGGGCGTCACGGGTGCCGCGGCCCAGGCCTGGCCGTCCAAGCCCATCAGGCTGCTGGTGCCGCTGGCCGCGGGCAGCACGGCCGACATTGTCTCGCGCGCCGCCGGGGCGGAGCTGCAGGCCGCCCTGGGTCAGCCCGTGGTGGTGGAGAACAAGGCCGGCGCCGGGGGCACGATCTCGATGGCCGAACTGGCACGCTCGCCAGCCGACGGGTACACGATCAGCTTCGCCTCGCAGGGCACGCTGGTGTTCAACCAGGCGCTTTACAGCAAGCCGGGCTACGACTCGCTGAAGGACTTCGCGCCGATCGCGTTGGTGGGCGGGGTGTCCAACGTGATGATCGTGCACCCCAGCAACCCGGCCAAGACGGCGGCGGACGTGATCGCACAGGCCAAGGTCCAGCCCGGCTCGATGAACTTCTCGTCCGGCGGCAACGGCACCAGCCACCACCTGTCGGGCGTGCTGTTCGGCCAGATGACCGGCACCAGCTGGCAGCACGTGCCCTACAAGGGCGCTCCGCAGGGCATCCTGGCGGTGATGAACGGTGAGGTCCATGCCGGCTGGTTCAACACGCCCACCGTCATCTCGCACATCCGTGCCGGCAAGCTCAAGGGGCTGGCCGTGACGAGCAAGGTGCCGTCGCCGCTGCTGCCCGACCTGCCCACGCTGGACGCCTCGGGCGTTCCCGGCTACGAGGTCAACACCTGGTTCGGCTTCGTTGCCCCGGCCGGCACGCCGGCGCCGGTGGTGCAGCGCCTGCACGCCGAGCTCAAGCGCATCCTGGCCGAGCCGGCGTTCCGCAAGAAGCTCGAGGACCAGGGCTTCGAGCTGGCTCCGCCGCTCGAGCCCGAAGGCTTCGCCCGGCTGATCCGCGACGACATGGCCAAGTGGATTCCGGTGGTCAAGGCCTCCGGGGCGAAGGTCGACTGACGAGACCGACGGTGCGGATGCCGCCGCTGCAGGGCGTCCGGTGGACGGCTGGCAGGCAGCGGCGAGAGGCCGGGTGTCGTCCCGCCGGGGTAGGTCAGTACAGCGTGCGCCGCTGGCGCTCGGGCAACTCGGCGTCGTACGCCGACCCGTTGATGCGCCGCTCGCTCAGGGTCTCGAGGATGCGGCCGATCGACGGCAGCGTGGCGCGGTCGATCCGCGCGCCCGGATCCCACAGTCGTGAGCGCTGCAAGGCGCGGGCGCACTGGAAGTACACGCTGTGCACGCGCAGCACCAGCACCGAGGCCGGTGCCTGGCCCTGCACCGCGAACCGGTTGCGCAGCTGCGGGTGGGTGCTGATGCGCGCCGTGCCGTTGACGCGCAGGGCCTCGCCGACGCCGGGCGTCAGGAACAGCAGGGCACAGTGCGGGTCGTGCACCAGGTTGCGCAGCGAGTCGATGCGCTGGTTGCCGCGGCGATCGGGCAGCAGCAGCGTGCGCGGGTCGGCGATGTGCACGAAGCCCGGCGCGTCGCCCCGCGGCGACGTGTCCAGGCCATGCGGTCCCCGCGTGGCCAGGACGACGAAGGGGCAGGCCTCGATGTAGGGGCGGTAGAGAGCGTGGACGTGGTCGACGACCTTGGCCAGCGACGTGTCGCCCGGCCCGGTGTCGTAGATGCCACGCAGCGCGGCTTCGTCGCGCAGGTCGTGCGTCTCGTCCAGGGCCCAGGCCAGCAGGGCGGCGCCGATGTCGGTACTCATCCGATCCGCCCGAGCAGCAGGTACTCCATCAGCGCCTTCTGCACGTGCATGCGGTTCTCGGCCTCGTCCCACACCACCGACTGAGGGCCGTCGATGACGTCGGCCGACACCTCCTCGCCGCGGTGCGCCGGCAGGCAGTGCATGAACAGCGCATCGGGCTGGGCCAGCTGCATCATCTGCGTGTCGACGCACCAGTCGGCGAAGGCGGCCTGCCGGGCAGCTGTTTCGGCCTCGTAGCCCATGCTGGTCCAGACATCGGTCGTCACCAGGTGCGCGCCGGCGCAGGCGGCGGCCGGGCTCTTGAAGGTCTTCAGGCAGGAGCGATCGGCCACGCCGGCCACGGCGGTGTCGATCTCGTAGCCGCTGGGCGTGGCCACGTGCAGTTCGAAGCCCAGGATGTTGGCCGCCTGCAGCCAGGTGTTGGCCATGTTGTTGCCGTCGCCCACCCACGCCACCACCTTGCCCTTGATGTCGCCCCGGTGCTCGATGAACGTGAACACGTCGGCCAGGATCTGGCAGGGGTGGTACTCGTTGGTCAGTCCGTTGATCACCGGCACCCGCGAGTGCGCGGCAAAGCGCTCGAGCTTGCTCTGCTCGAAGGTGCGGATCATCACGATGTCGACCATGCGGCTGATCACGCGCGCGCTGTCCTCCACCGGTTCGGCGCGCCCGAGCTGGCTGTCGGAGGTCGTCAGGTGCACCACCGAGCCACCCATCTGGTACATGCCGGCCTCGAAGCTGACGCGCGTGCGGGTGCTGGCCTTCTCGAAGATCATCGCCAGCGTGCGATCGGCCAGCGGCTGGTAGCGCTCGTAGTTCTTGAACCGCGTCTTGATGATGCGCGCGCGGTCGAACACGTAGGCGTATTCCTCGGCGCGCAGGTCCTTGAACTGCAGGTAGTGCTTGATCAGCGACATGCCGGGCTTCATGGCCGGGGTTCGGCGAGGAAGGTCTTGATCAGCGGCACCAGGATCTGCGCGATCTGGCGGGCCTCGTCGGCAGTCAGGATCAGCGGCGGCAGCAGGCGCACCACGCTGTCGGCCGTCACGCTGATCATCAAGCCGGCCTCGGCGGCGCGGGTCAGCAGCACCCCGCAGGGGCGGTCGAGCGAGATGCCGATCATCAGGCCCTGGCCGCGGAACTCCAGGACACCTGCGACGCCGGCCAGGCCTTGCTGCAGCGCGCCGCGCAGCACTTCGCCGACCGCGGCGGCATGGGCCACCAGGCTGTCCTCTTCCATGATGCGCAGCGTTTCGACGCCGGCCCGCATCGCCAGCGGGTTGCCGCCGAAGGTGGTGCCGTGGTTGCCGGGGCCCAGCACGTCGGCGGCGCGCGGGCCGACCACCACCGCCCCGATCGGCACGCCCGAGCCCAGGCCCTTGGCCAGGGGCATCACGTCGGGCACGATGCCGGCCCACTGGTGCGCGAACCACTTGCCGGTGCGGCCGATGCCGCACTGCACCTCGTCGAGCATCAGCAGCCAGTCCTTGGCGTCGCACAGCTGCCGCAGCTGGCGCAGGTAGTCGGCGCGCGTCTGGTTGATGCCGCCTTCGCCCTGGATGACTTCGAGGAACACCGCCACCACGTTGGGGTTGCGCCGCGCCTCGGCCTCGATGGCCGCGATGTCGTTCAGCGGCACCCGCACGAAGCCCTCGACCAGCGGCTCGAAGCCCTTCTGCACCTTGGGGTTGCCGGTGGCCGACAGCGTGGCGATCGAGCGGCCATGGAAGGCCTTCTCGTAGACCATGATCTCGGGCCGCTCGATGCCCTTGTCGTGGCCGAACTTGCGCGCGATCTTCAGGGCCGCCTCGTTGGCCTCCAGGCCGCTGTTGCAGAAGAAGGCCGACGTCAGGCCGGAGATCTGGCAGAGCTTGGCCGCCAACTGCTCCTGCAGCGGCACCTCGTAGTAGTTGGAGCAGTGGATCAGGCGCGCGACCTGTTCCTGCAGCGCCGGCACCAGCTTGGGGTGGCCGTGGCCGAGCGTGTTGACTGCGATGCCGCCCAGCCCGTCCAGGTATCGCCGGCCCTGGGTGTCCCACAGCCAGCAGCCCTGGCCGTGCGACAGGGCGATGGGCAGCCGGCCGTAGGTGTTCATCACATGCGGCATCGGGCGCGAGGGGAGGGTCTCGGGGGCGTTCATGCGCAGCCTTTCCGGCGCCGCTCGGACGCCAAACGACAAACCGGCGCGCAACCCATCGGTCACCGCCGGCCGAGAAATCATTCTAAAGGTTGGCCGCCGGCGGCCGAGAACGATGCACCCTTGCATCGGCCCGCCCCGAGGTCCCGGCATGCAGCTTGCGTCGCTCGAACAGTCCATCACGAAGGTCCAGACCGACAGGCCGGCCTGCGAGCGCGGGCATGCGCCGCCTCGTGGCGCCCCGCCGGTGCCCGTCGTGTCGGCCCCGCTGCAGCTCCAGCCGTCGATGCCGGGGGCCGCGCTGCGGGTGCTCTACATCCAGGGCGTGACGCTGCGGGGCAAGTCCTTTCGTCCCAGCGACTGGGCCGAGCGGCTGGCCGGGGCGATGTCGAGTTTCCGGCCCAAAGGGCCCGTCGGCGGCATCAGCGCCCACATCGGCTATTCGCCCTATTGCGTGCCGCGCGTGGTCGACGGCATCAAGTGCGTGATGGTCAACGAGGCCCTGCGCGACATCGAGCCGATGGCCTGGGACTTCGTGATGAACTTCGCTTCAGACAACGAACTCGTCGTGGCCGACGCGCGGCGGGACGGACTGCCAGGTCACTCCGCCTGCACGCGCTGAGCGGCAGGACGGCCGGCTTCCCGGGCGGCGGCGCCTGGCAGCAGATTCCAGCCCTTGCCAAGCAAAAGGGCCTGCATCGCAGGCCCTTGTCGCGGCAGGCCCCGGGGGGGGGGCCGGCCTCAGGCTGCCAGCGCCAGCGCCTTGACCCGGGCAGCCAGGCGGCTCTTCAGGCGCGCGGCCTTGTTCTTGTGGAAGATGCCCTTGTCGGCCACCGAGTCGATGACGCTCTGCGCCGCCTTGAACACGTCGGCGGCCTTGGCCTTGTCACCGGACGCCACGGCCTTCTGGGTGTTCTTGACGACGGTGCGGAAGTGCGAGCGCAGCGCCGTGTTGGCGGCATTCAGCTTGACGTCCTGGCGGGCGCGCTTGCGGCCCGACGCGAGGCGGACGGTCTTCTTCTTGGCTTTGGACGAAGTGGCCATGGGACTGTATGGGGGTAGGGCAGGTGCAAAGACTGTCAAGTATAGCACCGGACCATATCCGCGCCAGAGCGCAGGGCGGTGGTGCCTATAATCCCGACCCTGTTGCGGCGCGACCCCTGCCTTCGGCGCTCGGCGGAGCGGCGGCGTCGGGTACCCGATGAACCTGCTCAAGGCCGCCTCCACCGTCTCCCTCTTCACGCTGGCCTCGCGCATCACCGGCCTGGTGCGCGACCAGTTGATTGCCGCGCAGTTCGGCGCCGGCGCCCTGACCGACGCCTTCAACGTCGCCTTCCGGCTGCCCAACCTGTTTCGGCGCCTGTTCGCCGAAGGGGCCTTCGCGCAGGCCTTCGTTCCGCTGCTGGCCTCGGCGCGGGCGCGCGATGGCGACGTCGCCACCCGGTCCTTGATCGACGCCGTCGCCACCGTGCTGGCCTGGGTGCTGCTGCTCACCTGCGCCGCCGGCGTGGTGCTGGCACCCGTGCTGGTGTGGATGCTGGCGGCCGGCCTGCAGTCCTTCGACCTGGCCGTCGTCATGGCGCGTTGGATGTTTCCCTACATCGGGTTCATGTCGATGGTGGCGCTGGCCGCCGGCATCCTGAACACCTGGCGGCGATTCGCGGTGCCGGCGGCCACGCCGGTGCTGCTCAACCTGTGCCTGATCGGCGCCGCCTGGCTGGCGGTGCCGTGGTTCCGGCGCTGGGGCATCGAGCCGATCATGGCGCTGGCAGCCGGGGTGATGGCCGGCGGCGTGCTGCAGCTGGCGGTGCAGGTGCCGGCGCTGCTGCGCATCGGCTGCCTGCCCCGCATCGGCTGGCGGCCGGCGGCGATCCGCGCAGCCTGGCGGCACCCGGGCGTGCGGCAGGTGCTGCACCAGATGGCCCCGGCCCTGCTGGGCGTGTCGGTGGCCCAGATCTCGTTGCTCATCAACACCCAGATCGCCTCGCACGTCGGCGTCGGGGCGGTGTCCTGGCTGTGGTACGCCGACCGGCTGATGGAGTTCCCCACCGGCCTGCTCGGGGTGGCGCTGGGCTCGGTGCTGCTGCCGCAGCTGGCGGCCGCTCGCGGGCAGGGCGATGGGCAGCGCTATACCGAACTGCTGGACTGGGGCCTGCGCCTGGTGGTGCTGCTCACCCTGCCGTGTGCCGTGGCCCTGCTGGTGTTCCCGGAGGCGCTGATCGCGGTGCTGTTCCACCACGGCGCCTTCGGCGACCACGACGTGACCCAGACCGTGCGCGCGCTGATCGGCTACGGCAGCGGCCTGCTGGGCATCGTGGCCATCAAGGTGCTGGCGCCGGGCTTCTATGCCAACCAGGACCTGCGCACCCCGGTGCGCATCGCCGTCGGCGTGCTGGTGGCCACCCAGGCCATGAACGTGGTGTTCGTGCCGTGGATCGGCCACGCCGGGCTGGCCTTGTCGATCGGTCTGGGGGCCCTGGGCAACGCGGCCTTCCTGCTGGCGGGTCTGATCCGGCGCGGGCTGTACCGGCCGCAGGCCGGCTGGGGGCGCTTCGGCGCCCAGGTGCTGCTGGCCTGCGCGGTGCTGGCCGCCTTGCTGGCCTGGGCCTCCCGCGCCATCCCGTGGCTGGAACTCCGCCACGACGTGCCTCAGCGCGTGGCGTGGATGGCCGTGGTGCTGCCGGCTGCCGCCGCCGCCTACTTCGCCGTGCTGGCGGCCACCGGCCTGAGCTGGCGGCAGTTCGTCCGGCGCGGGTGACCTACACTGCGCGCTGACCGACCTATGCCTGGCTCGCTGCACTTCGAGGCGCCCACCGCGCTGCAGTACTTTGCATCCCTGGTGGCCGACGACACCAGCTTCGCCCTGGTCGAAGCGGCCATCGCAGTGGCCCAGGACGAGTACCCGCGCCTGGACGCGCAGGACGTCCTGGCCCAGATCGACCGCCTGGCCGAGCGACTGCGCCAGCGCATCCCAGCCGACGCCGCGCCGCTGCAGCGGCTGAGGCTGGTCAACCGCTATTTCTTCCACGAGCTCGGCTTCGCGGGCAATGTCAACGACTACTACGACGCGTGCAACAGCTACCTGCCCGACGTGCTGCGCACGCGGCGGGGCATCCCGATCACCCTGGCCGTGCTGTATGTCGAGCTGGCCTCGCAGGTCGGCTTGACGGCGGCCGGGGTGTCGTTCCCAGGGCACTTCCTGGTCAAGCTGCGCATGCCGCGCGGCGAGGTCGTGATCGACCCGTTCACCGGGCAGTCGCTGTCGCGCGAGGAGCTCGACGAGCGCCTGATGCCGTACCGCCGCCAGCGCGGCCTGGTCGGCGACTTCGAGGCCCCCCTGGGCCTCTTTCTGCAGGCCGCTCCACCGCGCGACGTGATCGCGCGGCTGCTGCGCAACCTGAAGGAGATCCATCGCACTGCGGAGGACTGGCCGCGCCTGCTGGCCGTGCTCGAGCGCCTCGTCATCCTGCTGCCGCAGGTCTGGGAAGAGCGCCGCGACCGGGGCCTGGCGCAGGCCGAACTCGGGCGCCATGCGCTGGCAGCCGACGACCTGGCAGTCTATCTGGACAATCGGCCGGATGCCGAGGATGCGCCGGCCCTGCGCCGGCGCGTCGCCGAGCTGCGCGCCGGCCGCGATCGGCGCCTGCACTGACCGCCCCGACGATGCAACAGATTCCGCTGGCCATCGGCCCCGAGCACCTGCCCACCTTCGACACCTTCCTGGCCGGCCCCAACAGCGAGGCCCTGGAGCACCTGCGATCTGGCGCACAGACGACGGCACCGATCTACCTGTGGGGTCCTGCGGGCTGCGGCAAGACCCACCTGCTGCGCGCCTGGGCCCATGCAGCCCAGCAGGACGGGCAGCGCGTGGGCTGGTTCGACGCCGGCGACGCGGTGCCCTGGCCCCTGGCCGCCGATTGGACGCGCATCGTCATCGACGACTGCGAGCGGCTCGACGACGAGGCCCAGCACGCCGCCTTCAGGGTCTTCGTCGAGGCCGCCTCGCAAGGGGTGCAGGTGGCTGCCGCGGGCCGCATGCCGCCGGTCGACCTGCCGCTGCGCGACGACCTGCGCACGCGCCTGGGCTGGGGTCATGTGTTCGCGCTGCTGCCGCTGTCCGAGCCGGAGACGCGGGCCGCCTTGAGACGCGAGGCCGACCGGCGCGGGATCCTGCTGAGCGACGACGTCATCAACCACCTGCTGACGCACTTCGATCGCGACCTGTCGTCGCTGATGAACCTGCTCGATCGCCTCGACCGCTTCTCGCTCGCGCGCTCGCGGCACGTGACGATCCCGCTGCTGCGCACGATGCTGGCCGAGCAGGGTGCCGCGGAGGGCAGCCTGTCGTGAACCTGGCCTTGTTCGACCTCGACGGCACCTTGCTGCCCATCGACTCGGACCATGCGTTCGGCGAGTTCCTCATCGACCTGGGCTGGGCCGATGCCGAGGCCTACCGGCGGCGCAACGACGCGTTCTACGAGCAGTACAAGGCCGAGCGACTGGACATCGACGACTATGTCGATTTCGCGACCGCACCCTGGCGTGGGCGCGACCCACGCGAGCTGGCGGCCGCCAGCCAGCGGTTCGTCGACGAGATCGTGCGTCCTGCACTGCGGCCCGAGGCGCTGGAGCTGGTGCAGCGCCACCGGGCCCAGGGCGACCGCCTGGCGGTGGTGACCGCCACCAACGCGTTCATCACCCGGCCGATCGCCGAGCTGTTCGGCGTGCCCGATCTCATCGCCACCGAGCTGCAGCGCGATGCAGCCGGCCGGGTCACCGGCGCGATCCGCGGCACGCCGGCGTTCCGGGAAGGCAAGGTCCGGCGCGTCGAGCAATGGCTCCAGCAGGCCGGTCACGGCTGGGACGACCTGGGACGCAGCGTCTTCTACAGCGATTCGACCAACGACCTGCCGCTGCTCGAGCGCGTCAGCGACCCGGTGGCCACCAACCCCGGGCCGGCCCTCGAGCGCGTCGCGCGCGAGCGTGGCTGGCCCATCCTGAACCTGTTTGCATGATCAAGAAATTCATCAAGTCGCTGCTCGGCAAGGCAGCCAAGCCCGCGCCGGCGCCCGATCCGGTGCCCGTGATCCCGCTGGGCCAGCGCGTCGAGGTGCCGGCGGAGGATCACCGCATCGATCCGGCGCTGCTGGACGACAACGCGGTGCGCGTCGTGCGCACGCTCAAGGACGCCGGGCACGAGGCCTACATCGTCGGCGGTGCGGTGCGCGACCTGCTGGTCGGGCTGCGCCCCAAGGACTTCGACGTGGCCACCGATGCCACGCCGGAGCAGGTCAAGGCGCTGTTCCGGCGCGCCTTCATCATCGGCCGGCGCTTCCGACTGGTGCACGTGGTCTTCGGCCGCGGCCGCGACCACGAGGTCATCGAGGTATCGACCTTTCGCGCCTACCTCGACGCGAGTGCCGCCGAACAGGTGGCCGGCAACGAGAAGACGTCGCGCCAGCAGATCTCCGACAAGGCCCATGTCGTCGACGCCAGCGGCCGCGTGCTGCGAGACAACGTCTGGGGTCCGCAGATCGAGGATGCCGCGCGGCGCGACTTCACGGTCAACGCGATGTACTACGACCCGATCGCCAAGGTGGTGGTCGACTACCACGGCGGCCTGGGCGACGCGCGGGCCCGGGTGTTGCGCATGATCGGCGACCCGGTCACCCGCTACCGCGAGGACCCGGTGCGCATCGTTCGCGTGGTGCGCTTTGCCGCCAAGCTCGGCTTCACGATCGAGCCGGCGACCCTGGCGCCGATCGGCAAGATGGCCGCCTTGCTGGCCAACGTGCCCGCGTCGCGCCTGTTCGACGAGATGATCAAGCTGCTGCAGACCGGGCACGCCCGGGCCAGCGTTGCCGAACTGCGCCGTCACGGCCTGGACCGCGGGGTGTTCCCGGTGCTCGATGCGGTCCTCGCGCCGGCACGCCAGGACGCGGTGCGCGAGAAGTTCATCGAGCTCGCGCTCGACGACACCGACCGGCGCGTCGCGGAGGGGCGCGCCGTGGTGCCGAGCTTCCTGCTGGCCTGCCTGTTGTGGCACGACGTGCAGGGGCGCTGGCGCCAGCTGCGCGACGCCGGCGAGCCGGCCTTCCCTGCGTTGCAGCAGGCCATCGACGCGGTGTTCGACGCCCGCATCGGCGACATCTCCGGCCGCGGCAGGCTGGCCGGCGACATGCGCGAGGTCTGGCAGATGCAGCCGCGCTTCGAGCGCCGCACGGCCAGCACCGCGCAGTCGCTGGTCAATCAGCCGCGTTTCCGTGCCGGCTATGACTTCCTGCGCCTGCGCGCCGATGTCGGCGAGGTCGACCCCGATCTGGCCGACTGGTGGGAGGACTACCACCTCGGCGACGACGACGAGCGCGAGGCCTTGCTGCAGACCGTGCGCGGCAGCGCCTCGCCCCGGCGCGTGCCGCGGGCCGTGCAGGCCGAGTCCGCCCAGGGTGCGGCCTCGATGGAGGCGCCCGACGGTGCGACCGGATCGGACGAAGCGGCAGCTGCCGCGCCGCGGCGCCGCCGACGCCGGCGCCGCAAGCCGGCCGCAGACGGTGCGGCCGCTTCGACCCCCGCAGCGGGCGATGGTGGATGAGGCGGCGCCGGCACCGGCCTTCGTCGGCGTCGGCGCCAACCTCGGAGATGCCGTAGCGACCGTGACCGCAGCGCTGGCCGAGCTGGCCGCAGCGCCCGGGATCCACTTGCTGGCGCGTTCGTCGCTGTACCGCACGGCACCGGTCCAGGCCGCGGGACCCGACTACGTGAACGCGGTGGCGCTGATCGAGACGAGGCTGGCGCCGCTGGCCACCCTGAAGGCCTTGCAGGCGATCGAAGCGCGCCATCTGCGTGAGCGGCCTCGCCGCCATGCGCCGCGCACGCTCGACCTGGACCTGCTGACCCACGGCGACAGCTCCCTGCAGTCCGCCGAGCTCACCTTGCCGCACCCCCGGCTTCACCTGCGCGCCTTCGTCCTGGTGCCGTTGCTGGAGCTGCAGCCCGAGTTCAGCCTGCCGGAGTGGGGCCGCCTGGCCGATCGCCTGCCTGCCTTGCGGGGTCAGCCGGTGCAGCGACTGGACGTCCGCGCGTCGCGATGAGACCGTGACCGCCGGTCTCGACCGGCCACCTACAATGCCGGGTGGTCTCGCCCCGATCGCAGGGTGCGCGAGCCATCCCCGGCGGCCCCGAGTGCCGACCCGGCCTCTCCGACGCCACGAGGGAAGGGCAGATCCATGGTCTTTGGCAGGTTGTTGCCGCGCGAAGGCAATTTCTTCGAGTTGTTCAACGAGCACGGGCAGCACATCGCCGCCGGTGCACGGGCGTTCCAGGCGATGGTGCAGAACTACAACGACCGCACCCTGCGCGAGAAGTACGCCGCCGAGGTCGATGCCGCCGAGCGGGCGGCCGACAAGATCACCGCCGAGGTCAGCCGCCTGCTGCATCGCACCTTCATCACGCCGATCGATCGCGAGCAGATCCACGAGCTGATCAACGCGATGGACGACATCCTCGACCTGCTGCAGGACTCCAGCGAAGTGATGTCGCTGTACGACGTCCAGCGCATGCACGACGACGTGCTTCGCCTGGGCGAGATCTCGGTGCGCTGCTGCGAGCGCGTGCAGCACGCCGTGACCCTGCTGCCGCGCCTGTCGCACGCCGACGTGGCCGAGTCGGCCCTCAAGACCTGCGAGGAGATCGACCGCCTGGAGTCCGACGCCGACCGCGTGATGCGCAGCGCGATGTCGCGGCTGTTCCGCGAGGAGGCGGACACGCGCGAGCTCATCAAGCTCAAGGCCATCTACGAGCACCTCGAGTCGATCTCCGACCGTTGCGAGGATGTCGCCAATCTCATCGAGGGCATCGTTCTGGAGAACTCCTGAACCGCCCGCTGCGGCGCACGGCCCACCGCCGAGGCCGCGGTCGACGTCCCTCCATCGACACCTGAACCATGGACTCTGTTCCGACCGCCCTGTGGGTCGTCGTCATGCTCGTCACGCTGGCGCTGCTGTTCGACTTCATGAACGGTTTCCACGACGCGGCGAATTCGATCGCCACGGTGGTTTCCACCGGTGTGCTCAAGCCCCACCAGGCGGTGGCCTTCGCGGCCTTCTTCAACGTCGTGGCGATCCTGGTTTTCCAGCTCAAGGTGGCGGCGACCGTCGGCAAGGGCATCGTCGAACCGGGGATCGTCGACCAGCACGTGGTGTTCGGCGCGCTGATCGGCGCGATCGCCTGGAACGTCATCACCTGGTGGTACGGCATCCCGTCGAGCAGCTCGCACGCACTGATCGGCGGCATCGTCGGCGCCACGGTGGCCAAGGCCGGCACCGGTCCCTTGATCGCCGGTGGCATCGGCAAGACGGTGCTCTTCATCTTCGTCTCGCCGGCCATGGGCTTCGTGCTGGGATCGCTGCTGATGGTGGCGGTCGCCTGGCTGTTCAGGCGCACGTCGCCCCTGCGTGTCGACAAGGCCTTCCGCAGCCTGCAGCTGGTGTCGGCCGGCCTGTACTCCCTGGGTCACGGCGGCAACGATGCGCAGAAGACGATCGGCATCATCTGGCTGCTGCTCATCGCCTCGGGCATCACCGCGCGCAGCGCGGCGTCACCGCCGGCCTGGGTGATCTGGTGCTGCTACATCGCCATCGGCCTGGGCACCCTGTTCGGCGGCTGGCGCATCGTCAAGACCATGGGCCAGCGCATCACCAAGCTCAAGCCGGTGGGTGGCTTCTGTGCCGAGACCGGCGGGGCGATCACGCTGTTCGTGGCCACCGCGCTGGGTGTGCCGGTGTCGACCACGCACACGATCACCGGCGCCATCTTCGGCGTCGGGTCGGTGCGCAGCGCGTCGGCCGTGCGCTGGGGGCTGGCGCGCAACATCGTCCTGGCCTGGGTGGTGACGATTCCGGCGACGGCCTTCATGTCCGCCGTGGCCTACGGCATCTCGCTGGTGCTGTTCTGACCGCCGGTGGCGCCGGGCGTCCTCGGCGCGGTCTCAGTGCAGCGCCGATCGGGCCTCCAGCCACTCGAAGAGATGCTGACCGCCGAAGGCCACCGTGCTCATCAGCGCCGTGGCCCCGATCAGCAGCGCGAAGATGACGCCCAGTACCGGCCCCCAGCCGGTGGCGCGCGCGGGGTGTCCCGGGTTGAAGCGCTCGGCCCACCGCTCGTCCGGGGTCAGCCCCAGCACGATGGCCGACAGCGCGGCCACGGCGATCATCACGCCCAGCACCGGTAGCAGCAGCCACGCCAGGCGGTCGTCCTGGCCGAGCTCCCGGAAGCGCAGGAGGCCCAGCAGGCCGACGAGTGTCGGCGGCAGGTGCAACCAGGCCCAGGGGTCGCGCCAGCCGTGCAGGTACCAGCGGTGCACGCCCAGCGGGCCGAGCACGGCGGCCAGCCAGGTGGCGAGGGTCTTGGATCGGTCGTTGAACATCTGAGCGGTGTGGTCAGAAGCCAGTTTATAATGCGCGGTTTTCGGCGACGTCCGCAGGCAGCCGGATCATCGATGGCGGCGACGCGGCGGGTCCGCGTCGCATCCAGCCGGGACCGGGCCCACAGCCGGCGATGCCGCCGACAGGCTGCCCAACGTGACGTTCCGGGGTCCAGGTGACCGGGGCGCGCGGCGGCGCCCGGACAGCACGCAACACACTCGAGGAAGCAACAACATGGTCGTGATCCGACTGGCTCGTGGCGGCGCCAAGAAGCGCCCCTTCTACAACGTGGTGGTGGCCGACAGCCGTGAACGTCGCGACGGGCGGTTCATCGAGCGCCTGGGCTTCTACAACCCGATGGCCGGCGGCGCCGAGCAGCCCTTGCGCCTGTCGCTGGACCGCGTGACCTACTGGGCCGGCGTCGGCGCGCAGGTGTCGCCCGCCGTGGCGCGCCTGGTCGAGCAGGCCAAGAAGGCCGCCTGACGCCGCGGTCGGGCGTGGGCACCGGCTCTCGCCGCCCGGCGCCCGAGCGCAACGCGCCGCCGATGGCCGGGGAGCCGGCCGACCTGCCCGACGATGCCGTGCAGGTGGGGCGCGTGGTCGGTGCCTGGGGTGTGCAGGGCGGGATCAAGGTCAAGCCCTTCGCATCCGACCCGCAGGCGCTGTTCTCCTCGCGGCGCTGGTTCATCCGGGCCGAGCCGGCACCGATGCCGGGAGTCGCCGCGTCTGCGGACGGCCCGGCGCGTCTGCTCAAGGTCACCCGGGCCCGCGAGCAGGGCGAGTGGATCGTCGCCACCTGCCAGGACCTGGCCGACCGCGATGCCGCGCAGGCCTTGTCCGGGTCCTCCGTGTATGTCTCGCGAGCCAGCTTCCCCACCCCCTCCGACGACGAGTTCTATTGGGTCGACCTGATCGGCTCGCGGGTGCTCAATCGGCAGAATCTGGTGCTGGGCACCGTCGTCGGTCTGGTCGAGACGGGACCGCATTGCGTGCTGCGCGTGCAACCCGAAGAGGCGGAGGCCGATGAGCGACTGGTTCCCTTCGTCTCGGCCTACGTCGATCGTGTCGACCTGCCGGGCCGGACGATCCAGGTCGACTGGAGTCTGGACTTCTGATGGCCGCCCCCGGGGGGCTCCTGCGGGCGATGACGGCCTCGGCAGCCCGTCGCGGGCCGATCCGACGCGTGGCATGGCCACGCTGAGTTGACGGCCGGGCCGTCGGCGGACGCGACATGCGATTCGACGTCATCACGCTGTTTCCCGAGTTGTTCGCGGCACCGCTCGAGCATGGCGTGACGCGCCGCGCCTTCGGGCCGGAGGGCATCACCGTCAAGCTCTGGCCGCTGCGGGATCACGCCGAGGATGCCTACCGAAGGGTCGACGACCGTCCGTACGGCGGCGGCCCGGGCATGGTGATGCTCGTCGAGCCGCTGCAGCGGGCGCTTGACGCGGTACGCACCGAGCGGGCCGATCTGTCGCCGGTCGTGCACTTCACGCCGACGGGACGCCGTCTGGACCAGCAGCTGGTCCGGCAGATCGCGGCCGGCCCTGGCGCCGTGCTGGTCTGCGGTCGCTACGAGGGCATCGACCAGCGATTCGTCGACCGCAACGTCACGCTGGAGATCAGTCTGGGTGACTTCGTGCTCTCGGGCGGGGAGTTGCCCGCGCTCGTGCTGCTCGACGCGGTGGCGCGGCTCCAGCAGGGCGTGTTGACGGCCGCGTCGCACGAACAGGAGAGCTTCTCCGACGGACTGCTCGAGGGCCCGCAGTACAGCCGCCCCGAGTGCTGGATCACGCCCGACGGCGAGCGTCGGGTGCCGGATGCCTTGCTCAGCGGACACCATGAGCGCATCGCGCGCTGGCGCCGCGACCAGGCGCTGGCGCTCACGCTGCGCAGGCGGCCGGAACTGATCGCCCGGGCGCGAGCGGAAGGACACCTGAGCGCCGAGGACGAGAAGTACCTGGCCTCGGTCAAGCTATAATCTTAGGTTTTGCGATCCTCTGGCGGGCTTCATGCCGGCCCCGAGCGACCCGTCCGTCCATGACCTGGGTGGCCGCGCCGGCCGGGTGCCGAGCACCATCATCCAACCCCCCGCGCACGATCGTCCGGAGCACACCGTGGACCTCATCGCCACCCTCGAGCAGGAAGAAATCACCCGGCTCGCCAAGAAGATCCCTGCGTTCGCCCCCGGCGACACGGTGATCGTCAGCGTCAACGTCGTCGAAGGTTCGCGCAAGCGCGTGCAGGCCTACGAAGGCGTGGTGATCGCCAAGCGCAACCGCGGCCTCAACAGCAGCTTCATCGTGCGCAAGATCTCCAGCGGTGAAGGCGTCGAGCGCACCTTCCAGCTGTACAGCCCGCTGATCGCCGGCATCGAGGTCAAACGTCGCGGCGACGTGCGCCGCGCCAAGCTGTACTACCTGCGCCAGCGCAGCGGCAAGTCGGCGCGCATCAAGGAAAAGCTGGCCTGATGCAGCGGCGGGGTCGCCGGCGCTCGGCGACCCCTCGGCGCGCCGGAGCCCGGCGCTTCGGCGTGCGCAGTTTCTGGCAGCCGGAAGGCCGACGGACGGCCGGCCTCTCCGAAGGCCCGACAATGAGCGGATGTCTCCGCCCCGAATCCAGAACCCGCATGCGGTGCCGGTGGCCGGGCACGACGGTCACTTGGAGGCCATCGACCCGGCGCGCCTGAGCGCCGATGCACTGCGGCGACGCTTCCGCGACACGCGCCCGTGGGATGCGCCGATCCGCGGTGACGGCCGACTGGCCGAGCGGACGCCATCGGCCGCGGCGGTGCTGATCGGGCTGGTGGTTCGCGACGAGGGCCTGCAGGTGCTGCTGACGCGGCGCACCGAGCATCTGCGCGACCATGCCGGGCAGATCAGCTTTCCCGGTGGCCGTGCCGAACCCGAAGACGCGGATCCGCAGGCGACGGCGCTGCGCGAGGCCCGGGAGGAGGTCGGGCTCGATCCCGCGCGCGTGGAAGTGCTCGGTCGATTGCCCGACTACACCACGGTCACGCACTACGTCGTGACCCCGGTCGTCGGCCTGGTGCATCCGCCGTTCGACCTGGTCCTCGACCGCTTCGAGGTCGACGAGGCCTTCGAGGTGCCGCTGAGCTTCCTGATGACGCCGGCGCATCACCGGCGCCACGTGTTCAGCTTCGACGGCGGGCAGCGCCAGTTCCTCTCGATGCCGTGGGCCGGCACGGCCCGCGAGTACTTCATCTGGGGTGCGACCGCAGCGATGCTGCGCAACCTCTACCACTTCCTGTCGCACGAGCCGGCAGGGCCGGAGGGGCGGGCGTGAGCTTCTTCGCGGTGCTGCTGGCCCTGCTGCTCGAGCAGCTCAAGCCCCTGCCGCGCGACAACGCGATCCACGACACGGTGTTCTCGTGGGTGCGCTGGACCGGGCGGAACTTCGATGCCGGCAAGCCCCATCACACGGGGGTGGTGTGGTGCATCGCGGTGCTGGCCCCGACGCTGGCCGTGCTGCTGGTCTACCTGCTCATCGGGCACTTCAGCTTGCTGGGTGGCCTGGCCTTCGACGTGGTGGTGCTCTACCTGACGCTGGGGTTCAGGCCGTTCAGCCATTACTTCACCGACATCCGGGATGCGCTGGACCGCGGCGACGAGGCGCTGGCGCGCCAACGTCTGGCCGAGTGGCGCCATCTGGACGCCAGTGAATTGCCGCGCACCGACCTGCTGCGACACGTCATCGAGCATGCTCTGCTGGCCGCGCACCGCCATGTCTTCGGCGTCTTCTTCTGGTTCGTGCTGCTGTCGGCGGTCGGCCTGGGACCGACCGGGGCGGTGCTGTACCGCATGGCCGAGTTCGCGAGCCGCTTCTGGGGCTACCGCCACCGGGCGCTCGACGCCCCGGGCAACGACCGGCTGCTGGCCTTGTCGAGGCGGCTCTTCCAGGCCATCGACCACGTGCCGGCGCGCATGACGGCCTTCGGCTTCGCCGTGGTCGGCAACTTCGAGGAGGCCATCGGCAGCTGGCGGCGCGACGCCATGCTCTGGCAATACCCGAACGAGGGGATCATCCTCGCCGCCGCGGCAGGGGCCCTGGGCGTGCAGCTCGGGGGCAGCGCCGCGCCGGGTGTCACGCCGGACCGGTCGAAGACCTTCACGCTGGGCGCCGAGGTTGCCGCCGTCGATGCGCAGGGCTACACGGCGGGACAGGCGCCGCAGGCGGCTCACATGCAGAGTGTCGTCGGCCTGGTGTGGCGGTCGGTCGTGTTGTGGATGCTTCTGGTGGCCCTGCTGACCCTGGCCAACGTCGTCGGCTGAGCGAAGGCCGGCTGCGGCGGCCGGGCCCTACCACTTCGTGCGCGAGAGCTCTTCGAACAGCTCCAGGTAGATGCGGTAGCGCGATTCGCTGATGCGGCCGGCCTGCACCGCGTCGCGCACACCGCACTGCGGCTCGTGGCGATGGGTGCAGTTGTGGAAGCGGCAATGACCGAGCTCGGCGGCGAAGTCGGGCATCCGCGCCGGCAGGTCGACCGCGGCGAGGTGCTGCAGGCCGAAGGACTGGAAGCCCGGCGAGTCGATCAGCGAGGCCCGGTGGTCGGCATCCAGCCAGTACCAGCGGGTGGTCGTCGTGGTGTGCCGGCCGCTGCCCAGCGCGCGCGACAGGCTGCCGACCTGTGCATCGGCCCCCGGCACGAGCAAGTTGACCAGCGTGCTCTTGCCGCAGCCGCTGGGCCCGAGCAGCAGCGTGCAGCGCCCCTGCAGTCGCTCGAGCAGGTGCCGCGTCGATGCCGCCGCATCGCCCTTGAGCGAGAGCTCCATCACCTCCAGTCCCATGCGCCGATAGGGCAGCAGCCGTTCACGCGCGGCGGCCGCCTCGGGCAGGTCGACCTTGTTGAGGCCGATGATCGACGGCACGCCCGCGGCCGACGCGGCGATCAGGGCGCGCGTGAGCTGCGACTCGCCGAACACCGGCACGGCCGCCACCAGCAGCAGCAGCTGGTCGACATTGGCGGCGAAGGACTTCGTGCGCCACTCGTCCTGGCGAAACAGCAGGTTGCGGCGCGGCTCGATGTGCTCGACCACGCCTTCGTCGCCGGTGCGCTGCCAGCGCACGCGGTCGCCGACGACCACCTCGCTGCGCTTGCCGCGCGGGTGGCACAGCAGCCGGTCGCCATCGGGTGTCTCGATCACCAGATGGCGGCCGTGGGTGGCCACCACCAGGCCGAGGTCGAGCGCCCGTTGCGGGCTCAAGGCAGCAAGGCCTCGATGCGGCCGGCGCGGATGAAGTCGTTGACCGTCAGTCCGCCGGCCGAGTGGGTGCAGTAGCGCACGGTGCACGAGCCGTACTCGACGACGAGTTCGGGGTGATGGTCCTCGGCGTGCGCGATCCAGGCCACCGCGTTGACGAAGGCCATCGTGCGGTGGAAGTCGGCAAACTCGAAGCGGCGCGTCAGCTGGCCCGCGTCGACGCGCCAGCCCGGCACCTCGGCCAGCAGCTCGGCGATCTGCGGGGGCGCCAGCGCCGAACCGGCCGGCTGAACCGTGCAGTGCCGCTGCGCCAGCGGCGTGATGGCGGACCGGCCGGCCGGATCCGGCCTGCGCCCGCCGCCACCGCGGCGGCCTGGCTGGCGAGGAAGGCTGCCCGTGTGCCCTGCGCTGGGCTTCGCGGCGGGTGGACGGCGTGGCGAGCTCATCGGAGTCCCTTCGGGCTTCGCCTTCTGGCGTGGGCCCTTCGCGCCGCCCGGTGGGCTCATGCCGCGGCCGGACGCGGCAACGCCGCCAGGCGCTCGGACGCCGGCGGGTGCGAGTAGTAGAAGCGCACGTACAAGGGGTCGGGCGTCAGCGTCGCGGCGTTGTCCTCGTGCAGCTTGAGCAGGGCCTGCGCGAGGGCGCGGCCGTCGGCTTGCGCGCAGGCATAGGCGTCGGCCTGGAACTCGTGGCGCCGCGACAGCTGCGCCGCCAGCGGCGACAGGAAGAACGTGAACGGCGGCAGGGCCAGTGCAAACAGCAGCAGGGCGAGCGCCGAATTGGGCGCCGTCAGATTGGGCGACACCCCGAGTCCGGCATAGAACGCGCTGTGCGCGCTCAACCAGCCCAGCAACGCCAGTCCGGCCAGGCTCATGCCGAAGATCGCGACCATGCGCTTGAGCACGTGGCGATGTCGGAAGTGACCCAGTTCGTGCGCCAGCACGGCCTCCACTTCGGATGGGGTCAGGCGGGCCAGCAAGGTGTCGAAGAACACCACGCGCTTGGCCGCGCCGAGGCCGGTGAAGTAGGCATTGGCGTGGGCCGAGCGGCGGCTGCCGTCCATCACGAAGAGGCCCTTGGCGGCAAACCCGCAGCGTTGCATCAAGGCCTGCACGCGGGTCTTCAAGGCCTCGTCGGACAAGGGCTCGAAGCGGTTGAACAGGGGCGCGATGAGCGTCGGGTACAGCACCAGCAGCACCAGGTTGAAGATCACCCAGGCGCCCCACGCCCACAGCCACCACAGGCTGCCCACCGAGCCCATGATCCACAGGATCAGCGCGGCCAGCGGCAGGCCGATCGCCGCGCCGACCAGCGTGCTCTTGAGCAGGTCGAGGACGAACAGGCGAGGCGTCATGCGGTTGAACCCGAAGCGCTGTTCGAGCACGAAGGTGCCATAGATCTCGAACGGCAGTTCGAGCACCGCCCCGACGAGGGTGAAGGCCGCCAGCAGACCCAGCTGGTAGGCCATGGTGCCGAAGCGCGGCAGCAAGGCGTCGCGCACGGCCACGTTCAGCGCGTCCAGTCCACCCAGCAGGGTCCAGCCCAGCACCACCGCGCAGCCGAAGGCCATCGATGCCAGGGCCAGGCGGCTCTTGGCCAGCGTGTAGTCGGCCGCACGCTGGTGGGCCTCGAGCGTCACCGTGCCGGCGAAGGCGGGGGGCACCTGGTTGCGGTGGGCGGCCACGTGGCGGACCTGCCGGGTGGCCAGCCACAGCCGCACCAGCAGCCAGGCGGCCAGGGCCAGGGCGAAGACGAGGCTGACGGTGGACGGCTGCATCGGGCGGGAGTGTAGGCTTGGGCGAGAATCCCCGGCTGAGTCACGAGGTGCCGCATCCCATGTCCGACAACCCCCTGCCGCTGAGCGAGATGAACCTGGTGTGGATCGATCTCGAGATGACCGGTCTCGATCCGTCGACCGACCGCATCATCGAGATCGCCGTCGTGGTGACCGATCCGCAGCTCACCGTGCGCGTCGAGGGGCCGGTGTTCGCGGTGCACCAGAGCGACGCCGTGCTGGACGCGATGGACGCCTGGAACAAGGGCACCCACGGGCGCAGCGGGCTCATCGATCGCGTCAAGGCCTCGACGGTCGACGAGGCCAGTGCCGCCGCGGCGGTGATCGCCTTTCTGGCGCCGTTCGTGCCTCCGCGCAAGAGCCCGATGTGCGGCAACACGATCTGCCAGGACCGGCGCTTCCTGGCCAATCACATGCCTTCGCTGGAGGCCTTCTTCCACTACCGCAACCTCGACGTCAGCACGCTCAAGGAACTGGCGCGGCGCTGGAAGCCGGCGGTGCTGGACAGCTTCAGCAAGCGCCAGGCCCACACGGCCATGGCCGACATCCACGAGTCGATCGACGAGCTCAAGCACTACCGGGCCCACCTGCTGGCGGCTTGACCCGTCGGCAGGCCTGGCCGGAGGCAGGAGGCGGCGACCGCACCCGGCGTCTGCCGGGTGGTCAGCCGTCAGCGCGCCAGCATGCCGTTGACGGCGTCCAGGTCCGATGGGCTCAGCTGCCCCGAGGCCTGGCGCAGACGCAGGCCGCCCACCAGCACGTCGTAGCGGGCCTTGGCCAGGTCGCGCTGGGTCTGGTACAGCTGGGTCTGGGCGTTCAGCACGTCCAGGTTGACGCGCACGCCGACCCGATAGCCGAGCTGCGTGGCCTCGAGAGCCAGCTTGGACGAGGACTCGGCGGCCTCCAGGGCCTTGACCTGGGCCTGGCCCGACTGCACGCCGAAGAACGACACCCGCGTGGCCTGGGCCACGCCGCGGCGCGCCGCCTCCAGGTCCTGGCGGGCCTTCTCCTCCAGCACCAGGGTCTCCTTGATGCGGGCCTGCGTCGCGCCACCGGTGTACAGCGGCAGCGCGAACTCCACGCCGACGGTGGCACTGGTGGTCGTGCCCGGCAGGCTGACCGACCCTCCGCTGGCACGCGTGGCCCCCATCGAGCCGACGGCGTCCAGCGTGTACAACTCGGCGGCGCGGGCCTTCTGCGTCTCGAGCTGGGCCGTCTCGACGCCCACGCGCGCGCGGCGGACGTTGGGGTGTGCCCCGTCGGCCACGCCGACCCAGGCCTCGGGATCGGTGGGCAGCACTGGCGGCAGGTTCACCGGCGCGGCCAGCGGCAGCGGTGTGACGCCGGAGCGCCCGACCAGCTGATCGAGCGCGATGCGCTTGCTGCGCAGGTCGTTCTCGGCCGCGATCTCCTGCGCGCTGGCGAGGTCGAAGCGCGCCTGCGCCTCGCGGGTGTCGGTGATGGTCGCGGTGCCGACCTCGAAATTGCGCTTCGCCGAGGCCAGCTGCTCGGTGATGGCGGCCTTGCTGGTGCGCGTCGTGGCCAGCGTGTCCTGGGCGGCCAGGACGTCGAAGTAGGCCTGCGCCACGCGCACGATCAGGTCCTGCTCGGCGGCATCGAGGTCGGCCCGCGCCGAGTCCAGCCCCTTGCGGGCCTGCGCGATCTGCGCCTCGGTGCTGCGGTTAATCAGCGGATAGCGGCCGCGCAGCGACGCCCCCAGCGAGTTGCTGTCGCCGGTGCCGCCGATCGGGGCGTGCAGCAGCGTGGTGTTGGCCGTGGCCAGGAACGAGGCGTTCGGCTTGAGCCCTGCCTCGGCCTGGGCCACCTTGTACTCGGCGGTCTGCGCCAATGCGCGCGCGGCCAGATAGGTCGCGTCGTAGGCGCGGGCAGCCTCGTACAGCTCCTTGAGGCTCTGCGACCAGGCGGGCAGCGAGCCGCCCAGCGCCAGGGCCACGGCCAGCAGGCTCTGGCGCAGGGCGCGTCGCTTCAAGCGGGAGGCTCGGGCATCCGTTGCGGGCATGGTCATCCTTCAGGCGAGATTCAGTAGCGGGGCACCGACGGGTCGAGCTGCGTCGACCAGGCATCGATGCCGCCGGCCAGGTTATAGACCGCCGGATAGCCGACGTGCAGCAGGAATGCGACGACCTGCGCGCTGCGCACGCCGTGATGGCAGATGCACACGACGGGCCGCGTGCGGTCCACTTCGGCCAAGCGCGACGGGATGGACATCATCGGGATGTCCACGGCGTGGCCGCGCGCGAAGCGGATCCGCGCGGCCGAGAGCTCCCAGGGCTCGCGAACGTCGAGCAGCACCGGCGCGGGATCGGCGGTCCGGCACAGCTCGTCGACCTCCTGCGGGCTCAGGTCGGACATGGCCTCAAGCGGAGGGGGCGCCGCGAGGGCGCGACGGCGCCGCCACGCGGGGGGACGCCGGGGGTGTGCACGGGGCCGTCATTGCCGCAAGCGCTCAGAACACGAAGGCCGGCTTCTCGGCAAAGCCCTGCAGGCGGGGTGCCAGCGTCTCGAATGCCGAGCGGGTGTTCCAGGCACCGTCGCCGGCGCGCGTGACGACCTGGGCGCTCATCACCGGCTCGCGTCCGACGATGGCAACCAGCCTGCCACCGACCTTGAGCTGCTCGAGCAGGACCCGCGGGATCTCGGCCACCGAACCCGACAACAGGATTGCGTCGAACGGGCCTTCGGCGGGCAGGCCCCGCGCGCCCTGCTCGGGCGTCACCTCGACGACCGAGACGTTGAGCAGGCCCTGGCGCCGCAGGTTCTCGCGGGCGAGGCGCGCCAGCTCGGGCCGGCAGTCCAGCGTGACCACCTGCTGGGCGCGGTGGGCCAGCAAAGCGGCCATGAAGCCCGAACCGGTGCCGATCTCCAGCACCTTCTCGTGGCGGTGCACGTTGAGTTCTTGCAGCAGCCGCGCCTCGACGCGCGGCTCGAGCATGCGCGGGCCGGCCGGATCGCCCGGGGTGAGTGGGATCTGGGTGTCGGTGAAGGCCAGCGACCGCATCGACGGCGGCACGAAGTCCTCGCGGCGGACCGTGGCCAGCAGCGAGAGCACCGACGGGTCCAGCACCATCCACGGACGGATCTGCTGTTCGATCATGTTGAAGCGGGCGAGTTCGGTGTCCATGATATACGGCATAGGGTATACGAGGGGCGGGCCATGGAATTTTAGGGCGCGACCTCGGCGGATCGCTGACGTCGGCCGCGTCGGGCCCATTGAGCCAGGTCATCCAACCAGCAGTAAATCACCGGCACCACCACCAGGGTCAGCAGCGAGGAGGTGATGACGCCGCCGATCACCGCCTGGCCCATCGGCGCGCGCTGCTCCGATCCCTCGCTGAGCGCCAGCGCCAGCGGCAGCATGCCGAAGACCATCGCCAGCGTGGTCATCAGGATCGGCCGCAGCCGCACCTCGGCGGCATGCAGCAAGGCCGCCGTGCGGTCCATGCCGGCCTCGCGCGAGCGGATCGCGAAGTCCACCAGCAGGATGGCGTTCTTGGTCACCAGGCCCATCAGCATCACCACGCCGATCACCGAGAACATGTTGAGCGTCGAGCCGAACAGCATCAGTGCCAGGACCACGCCGATCATCGTCAGCGGCAGCGAGCTCATCAGCGCCAGCGGCTGGATGAAGCTCTTGAACTGGCTGGCCAGGATCATGTAGATGAAGACCACGGCCAGGGCCAGCGCGGCGGCGGCATAGCCCATCGACTCCTGCATGTTCTTGGTCGACCCGCCCCACACGTAGCGGTAGCCGGGCGGCCAGGCGATGCCGTCGAGCACCTGCCGGATGTCGGCGGACACCTCGCCCGAACTGCGTCCCAGCACGTTGGCGTCGATGTTGATCTCGCGGTTGAGGTCGCGGCGGTTGATCTGGTTGGGCCCGGTCGACGGCGTCAGCTCGGCCACCTGCGACAGGCGCACGACGCGCGGGCTGCCGTCGCTGGCGGTCAGCACCAGCGGCAGGCCGGCCAGGTCGCTGTCGGCGTCGCGCGCGCCCGGCGCGAGACGCACGCGCACGTCGTAGGTCTCGCCGTCGGCGGCGCGCCAGTTGCCGACCGTCTGGCCGGCCACCAGGGTGCGCAGCATGCCGGCCACGGCGTTGACGTTGAGGCCGAGGTCGGCGGCTGCATCGCGCCGGATGGTCACCGCCAGCGTGGGCTTGTCGGGCTTGAGCGTGCTGTCCAGGTCGATCAGGCCGCGGATGCGGCGCAGGCCCTCGGTGATCTGCCCCGACAGCCGCTCCAGTTCGGCCAGGTCCCGGCCCTGCACCGAGAACTGCAGCGTCTTGCCGCCGCCGAGGTCGGTGACGCCCATGTTGGTGATGGTGATGCCGGGGATGCGCGAGAGTCGCTCGCGCATCGGCAGCACGAGCTGATCGACGCTGCGCTGGCGCTCGTGGCGATCGACCAGGCGCACGTACATCGAGGCGTAGATCTTGCCCTGCGTGAAGCCGCTGTTGATGGTGGTGACCGTGTAGCGCACCTCGGGCATCTCGCGCAGCGCCGCGTCGACCTGTCGCGCGCGCGCCTCGGTGACCTCCAGCGACGAACCGACCGGGGTGTAGAAGTTGACCAGCGTCTCGGAGAAGTCCGCCTTGGGCACGAACTCGGCGCCCAGCTTCGGCACCAGGGCCATGGCGGCGACCATCGTCGCGGCGGCGATCAGGACCGTCTTGATCCGGTGGCGCAGCGACCAGGCCAGGATCACCTGGTACAGCCGCGACAGGCCGTGGGTCAACCGGTCGAAGGCGCCGGTGACGCGGCCGATGGTGCGGTCGTACAGCGTCACCGGCGGACCGCGGTGCACGCCGTGGGCCTGGGGGTCGTTCCACACGCTGGACAGCATCGGGTCGAGCGTGAAGCTGACGAACATCGAGATCAGCACCGCGGCGGCGATGGTGACGCCGAACTCGTGGAAGAACTTGCCGATGATGCCGCCCATGAAGCCGATGGGCAGGAACACCGCGACGATCGACAAGGTCGTGGCCAGCACCGCCAGGCCGATCTCGTCGGTGCCCTGCAGGGCCGCATCGTGGGCGCTCTTGCCCATCTGCACGTGGCGCACGATGTTCTCGCGCACGACGATGGCGTCGTCGATCAGCAGGCCGACGCACAGCGACAGCGCCATCAGCGTGATGGTGTTGATCGTGAAGCCGAAGGCGTACATGAACAGGAAGGTGCCGATCAGCGCGATCGGCAGCGTCAGCCCGGTGATGACCGTCGAGCGCCACGAGTTGAGGAACAGGAACACGATGCCCACGGTGAGCAGGGCCCCTTCGATCAGCGTGCGCCGCACGTTGGCCACCGAGACGCGGATCGAGCGCGAGTTGTCGCGGTTGATCTCGGTCTTCACGCCTGGCGGCAGGGCGCGCTCGACCTCGGCCAGGGCCTGCTTCAGGCCGTCGACGACGGCGATGGTGTTCTCGCCCTGGCTCTTGAGCACCGACAGCAGCACGGTGCGCTGGCCGTTGTAGAGCGCCAGGCTCTCGATCTCCTGCGGACCGTCGACCACGTCGGCGAGCTGCCACAGCTTGACCGGCACGCCGGCGGCGCCGCGCCGGGCCACGACGATGTCGCGGAAGTCGGCCGGCGTCTTCAGGCGCGCGTTGATCTGCACCACGCTCTCGCGCTCGCGCGAGCGGATGGCGCCCACCGGCAGTTCCTGGTTCTCGCTGCGCAGCGCGGCGACGATCTGGTCGATGCCGACGCCGGCGGCCTCCATCGCGGCCGGTCGGACATGGATGTTGATCTCGCGTTGCACGCCGCCAACCAGCGACACCGAGCCGACACCGCGGACGTTCTCGAGCCGCTTGAGCAGCACCTGGTTGGCCCAGGTGGTCAATTCCTGCGGGCTGCGCGAGCCGTCGGGCGACAGCACCGCGACGTTGAACACCGGCTGGCTGGATGGATCGAAGCGCGAGATGCGCGGCTCCTTGACCTCCTCGCGCAGCAGTGGGCGGACCAGCGCGACCTTCTCGCGCACGTCCTCGGCGGCCTTGCGTCCGTCGACGTCGAGGTTGAACTGGATGATGACCAGCGAGCTGCCCTCGTACGACCGCGAGAACATCGAGCTGATCCCGGCGACCGTGTTGACCGCCTCTTCGACCTTCTTGGTGACCTCGGCCTCGACGATCTCGGGCGATGCGCCGGGGTAGTCCATCTGCACCACGACGGTGGGGATGTCGATGTTCGGGAACTGGTCGATCGGCAGCCGCTGGTAGCTGAACAGGCCGAGCACGACGAAGGCCACCATCATCATGGTGGCCAGCACCGGATTGCCGATCGAGATGCGGGTGAACCACATGGCGCGGGCGCCGGCTCAGCGGCCCGACGGGGCGGCCGAGGCCGCGGCGCCGTTCGAGGGGTTCGACGCCATCGCGGCGGTGGCCGCGGCTGCGGGCGTGCCCGCCGCCGGCAGCTTCAGCCGCGTGCCGGCGCGCAGGCCCCCCACGGTGCCACGCAGCACGATGCTGCCCGCCTCCAGGCCGTCGAGCACCTCGACGCCCGGCTCGCTGCCGCGGCCCAGGTCCACGTCGCCGCGCTCACCCAGCGTGACGACGCGCTGCTGGGCCACGCCGTCCGACACCGCCAGGACGTAGGGCCGCGCCTGGTCGTTGCGCACGGCGCCGATGGGGACCACCAGCGCCGGACGGTTCTGCAGTTCCACCTCGCCCTGCGCGAACAGGCCGTGGCGCAGGCCGTCCACGCTGGAGACCTTCAGGTAGGCCATCACCGAGCGCGTGCCACTCTGCGCACTGGGATTGATGCGCACCACCTCGGCCGGCAGGGGCTGGGCGAGCCCGTCGACGCGCAACCGCGCCTGCTGGCCGACGCGCAGGGCCACCACGTGCTCCGGTGCCACGGCCGCCTCGAATTCGAAACGCGAGAGGTCGACGATCTCGACCAGGCGGGCATCGACGCCCACGCGCTCACCCGGCTGCACGAAGCGTTGGGACACCAGGCCGGCCAGCGGTGCCCGCACCTCGGTGTCGCGCAAGGCCTTGCGCGCCAACTCCGATGCGGCCTTGGCCGCCAGCAGCGAGGCCCGGGCCCCTGCGGCGCTGCTGACGGACGTCTCGAGCGCCGTCTTGGAGATGAAGCCCTGGTCCACCAGGGCCTGGTTGTTGGCCAGGGTGCGCTCGGCGATCTGCAACTGCGCCTGGGCGGCGGCGGCCTGCTCGTCGGACTGGCGCAGCCGCCACTGGAACTCGGTGTCGTCGAGGCGACCGAGCAGCTGGCCGGCGGTCACCGCGTCGCCCTCGCGCACGTCGATGGAGCGCACTTCGGCCGCCACCTTGGCCTTGACCAGCGCGCTGCGCGTGGCCAGCAGGCTGCCCGACAGGGGCAGGGTCACTTTCAGCGACGTGCGCACGGTGCGGACCACGTCGGTCTCGGCCAGATCCAGGGCCACGGGCGCCGAGGCCGGCAGCGCCGCCGGCGGGGGCGCCGTCGCGGCCCGGCGCGTCATCACCACCCGGCCGATTCCGGCAGCCACGATCAGGGTGGCGACCACGGCCACCACCGTGCGGACGCGCGGCGTCACCGCGTGACCTCGCCGGTGCCGGAGGTCGGTCGCGGCAGAAGGCCGCGCAGCATCAGGTCGACATGCGTCCGCAGCGCCCGCGCGTGATCGATGTCGATGCCGGCGGCGGGACAGGCGGCCAGCGAGTGCCGATGCAGCAGGAAGAACAGCGTCGGCGCCATCAGCGCGTGCGCGGTGTCGTCCACCGGCACCGGGCGGAACTCGCCGCGGTCGATGCCACGTTGCACGACGCGCCGGAACAAGGTGTTGGCCGGCACGATCACCTCGTCGGCGTAGAAGCTCGCCAGCTCCGGGAAGTTGCGCGCCTCGGCCAGCATGATCTTGTGGATGCCGCCGGCCGGTGCGTCGCCCACGCGGTCCCACCAGGTGTCGATCAGCATCGACAGCAGCTCGGCCGTCGGTCCCTCGAAGCTGCCGATCAGCTCGATGCCCTCGGTGATGAGCTTGGACAGGTTCTGCCGCACCACCTCCTTGAAGAGATCCTCCTTGCTGGGGTAGTACAGGTACAGGGTGCCCTTGGCCACGCCGGCCCGCTGGGCCAGGTCTTCGGACCGGGTGGCGCTGAAGCCTTTCTCGACGAAGAGTTCGAGGGCGGCGTCGAGCAGTTGCTGGGGTCGGATGTCCTTGCGCCGTTGGCGCGTGGGCAGCGTAGCGGTACTCATCTTGTTTAATGACCGATTGGTCAGTAATGTATCCAGCCGCCGGCTCGAGGTCAACAAAGCGGCCTGCGGCGCGTTCAGCAGCGATGATGACCGATCACCCGACCCGTCGCGCCTGGCTGTTGCTGGCCGCCCTCACCCTGGCCGGCAGCGGATGCGCGGTGTGGGCACCGCCCCGGCGCCTGGTCCTGAGCGCTGCCGAGCTGGAGGCCGCGCTGGCCCGCCGCTTCCCGGTCGATCGTCGCCTGCTCGACGTGCTGGATGTCACCATCGCCAGCCCACGCCTGCAGCTCCTTCCCGAGCGCAACCGGCTGGCCACCCAGTGGCAGGTGGGCACGCGGGACCGCGTGTTTCGCAGCCAGTGGCGCGGCAGCCTGGCGCTGGACTCGGCCCTGCGCTACGACGCAGCAGACCACAGCGTGCGGCTGCACGACGTGCGCGTGCACGAACTCCGCCTCGAGGCGGAGCCTGGCGGTGCCGCCCTGGGCTCGCGCGGCGAGCGCCTCGCAGCCCTGCTGGCCGAGCAGGTGTTGGAAGGGATGAGCGTCTACCAGGTCCCTGCCGAGCGACTGGCACGACTGCAGGGCGCGGGCATGACGCCGTCTGCGGTGACGATCACCGCGCGCGGCGTCGAGGTGAGCTTCGAGCCCGTGTCGCACTGAGCGCCACGCCGATCGCCAGTCG